>Ga0184612_10000149_pt1 | contig 30665 bp, 25 predicted proteins | sample PLM3_60_coex_FD_133163 | JGI IMG/M metagenome (GOLD analysis project Ga0184612, IMG submission 133163) | Groundwater sediment microbial communities from an aquifer in East River, Colorado, USA - PLM3_60_coex | ecosystem: Environmental > Terrestrial > Soil > Riparian zone | place: USA: East... | reverse complement strand
GGCGCTGAAGTCGAGCTCATCGAGATATCGCCCCGTGAAATCGAAACGCGCATGCTCGGCGATTTCCGTGCCGATCAGCCGGTAACGGACGCGGAACGGATTGGTTGAGAACTCCGTCAGAAATAGATTCGGCAGCAGCGACTTCATGGCGGCGGGATCGATATCAGCGCGCCGGGGCATCGGACGGTCGCCGCGCCGCTCCAGCCAATAGGCATGGAGCTTGGCAACCATCGCCGATCTTATGGTTGCCGGATCGAAACTATGCGGCATGGGGAGCGGCGTCCTTTCTCAGCCCGATAACAGGTACATTATCCCAAAGGATTAAAAGAATCTGGAATCAACTCGAGGTGATTCGGCATCGGCGCCGAAGGCCGATGCGAATCAGTCGCGGAATCGGCGGCATCCGCGGCCATTTCCGCCCGGCCCTTGCGCCGCCGGTTCGGCCGGACCTATAGTCCGCCCCCGATGAGCGCATCGGCAGAACGATCTTCCTCTCTATTCTATTCGCGCCGTCATCTATTGGGAATCGAAGGGCTGACCGCCCCGGAGATCGACGGACTAATCGATCTGTCGGATTCCTATGTCGAGCAGAACCGCCGCGCCGACAAGAAGGACACGCTGCTGCACGGGCGCACGGTGATCAATCTGTTCTTCGAGACCTCGACCCGCACCCGCACATCTTTTGAGCTCGCTGCCAAGAGATTGGGCGCCGATGTGGTCAACATGTCCGTGGCCGCCAGCGCCATCAAGAAGGGCGAGACCCTGCTGGACACCGCCGCGACGTTAAATGCCATGCGGCCCGATGTGATCGTCGTGCGCCACCCCGATTCCGGCGCGGTCAATCTGCTGTCACAGAAGATGGATTGCGCCGTGATCAATGGCGGCGATGGCAGCCACGAGCATCCGACGCAGGCGCTGCTGGACGCCCTGACAATCCGCCGCCGACGCGGCAGCTTGGCCGGGTTGCTGGTCGCCATTTGCGGCGACATCAGACACAGCCGCGTCGCCCGCTCCAACATCCATCTGCTGACCACGATGGGGGCGCGCGTGCGGGTGATCGCGCCGCCGACGCTGCTGGCCCCGGGCATCGATCGCATGGGCGTCGAAGTCTTCACCGACATGCGCAAGGGCCTGAAGGATTGCGATATCGTCATGATGCTGCGGCTGCAGAGCGAGCGCATGCAGGGCAGCTATGTGCCATCGATCCGCGAGTATTTCCATTTCTTCGGCCTCGACTATGAAAAGCTGGCCAACGCCAAGCCCGATGCGCTGATCATGCATCCCGGGCCGATGAACCGCGGAGTCGAGATCGACAGCGAGGTGGCCGACGATATCGACCGCAGCCTGATCCGCGAGCAGGTGGAGATGGGCGTCGCCGTGCGCATGGCCTGCCTGGACGTGCTGACCCGCAGCCTGCGGCCCAATGCGGGGCCGTTGAAATGACCGGCGAGCCCCGATCCGCCCGACAATCGCGCCCGCGCGCCTTCATAAACGTCCGGCTGCTGGACCCGGCGACGAAGCTGGATCAGCGCGGCGGCATCCTGATGATCGATGGCGCCATCGCCGATCTCGGACCGGAGATCGGACGCAGCGGCTTGCCCGAGGGTACGGAGATTATCGACGGCGGCGGCCATTGTCTGGCGCCCGGTTTGATCGACATGCGGGTGCAACTCCGCGAACCGGGCGAAGAGCATAAGGAAACCATCGCCAGCGCGGCGGCTGCAGCCGCGGCCGGCGGCGTCACCAGCATGGTGGCGTTGCCCAACACGCAGCCGGTCATCGACGACGTCGCTGGCGTCGAGTTCATTGCCCGCCGCGCGCGGGAAACGCGGCTCAGCAAGGTCTATTGCTACGGCGCCGTCACCAAGGGATTGGCCGGCAAGGATCTGGCGGAGATCGGCCTGCTGCGCGAGAACGGCGCGCTCGCCTTCACCGACGGGCTGACCGCGGTCCGCGATGCACGCGTGATGTCGCGTGCTCTCAGCTACGGCCGCTGTTTCGGCCTGCTAATCATCCAGCATCCGGAAGACCCGAGCCTGGCCGAGGGCGGCGCGATGAATGCGGGCGAGCTGGCAACGCGCCTGGGTCTCCCGGGCATACCGCGCCAGGCCGAGGTGATGATGATTGAGCGCGATCTCCATCTGGTCGAGATGACCGGCGGCCGCTACCACGTCGCCCATGTCTCCACTGCGCCGGCCCTCGAGGCGATCCGCAAGGCGAAGCAGCGCGGGATGTCGGTGACCTGCGAAACGGCGCCGCCCTATTTCGCGCTGAACGAGAATGAGGTCGGCGACTATCGCACCTTTGCCAAGCTGTCGCCGCCGCTGCGCGCCGAAGAAGACCGCCGCGCCGTGGTTGCCGCCGTGGCCGACGGCACCATCGACTGCATCGCCAGCGATCATGCGCCCCACGACCAGGAATCGAAGCGCGTGCCCTTCGCCCAGGCCTCGCCTGGAGTGATCGGCGTCGAGACCATGCTGCCGGTGACGCTTGAAATTCATCATCGCGGCGATATCGGGTTGCTGGATCTGCTGGCGCGCATGACGGTGCGGCCGGCGGAAATCCTGGGATTGCCACAGGGGCGCCTGGCCAAGGGCGCGCCGGCCGATCTCGTGCTGTTCGATCTCAACCGCGCCTGGAAGATCGACGCGGCAACGCTCAAGAGCAAGTCGAAGAACTCGGCGTTCGACGGCAGGCCGGTGGAAGGCCGCGTCTTGCGCACCGTCGTCGACGGGCGCATCGTGTTCCAGGCGGATTCTCAAATCAAAGAGTGAGCATGCCCGATCTTCTCGGCAGCTTTCAGTATACATGGCCATTCCTGGCCATCGCGCTCGGCGGCTATCTGCTGGGATCGATTCCGTTCGGGCTCATCCTGACGCGGCTGGCGGGCCTGGGCGATATCCGCGCCATCGGCTCCGGCAATATCGGCGCCACCAATGTGCTGCGCACCGGCCATAAGGGTCTGGCGGCCGCGACGCTGCTCCTCGATGGCCTCAAGGGCACGGCGGCGGTGCTCATCGGCGGTCAATGGGGACCGGATGCGGCCATCTTCGCCGGCGCCGGCGCGTTCATCGGCCATCTGTTCCCGGTCTGGCTGAAGTTCAAGGGCGGCAAGGGCGTGGCCACCATGCTCGGCATATTGTTCGGCATCTATTGGCCGCTGGGTCTGATCGCCGTGGCGGTGTGGCTGATCGTGGCCTTCGCCTTCCGCTATTCGTCCTTGTCCGCGCTGATGGCAGCCGCGGCTTCTCCCGTGGCTGCCTGGTTCCTGGCCGACCGGCAGATCGCCGAGTTCTGCCTGTTCCTCGCCGTGGTGGTCTGGCTGCGCCATGCCGCCAATATCAAGCGCCTGCTCAAGGGCGAAGAATCGAAAATCAGCCTCTCCAGCCGCAAATCCGCCACATCCTGATTGTGCAATCCGGGTTGCCTTTCGCCGCCGGAGAGTCGACATTCGAGCGTACAACTCAGGATTGTCTGACGATCCGGTTGCATCCTATAATTGTGCATTGAGTTCCAAGTGCCCCGGTCCCAAGGTTCCCCAGCCATGATTGATGCCGCTGCCATCAGCGATCAGGAGCGGCTCGATCGCCTGCGGCTGATACGGACCGAGAATGTCGGTCCCGTCAGCTACGCCTATCTGATGCGCCGCCACGGCACCGCCAAGGCGGCGCTGGAGGCTTTGCCCCATTTGGCCCGCCGCGGCGGCCGTTCGGGCGCCATCGCTGTTTATCCCCGGGAGGCGGCGCAGGGGAGACCGAGGCGCTGACCGCCGCCGGCCGGTTCGTTTCGCTGGGCGAGCCGGACTACCCGCCGGCGCTGGCGGCGATCGAGGATGCGCCGCCGGTCATCGCCCTGATCGGCCGGCCGCTGTGGCTGGACCAGCGCTGCGTGGCGATCGTCGGCGCGCGCAATGCCTCGGCCAGCGCCCGGCGCCTGGCGGAGGATTTGGCCCGGGATCTGGGGACTGCCGGGTTCGCCGTGGTATCGGGTCTCGCCCGGGGCATCGACGGCGCCGCCCACAAGGGCGCCCTGGCCACTGGCACCGTGGCAGTGCTCGCCGGCGGCGTCGACAATATCTATCCGCCGGAGCATGCGGACCTATACCGGCGCATTGCCGAATCGGGTGCGGTGGTCTCGGAAATGCCGGTCGGCACCGTTCCCCAGGCCAGGCACTTTCCCCGCCGTAACCGCCTGATATCCGGCCTGTCCCTGGGGGTGCTGGCGGTCGAGGCCGCCCTCCAATCCGGGTCTCTGATCACCGCCCGGCTGGCCCTGGAACAGGGCCGGGAGGTCATGGCCGTGCCCGGTTCCCCCCTCGATCCCCGCTGCCGGGGAACAAATAATTTATTGCGCCAGGGAGCCACCCTGGTCGAATCGGCAGCCGATGTCCTGGCCACCCTGGAGGGCATGTCCGGGCTTTCTTCAAGTAAAACGTTAACATTCGAAATGGATCATCAACCATCTGAAATTAATATAGAATCTGTTCCTGGCGATACTCTGGATGCGGTGGCCTCTCTGCTAGGTCCCACACCGATCGCCGTTGACGAACTGACCCGTCAGTGTCAATTGTCCGCCCCCGTCGTCCGGGCCGCCCTCCTGGAATTGGATCTGGCCGGACGTCTTGAATGGCATCCAGGAAACCGCATTTCCCTATTGTTAACCAACAAGGCGCAACGTAGCTGACCTCGGCCCCAGATTTGGGACCCTAGGAGATAGCTGACCAGTGGTCATGAACGTCGTCGTCGTCGAATCGCCCGCCAAGGCGAAGACCATCAATAAGTATCTGGGCGCTGGCTATACGGTCATCGCGAGCATGGGGCATGTCCGCGACCTACCGGCCCAGGATGGCTCGGTGCAGCCCGACAAAGACTTCGCCATGAGCTGGAATGTCGCCGAGCGGGCGGAGAGCCGGCTCAAGGAGATCGCCCAGGCGGTCAAGTCCGCCGACAAACTGATCCTGGCCACTGACCCCGACCGCGAGGGCGAGGCCATCTCCTGGCATATCAGTGAGGAGTTGAAGCGCCGCCATGCCCTGAGCGGCGTGGAAGTGCAGCGGGTGGTGTTCAACGAAGTCACCAAGACCGCCGTGCTCGAGGCGATGAAACATCCGCGCGAGCTGAACAAGGAATTGATCGAGGCCTATCTGGCCCGCCGCGCCCTGGACTATCTCGTCGGCTTCACCCTATCGCCGGTGCTCTGGCGCAAGCTGCCGAAGAGCAAGTCGGCCGGCCGCGTCCAGTCCGTCGCGCTCCGCCTGATCTGCGAGCGGGAAAAGGAAATCGAGGCCTTCAAGCCCCAGGAATACTGGTCGGTCGAGGTGCAGTTCCGCACCGCCGACGGCGAAACCTTTGCCGCCCGCCTGACCCATCTGAACGGCAGCAAGCTGGACAAGTTCGACCTCGGCAACCAAGGCGCCGCCGATTCGGCGGTCGCGGCGCTGATGGCCGGCGATCCCTTCACCGTCGCCAATGTGGAACGCAAACAGGCGCGCCGCAATCCGGCGCCGCCCTTCACGACTTCGACCCTGCAGCAGGAGGCGTCGCGCAAGCTGGGCCTCTCGGCCAGCCGCACCATGCGCATCGCCCAGAAGCTGTACGAAGGCGTGACCCTGGAGGGCGAGACAGTCGGCCTGATCACCTATATGCGAACCGATGGTGTGCAGCTTTCAAATGAAGCCATTGCCGCCGCCCGCGATCTCATCACCCGCAACTATGGCGACAAGTATCTGCCGAAGGCGCCGCGGGTCTACAAGTCGACCGCCAAGAACGCCCAGGAAGCCCATGAAGCGATCCGCCCGACCGACGTGAATCGCCGGCCGGAGGACGTGGCCCGCCATCTCGATGCGGACGAACAGAAGCTCTATGAGCTGATCTGGAAGCGCACCATGGCGAGCCAGATGGAAAGCGCCGTGCTCGACCAGGTGGCGGTGGATATCACCAGCGCCAACGGCAAGGCCACGCTGCGCGCCAACGGCTCTGTGGTGCTGTTCGACGGCTACTATACGCTGTACCACGAGGACCAGGACGATCCGGGCGAGGATGAGGAAGGCAGCCGCCGCCTGCCCAATCTCCAGCCGCAACAGGGCCTGAACCGCGACACCGTCACGCCGGAGCAGCACTTCACCCAGCCGCCGCCGCGCTATTCGGAAGCGAGCTTGGTCAAGCGGCTGGAAGAGCTCGGCATCGGCCGGCCGTCGACCTATGCCTCGATCATCCAGGTGCTGCAGGACCGCAAATATGTCCGGCTGGAGAAGCGGCGCTTCATTCCCGAGGATCTTGGCCGGCTGGTTACGGCCTTTCTCACCAGCTTCTTCGAGCATTATGTGGAGTATGATTTTACCGCACAGCTCGAGGAACAGCTCGACGATATCTCCGGCGGCCGCATCGAGTGGAAAAAAGTGCTGCGGGATTTCTGGAAGGATTTTAGCGCAGCGATCGGCGGCACCAAGGATCTCACGATCACCCAGGTGATCGACGCGCTGGACGAAGACCTCGGTCAGCATTTCTTCCCGGTGCTTCAGGAAGGCAAGGAGCCCCGGCTCTGCCCTGCCTGCAGCAAGGGCCGGCTGGGACTGAAGCTCGGCAGGTTCGGCGCCTTCATCGGCTGCTCCGACTATCCGAACTGCCGCTATACCCGCCGTCTCGGCGTCGAAAACGGCAATGGCGAAGCCGATGCGCTTGCCGAACCGAAGCTGCTGGGCATCGACGAGGCCACCGGCCTGCCGGTGACCCTGCGCCGCGGCCCTTATGGCGTCTATGTCCAGCTCGGCGATGCCAATAACAACGGCGCGCCGCCGGCCGAGGCTGCGCCCGCCGAACCGCCCGCAGCGGAAGCGGCCGCCGCCGACGGCAAGCCGGCGAAGAAGAAGCGCAAAGCCAAGGCGAAGGAAAAGCCCAAGGACAAGCCGAAGCGGGCCTCCCTGCCCCGCGGCCTGGCGCCGGCGGATGTGGATCTGAACCGCGCCATCGGGCTGCTGTCCTTGCCGCGGGAAGTCGGCAAGCATCCCGAAAGCAGCGAACCGATCCTGGCCGGTATCGGCCGTTTCGGTCCTTATATAAAGCACGGCGATGTCTTCAAATCGATCCGCGGCGAGGACGATGTCCTGACCATCGGCCTGAACCGCGCCGTGGTGCTGCTGGCGGAAGCCAGCACCAAGCGGCGCACGCCGCCGGGCAAGGCGGTCGGCGAGCATCCCGCTGACAGCAAGCCCATCACCTTGCATAGCGGCCGCTACGGCCCATATCTCCGTCATGGCAGTATCCTGGCCTCACTGCCCAAGGGCATGAGCGAGGAAGAAGTGACGGTGGAAAACGCAATCCCGATTCTCGCTGCCCAGGCGGAAAAGAAGAAGTCGAAGGGCGGGAAGAGCACCGGAACCAAGCGCAAGAACAAGAAAGCGGCTCCGGCGGAAGACAGCGCCGATGAGCAGGCGGAAACCAAGCCGCCGACGCGGAAGCGTGCCGTCAACGGCTAAGTCGATAGATATCTCGCCTACAGCCTGCCTAAATTCCGGCTTGTTTTTGCGTCTGGTTTCCTGCGGGGACTCAGCGGAGGATGATGGCTGTATCGCCCACCCCCCGAAAATTCCCAGGAGCACACAACATGACCGCCGCTAAGCCGACCCAAGCGCAGCCCACCGTGCAGGTGGACAACGACCGCGTGAAGGTGACGGAGTGGCGTTTCGCGCCTGGCGCGGAAACCGGCTGGCATCGACATGGCTATGACTACGTCGTGCTGCCGATGACCACCGGAAAATTGAAATCGTTCGATGGCAAGGAAGAGCGGATTGCCGAACTGACAGCGGGCCGGTCCTATTACCGGCCGGTCGGAGTCGAACATAACGTGACGAACGCCAATGACTATGAGTTCGTCTTTGTAGAAGTGGAGTTTAAAGCGCCGGCCTGATCGCCGCTCCGGTCGCCGGCGCCAACTGATAGATGAAGAAACCAACCAAAAAAGTACCGCTGCCGACCAAGCAGCAAATCCTCGAATTCGTCCGTGAAAGCCCGACGCCCGTCGGCAAGCGCGAGATCGCCCGCGCCTTTCACATCAGGGGCGACGACCGCGTGGCGCTAAAGGCGCTGCTGAAGGAACTGTCGAAAGACGGTGAACTGGAGCGGGGCCGCGGCCGCCGGATCAACAATCCCGGCGCCTTGCCCGAGGTGACCGTCGTGCAGATCACCGAAACCGATCCTGACGGCGAAATCCTCGCCCGTCCCGTGCAATGGCGCGGCGAAGGCGCGCCACCGAAGGTGCTAATGGCGCCGGAGGCGCGCGGACAGCGCGCCATCGGACCGGGCGACCGGGTGCTGGCGCGGCTCAGCCGCATCAACGACCGCACCTATGAAGGGCGCATCGTGCGTATTCTCGGCCCGGCGCCGAAGCGCATCGTCGGCGTCTATGAAGTGATCCCCGGCATCGGCGGACGCCTGCGTCCCGCCGACCGGCGGGTGAAGCAGGAATTCCGCATTGCCAGTGCAAATATCGGCGGCGCTCAGCCGGGCGACGTGGTGCTGGCCGAACCGCTGGAGCGGCAGAGTGCCAGTGCGATGGAGATGCGCGTGGTGGAACGGGTCGGCCCCTTCGGCAGCCCGCGCACCATCAGCCTGATCTCCATCCATGAGCATGACATTCCCGACCGCTTCCCGCAGGCGGCGCTGGATCTCGCCGCCGCCGCGCGGCCGGTGTCCCCGGGCGATCGCACCGATCTGCGCGACCTGCCGCTGGTGACCATCGACGGCGATGACGCCCGGGATTTCGACGATGCGGTCTGGGCGGCGGCCGACACCGACCCGCAGAACAAGGGCGGCCATCGCCTAGTGGTCGCCATCGCCGACGTTGCCCACTATGTGACATCTGGCGATGCGTTGGATCGGGAGGCGTTGAAACGAGGCAACTCGGCCTATTTCCCCGATCGCGTCGTGCCGATGCTGCCGGAGGCTTTGTCGAACGAACTCTGCTCCCTGAAGCCCCAGCAGGAGCGCGCCTGCCTGGCGGTGGAGATGATCATCGACCGCGACGGCAACAAGCGGAGCCACCGCTTCATGCGCGGCTTGATGCGGTCGGCGGCGCGGCTCACCTACGACCAGGCGCAGCGCGCCCATGACGGCGCACCGGACGAACCGGCGGGGCCGCTGCGCGACACGGTGATCGCGCCCCTGTATGCCGCTTATGAGGCGCTGATGACGGCGCGCCAGGCCCGCGGCACGCTCGATCTCGATTTACCGGAACGGCGGGTCTATCTCAACAGCGAGGGACGCATCGACCGCATCATCCCCCGCGCGCGGCTCGACAGCCACCGCTTGATCGAGGAGTTCATGATCGCCGCCAATGTCGCGGCGGCGGAGGCACTGGAGGCCAAGCGCCAGCCCTGCATGTACCGGGTGCATGACGCGCCGGACCGGGCCAAGATCGAGGCCCTCCGGGAGTTCGTGGGCTCGCTCGGCCTGTCCTTGGCGCGCGGCCAGGTGCTGAAGCCCGCGAGTTTCGCGCGGCTGCTGGAGCAGGCGGCGAAGACGCCCTATGCGGCGATGCTCAACGATCTCGTGCTGCGCAGCCAATCCCAGGCAGCGTACAGCCCAGAAAACATCGGCCATTTCGGCCTGGCTCTCCGCCGCTACTGTCACTTCACCTCGCCGATCCGGCGTTACGCGGACCTTCTGGTGCATCGGGCGCTGATCGACGGCTTTCGTTTTGGTACGGATGGGCTGCCGCCCGACGCCGCCGGCGAGTTCCAGCAGATCGGCGAAAAGATCTCTGCGACAGAACGCCGCGCCGCGACCGCCGAGCGCGATGCGATGGACCGCTATATCGCCGCCTTCCTCAGCGAGCGCATCAACGACATCTTCGTCGGGCGCATCTCCGGCGTGACCCGCTTCGGGCTGTTCGTCACTCTCGACGAAAGCGGCGGCAGCGGTCTGATTCCCATCAGCACCCTGCCGACCGATTTCTACGAACATGACGAGAATCGCCACGCCCTGGTCGGACGGCGCTGGGGGCGCATCTTCAGCCTCGGCAGCGTGGTGGCCGTAAGGCTGGTGGAGGCGACGCCGGTGACCGGCGGTATGGTGCTGGAGCTGATCGAAACCGAGGAAGACAGCGGCGCGGCCGAGGTGAAAAAACCTACGGGGCGTTTCGCCGCACGCGCCCCGATTCGGCCGCCGGGAAGCAAAAGGCCGAAATTACGGCACAAGTCTCATCGCAAACGTCGCCGATGACCAAATAATGGCAGGTTTGGTGCCGGCGCCGAGCGGATTGCCACAGCGGTTGTTCTTGTCGCGCGGTGTGCGACCCGATAGGTTAACATGTTGGAAAGCAATGGCCTTGTATCTAGCATTCATGAGAAATCCCCCATTTCCCAGTATTCGTAGGCGCACGGCGCTCGCTGGCGTCTTTGGCCTTTCCCTCTTCGCCCTTGCCGCCTGCGCCTCGTTCACGGGCGGCGGCGCGCCGGCGACGCCGCGAGAGGTGCTCAGCGCCGGTCTGCGCGGCATCGATACGGTCTATGTCCGCGAAGTCAGCCTGCGCGAGGTGACGCTTGCCGGTCTTTCGCGGCTGTCGCAACTGGACTCCGCCATCACTGTCTCCTTCGCCGGCGATGTCGGCACGCTGAAGCGAGACAATGTCGAGGTTCGCAGCTTTCCGCTGCCGGCGGAACATGAGCCGCGCAGCTGGGCGATGCTGGCCGCCGACGTCGTGGGCGCGGCAAAGGGCGTATCGCCCGCACTCGCCCAAGCCAACAATGAAGCGATCTATGAAGTCATGTTCGATGGCTTCGTCAGCAAGCTCGATCGATTCTCCCGCTATACGTCGCAGAAGGAGACAATCGATGTGCGCGCGTCGCGCGAAGGCTTCGGCGGAGTCGGCATCCGGGTCGCCGTCGAAGAGCAGCGCGTGCGCATACTCTCGGTGCAGCACTACACGCCCGCCGAGCGCGCCGGGCTGCGTGCCGACGATTCGATCACCCACATCGACGGCAAGCCGATTGCGGGAATGGAACAGGAATCCATCGTCGGCCTGCTGCGCGGCGAGGAGGGTTCGCCCGTCACGGTGACGATTCTGCGCGGCGTCGAACCGCCGTTCAATCGCACGCTGACCCGGGCCCATATCACGCCGGAGACCGTGACCTACGAGCAGCGCGGCGACATTGCTTACATCCGCCTCTATGGCTTCAACACAGAAACGGCGGAGAGCCTCGAGCGCGAACTCATTCAGGCGAAGCAGGATCTGGGCGACGGACTGCACGGCATCATCCTCGATCTCCGCAACAATCCCGGCGGCGTGCTCGATCAATCGGTGGCGGTGGCAGATCTGTTCATCCAATCCGGCCGCATCGTGTCCACCCACGGCCGCAATCCCGACAGCCACCAGTATTATGACGCCACGCCCGGCGATATCCTCGATGGCAAACCGATCGTCGTTCTGGTCAATGGCGATTCCGCATCCGCCTCGGAAATCGTCGCAGCCGCCCTGCAGGACGACGACCGCGCCGTCGTTGTCGGCAGCAATTCCTATGGCAAGGGCACCGTGCAGCGGGTCATCGCCTTGCCCAACAATGGCGAAATGTCCGTGACCTGGGCGCGTTTCCATGCGCCGTCGGGATATACCCTGCATGAACTTGGCGTGCTGCCCTCGATCTGCACGTCTGAGGCGGCGGCCAACGCCGACAAGATACTGCGTCTGTTGCAGCAGGGCCGCATTGCCGCGCTACCGACGGCAGCCCGCAACGCCACCAATCCCGACGACACAGCGGCATTGAACAAGCTGCGCGCAAATTGCCCGTCGCAGCACGGCGAATCGGCCATCGATCTGGAAGTGGCATCGCAATTGCTCGAAAGCCCGACGCTCTACAGCCGTGCCATCGATCTGGCCCATGTTACGGGGCCGGCGAACGAGAATCTCAGCGCTGTCTTCGCCGATCAGGAGCCGGCACTCCAACCCTGAGCCCCCGCTCATGTCCGCGGCGCGTCCCATCAGGCCGCTCGATGCGGCCGGCTTGGTCCTGATCCGCGAGCGCGGCCGCGGACCGGAAGTCCTAGTCGGGCGGCGCCATAGCCGCGTTCCCTTCCTGCCCGACATCTATGTATTTCCCGGCGGCCGGGTCGACAGCGCCGACAGCGCGGCCAGCGGCTTTCCGGAGCCGTTGCATCGCGCCGTCGAAACGGATCTGAGCGCGGGGTCGAGGCGACCCGGCGCGACTTTTGCCCGCACGGCTATCCGCGAAACTTTCGAAGAGACCGGACTTCTGTTCGGCGCCGAGGGGAGCCGGGCCCCGGCATCTCCTTCCGCGCCGATCTGGCAGGCCTTTGCCGGCGATGGCCGCGCGCCGGCGTTCGGCGCCCTGGACTTCATCTGCCGGGCCATCACCCCGACATATTCGAAGCGCCGCTACAACACTCGCTTCTTCCTCGCCGACGGCGACCTCGCCCATGGCGAACTCGGCGGCAGCGGCGAATTGCTGGATCTGGGCTGGCGCAGCCTCGACGAACTGCGCACCCTCGGCCTTGTCGACGTTACCCAATTCGTGATGCGCGAAGCACTGCGCCGCTGGACGGCCGGCCTGAAACCGGGCTGCGAGCCAAGCCGGCTGTTCTGCTACAAGGGCGAAATCGCCCGCTGCCGCAACGGCCCCGGGTCCGCCTGGGCCGTTCCGGAAGAAGGGTTTTGATGTCGATGTGCTAACAGGGGCTATCGTAAATCCCGCGAACACAGCTTATTGAGCCCGCGGGATTGACGCTATCGCGCTCAGTTGTCACGCGGGCCTCCGATGCACCGGTAGTGCTCCAACAAGCGACTGGGCACGGCACAGATCAATAAATCACCGTTGTGTTCTTAAATGAGAATGCGTATTAATTGCGATACGATCATTGGGGTTGGCTGCGCCATCGGTGCGCAGGAGCATCGCGAGGGGGATGACGAGTATGAAGGTTCTGCGGGTTTCGGCTGGCCGCGGCTTGGCTCTTGCCACGTTGGTCGCACTCCTGACGGCGTCGCCGACCGGCGCGCAGGCAGAGGTTCAATTCCTCGATCACCGCAACCAGGTCATCGTGCTGGAATCGCCCCCGCAAAAGATCGTCTCGATGTTCGCCTCCGGGCCGCTGGTCCATTACGCGGTCGAGGGCAGCAGCGACCATATCGCCGGCGTCAACAAGAAGGCCAAGGCGATGTACGAGGGCAGCTTTTACGCCCAGCTGATCCCGGAGTTCCTGAAGCTCAACATGAATGTGGCGGGCGAGGGCTTCGCGCCCAATGTGGAAGCCATCCTCGAGATCAAGCCGGATGTCGTGCTGCAATGGGTCTTCGACCCCAAGCTCATCGAGCCGCTGGAGCGCGTCGGCCTCAAGGTGATCGGCTGGGATTGCTGCACCAACCAGCATCGCCGCGAATATCTGACATTGAGCGGCTACACCTCGGGCCGCATCGACCGCGCCCAGACCATCCTACAAAAGCAGGACGCTTCGGACCAGGCGCTGCGCAGGATCTTTGCCGACCTCAAGCCGGAAGACACGGTCAGCATCCTGGTCGTCGACGAGATCAAGGACAGCTTCCGGGTCATCGCCAATTCTTCGCAGGATTACAGCCTGAGCGGCACGCGCAACCTGGCCGCCGACGATACCGGCGAGTGGTGGCGGACGGTCGATGCTGAGCAGCTTCTGGTGTGGAATCCGGCTGTTATCGTCATCCCGGCCTATGCGGCCGAACTGACGCCGGCCGATTTCTACGGCAACGCCGTACTTTCCAACCTGGATGCGGTCAAGAACAAGCAGGTCTACAAGTTCCCGCAATTCAACCGCTCGCCCGACGCGGCTGAGATCTATCTATCCGACGATTGGCTGGCCCGTGTCGCCAACCCGGCGCGTTTCCCGGAGCCCAAGGCGTTCCGCGAGACGGTGAAAGACGGCTACAAGCTGATCTACCAGAAGGACCTGACCGAGGATCAGATCCGCTTCATTCTGGAGCTCGATCAGAACAAAGAGTCAGCCGGCTACGTCGACATCTTCGGCTGAGACGCCGCCGTGCAGGCGACGACGATTGCGCATGGCGGTACGCGCATGCGCACCTGGGCAATCGTCCTGCTGTTGTCGTTGCTGTTGGTCCTCTGTGCCGTCTACTCGATCACGGTCGGGCGCTACGACATCGCCATGTGGGATGTCTGGCTCATCCTCTGGGACAATGTCATCCCGGACCAGGCGCCCGCCTGGACCCCGTTGCAGGCGGATGTCGTCGAAGTCATCCGCCTGCCCAGGATCCTCGCCGCACTCCTGATCGGCGCGGGCCTGGCCATGTCGGGCGCCGCCTTGCAGGGCCTGTTCCGCAACCCGCTGATCGACCCCAGCATCATCGGCGTCACGTCCGGTGCCGCCTTTGGCGGCACCCTCGCCATCCTTGTGGTTGGCGGCGGCTATCCGGTGCTGGGTGCTGCTTTCGCGTTCGGAATCGGCAGCCTCCTGGTGGTGAAGTGCCTGGCCAGCGTCAAAGGACGCACCTCGACCCTCACCCTCGTGCTCGCCGGAGTGATCGTCTCGGCCTTTTTCGGGTCGGCCATTTCCATCGTCAAGCTGCTGGCCGATCCGCATCAGAAGCTGCCGGCCATCACCTATTGGCTGATGGGCAGCATCGCCGCCACCAACTACCGCGACCTGGCGCTGATGGCGCTCGCCATCGTGCCGCCGTCGATCATGATCTTCCTGCTGCGCTACCAGATCAACATCCTGTCGCTCGGCGAAGACAAGGCGCGGGCCCTGGGCTCTCCCATCGAGATCGTGCAATGGACCATCTTTGCCGCCGTGTCCTTCATCTCAGCCGGCGTCGTCGCCACGTCGGGGATTGTCGGCTGGGTCGGCCTGATCATCCCGCACATGGCGCGCACGCTAGTCGGCCCGGATCATGGAAGGTTGCTGCCGATGTCGGCGTTGATCGGCGCCATCTATCTGTTGCTGGTCGACGATATCGCGCGCACCGCGACGGTCGCCGAGCTGCCGATCGGCATCATCACCTCGTTGATCGGCGTGCCGTTTTTCGCGCTGATCCTGCGCCGGACCCAATCCAGGAGCGGTTGGGCCAATGATTGAGGTCGCCAATCTCAGCGTCACTTTGTCCGACAAGTCGATCCTGGAGAATTACAGCCTGTCGGTCGCGCCGGGCGGCGTGCTGGCGATCCTCGGCGCCAACGGCGTCGGCAAGACAACCTTGCTCAACTGCATCGTCGGCCTGTGCCGGCCGAGCGCCGGAACGGCATCGAGCCGGGGCCGGATTGGCTACGTCCCGCAGCTCTTCCACTCCAGGTTCGCCTTCTCCGTGCTCGACATCGTGCTGATGGGTCGGGCCCGGCAAATCGGCCTGTTCGGCGCGCCGCGCGCCAAGGATTACACGGTGGCGCAGAAATATCTGGGCCTGATGAAGGTCGGCCATCTGCGCGATCGACCCTTCAACGAATTGAGCGGCGGTCAGCGCCAACTGGTCATGATCGCCCAGGCGCTGTCGTCGGAATGCGATATCCTGATCTTGGACGAGCCCTGTTCCGCGCTCGACTACAAGAACCAGTCCATCGTCATCGACACGTTGCGCGAGCTCAACAGCACGATGGGCCTCACCATCGTCTTTTCCACCCACGCGCCGCAGCACGGCCTCGAGATCGCGACGCATGTGCTGCTGATGAAAGACCTGAGCCGCTACGAGCATGGCACGGTCGAGGACGTGCTCACCGCCGAGAATCTCTCGACGCTCTACGATGTCGCCATCGCCAAGGCGGCCTTCACCCGAGGCGGCAAGTTCACTTTCGCGCCCTACTTCGAACACTGAGCCCGCAAGGATGCCGGAGCCGATGAAAAAGATCGCCTATTTGACCTGGGGCCCGGCCAGCCAGATCACCAGTTTCCAGGATTATTCCAAATATCTCGACGACATGATCCATCTGCGGGAGCTGGAGACCTACGATCTCAGCCGCTATGCCGCTTTGGTGGTGCCGGACGGCATGGACAGCGCCGGAATCCGGCGCTACGCCGCACAATTCAATGCCTATGTGCGCGGCGGCGGGTTCCTCATCATCTTCGCCTGCAAGAATGTGCATGAGTGGATCGACGTGGTCGATCTCGCCTGGCGGCCCGTCGATACCAAGGACTGGTTGTGGTGGACCAGGCCCAAGCCCTATCTCGAAATCCATCAGCCGCAACCCAGGCATCCGCTCTGCGAGGTGATTCCCGTCGCCGACATGAGCTGGCACTGGTTCGGCGCCTTCGACCTGCACCCGGCGGCGCAGAGCGCGCTCAATCTGGATGACGACAGCGGCAGCCTGCTGCTCGACTTCCGATCCCTCGATGGCGGCGGGCGGCTGATGGTTTCGACCCTCGATCCCCATGTCCACAATGGCGAGCGGTTCATGCCGGCATGCCGGCGCTTTCTGCAAGCCTTCTATCCCTGGCTCAACCGGGAGCTGGGGATCGAGCGCGACAAGCCCAGTTTCGTCGTCACCTATCTGCAGTGCTTCGAGAATTCGCCCGAGTGGGCGCCAGACGGCCTGGCCCAGGCTTTCGCGCATGTCGGCGGCAGGCTGTCGCTATGCCCGCAATATCAGCTAAGCGCGGATCATCTGGCCGGCACCGACATCCTCTACATCCCGCATATCCACGATCAGTTCTTTCTGCGGGATATCCAGCCGCTGCTCCTCGACTTCCTGGCTGATGGCGGGCACCTGGTCATCTGCTCCGAACCGGCGATCCCATGGCTGCCGTTCCTCGGCGCCTTCCAGGCGGTGCCGCCGCGGCCCTTCACCAACATCAAGGTACGCATCCGCAACGACCCTTTCGGCTTCTTCCGAAACATGGATGCGGATTTCGATGGCTGGCAGAGCATCTTCGGCCAGTATGCCCGCGGCTGGTCGAAGATGCCGGAGGGTGCAATCTGGCTGACCGAAGTCGGCAGCCAGGATGACCCGAAACCCGCCGATTGGTTGTGGCAATACCCGACAGATACGGGCAAGGGCGGCATGGTCTTCATGCATAACGGCGACAACATGGTCCGCTATCCCGATCACGGCGCACACAAGCATTGCCTGGTGCGCGACATTTGCCTGGCATTGATGACCCATGGCGGGGCGATGATAAATCGCTTCTAGAGCTGGTCGGAGAGGCGCGGAGGCTCCTCGAGTCTTGGCATCTCCAACCTTCGGCGTGCGAAGCACTGCGCCGCTGGCGGGCGGGCCGGGAGCCTAGCCGCCTGTTCTGCTACGAGAGCAAGGTTGCGCGCTGCCGAAACGGGTCGCGGACGGCCCGGGCGGTTCCAGAGGAAGGGTTCTGATTTCAATAAGTTAAGCTATAGACCCGGCGCCGGCGCGGCGCGACCGGCGCTTGACATCGGCGGCCGGGACGCTATGTTCGCGCCTCCCCGAAACCAGCAGTTCCGGCCCATAGGGTGCGCCATGGCGAAATCGAGCACGATCCTGATCAAGTTGGTGAGCACTGCCGACACCGGCTATTATTATGTCACCACGAAGAACCCGCGCACCTCGACCGAAAAGCTTTCGTTCAAGAAATACGATCCGGTCGTGCGCAAGCATGTGCCGTTCAAGGAATCCAAGATCAAGTAGAAGCGCCGCCGGGTGCTGAAACGACAAAGGCCGCGATCTCGCGGCCTTTCGCATTCCTGGGCATGGCAATCATCGCGAATCAGGCGACGGTGCGCATCTCCTGGGATTCGGGCGGCTTGTAGGTGGCGATATCCGGCTCCGCCCGCACGGCGTTGCGGCCTTCCTGCTTGGCCAGGTACAGCGCCGCGTCGGCGCGTTTCAGCATGTCAGCAGTGGTATCGGCGGGGCCATGCAGGGCGGCGACGCCCATGCTGACGGTCACCATGACTTTCTCCGGCGGGCCGCTGACCACGACCGGATCCTTGGCCACCCGCTCGCGCAGGCGTTCCGCCACCATGACGGCGATATCGCCTGACGTGTCGGGCATGACGATGGTGAACTCCTCGCCGCCATAGCGGGCCACCATGTCGAAGTTCCGCAGATTGCCGTTGATGCGCTGCGCCACCGAGCGCAGGACTTCGTCGCCGACGCCATGGCCGTGGGTATCGTTGACGCGCTTGAAATAGTCGATGTCCACCATGACCACTGACAGCGCCTTGCCCGTCTCACGGGCGCGCTGCATCGTGCTTTCCAGGTGGTTGGTGAGGTAACGCCGGTTGTACAGGCCGGTGAGGCTGTCGGTGAGCGCCAGCGACAGACTGCGCTCATAGTTGCTGCGCAGCCGGTCCTGATAGCGGCGGCGGCGCACCTGGGTGCGGACGCGGGCGATCAGTTCGTTGCGGTCGATCGGCTTGATCAGATAGTCGTTGGCGCCGATGTCCAGGCCCTTGATCAGGCGCTGGGTGTCGAACTCGTCGACGACGAGCACGATCGGCACCTGGCGCGTGTCCTCTTGCGAGCGAAGCTGGGTCACCAGGCGCAGGCCGTCCTCGCTGCCCACATGAGCCGCCAGGATAATGACATCGAATCGCTGCTGCCGGCTGATCGCCAGCGCCTCGGCGCCGCTGCGGGCGACGACCGCGCCGTGCTGGCAGGTGCCGAGAGTCTCGACGATCTTGCTGCTGGTGGCCTGGCTGGCTTCGACCACGAGGATTGCGCCGCTGTTGCCGGGGTCGTTCTCGGCCGCGGCGGCGGCGCTCAGCAGTTCGAACTGGCCGCAGGTTTCCTCGCGCAGGCGCCACTCGTCCATCATCATCTTCAGGCGGGTCAGCGACCGCACGCGCGCGAACAGCGCAAGCTCGTTGACCGGCTTGGTGATGAAGTCGTCGGCGCCCGCCTCTAGGCCCCTTACCCGGTCCTTGGGCTCGCTCAGCGCGGTGACCATGACCACGGGGATATGCAGGGTTTTCGGATTGGATTTGATGCGGTGGCAGACTTCGAAGCCGTCCATGCCCGGCATCATGACGTCGAGCAGGACGATATCAGGCGTATTGTTGGCGACGATCTCCAAAGCGGCGGCGCCGCTGTCGGCGGTGATGACGTCGAAATACTCGGCCGCCAGCTTCGCTTCCAGAAGCCGGACATTCGCCGGAATATCGTCAACGACTAGGACCCGCGCCGACATCGACTTGTACTTCCACCCGTTTGGTTTTCGATGCCTAGCCCAGGAATTGCTCGACAGTCTTCAGAAAGCTCGTGACCGAGATCGGCTTGGCGATATAGGCCTCGCAGCCGCCCTCGCGGATCTTCTCCTCGTCGCCCTTCATGGCGAAAGCCGTGACGGCGATGATCGGAATCGACTTGAGATCGTCGTCTTCCTTGATCCACTTCGTCACTTCCAGGCCAGAGACTTCGGGGAGCTGGATATCCATCAGGATAAGATCGGGTTTGTGCTGGCGCGCCAGCTTCAGGGCTTCCATGCCATCGCGCGTCTGCAGGATGCTGTAGCCATGGGCCTCCAGGAGGTCATGGAACAGCTTCATGTTGAGTTCGTTGTCCTCGACCACGAGGATCGTCTTCGGTGTCGACGCCTGCCGCATCGGCTTAGCCTCCGTACCTGATAAGGACTTGGGGGCCGCGGCAACTCCGCTGGATTGCGTCATAGTCCCTCACAAAGCGACGGGGGTTGGTATCTGCCTATCGCGGAAACGGGGGACAATGACCGTCTGTTTCGCCCCCATCGCGACCCCTTACCATTATCAGCCCAATATTAAGATTTAGTAAGCACAATCTCCACACGTTAAGCGTCTGACAAGACGAATGAAACTGCCGGTCGGCCTAGCGGCTGGAAATGCCTTATAAACCAAGTTTGCCGGCGGCGGCACCGGGTTTAGTCTGCCTAGGTGATCCGGACGCATTCAAAGACCATGCCAGTACTCTGCCGCGATTGCGCCAAGCTTCAGACGGCCGGGGACACCCCCTGGAGCCGCTGCGTCGCCTGCGGCTCGCCCCGGAGCATAGCGCATCCCGAACTCCAGATGCTCACCATAGCTCATTTGGACTGCGACGCCTTCTACGCCAGTGTCGAAAAACGGGACAATCCGTCCCTAAAGGACAAGCCGGTCATCGTTGGCGGCGGCCGTCGGGGCGTCGTTTCAGCGGCCTGTTACGTGGCGCGGATGTATGGCGTGCGCTCGGCCATGCCCATGTTCAAGGCCCTCAAGGCCTGCCCCAAGGCGGTGGTCATCTCTCCGGATATGGCGAAATACAGCCGGGTCGGCCATGAGGTGCGGGATCTGATGCTGGCGGCTTCGCCGATCGTGGAGCCTCTGTCCATCGACGAAGCCTTCCTGGATCTCAGCGGTACCGAGCGGCTGCATCACGGCTCCCCCGCGGAGACGCTGATTCGGCTCGCTCTGCGAATCGAGGCTGAAATTGGTGTCACCGTTTCCATCGGCCTTAGTTACAATAAGTTCCTCGCAAAGATCGCGTCCGAGTTGGACAAGCCTCGGGGCTTTTCCGTGATTGGCCGGGCGGAGGCCAAATCCTTTCTGGCATCCCGGCCGGTGAGCCTGATTTGGGGTGTCGGCCGGGCCATGCAGGCACAACTCGCCCAGAGCGGCATCTTCACCATCGGCCAGCTCCAGGCCATCGAGCTGGAGGAGCTGATCCGCCGCTACGGCAGCATCGGCGATCGGCTGTACCACTTCTCCCGCGGCGAGGACGAGCGGGACGTGGAGCCGGATGCGCCGACCAAGAGCATCTCCGCCGAAACCACGTTCGATCGTGATCTCAGCACCATCGAGGAGCTCGCCGCCGAACTTTGGCCCCTCTGCGAGCGGCTGGCGCGGCGACTCCGGCGCAATGGCTTCGCCGCCAGGGGGCTGACCCTGAAACTCAAGACCGGCGATTTCCGCCTGCTCACCCGCAGCCGGCGGTTGCCGGCCCCGACTTTGTTGGCCGAGCTTATCTACCGGATCGCCCTGCCCCTGCTGGAATCGGAAGCCGACGGCCGGCGGTTCCGCCTCATCGGCATCGGGGCCGGCGAACTGGCCGACGCGGAAGAAGCCGACCTGCCCGACCTGTTTGCGCCGGAGATGCAGCGGATCGCCGGCGTCGAGCGGGCGATGGAGGCGGTCAGGGACAAGCTCGGCGCGGGCGCTATCCACAAGGGCCGCGGCTGGCGTAAGGACGCGCCGGCGCTTGCCGAGGATGACGAAGACGACTGATCAGCAGGACGGCTTGAGCCGGGTCAGTTCTTTCAACTTGCCGGCGACGCTGAAGTCGCCGTAGTCGAACACCAGGTCGCTGGTGACGCCATTATCGAACATCAGAAGCTGCTGCTCCGACTCCGGCAGCGTGGATTCATCGCTGGAGCGGAAGAAAGCCAGTTGCACGTTGCTGTAGGCGGCGCCTGCCAGCAGCGGCCAGGCCTTGCCGATTGCGGCATCGGCATTCTTGCGGTCGGTCACCACCGCATTGACGCCGAGCGCGCCATTGCCGTCGGAGCCGTCGAAGAAGGTCGCCCAAAGGAATGTCTGGCCCTGCGCGACGATTTCGAGAACGCGGAGGCTGTGAGCGGTGGGAAACAGAGTGCCGGCGGGCAGATCCACCGACTTCGGTTCGGGCAGGGTATATTCCGCCTTGCCGGGGCCTCCGGGCCCGCTCAGCTCGGCCTCGCCGCGGAACTCCTCGGTCACCTGGTCGCCTTCCAGCCGCTTGACGAAGAAGCGGTACCGGTTGCCGTCCTTCGATTCCCAGGACGCGACATTCATGCCGAACCTCATCTCATTCCCGCCCTGATAGACGAAGATCATGTCCATCCGATAGCTGACGGCCCAACCGTCGCAGGCGTCCTCCCAATCGAATTCAATCGAACCGATAACGTCGCTAACTTCGCTATGTCCGGCGGACTTGAGCGAGAGCAGGTAGGTCGCATGGTGCGGAATCACGTCCGCTGCGCTGGCGGGTTTGACAAATACCGCAAAGCACAGGAATAGAGCCGCCAGGCCGAGCCCGGTGTGACGTCGTACAAAGTTCATCGATTTCAACCGTTGAATAGCAGGTCCAAGCTGTTGCGCGGCGGAATTATGTCACGGTTCGGGTGGGGGTAGTAGCTAAAATCCGCGTTCAAATAATAACTTAACGGGAGAGATTAAGTTCCATGTCCACCAAGCCGGCCGTCTTCGTCACCCGCAAACTGCCTGACGCGGTATCGGCGCGTCTAGGCAAAAGTTACAATGCGCAATTGAATCCAGACGACAGACTGCTGTCGCCGGCGGAGATCGTCGACGGGGCCGGCAAGATGGTCGCCGATGCCCTGCTGATCTGCCCGACCGACAAGATGACGCCGGACCTGATCCAGGCCCTGCCGAAATCGATCCGCGCCATCGCGACCTTCTCGGTCGGCCACGAACATATCAATCTGGATGCGGCCAAAGCGCGCGGCATCGTCGTCACCAACACGCCGGACGTCCTGACCGATGCCACCGCGGACATCGCCCTGCTGCTGCTGTTGGGGGCGGCACGGCGGGCCTCGGAGGGCGAGCAGATCGTGCGCGGCAACAACTGGAATTCCTGGGGCACGACCTACATGCTGGGCGTGCATATGACCGGCAAGCGCCTGGGCATCCTTGGCATGGGGCGCATCGGCCAGGCCGTCGCCAAGCGCGCCCGCGGCTTCGACATGCAGATTCACTACGCCAACCGCCGCCGCCTGCCGCCGGAATTGGAACAGGGCGCGGTGTTCCATGCCGATGCCGACGACATGCTGCCGCACAGCGATTTTCTGTCCATCAACTGTCCGGCCTCGCCGGAGACCTATCACTTCCTCAATGCAGCGCGCATCGCCAAGCTGCCCGACGGCGCCATCGTCGTGAACACGGCGCGCGGCACCATCGTCGACGACACCGCGCTGATCGCCGCATTGAAATCCCGCAAGGTCGCGGCAGCCGGTCTGGATGTCTATGAGAACGAGCCGAAGATCGATCCGGAGTACCGCACGCTCGCGAATACGTTCCTGCTGCCCCATCTGGGCAGCGCGACGGTGGAGACGCGCAACGGCATGGGCTTCAAGTGCCTGGACAATCTTGACGCGTTCTTCGGCAACCGGCCGCCGCCGGACAGGCTGGTCTAGATTCTATCTCGCCGCGGGAACCGCGGGGCCGGCGGGCTGTCCGAGCGTGATGGCGTGCAGCCCGCCGCCGCCATGAGCGATATCGATGGCGGGAATCTGCACGATCTCACGGCCCGGGAAGGCCTTGCCGAACTGCTCATAAGCGCGCGTGTCCTGGGGATCCTCGAACACGGGCATGATCACGGCGCCATTGGCGATGTAGCAGTCCACATAGGACAGATCGAGGCGCTCGCCGTTTTCCAGGTAGCGCGCCCGCGGCTGTTCAACTTCAATCACCTCGAGCGTCCGCCCCGCGGCATCGGTTTCCGCGCGCAGCCGCGCGACGCTGTCGACCAGCGAGGCATGATTGGGATCCGCCGTATCGCTGCATGACAGCGCCAGCACCAGTCCCGGCCGCGTGAAGATCGCGAGGTCGTCCACCGGACTTTCGCCGTTGGCGCCTTGCAGGCTCTGCGACAGCCAGATCACTTTGCGGATGCCAAGATAGCTGGCCAGGATTTTTTCCATGTCGGCTTTGGTCACGCCGGGATTACGATTTGGATTGAGCAGAACCGACTCAGCGGCGATCGCGGTACCTTCACCGTCCGTTGTCAGCGCGCCGCCTTCGAAAACAACCGAGGCGTCGTAGCGGCGCATTTCCAGATGAGCCAGCAGCGCCTCGGCCACGGCGGCATCGCGATCATGCTCGGCAAACTTTCCGCCCCAGCCATTGAACTTCCAGGCGACGCCGGCAACGCCGCCCAGATGATCGACAACGAAGCTCGGCCCGTTGTCGCGCAGCCAGGAATCGTCATGGGGCAGGGAGTACATGCTGATGCCGGGGCCGCATTGCAGCGACGCCTCCGCCACGTTCTTCGGCTTCACCACCATGGTGACGGGCTCGAAGCGCGCGATTGCATTGGCGACCTCGCCATAGGCTTCGCGCGCGGCATCCAGATGATCTCCCCACAGCTCGCCGCGCACCGGCCACGCCATCCAGCAGCGTGCGTGGGGCACCCATTCCGCCGGCAGATAGAAGCCATCATCGGCAGGTCGCGACAATCATGCCTCCCTATACGGTTTTATTTCGGCGCGACTCTAGAAGTCCCGTCAGCCGATGGCAACCGCTGCACTCCGATTTCGCCCCTGTCGCTTCGCATAAGCTGGGGACATGGTGTACCCGCGCCGCGCGTTCACTTCTTCAACGGCGGAAGGTCGAGCTTGATATGCAACTCTCTGAGCCGCGCCGGCGGCACTTCGGCCGGCGCTTGCATCAGCAGGTCCTGTGCCTGTTGGTTGAGCGGAAAGGCAATGATCTCGCGGATGTTGGGCTCATCGGCCAGCAGCATGACGATGCGGTCGATGCCCGGCGCTGAGCCACCATGGGGCGGCGCGCCGAACTTGAAGGCATTGAGCATGCCGCCGAAGCGGCTCTCCACTTCTTCCTTGCTGTAGCCGGCGATCGAGAAGGCCTTGTACATGATTTCCGGCAGATGATTGCGGATGGCGCCGCTGGAAAGTTCCACGCCATTGCAGACGATGTCGTACTGATAGGCCTTGATGGTCAGCGGATCCTTGGTGTTCAGCGTCTCGAGTCCGCCCTGGGGCATCGAGAATGGATTGTGGCTGAACTCGATCTTGCCGGTGTCGGGGTTCAACTCGTACATCGGAAAATCAACGATCCAGCAGAACCGGTAGGCATTCGGTTCGATCAGGCCGAGTTCGTCGCCGATACGCGTGCGCACCGCGCCGGCGAATTTCTCTGCGGCACCTTTCTTGTCGCAGGCGAAGAAGACGGCATCTCCGGCCTTGAGGCCAACCGCTTCGCGGATTTTCGCAAGCCGATCATGATCCAGATTCTTGGCGATCGGGCCTTTCGGGCCCTCCTCCGCGTACTGGATATAGCCGAGACCCCCGGCGCCCTGCTCCCGCGCCCATTCATTCAGCTTGTCGAAGAAGCTGCGCGGCTTCGCCGCCGCGCCCGGCGCCGGTATCGCCCGCACGATGCCGCCGGCTTCCACCTGCTTGGCAAAGATGCCGAAACTGGAGCCGCGGAAAATTTCTGTCACATCGGCAATTGTCAGGGGGTTGCGCAGATCGGGCTTATCGGAGCCATAGCGCAGCATCGCATCGTCGAAAGCGATGCGCGGAAACGGCCCCGGCGTGATCTTGCGGCCATTGGCGAATTCCTCGAACACGCCGTGCAGCACCGGCTCGATGGCGGCGAAGACGTCCTCCTGGGTCACGAAGGACATCTCGAAATCCAGCTGATAGAACTCGCCGGGCGAACGGTCGGCGCGGCTGTCCTCGTCACGGAAGCAGGGCGCGATCTGGAAGTAACGGTCGAAGCCCGCCACCATCAACAGCTGCTTGAACTGCTGCGGCGCCTGGGGCAGCGCATAGAATTGGCCGGGATGCAGCCGGCTCGGCACCAGGAAGTCGCGCGCGCCTTCGGGCGAGCTCGAGGTCAGGATCGGCGTCTGGAATTCGGTGAAGCCCTGCTCGATCATGCGGCGGCGGATGCTGGAGATCACCCGCGAGCGCAGCACGATATTGCGGTGGACCTTCTCGCGGCGCAGATCGAGGAAGCGGTAGCGCAGGCGGATTTCCTCGCCGGAGTCCTCATCGCTCGCCACTTGCAGCGGCAGCACTTCGGCCGTCGATTGCACGGTGAATTCATCGATCTGCAACTCGATCTCGCCGGTCGCAAGCTTGGGATTCACCGTTTCCGCCGGCCGATGCACGACCTTGCCGGTGATCGTCACCACATACTCGACGCGCACCGCCTCGATCGCCTTGAACAGCGGACTCGACGTGTCGATCACGCATTGCGTCACGCCGTAGTGATCGCGAAGATCGATGAATACCAGATTGCCGTGGTCGCGTTTGCGGTGAACCCAGCCCGACAGGCGCGCCTGTTTCCCGACATCACCGGCGCGCAGCGCGGCGCAGTTGTGGGTCCGGTAGATATGCATCGATCCCCCAAGAAATCAGGTTTAAAGGGCCGCGCTGCCGGTGGCGCTATCCCCCACCCCGCGGCCATGGATTCCGGGCGCAAAAGGCATGGAAAGGCCGGGAAATGTCAAGGCAGACACGCTGACGGCATGCCGTAGATTCCGTAGATTCCGTAGATTGTTAACTCTGCAATGTGGCCGCCGCATGAAACCCCGGCCGATTTCGCATAGGCATCCTTGCTTGTGAGGCCCTTCCGAATCCTTGTATTACCGGCACATGACCCTGATCACTCAGACTGCCGAGCTCGCGGCGTTTTGCCAGCGCCAGGGCGGCACAGAATTCGTCGCCGTGGACACCGAGTTCATGCGCGACAAGACCTATTGGCCACAGCTCTGCCTGGTGCAGGTGGCCGGCCCAGAGGAAGCTGCGGCCATCGATACGCTGGCGCCGGGCATCGACCTGAAGCCGCTCTATGACCTGCTGGCCGACACCGCGATCACCAAGGTGTTTCACGCGGCGCGCCAGGATATGGAAGTGTTCTATCACCTGACCGACCGGCTGCCGACACCGATCGTCGATACCCAGGTGGCCGCCATGGTTTGCGGCTTCGGTGATTCCGTCAGCTATGAGACGCTGGCGACCAAGCTGGCCAGTGCGCGGATCGACAAATCCTCGCGCTTCACCGACTGGGCGCGCCGGCCGCTGTCGGAGCGGCAGCTTGCCTACGCCCTGTCCGACGTCACTCATCTGCGCTTGGCCTATGAGAAGCTGCGGCGGCGGATCGAAAAGACCGGCCGTCACGGCTGGTTCGCCGACGAAATGGCGGTGCTGACCGATCCCAAGACCTATCGCGCCAATCCGCAGGAGATGTGGCGGCGGCTCAAGGTACGGTCCGACAAGCCGCGCTTCCTCGCGCTGCTGCGCGAACTCGCCGCTTGGCGCGAGGAAGAGGCGCAGAAGCGCAACCTGCCGCGCAACCGCATCGTCAAGGATGAGACGCTGATCGAGCTGGCGGCCCACGCGCCGCGCAACGCCGAAGAGCTCGGCCATGCCCGCGGCCTCGGCCGCGGCTTTGCCGAAAGCAAGCAGGGCTCGGCGATCCTGGCTGCCATCGAACGCGGCCTTGCCGTGCCGGAGGCGGAGTGCCCGAAGCCGGATCCGCGGCCCGTATTGCCCGCGGGCATCGGCCCACTGGTCGAACTGCTGAAGGTCTTGCTCAAATCGAAATGCGAGCAGCATGGCGTGGCCCAGCGGCTGATCGCCAGCAGCGACGATCTGGATCTGCTCGCAGCGGATGACACGGCCGACGTACCGGCGCTCCATGGCTGGCGGCGGGAAGTCTTCGGCGAGGACGCGCTGGCGCTCAAGGCCGGCCGGATCGGCTTGGCCGTGGCGGGAAAAGGCATCAAGATCGTCCCCCTTTCGACAACTCCGTAGCACGCCGCGCCGACGGCCGAAGGAGGCAGACAGATGCTGCGATTCCGCGCGACGATAATCCTGGCGGCGCTGCCGCTCCTGTCATGGGCACAGATCGCCGCGGCCCAGGATGGGCTTCGATTCGATAGTCCCGTCGCCTGTCCGGCCACGTTCGGCTGCGTTGTCAGAAATTTCGTCGATCTGGATCCGGGGCCCGAAGCGCACGATCAAACTTGCGGAAACGTCACCTATGACGGCCACAAAGGCGTGGATATCCGCGTGCCGGATTCGAATTCCCTGGTGCGCGGAGTCAAGGTACTGGCGGCGGCGGATGGCATCGTGCTGCGGCTGCGCGATGAAATGCCCGACGTCAGCATCCGCGAGACCGACGCCGAGGCGGTGAAGGACCGTGAAGCCGGCAACAGCATCATCATCGATCACGGCTATGGCTGGCAGACGCAGTATGGCCATCTGCGCCTCAACAGCATCAGAGTGAGACCTGGCGATATCGTGAGGGCGGGCCAGCCCATCGCCCTGATCGGACTCTCCGGCAACACCGAGTTCCTGCATCTCCATTTCGAGATCCGCTATAACGGCGAGCCGATCGATCCCTATTCGGGACTGCCGCTCGGCGGTGGCTGCGGCAAGCCGGCGCATCCGCTCTGGACAGAGACGGCGCTCGCCCAGCTGCCCTATCGCGCGGATGCGCCGTTCGATGCCGGCTTTGCCACCGGGAAAGTGGATTTCGCCGCCGCCCGCGCCGGCGCCTATGCCGCCGACAGCCTGCGCGCCGACGTGCCGGCGCTGGTGTTCTGGGCCGAGGCGCTGGGCCCGCGGGCCGGCGATCAGGAGACCATCCGGCTGATCGATCCCGACGGCACGGAGCTTGTCGATACAACCGAAACCCTGGCCGACACCAAGGTACAGCGCTCGCGCTTTGCCGGCGTGCGGCGGCCCGAGAGCGGTTGGGCGCCCGGCATCTATCGCGGCGAATACATCGTGCGCCGCAAGGAAAGCGGCCAGACCAAGACCGTCGTGGAAATTACGCGCGAGATCGAATTGCGCTGACTAGCGTCACCGCGCGATCGACACCTCCACGGCGCGGTCAAAGGCCTTGCCGAGCGCATTGAACCGGCGCTCAACGCTTTCGCCGAACAGGGCTTCCTGGCCCTTCGGCAACAACAGCCGAATCTTGCTGTCGCCCATGCGCACGGCGGTTTCCTTGAGGACAGCCGGGGTCGCGGCGCTGACCGAAAACGCCAGCCGCAACGCCAGACCCACGCGCCGCCAATATTCCCGGTCCTCGCTGTCGAGCATGGTCAGCAGCTCATTCATCTCGGGTGACAGTTCCTCGCTGCCATAGCGGACGAAAACCGCATAGGCGACGGATATCCGCCCGGAATGGTCGATGCCGCCGACCGGCAGATGAACAATGCGCGAGAAGATCTGCGCCGCGCGATAGTCGGGATGTTCGCGCCAGCCGATATCGCTGAGCGTGCAGGCCGCGCGCCGCAGGCGGGCGCGCCTGGCATCGTCGCCCTTGAACAAGGGCGCGATCCAATCGTCCAGCAATTCTCCCGTATCGCCGAAGCGGCCGTCGAGCTGCGCCAATTCCTGGCAGGCGGCGATCAGCGGATCCCGCGCCTTCTCCTCCGGGGACAATTGATCGTAGAGATGACCTTCGCGCAGACCGTGCGCCGAGAACAGAACCCGCGCCGGCCGGGCAACCCGCAAGATACGCTCGAGCACCAATGCGGCAAAGGGCAGCGTCTCGGCGCGCCGCTTCGACATGCCGGGAATCGTGATCAGCGTCCGCTTGCTGAGCCGCGCCACCAGCCGCGCCAGATCCTCGGCATCGCGCCGCTCGATGACATACTCATGAATCACATGCAGGGGATGCCCCGCCTGCTCCATATGGATGCGCGCCAGATTGCGCCAGGCGCCGCCGACGGGATGGAAGTCCCGGCCCTTGGCCTGGGCCAGCCAATCGACTCGCTCCAAATGCTCGTCCACTACTTTGCGGGCGGCGTCGAGATCGTTGAGCACGCTTTCCATCAGCCGGATCGGCCCGAGCGGCAGCGTGGTGTGCGCGCCGATGCGGCCTTTGTTCAGGACCACCAGTTCCAGGCTGCCGCCGCCGAGATCGCCCATGACGCCGTCGGCGCCCGGAATACCCGACAGCACGCCGGAGGCGGAAAGCCGCGCCTCCTCGGTGCCGGTGATAATGCGGACCCTCACATTGCAGCGCCGCTCCACCTCGCCGACAAAAGCGGGACCGTTTTCCGCGTCCCGCACCGCTGCCGTCGCCAGCAGATCGAGCCGCGTCACCTCCATGGCCCGGGCCAGCCAGACGAACCGCGCGAGATTTTCCAGCGCCAGCTTGACGCCCCCTTCGTTGAGGCGGCCGGAGGCATCGAGGCCGCGACCCAGCCCGCACAGCACTTTTTCGTTGAAGAGGGTCATCGGCGCCCGGCCGCTGCCGGCGAAGACAACGAGGCGGATGGAGTTGGACCCGATATCGATGACGCCGATGCGGCCCGCTACTGCATGAGCCTTCGCCCCCGGCCGTGTCAGAGCCTGGACCGCCAAGGCGCCTACGCTTTCCGCAATGTCAGGCTGGGGGCCTTCTTGTCCTTTTTCAGTGCGCTGCCGCGGCCCGAGAGGCTGGGGTTGGTCATGAAATAGGTGTGGGCGCTGAACGGCTCGGCCGGCACCTTGAGGCGCTCATACGCGCCGTCGGGCTTGAGGGTCCAGCTCTGGGCACTGTCCTTCAGATTGGCGATCATGATCTGATCCAGCACTTGCTGATGAACGGTCGGATTCTCGATCGGCACGAGACTCTCGACCCGGTGATCGCAATTGCGCGTCATCCAGTCGGCGGAAGATATGAACACTTTCGCGCTCCGGGACGGCAACGCTTCGCCGGCACCAAAGCACACGATTCGCGAATGTTCAAGAAACCGCCCGATGATGCTTTTGACGCGGATATTCTCCGACATCCCGGGCACGCCGGGCCGCAAACAGCAGACGCCGCGCACGATCAGTTCGATCTTCACGCCGGCCTGGGAGGCGCGGTAGAGCGCGTCGATCAGCTGTGCGTCGACGATCGCATTCAGCTTGAGCCAGATGCCGCCCGGCTTGCCCGCCTTAACATTGCGGATCTCGTCCTCGATCAATTGCACCAAAGTTTGCCGCAGATTGAGCGGTGCCACCGCCACCTTGTCCAACTTCTCAGGCTTCGCATAGCCGGTCATGTAGTTGAACATCCGCGCAGCG
>Ga0184612_10000148_pt1 | contig 30669 bp, 26 predicted proteins | sample PLM3_60_coex_FD_133163 | JGI IMG/M metagenome (GOLD analysis project Ga0184612, IMG submission 133163) | Groundwater sediment microbial communities from an aquifer in East River, Colorado, USA - PLM3_60_coex | ecosystem: Environmental > Terrestrial > Soil > Riparian zone | place: USA: East... | reverse complement strand
TTTATTCGGTCGAGTGAGTCATTAACTCTAGAGGTTAGACGCTCTTCCTTTAGCCACTGTTCCGCTTCTCGATAGGCCTTATCTGAAATCCTGTGAAGCAGATGTCCATTAATTTCCTTGAAGCCGTGTTCGTAAAACTTTTTGATTACAGCCAGGCTGACGTTTTTAAAAGGAACGATGCGCCGATTGGTCGCCCCGTAAATGAAAGGGTGATCCCGCTCGTCTTCGACGCTATCGATTGCTGTCGCGTCGTTAGAATCGGTCCGGGCAACGATTACGCCGGGCAAGCCCATAATATCGAATTGTAGCCTCGCCGTATTGAGCCTGGAAATCATTTCCGCCGTAGAGACCAGAACCTTTTGTCCCTGATGACCGCAGACCTTACAACCCGGTCGTTGGTCCTCGATATGAATCGCGCCGATCTTGTTCTCGACAAACTTCTTTACCAGATTGCGAATGTGATGTTCCCCACCGTGCCCCGTATCTCCGTCAGGTATGATCATCGGCGGGCTGAATTCAATCGCGGCAGTCTTTTTTCGCTGCACCGACGTCATCCTCATGCGGTTGGACCTTTGCACTTCATCCTGATGCAGCAAGGCACGCACCCAAGAGCCGCCTTCTTTGGGAACCCGGTCCAAGGCGTAATTCGCCAAATCGGCGCCCGGGTCCTCCGAATCGGAGCCCCGCGCGGAAGTGGACCATCCTCCCAAATAGAGAACCTTGATTCCTTCCATGACAGCTCGCACGGCCCCGGTGGGCGAGTAAGGACCGTAGGTGATTTCTTGCAGTTTTTCTCTGAATAATCGCTGCAGGTAATCATACATCTTCACCGCCGACTCTCGGGCGACGGTGTGATCTTCGCGGGTGTTCCCCCGCAGCGCGACGACTTCGAAGGCTGTATGAAGGCGTGTAATCTCCTGGAATCGTGGGCTTTGAAACCACGCTTCGGTTTTGCGCAATTCATCTGCCCAGTCGATCACCTCGGTATCTCGTCTGGAGTCCAGTCTTGCAACTTTAGTATTCATTGAATCACACCTCGACAATAAGATTATTTAGAATTGTCTGGAACGCAATGCTAAGACCGCGAAATCTTCAACGCGAACAAAATTTTCGAACCCTGAAGTCACTAATAATCCAAACTGTAAAGATAGCTTACATGTTTATATATGAGTTTAGGCTTTCGCAAGTTCCTGGCAACTTTGACCGATTAGATTCTACTCCTCTAAGCACGGGTCAAGACCGCCCTACCCGGGTTTGGGAGTCATGCAAGAAAAATCTGGACACGGGATGCCTAGGCTGGATGGGAACGTATGGCATGTCTCCTGCTCTCTCCACAGAACAGATTAATTCGACAAACCAATTACCCGTTTGCATAGAAATACGATTCTTCATCCGCCTTTTTCAAATGTCTAAGGCGGTAACATGTGCATGCAATTGCGAGGAGGAGATCTTTAATGAAACTAAGTGAAAGGGAATCGGAGAAACCGAGTTTTTGGCAGCTGGTCTTTGCTCAAAGCAAAGTGAATGGAGCGCTCTATTTGGGGGAACAGCTGCCGGGGCGCAGTTGGGACTGGCCAAAAAATACTTATTTCCAGCGTCGTCTTCGGCAACTGGGGCGGTACCAAGCATCGGAAAAGACTCAGCTAAATTAGTTTGCTAGTTCGCCGCTTCCCGTGCTGCCTCCTTCAGCACGCTCCCCGGGATAAGCGGCTCCACTGAACGGTATTCGTTCGGTGGCGAAAGGCCAGACTCCTAAGAATCTGGCCTTTCTGTTTTAGCGTCTCGAGGTGAAGCGGCCTGCAATCTAGGAATGAAAGATTCGGTAGTAACGTGAGTGTTGGCGGGATCACTAAATTTCTCGAGAGAAAATTGATCAAGCTTCTCTATGATCATAGCGGCGAAAGGTAGAAGGACGTTTTAATCGTCTAGCCATGGGCCGTTCGTCCGTCACGATCCAGCCTCTTAAGAATCTTTCTCCAGTCGACGGTATGACCTTTGCTACGCAGAGTGCGAAATCTCATTGAGGTCGAAACATGAACTCGCTTTTACGGAGTATTAATGAAAGCAGCTATGGCTAGAGTTACGTGTAAACATTTCTTCCTAATCTTCCTGGGACTCTTATCGGCTTTTTCTCTTGGGAGTTCGGCATGGGCTTACTCTGTGGCCCAAAATCAGAATTGTTCCGGCAATTGCGAAAGTCATGAACGGTTAGCCGCGTTCGCCCATAACAAGCCGTTAGATGTGAGCGCTGTGAGCTTCTCCCTGACGGAGGGAATTAATGTGATACAAGCCGCGGACCTCGGCGGTGGCAGTGACGTTGGAACCGAAGGAGGAAGTACTCCAGGGCCCCGCTTCTTTCTTCTTATTGGTTTGGCTCTAATCGGCGTGCGTTTGGTTATTTCCTACCGGTCGAGGAAAGTGAAAAACTTGGCTACCGGGCCGCATTAGCGGCTCTCGGTAAAACAGTTTGACCTTCGCAAGACAACTAGCTTCGACATCAGTTGGAAGGTCGCGCAGGGCCCGAGTACCTAGGACTCGGGCCCTTTTCGCTTTTGTTCTTGATGCAACACCGGCAATGTTTGCGCGATCAGACGCATTAGTGAATGCGATCTTGACGCAGCAATATTACCAGTCTAGCTAAACAGTTCCTTCCTCCACTTCTCCATTAAACTCTTCTGATACTCCGCGTCGATTTCGGCGGCGGGCGGGAAGTTTGCCATCCATTCGAAAGGCCGGCACGCATCGATGATCATGCGCGAGCTGAAACCCTTCCTGTCTTTCGGAATGATGGGGTCCAGCGGTCCGCTCCAGCACCGGCGGATGATCTCGGTCGCATCGACCGGGTCCGCGCGGCTGCACATGGCCCAGAGAACATCGCTGATATCATAGACATCGATGTCGTCGTCCACAATGACGACGTAGCGGCCGAGATAGGCGGCGCCCTGGCATTGACTGGCGACAAGTGCAGCCTGGCGCGCATGACCGGGGTAGCGCTGCTTGATCGAGATGACGGTTAAGAAGCGACGAAAGTAGCTTGCGACTCCCTTTACGTCCGGCACGCCGGCTTTCTCCACCTGGTCCCGAATGTATGCAGCGCGCAGCAATTCGTAACAATGCTCGGCCCGCGCCGTGGGGCGATACTCCGGCGAAGCTGTAATGATCGGATCGTTGCGGTGGTAAAGACGATGGACTTTTATGATCGGCTCGGTTTTTTCGCCGCTGGCATAGTAACCGGTCCATTCGCTGAAGGGCCCCTTCCTCTTTGCCATGGTCCGGTAGGATCTCGGCTTCTACGGCGATCTCGGCATAGGCGGGAATCGGGAGTCCGGTGACTTCCCTTTCGATAATCTCGACCGGTTCACCTTTAATTCCGCCGACCGCGTCGAATTCACACTTGCCGTAAGGCTCCGGCCGGGTGGCGATCATATGCACCAGCGGATCGACACCAAAACAAGCCACCACCGGGCAGGGCTTGCCCTTTTCGAAATATTTCGTGCGGTGCATGCGTCCGTGTTTTCCTGGCGAGATGTTCATGCCCAGGGTGTTGCGGTCGTGCACCATAACGCGATAGCAACCCACGTTGACCCAGCCGTCGTCGGGATCGCGGGTGATGATCACATGGCCGGTGCCGATATATCTGCCACCGTCCCGTTTGTGCCAAACGGGAACTGGAAACTTGAAGAGATCAATGTCGTCGCCTTTATAGACGTTTTCGAGAATCGGCCCGCGTGAAACGGTGACGGGCGGAATGGAGGGACTCGTGGCCAGCCGCCTGCGGCAAGCCTCGATGAAACCTTCACGAGTAATGTCGACGGGCAGGTTTGTGGTCAGCGCGGAACGGCGCAAGCTCTCGAAGAAGCCGACGAGGATTCGGTAGCCCGCCGGGTAATCTTTGATGCGGTCGAACAGTAATGCCGGTGTGTTCTCTTTGTGTTTGGAGGAGAGCACCGAAAGCGCACCGATCTCTAAATTCCAGTCGGCGTTCTCCACGATCTTGAGTTCACCCATCTCATCGACTTTCTGAATCCATTCCCGAACGTCTTTGTAACTCATCACTCCCCCTTTGTTTCAGCAAGAAGTACGCATTAAGAACGCTCTTTGCAAGCCGGGAATGAACCTGATAAACGCCACGATGCAGGGAGGGAGCATGAGGCAAGGAATCTTGGCTTTGGGCGTCAGCATCCTTTGGCTGTTGTCCGTTGCATCGGCCGGCGCTCAGGAAAAGGTGATCGTCAGTCACACCACTCGCGGTTCACTGTCGATTGGGCCGTTACTCTACGGCATAGAAAGGGGATTCTACCGGGAGGAAGGGATCGATCTGGTTTACGTGTCCATCCGCGCCGACTTGGGTATCAAGGCCCTGATCTCGGGAGACGTGGATTATCTCTATAGCGTCGGCACCATCATCAGAGGCGCCGCGCTGGGTATTCCCGTCAAGACTCTCAGCTTCGACTTCGCCAAGGTCATGCACTTTCTGATGAGCCGTCCGGAAATCAACTCGGGCGCGACGCTCAAGGGGAAAAAAGTCGGGGTCAGCTCCTTCGGCGCTACGGGCGACCTGGCGGCCAGGGTTGCACTCCAACAGTTAGGATTGGATCCAACGAAAGACGTAACCATCGTGACTTTGGGAGCGGACACCCTGCGCTACGCCGCATTGCAATCCGGCACGGTCCACGCCACCCACATACCCATCCCGCTGAATATTCAAATGAAGAAAGAAGGCTATAACGAGCTCTTCTATGCGGGAAAAGTCCTGCAGCGGCCTTTAACCGGCCTCGCAACCACAACCGAAAAGATACGCAAAAATCCTCAGCAGGTGCAGCGCATGGTGCGGGCATTTCTCCGCGCCACCCGGGCGCTCAAGGGCGAACGGGCCGGCTTCATCGCCTTTGCCCAGAAAAAATTCGGCTACAGCAAGGAGATGACCGAAGAGGCATATAAAGTCCTCGTGGATGCGCTCTCGCAAGACGGCATCGTGGATGACAGCGTCCTGCAAGCCGCCATCGACGAAGCCAAGACCGTAACGAGCGTAACCAAGCCCATCAGCCATGCGGATGTCGTCGACTACAGTTTTCTCCGCACCGCTATGAAGAAGTAGCCGTCGCCATAACGGATCATACGGAGCATCAGCCTAACGCAAGAAAGGACGAATTATGGCGCAACAACAATCTCAGAAACGAAAGGTGAAATGTGCGGTCGCACTCGCGTTGTCTCTCCTCACCCTCTTACTCTGGACGAGATCGTCGGTGATCGCCGCCACGGCCGATCCGGCCGGCAGCCCCGAGAAAACGGAAATCGTTCTCGCTTATCCGCAGGCCAGTGGCGTTTTCACTCCGCTATTTGTGGCGAATGAAGCGGGCCTGTTCAAAAAAACGGCCTCAACGTAAAGCTGCAGCAACTCAATCCGCAGTTATCAGTTCAGGCCGTGGGCTCGGGCTCAGCGGACATGTCGGTGGCCGCCGGCGATTTGGTCAACGCGAGCCTGCATGGCGCTCGCATCAAATTAGTCGGCAGCCCCATGTCGCAACTGGTGTTTCGGTGGTTCAGCGCCAAGGAGATCATAATGTCCAGCAGCTCAAAGGCAAGATGCTCGCCGGTCAAACTAAATAATCATTCCTTTACCTTACGATAAGAGGCAACGAAACCGGCTAACGCTGTAGGCTCGTGAAAGGGCTCACCGTATACACCGCCCGGCCTCCGACCATGGTCAGCACCGACTCGATGGAGCGGATCTGGTCCTCGCCTACCGTCAAGTAATCGGCGTTTAGAACCGCCAGGTCCGCGAATTTCCCAGCTTCGATGGAACCTTTGCGTTTTTCCGCGAAAGTGAACCAGGCGCTGCCCATCGTATACATGCGGAGCGCCTCCGCTCGTGTCACATTCTGCTTGGGATCACGAATGGGGGCGCCCGCCACGGTTTTTCCCGTGATCAACCACCACAGGGAGAGCATCGGCGAGTAGTTCCCTGAACGAAATGCATCGGTGCCGGCGCCGAGGGGCACGCCGGAGTCGATGAGGGTTCTCAGGGGCGGCGCGTTGCGTGCCTTTGATTGTCCCCAGAGCTCGACGCTACGTTCACCGGTGAGGACCATGCGATCCTGCACCGAGACTCCGCCGCCGAGTTTTTTGATGCGCGCGATAGTTTCGGGGGTCGCGTCTTCGAGATGGGCGAAAGCGATGCGCTGCCGGGCAAAGGGCGTCTCGCGGTTGACCTCTTCAATGACGGCAAGCAGTTGCCGCGCGGTATTGTCCTGCGTCGTATGCAAATGGAAGTTGTAACCCGCTTCGGCGAAGAAGCGCAGAAGCTTGCGAAATTTTTCCTTTGCTTCCGTTTCCACTGTAAATCCTTTGGGGTTCGACAGCACATCGCCATCGCCGGTACCCCGTGTCAACGTCTCGGCGAATCCGGCGAAGCGAAACATATCGTTGGAGGGCAACTGCTTGACTTCCTCGGCCGCCGTACGTAGTTGCTCCAACTCATCGCCCGGATCGTTGGGGGCAACATAGTAATCCAGCCGTACGCTCAGCTCACCGCGGTTTGCCATATCCGCAAGTAGCCGACGGTGTGCAAACGTTACGCCGCCAGTCTGCAGGTCGCCCACGGACGTGAGGCCCAAGCGGTTCAACTCCCGGAAGCAATTACGCACACTCTGTCGTATCTGGTCCAACGTCGGGCGCGGGATCTTGGCAAAGGCAACTTCCCACGCCGCCACGCCCTGCAGGACACCCGTCAGTTCGCCGTTAGACGGATCACGCTCGAACGTTCCCCCCTGCGGATCGGCCGTTTGACGATTGATTCCTGCGGCAGCCAAGCCGGCGCTATTCAGCACAGCGGCCTGTCGCAAATACTGTATATAGACCGGATGCTTCGGCGCGACGGCGTCTAGTTCAGCACGTGTCGGCAAACGTTTCTCGGCAAATTGGCCGGGCGCCCAGCCGCCACCGACGACGATCCACGTCCCTGGAGGTTTGTTTCTCGCCGCCGCCTCGATCTGTTTCAAGCCGTCGGCCAGAGATCGAACCGATTCCCAGTGCAGTTCGCCATCCCAACTTAGACCGGCAACAGTCGCATGAATATGCGAGTCAATTAGCCCTGGGATCATCGTGCGACCACCGAGATTCACCACGGCCGTATTGCGTCCGATCCACCGGCGCATCTCACCGTCCGTTCCCACCGCAACGAAGCGACCGTTCTTGATCGCAACCGCTTCTTTAATTGAGAAGGAAGAATCCACGGTCACCACTTTAGCGTTCATGAGAACCCATTCGGCGGGTGGACGGGGATCGAAAAACGACTGTGCAACTTCGCGTTCATGGCCGATACACGAAGCAAGGAGCGAGGCAAAGAGGATGAAAAGGAGAAACTTTCTCGGGCAGCTCCCGACGGAAACCGGACTAACACTTCCAGAGTTAAGATACCGGAGAGCCGGAGAACTTTCGGCCATAGGCAAAGGGAATCATAGCAACTCTCTCAATGAAACCAATCCCGTTGTCGCTCAATGTACTCCGCCGTGCGGTAAGCCAGGGCCGATATCGTGGCCGTGGCGGGGTAGCCGGACATGGTCGGGAAAACAGAAGAACCAACGATGAAAAGATTCGGCACGTCGTGGGACTGGCAGTAGCCGTTGACTACGGAAGTATTTGGATCGCTGCCCATGCGTGTCCCACCGCATTGCCGAGTCGGCGCCGGCCTCGGAAGTTCCGTCCAGACTTTGTCGGCGCCGGCTTCACGGAAGATCTGTTCGCCGATGTCGGCCAAGAACAGATGCATGCGTTTTTCATTTTCGTGAAAGGCAAAAGTCACCCGCGGCAGCGGCAGACCCCAACGATCGCGCCGCCGCGGATGGAGATCGACGCAATTGTCGCGTCGCGGCAATGTTTCCGGAGCCATGTGAATATCGAAGGTGCGCGTGTAATAGCGCATAAAGTATTCTTTGTATTCTTTCCCCCAGCTCCGCACATCCGGCGGTACGATATCCATGCGCGAGACCGGGGCCCCATCGCCGCTGCACCCCACGGTACCGCCGCGGATGAAACCCAGACCGGTGTGATCAAAATTGTTGCCGTTGAAGTCATCGATTCGCATCGCCGCCGCGCCGGAACCGATAAAACCATTGATGATAAAGTTGTCGAACAATCCGTAGACGCGCATATCGCCGTGGCCGAAAAAGCATTTGCCGACCAGGCCGCTGGAATTAGCCAGTCCCTTCTTGAAACGCTTGCCGTCGCCTTTGGACAACAGCAGCAGCCGCACATGCTCGAAAACAAAAGCCGACAAGATCACGACCCGAGCGCGCTGTTCCTGGAGCATGCCCTCAGAATCGAAGTATTTGACTCCCGTGGCTATACCTTTATCGTCCGTGGTTATATTAGCCACCTTACAGTTCGTCCGTAGGTCCAGGTTACCCGTTTGCAGCGCAACCGGAATGGCCGTATGGAGCGTGGAAGCCTTGGCATTGACATGGCAGCCATAGTGATTGCAGTGGCCACAGTAAACGCAGGCTGGGCGTTCAGGAATGCGCGTGTCATAAGGCGCCGGTGGACGATAAGGCTCCGAGGTGACGGCGGCGGGACCGATAAACGGATGATAGCCGAGCCGCTTGGCGGCCTCCCCGAACAACTGCATGCGCGCGGTCATCTTGAGCGGTGGTAGCGGATAGGACCTACGCCTCGGTCCGGCAAAGGGATTCATCCCCGCCACGCCGGCGACCCCAAACTCCCATTCGAAGCGGTCGTAATAGGGCTCCAGATCATCGTAGCCGATGGGCCAATCGACGACATCATAGCCGCTAAGATCGACTCCGGCGCGGTCGGCGAGTCCGCCGGCAACTTCGTTGCTGTAAACTTTGAAATCCCCGGGCATGAAGCGCGATGCCTGGCCGGTCCAAAGCAGCATAGAGCCGCCGAGGACGTTGAACGGGCTCGTGCCGTAACGGAGGTTGCCGGGTTGCGTCGCGCTGGTGCGGAAAATCCTCGGCTCGTGGCGCACTCCTTCAAGTTGATCCGGGCGCGCAATGTAGCTGATTGAATCCCGCTGCGCGTACTCCGCCGTTTTCAACGCCGGTCCGCGCTCGAAGGCGACGACTTTGAGACCCGCCGAAGTGAGTTGCTTGGCCAAGATCCCGCCGACAGCGCCGACGCCAACGATGCAAACATCAGCGATCGATCCGCTCATGATTGTCCCGGTTTCTTCGGCAACCCTTCCCAGGTGATCGGAGGGAGATCGACCGCTTTATTGATGTAAGTCTCGGGATAACCCCACTGTTGCCCCGGAAAGCCGACCAATTTCCAGCCGATCATATCTTTGTTGCCGCCATAGCTAGGCTCACCGAAAACGCCCTCCAGCACGTGGGTGCGAAGCAGATTAAAGAACGCCTCGCCGTCGCGCAACTCGGCTATTTTCCCCGATTCAAGATCGCCCAGCGCCGAATCCTGCTGCTCGCCGCTAAGTTTTTCGAAGGCTGCGCCGAATTGCCTCTTGGCGTGTTTATCCAAGGCCCGCAATCCGCGCGTGTATCGAGACAACAAATGCGGATAGGGACCGGCGAGCGCGCGGTCAATGTAAAAGACCGCCCCTGCTTCGACGGCACCGGGAGTATCGGTGACTGGCAGAATTCGCCCGGCAATCGCATCGATAAATCGGGCCTGGCGCACAGTGAGAGCCTGCAAGCGCTCGCGACGATACTCGCGTGAGGATTGTGATTTCAACTTCATCATACTTACGCGAATCGTTCGCTCATACAATGGACAGAAATAAGATGTCAAGAATTTCGATGCCTAAACCTGTTGCGTTGCGCGAACTGTTGAAGCTATATTCCAGGAAATCATTGTCCCGCGATTTTGGGCCGTACTTTTGATCGCGGCAGATTCAAACAAACGAGGTTAACAATGAAGCCTGTTCAACTCTTCTGCTGGCATTTCATGGCTTATCCCTATCTCGACAAGGATTTTGACGAGAAACAGTATTCGGGGTGGGTCACGGTCCCCAATAGCTTGTGGGACAACCGCAAAGCCCGCGGCCTTTACCAGGAATACATCGACCAACTGGCCTATGCCGATGAGTTGGGCTTCGACGGCATGGTGCTCAACGAGCACCATCAAAATATTTACGGCTTGATGCCTTCGCCGAATCTCATCGCCTCGGCGCTCACGCAAAGGACAACGCGAGGGAAGATCGTCATCCTCGGCAATCTCCTTCCCTTACACATGAACCCAATGCGCGTAGCCGAAGAATACGCCATGCTTGATCAGATGAGCAACGGCCGTTTGATCGCCGGCTTCGCCCCCGGTGGCGGCCCGGAGACTTTCAACTACGACGTTCCATCCGCAAACACGCGGGAAAAATTCTGGGAGGCGGCGGATTTGATTGTGCGCTCCTGGACTGAAGACGGTCCGTTTGCTCACGAGGGTCGCTACTTTCCACTCCGCTACGTAAATCTTTGGCCGAAACCTTTGCAAAAACCGTTTCCGCCGGTCTGGATACCCGGCTCGCGCAGTCCGTCAACCATGGCCGAGGTCGCCAAGCGCGGCTACTGCTATTTTCTCTCTTCGCGCAGCCATGGCGGCGAAACCCATCGCGCGCAACAGGAATTCGCCGCGGTGTTGGAAAAACACGGGGATCAATACCATCCGTTCCGCTTCGGCATTTTGATGTCGACCTACGTCGCCGAGACGGATCAGCAAGCGCGCCAGGAATGTGAAGAAGGCGTGTGGTACTTTTTGAAGAATTGTCTCAAGGGTCATTTACGCCGTGAGGGACGCCAACTTACCTACGGGCCGGGCGTTCCCTATATTCCCGCCGCCGCATGGCGGGAGTATCTCAAAGGCTACACGCCCGGCCGAAAACTTCTGGGCGACGTGGAAAATTGGGAGGAGCTCGATGCCTCGCAGTCGATCATCGTCGGCAGCCCGGAAACCGTTTATCAGCGCATTCAAAATCTCATCGCGAAAGCCAAGGTAGGTAATCTCCTGATTCAATTCCAGCTGGGCAATATGCCGGACCATCTGGCACGCAAAAGCATGAAATTGTTCGCGGAAAAAGTCGCGCCGGCACTGCGCCACGACTCTTTGAAACAGTTCACCGACGAATTTCCCGGCGCCAACGTCGAGCAGGCAGCGGAGGCACTCCATTGAGCGGTCGCACTCTCGAAATCAACGGGCGCAAGGTTTGGCTTTTGGAAAGCGGCAAAGGCGCCCCGCTGCTCTATCTCCATGGCTTCGCCGACGTCCACAGCGTTAAAGAGAGCTGGATGTCGTTTCATGAAAAATTGGCGCAAGACGCCCAGGTGATCGCACCGGCCCATCCCGGTTGCGCGCAGACGGACGAGAACAAAGATATCGACATCATCGAAGACGTGGTTTTTCATTATCTCGAAGTTCTCGACGCCCTGAAGTTGACGCAATTTGATCTGGTAGGCAGCTGCGTCGGCGGCTGGATCGCTGCCGAGATCGCCGCGCGACACCCGGAGAAAGTGCGAAAGCTCGTGCTCATCGGCGCCACTGGACTTTTCGTCGAAGGCGCGCTCATCGGCGACGTCTTCATGATGGCGCAGCCCGAGTACGGCTCGAGCTACGCCTCATTGCGGGAGATGCTGTTTTCCGGCGCGAATCAATCCAACGCTCTGGAAATGTTTCCCGACGGCAAGGGCGAGCTGGAGGATGAGGTGCGCAGATATCAGATGTTGAGATTCGGGTCACGCATCGGCTTCAAACCGCCCTACTTTTACAATCGATCGCTGAGGAATCGATTGCACAGGATTTCATGCCCGGCTCTGGTTGTCTGGGGCGAAAAGGACAGCATGGTTCCCCGCGTCCACGGAGAAACTTACGCTCGATTGCTGCCCAACACGCAACCGCTGAAAATCATCGACCAAGCTGGCCACAGCGTGCACATTGAACAGCCCGATGTCACGGCAAAGATGGTTTTGGATTTTCTGATGAAGTAAAGTAAACAAGAAATAATTAGCGGGCTGTCATCCTGAACGCAGTGAAGGATCTAGATTCTTCGGCTTCGCCTCAGAATGACGCAGGTAGTTCATTAACTTTTCTGGACCGGCGCCGTTCTCGCTAAGTGCAATCGGTATTCGCTTGCGAAGGCTGCGTCACTTCCCCCAAATCTTTTTCACGAACCCCTCGTCTTCTAACCTCCTGAGGTACCGGTCGCTCACGTAATTTTTCGCGTCCACATTTTGCGCCTTTGGATTCGTTTCGGCAATCTGAGCCACGACTGCTTGCATCGCTTCTACGGAAGGATATGGAACCGGTGGGAGTTGATTGACGAAGTAATCGTAGCCGTCCTGGACCGCCTTTAGATTCTGCACGCGTGTGAACTGCGCGAGGGCCTTGATCGAATATTCGCGTTCGGTCTTGAGCACCTTGATCGCTTCAAGATACGCGCGCAAAAAATTCATGACCTTGGCATCTTGTTTGTCCAAATACCTCTTGCTGCCGAGTAGTCCGGTATTGAAAAATGGAATATCCATTTTGACGGAGTCGGCGATGATATTGAGTTTTAGCCGTTCCGCCTCGGTACCGAAAGGAGCGTTGGCGACCGTGCCGTCGATATTGCCGGACTTGATCGCCGCAATGCGCGCCGGCTCGTCGCCGATTTGCAGTATCGTCGCTTCCTTCACTGGATCAACGCCGACCCGCTTGAGCATTGCGCGCATGCCAAAGTCCGCAGAAGAACCGAACCGGCTGACGCCAAACTTTTTGCCCTTAAGCTGTTCGATACTTTTGATCTCAGGACGTGTGATGAGTTGATAGTTCAATTTGTCGAGCAGGCCGACGAAGTAGATGAGATCCGCTCCTTCGAGATTCGCAGCGACCCCCGGCGCCCCGCTTAGCTGCGAGAGATCGAGATTTCCCGAGACCAGGACCTGTACGTTGATCGAGCCACCTGGGATATAAATAACCTCGGTAGTGAGGCCGTACTTCGCGAAAAGCCCGCGGTCTTTGCCGATATGCATGAGGCCGGATTGTAGACTGATGGAGCCCTGGCCGACGCGAATCCTTTCCTGAGAGCAGGCTTCGCGCGCGCCCACGAGGAAAAATAATGCGGCTATTACACCCATAATGTTTTTCATGACGCTTCTCCTATCACAACCTCAACTCAACCGGCAATCCGTAGTTGAAGCCTATTCCGCGCTGTGTCATGCTCGCCAGCGGAATGAATGGGTGGATCATTTTATCGAAAAGGAGGAAGCTATGGCTGATGTAATAATTCGTGTATTGAAAAACGGTCCCTATGAGGTGGAGGGCGGAGCCAAATTGTTCGACCACCAGGGTAAGGAGTATCAAGAAGATCAATTTCCGCCGCTCTATCTTTGTCGGTGTGGCCAGTCTAAAAACAAGCCTTTCTGCGACGGCAGCCACGAAGACGCGGGCTTCAAAGCCGAGGAGACCGCGGGGTAAAGCGACACCGGCAACAAATGGGTCGCGGAAAGGCCATTACCCAAAATTGCAGTACTCCGGTTTTCATCCTGTTGGAGTGATGGAGTATTGGAGTGCGCAGAACTCAGAGCTTCACCGTACACGCTTTAGGAGGAGACCAATTATGTTACAGGGAAAAATCGTTATCGTTACGGGCGGGGCTAAGGGAATTGGTCGTTACGCGGCGCACACTCTGGCTCAAGCCGGTGGCAACGTCGTCATCGTCGACGTAGACGTAGAACGATTGCACAAAACCTTAGGCGAATTACGCGATCTTAAATTCGAGGCGTGGGCTCTGGCCGCGGACGTGCGCCACGAGGACGAGGTGCGCCGGATGGTTCACCAAGTCGTCGATCGCTACGGTCAAATCGACGTGCTGGTCAACGACGCTGGTATCGTTCCCCACTTTAACTGGGGCATCCCGCGATGGCCGCGCGTCCGCTTCATGAGCAAAGATTTTTGGGACAGCGTCATTCAAACCAATCTCGGCGGAACTTTCTTGTGTACGAAGTATATCGTCCCGTTCATGGAGGCGCGCCGTACCGGCAACATTGTCAACCTCTGGGGCGGCGGCAGGGCCGAGAATCACGGGGCTGCAGCCTATGTTGTAAGCAAAGACGCGATCCGAACCTTCACGCGGTTCGTCGCCGAAGAAGAGCGGGAGTGGAACGTCTGCGTGGTGGCCTTCAGTCCCAAGCAGGCCATCGCCACGGAGGATGCGCCGGAAGAAGCACGCAAGCGCCTGCCCGGCCCGGAGTCCTTGGGAAATGGTTTTGTGCTGGCGGCGCAAGCCGGCATGGAGCTCACCGGCAAGACAGTGGAACATCGAGACGGCAACCTGGTAGCGGTCGACTAATCTAACAGGCTGCTGAAAAAGACCCATATGCTTCGTTGCGCTCAATCGCCTCGCTCCAACGTACTGCTTAAGTACGCCTCCGCCTAGCCTGTCCTGAGCGGAGCCGAAGGATCGATTTTTCGCGCGCCTCGCCTCTGGGATCTTTTTGAGCAGCCTGTAATCAGAGTTTTTAGCACACCGCTAATTTAAAAAGAATTTCCACATGTTCGATCATCAGTGATCCCTGGGCATGAGGCGTTCCCCTGCTTTGAAAAAGTGAGGGCCATCGCCAACTTGACACCATCGGTTCAAATCGAATAGCGTCGCTTTATATTTCGCCGCGAGGAGTCAAACCTATGTGGAAACAATTCAAAGTCATTGACGCCGATGCCCATATGCACGAACCGCAATATCTTTGGGATAGATATGTAGAACCGAAGTACAGGGACCAGGTGCCAAAAGTCGCCTTTATGGATGGTGTCTTTATGATCTACGAGCCCGACGGAAAGTTTATTCCCAAGGGAGAAATCCAGTCGCGACCACCCGAAAGCGCGTGGGCGGTGATGGAAAGCAAATATGGCGAGGCCTATCGTCAATGGTGGTCGTCGGAAATTCGGCTGAAGGATATGGACCGTTACGGCTGGGACATTCAGGTGTTGCTGCCCACCGGCAACAACGGCAACTTCGCCTATCGCGTTGCACTCAAAGACATCAATCTGGGTGCCGCGATGTGCCGCGCTTACAACAATTGGGCCCACGATTATTGCAGCATCGACCCCAAGCGTCTCAAGTTTGTGGCGGTTTTACCGGGCTCGGACGTCGGAGAAATGGTAAAAGAGGCGCGCCGCGCCGTCGTGGAACTAGGTGCCGTGTCGGTGAGAAATCCTTTTCTCCCGGTGGGGAAATGGCTCCACGAGCCGGAGTACGATGCGCTATGGAATTTGGCTTGCGAACTCGATTTTCCCATCTCCGCTCATGGAGAGTATCGCCAACGCCGGTTTCAACCCTTTAGGGAACTCGAAGGCGAAAGGCGCGAAGATATACAGTTAGCGTTGCGCGGACTGGACCACGCTTTGGGTTTTCCCTGCGATAACATGACCACTCTCGGTCACTATATCTTCACCGGCATATTGGAGCGCTTCCCGAAGCTGCGGCTCGGCATTCTGGAATCCAACGCCGGTTGGCTACCCTTCTGGCTGGGAAGAATGGATGACCACACCCACGGGCGAAACAGCGTCATGGGTAAATCAGACAAGCTACGGATGCTCCCGAGCGAGTATTTTATGCGTCAATGCATCATTGCGTGTGACAGCGATGAGCGGGCGCTTAAATATGTGGTCGACTGCTTGCAGGGTGAGAATATTGTCTGGAATACGGACTATCCGCATCCTGACGCTATCGAACCATCCAAGGCGCTGCCGGAATTCGATGCGCAACCGATTGGAGACGAGGCCCGGCGTAAAATATTGTGGGATAACGCCATCAAGCTCTTTGGGCCGCGCATCCTGAACTGACTCACTCCACAATGGAGTGAGTCACCCTGAGTCCTTCGGCTGCGCTCAGGATAAACTCCGCGAAGGGTCTAGATGCTCGGTAAACCCGACTAGACTAGCGGGAGATCTAGCTACTGATAGAGTCGGTCGATGTATCCGGACCTGTCGAGCTCTTCGATAAAGCGGACATCGACGAAGTCCTTAAGATTGGCCGTCTTGGCGGCGGGCATCCTGACGGCCAGTTCATCCAGCACAGCCTTAAGCCCTTCCAAGCTGGGGTAAGGCTTTCGTTGTGACACGTCACGGATGATTTGATAGGCCTCGTCCACGTCTCGATTGTCTTTGAGGCGCATGTATTTTTTGATCGTGCGCTTGGTGAGCTCAGAATTGGTCTTAATCACGTGAATGGCTTCGATGATCGATTTCACCGCGCGACGGGTCACGTCGGAGTTTTTCTTGACAAAGCTATCGGTGGTCACAAGCGATGACGACTGATAGGGGAAACCCATCTCTTCCATATTCGCCAATATGCGCATGCTGGCTTCTACGGCTCGATTGTGAGCCGGCGGATTGAGCACCGTAGCGTCGATTGAGCCGGCGACCAAAGCCGCCACCCGAGTAGGCTCGCCGCCAATCTGGAGCATGACCACGTCGGTATCGGGATTAAGGCCGAGCTTGGCGAGAAGGATCTGCGCGCCGCGATGCGCTCCCAAGCCAAATCCGGCGACACCCACGCGTTTCCCCTTGAGGTCGGCGACGGCTTTTATCTCCGGTCGCACAACAAATCGATACTGGAGCGTATTCAAAAAACTCGCGATGAGTACTCCGTCTGCTCCTTGCAACCGAGGCGCCGCCATCGTCGTCGCGGACATGCCGCCCATGGCGATATCACCGGCGATCAGAGCGGTCCGAACCAGGGCGCTTTCGAGGTATAATACTTCCGCGTCAAGACCGTTCTTTCGGTAGAGTTGGGCATCCCCGGCAACCCAGATGGGCGCGTAGTGCACCGTCAGAGAACCATAACCGACCCGAATCTTGTCGGCGCCGCGCAAATCAGCTGCTACGGCCAAACTAAGAAGGAGCGCCAAAAACAAAAATCTATTTTTGGTCATTTCAATTGCACCAAAGTAGTAGTGGCGCATGGCTATAGGCCGTTATCTCAATGTCCGCTTGAAGGCATTGATTCTTTTACTCAAGGACTCACCATTCCATTTCATTTCGTCCAATTCATGCTCAGAAACGTAGGATTGCTTTCGGGCAACAAAGAAACATGCGACAGTTTCAAAGGTTGAGCCTAGAGCCAGATCTAAGAAGTGAGAAAAATCCTTCTTTGTTCCTCTTCCGGATCCCTCGGCAATATTCAGAACGATCGAATTAGCAGCACGGCGTGCTTGCGATGTGAGATCGAATCGTTCTTCCGAGGGAAACTTCTTGACCGTTTCATACACTCTAGTCGAAAAGTCGATAGCCGCGTGGAAGATTTCTAAGCCTTCGAAGCGAAACGCCATGGGCTACTCCTTTTTGTCCGGGATTCAACGTCATAAGCTATATGCCATCCGCCATAAGCTATCCGCCATAGGCGCCCTCCCCAGGCTCCTCCCGATAGAGCTTCAGAGCTTTCATCACCGGCATATCACTCATGGAAAATAAAATTGCTTCGTTCTCTTTCGAGCGGTTTCGGTGGCTGTGCCAACTCCACAGCGGCACCACAAAGCAATCTCCCTGCTCCCAGTCAAATTTTTCACCGTTGATCACTGTGGTCCCGCTGCCCCTGAAAGCATGGTAGATGGTACTGCTGTTATGTCGGTGGGTCTGGGTTGTCTCTCCTCGCCTCAACATTTGAATACCACAGGATAGGGTGGGCATCGTATGGCCGCCTGCCGGATTCACATACTCCAACGCCACGCCATCGAAGGGACTCCCGGGACCATCGCTCAGACGCTTCAAGGTTTCGTACGTGTCTTTCCATTTGTAATGCAAGTTATAGCTTGGACGCTCCGGCGATTTTTCCCAAACCGGGCGGGCCATTCCGACTCTTGGCGCCACACAATCGGCGTCATTTTTCATTGGCTGCAGGCCGCCGGTAAAGGCTTCCCAGGTGATCACTTGAAGCAAGAACAACAACGGGTTATCGAGACCATCGAGCCAGACGACCGGTTCGCCGCCGTTGCGGTGACCATGCCACGTCATCGAGGGAGTAAGAATCAAGTCTCCCTCCTCCATGGGAATTTTTTCTCCTTCGACAATCGTGTAAGCCCCGCTGCCTTTGAGTATGAAACGAAACGCCGCGAAGTTGTGCCGGTGATCTTGGGCCACCTCGCCGGGCTTCAGCAACTGCATGGTCATAAGCATGGTGTGGGTCGTGGTGCGTTGTCGTCTGTTTTTGTTCCCTTGATACGCCGGATTGATGAGTCGGAGCACCCGCCTCTCCGCCTTGCCATCGAGACCGTGCATGTTGCCCACTGTCTGGATCGCATCGTAGAGGTCTTGCCACTTCCAAACATGAGGCAGAACCGTCGTGTGAGGATCCTTGCTGTAGGTGGCCATGTCCGCGTCGGATGCCTCGGACCAGAGCCCCTCGACGCTTAGTAAGCGAAGTTTTTCGTCGAGATCCCGTAACAGTTTCTCCTCCGACATGTTCGTCTCCTTACGTTATTTTCTGATTCCCAATTCCTTTTGCGCTTCGCGTAGAGGCGCGGACTCAATAATCTCATTTAACGCAACCTCCCGATTCAGCTTGAGCTCAGTCTTGGCTTGCTCGAGCACGAGGCGCAGACCTTCCTGGGGAATGTTCCCATCCGCGCTGAAAACTCTCCAAGTGGAATCGTAGGAGGCCGACGCATGGTCACGTTCCACCTTCCCCCATTCCATCAGGATCCTCACGGCACCTTCTTTGTCCTCCCGGATGAAACGGTTTGCTCGCACCATGGCCTTTACAACTTTCTTAACCTCTTCCGGCTTCTCCTTGATCGTTTTGAGATTGGCGCCAATGCCGATGAAAGGGAAACTAAAAACCTCGTAGGCTCTTAGCAGCACGTTGAATCCCATCTGTCTCCCCAGGGCGTCGCCGGGCGGGGCAATCACCGCTACATCCACCAGACCTTCCTTTAGCGCGGCGAGGCGCGCCCGATCTGGTCCGAGAGCGATGAACTTGAGATCTTTCTCCGTGTCTAGGCCGAACGATTTCAACATCATGCGACCCGCCACCTCGTCCGTGCCGCCAAAATTCCCGATCCCGACGGTCTTCCCCTTAAGCTCTTTGCCTGATTTGTATTCCGGCTTGGCAACCAAGGCGTGGGTTGAACCGTCCAGGAGGCTCGCGAGAGCGCGCATAGGCATACCTCGCAGCGCGCCGCGCACGACCGAGCCGAAGAGGAGAGTGTAGCCAATATCCCCGGTCACAAGGGCGGTTATAATATTCGGCACGTTCATGCGAATGATTTCTACATCCAGGCCCTCGTCTTTGAAAAACCCTTTTTTCAAAGCGACTCCTGACGGAAGAAAAGACATATTGGGGTTCGTTACCGAGATGCGCACTCTTTCGGCGGCGTCGAGGGACCGAGCCGGTAAGCAGAGAAAACCTAAAGCGGCAAGGATACAAGAGAGCTTTCTCACGACGCTTACGCCCGAGCCGCCCCAGTGAACACGCTATTCATTTGGCTCAGGACACCGCGTTGAGCCAGTTCGTCTTCAAACATTTGGCGAATGTGTGGATCTTCGTCCTCGTACTCGATCTGATCGCCGCCGGTTTTTACGCTCTCGGACGTGCCCCACTGTTTTCTTAGTCCGGGAAATTTTCTGCTGCTGAAAGGCTTGAGCGCCAGATACCGGGTCGGCTCGGCGCCCACGTTGAAGTGCTGATGAAACCAACGCTCCGGCGGAACCAGCAGGCTACCGGCGCGCCAGTTGTATCTTTTGAGATCTTCGCCCTCCCGCCACATCACGGAAAAACCCTCGCCCTTGAGAATGATCACGTGCGCTCCGGCGCCGTGACGGTGAGCCTTCTTGTAGGTTCCCACCGGAAACTGGGAGATATGAGCGGACATAACATTGTTGGCCATCTCGATCATGATCAACCTGCCGCCGGCGCCCCGGTCCTTTCTTTCCATAAGCTCGAAGCTGCCTACGTCGCGGATGAAATTCGTATCCGAGAATCCCTCGGCCGGCACTTTTACGCTACCGTTGAAAAAATCCTCCTCGCCGTTGTAGCGATCGGTAAACGGATAGTCGCATTTGAAGACAAAGTCGATGTTGTGAAATAGGTTCAAGATGGTGGGCGCATTGGTCATGGCCAGCAACCGGACGGGTTTGTCTCCCTGGCCATTGAAATGCTGGTAGCGGGTGTTGAGTGGCGGCGAAAAGAGCGAGCCTTCGCCCCACTCGAAGGTCTGCTTCTTGCCTCCATCGCGCCAGACGGTCGTAGCGCCGCGGCCGCTGATGACAAAAATCATTTCCTCGAACATGTGCTTCTGCGCTTCAAGAGATTTTCCCGGCGGTATCTCGCAGATATAGCAATCGTTGACGCCTTCGGCGCCTTCCAAATTAAGATACGCCCCTCGACCGCCCATGCGCGGCCACGGATGAAGCTCTAGTTGGCGAATATCCTCGATATGGAACGCTCGAATTGCCGGAATTCCCTCTCTTTCCAAAAATAGTTGGTAGGTCGTCTTAGCGCCCAGTTCGTTGGCCGCCCTTAAAGTTGGTGCGATCATGACATTCCTTTCTCGGCTAAAGTTTTTTTCATCTTGCATGATTGCGCGTGAGCTTGCTTCGTTTTGTATTATACCGCGCTCGTACCGGTCAAGGCTAAACAACGCTCATACGCGATGAACTTTGTGCATAGTGCTTGACGGTGGCTTACGCTTTCGCGTAACTTTAACCAGCTGTTCCCGCGTCCAGCAATGACTTTCAAACTCATCTCCAATTTTGTTTCGCGTATCTTCTACGGCTGGCGCATGGTGGGTTTGGTTTCGGCGATTCGTGTGGTCGGCGGCGGCCTGCATCAATACGGCTTTACTGTTTTCTTCCTTCCCATCAGCCAGGACCTCGGCTTGAGCCGGGCCGCCACTTCCCTCGCCTTTTCTCTCTCTAGAGCCCAAGGCGCCATCGAGGCTCCGCTGGTCGGTTATCTAGTCGACCGCTTCGGACCCCGGCCGGTCATTGTCGCTGCCGCCCTGCTGGCAGGCATCGGTTATATCCTTCTTTCCTGGGTCAACAGTTACACGAGCTTTCTGATCGTTTATCTCGGCGTTATCTCCCTCGCTTTCGTCGCCGGCTTCGTCCACTCGCCGATGGTCGTGGCCAATAGCTGGTTCATCCGCCAGCGGGCGCGCGCAATGACGGTGGTCAGCGCCGCCGTGCCCGTAGGAGGAGCGCTAATATCGCCGGTGCTCGCCTTCGGCATAAGCTCCATGGGTTGGCGTTGGGCCGCGTTTCTCTCCGGCTGCGTTTTTCTCATCGTCTGCGTACCTTTAAGTTTCCACGTGCGCCGCTCTCCGGAAAGCATGGGCCTGCTCCCGGACGGCGATGTGCCGCGCGATACTTCTGGGGATGATGCGTTCAAGAAAACGAGCTTCGGCAGCAGCCGGACTGATGATGATTCCACCGCCGCCGAAGCCATGAGGACATTTGTTTTCTGGGTTCTCGTAATCTCCATGATGGGGCGCGTTGCGGCCTACAGTACGGTAACCGTGCACTTCATACCGCTGATGGTTTGGAAAGGTCTCAGCCAAGAGGAATCAGCCTTCTTGCTGGGCGCCTTTGCTTTTATCAACATGGTGGCCCATTTTGTTATCGGCTGGATCGCCGACAAGGTGAACAAGCCCGGGCTCATGACCGTTTGCCATTTGGTGTGCGCCATCGCTGTCCTGCCTCTCATTAGGGACGCGGCGCCATGGCAACTGTGGTTATTCACCACCGTCTTTACCTTCCTCGACGCGTCGTTTCCCGTGGTCTGGGCAACGGTAGGCGATTTCTACGGCCGGCGTTATTTTGCGACCATTCGCGGTATGATGAGTTTCTTTTACATGTGGGGCAGCTTCGCCGGCCCCGTCTTTGCCGGCGCAGTCTACGATCGCACGGAAAGTTACGCATCCGTACTCTGGGCACTATTCGCGGTTCTTTCAGTCGCGACATTCTTGAATATCCTTCTGATTAAACCGTGGCAGCAAAGGATGGTCGCCCTGCGCGGCGAGGCCATTGCTAGTGTTCATTAAGGGAGACGGGATCGTCTCAACGTGATCCAAGTCCAAATCACTTTAGTCTGGATCAACCAGGGCCAAATATGAAACGGCAACTAAGGCTTCTGCTTCTCTCTCTAGCCCTGCTCGGTTGCACGGCCGAGACACGGCACGCCGCGCCGCAAGGCAACAGCCAACCCGCTATCGAATCCCAACAGCTGCGCCAAATGTTGGAGGACTATTTTGAAGAATTCCTCAGACTGGCCCCCTTGTTTGCGACTTCCATCGGCGACTATCGCTATAACGATCAGCTCGCGATCGTCATCAGCGAAGAGCAGCGGGGGCGACGGCGCGCCCTTTACCGGGACTACCAGAGTAAGATAGCGCCAATTCCAAGAGAGCGACTCGAAGCAGACGACCAACTGATCTTGGCTGTTTTCGAGCGCACGTTGACGAGGAATTTAGAAGCGTTGCAGTTTAACCAGCACCTCCAGCCAGTGCGCCAGCTCAGCAGCATGGCCGTGGATTTTCCGGTTATAGGTTCGGGCATTGGGTTGCATCCATTCAAAAGCGTCACGGATTACGCCAATTTTCTAAAACGAATTGACAGATTCCCGATTTGGGTGGACACGGCGATTGCAAACATGCGGAAAGGCATGGAGGTGGGTGTCGTGCAGCCCAAGGTTGTCATAGAAAGAACCCTGCCCCAATTCGACGCGATGATCGTCGCCGAACCCAAGCAGAGCCTTTTCTTTCAGCCGATCCAACAGATGCCCCAGAATTTCAGCGACTCCAATAGAGCGCGACTGACGGTTGCCTATTCACAAGCCATCGAGCAAAAGATCGTCCCGGCATACCGTAAGCTGCGCGACTTCGTCCAGGAAGAGTACCTCCCCAAAACCCGCGGGACCTACGGGCTCTCGAATTTGCCGGATGGAATCGCTTGGTACGAGCATGCAGTAAGAACCCAGACCTCGACGACTTTGAATCCGGAGGAAATCTTCCAACTGGGAACGGCCGAAATTTACCGCATCAAGCAAGAGATGGAGCGCATGCGTGCCGCAAGCGGCTTTCAAGGCAGCCTGCAAGAGTTTTCCCGCTATCTCGCCAAGAATGCGCCTCCCGGCGTCACAAGCCGGGACGAACTCATCAAGGGATACGAGGCAATCCGGCAGAAAGTCATGCCGCAGTTGACCAAACTCTTTGGCCGATTTCCGCAAGCGACATTTGAAATCCGAACCGTCGAGCAGTTTCGCGAAAAATCTTCACCGTCGCAATATCAACCTGCAAGTCCCGACGGGTCCCGGCCGGGAACTTTTTACGTTAACGCGTCGGCCATCGAGACGAACCCGAGACGAGCTTCTGAGTCGCTATTTCTCCACGAAGCCCTTCCCGGCCACCATTTTCAAATATCAATTCAACGGGAGCAGGAACAGCTGCCCCGTTTCAGGCGTTTCGTCAATTACAACGCCTTCGCGGAAGGCTGGGCGCTTTACGCCGAGAGCCTTGGCCCGGAGCTCGGACTATACAGCGAGCCTTCCCAGTATTTTGGCCGCTTGAATTCGGAATTATTCCGCGCCGTGCGTTTGGTCGTAGACGTAGGACTGCACCGCAAGAATTGGTCTAGAGATGCAGCGCTGAAATTTATGATGGACAATACCGGAGCGAGCGAATCGGGCGCAAGCCTGGAGATCGATCGTTACATCGCATGGCCGGCTCAGGCTCTCTCCTATAAAATCGGCCAACTTAAGATCTCTGCGATTCGCTCCAAAGCCGAGAGAGTGTTAGGCACCAAGTTCGACATCCGCGCCTTCCATGACGAGATTCTCAAAGACGGCGCCATGCAGCTGGATCTCCTCGAAGTCAAAATGGATCTGTGGATTGAGGGTCAACGCTGATTTTCGCGGGTCAAGACGCTCTCAGGAGCATCTTGTAGCAAAGTCCAGCCAAAGATATTTTAGATTATGTGAAAAAGAGATCGAAAAAACTGTGTCTCGCGCTAATCGCCCATTTTTAAATCTGGGAGGATCGTTTGAACGAAGCGGCCAAGGCACTCCATGAGTTATTTGCGTCGGAATGGGACTACCAACTGGAGCAATACCCGACCTGGGCATCCAGATTAGGAGATCGTCGCTGGAACGACCGTTGGGGTGATCGAAGCCTTGAAGCCATCGACAAACGGCACAGCCATCACATCGAAGTTTTGACTAAGCTCCGGGCCATCAACCGCGAGGACCTTTCACCTTCCGACCGCACGAATTACGATCTTTTTCAGAAAGATTACGAGAACGAAGTCGAAGGACACCGATATCGCTGGCACTTAATCCCCCTCAACCAACTTGGCGGAGTCCAAACGGCGGATGAGCTGGCTGATGCGCTACGCTTCGAGACACTCAAGGACTACGACGATTGGCTGGCACGGCTGCGCGCCCTCCCCGCTTACATCGAGCAGACAATCGCTCTTATGCGCGAGGGCATAAAGCAACAGATCATGCTTCCGAAGATTGTTTTGGAACGAATTCCAACCCAAATCGATCATCAGATTGTCAGCGATCCCAAGGAGAGCCCGTTCTACAAACCTTTTAGTCATTTTGCCAGCTCCATTGCTGAAACGGATCGCTCGCGGCTCGCTTCAGCAGCAGAGAACGTCATCAAATCGGATGTCGTTGCCGGTTTTCGACGGTTTAAAGAATTTTTGGTCAAAGACTATCTCCCTGCGTCCGCAAGTCAGGTCGGTATCTGGCAGCTACCTCAGGGAGAAGAGATGTACCGTTTCACCGTCCGTCTGCACACGACGACCAACATGACGCCTGAGGAGATCCATGGGATCGGCCTACGCGAAGTGGCGCGCATCCGCGGCGAGATGCAGTCCATCATCGATACACTGGGGTATAAAGGTTCGATGGGAGAATTCGCCGAGTTTTTGCACAGCGATCCGCAATTTTACTACAGCACGGCGGAAGAATTACTCTTGGCGTATCGAGCTTTGACAAGACGCATCGACCCGCTGCTGGTAAAAATTTTCCAAACTCTCCCGCGTATACCCTACGGCGTAGAACCGATACCGGAAAATATCGCGCCGGACACAACAACTGCCTATTATCGCTCGCCTGCCGCAGATGGTTCTCGCGCCGGCACTTACTTCGTAAACCTCCACAAACCGGAGACAAGGCCCAACTATGAAATGATGGTCCTATCACTTCACGAGGCAGTTCCGGGCCACCACCTGCAGATCGCCCTGGCCATGGAACAGGCGGAGCTGCCAAACTTCAGGCGCCATGGCGGCTACACTGCGTTTGTTGAAGGATGGGGGCTTTATGCCGAGTCGCTCGGCGAAGAGCTGGGACTCTACGACGATCCCTATTCGAAATTCGGGCAGCTGACCTATGAAATGTGGCGCGCCGTGCGTCTGGTCGTGGATACGGGTCTACATTACATGCGTTGGGATCGGCAGAAGGCGATTGACTTTCTCCAGAACAACACGGCCAAGCAGGAACTGGAGGTTGTGAATGAAGTCGATCGTTACATCGCCATGCCCGGCCAAGCACTGGCCTACAAGATCGGTCAACTTAAGATCTCTGCTATTCGCTCCAAAGCCGAGACGACGCTAGGAAACAAGTTCGACATCCGCGCGTTCCACGACGAGATTCTGAAAGACGGCGCGATGCCGCTGAACCTTCTGGAAGCCAAGATGGATGACTGGATAGCAAGGTTGACACCCTAACCCCCCTGAATTACTGTCCTCTTTGCTCGCCGTACAATCTTTAGTCAACGGAGTGTTAGAATGCAGACCGATCGCTACGATTATTCGCCCATTATCCGCCGCCGGATTTTGAAGTGGCCAAATAACGCAAGAGTCGCCTTGATGGTCGCACCCAATATTGAATTCTTCCACGTTGACAAGGTGATTCCCGGCGCGCCCAGCGCGCAACTGCCGGATGTCACCGGTTATGCACTTCGAGATTACGGGTCGCGAATCGGCGTTTTTCGCATGATGGAAGTTCTCGACAAACATGGGGTACGAGCAACCGTGCTTCTGAACTCCGACGTCTGTGAACATCACAAAGCCATCATTGAAGAGGGTAACAAACGCCAGTGGGAATGGCTCGGCCACGGCGTTACGAATAATATTCGGATCAACCAATATCCCCCGGACGAAGAGCGCGATGTGGTTCGCCGGATTCGAGAAACCATCGCCACTGCAACGGGTAAAGCGCCGCGCGGTTGGCTCGGGCCAGGCGGAGGCGACGAGAGCCCAAACACGCTGGATCATTTGGCCGCCGAGGGTTTCGACTACGTCTGTGATTGGGGCTGCGATGATCAACCGGTAGGGATCCGCGTAAAATCAGGCCGTATGATCGGTATTCCGTACCAGCAAGGGCTGAACGATATCCGAGTGATTTTTCAAGGCGGCCACACACCCAAGGATTGGTATCAGATGGTCTGCGATCAGTTCGATACGCTGTACGCCGAGGGTGCAACTCAAGCAAGAGTGATGACGATTCCGCTCCATCCCTTCGTCATCGGCCTCGCCTTCCGCATCAAATATCTCGACATGGCGCTTCATTACATCTGTTCCCACGACGGGGTTTGGAAAACGACCGGAGCTGAAATCGCCGATCACTTCTACGGAAACTATTACGGAAAACCGTGACCTTGAGGGTGATCTGTGAGAACTCGACTTTCCTCTCGAATCGCCAGCTGGCTGCTCGTGGTTACGGTCTGGCTCCTCCCAGGATCCTATCTCCAGGCTGCGGACCGCGTGATCATCGGCAATGTTTCCCGAACTATGGAGCAATTGCCGAATTACGCGGCTTCGGACAAAGGCTTCTTTGCCCAGGAAGGTATTCAAGGAGACGTCGTCCTGATCGGATCGACGGATACTTTGATCCAGGCGCTAATTGCCGGCCAGGTTAACGTCGCCATCGTCGATCCATCCGCAGCCATCAATGCGGTGGAGAGAGGAGCCTCCCTAAAGATCATCGGCGGCACGGTTCCCATCGCAGCCTACACTCTCGTCGGTTGTCCCAAGTACAAGTCCATAAAAGAGCTTAAAGGAACGACGATCGGAGTAGTGAGCTTGGTATCCGGGAGCACGATTTTTCTTCGCGAGATGCTCAAAGCCAATGGAATGGAGCTTAATCGCGATTACACGATCATTCAGAACGGCCCCACCGGGCAGCGGTTGGCAAGCCTTACCGGGTGCAACACCTCGGCAACCATGATTCTTGGCGGCGACTTGCCGCGCGCCCGAGAATTGGGATTTATGGAGATTGCGCGTTTGCAGGATTACATTTCGAACCTGCAGTTTCATAGCCTGATCGTCGACACAAAGTGGGCAGAGGCCAACAGCCCACTGACGGTACGCTATCTTAAGGCTATGCTCCGCGCGATGCAGTGGGTGCACTCACACAAAGAAGAATCAGCGGAGCTGGTCACCAAACGAACCGGAATCCCCATCAAATATACCAAGCCAACCGTGGAGGAATACTTGTCCCAGGGGATCATCAGTCGCGATGGTTCGGTCAACCGCGAAGGTTTTCAGCGGCTCATTGATTTAATGGGTGAGAGACTCTTCAACCAGAAACCCTACCCTGCTCCGGAAAAATACCTCGATCTGACCTATCTGCGACGAGCGCAGCAGGAGCTAGGGATGGCTTCAACCGGCAAATAGTAAAATAAGGAGGATGATCATGAAACCTTTGCAGATGTTTCTTCTCGCCGCTGACAAGCTCATTCGCTGCCGCTGGGATGGTTGCTCCGAGCGCTTGGACGTTGTGAACACGGCTCTTGAGGGCGAAACCCTCCGCGAAGTCGCGCAGGACCCCGCTAATCCCCAGCGCCTCTACGCAGCTACCTTAACGGAGATTCACGTCAGCGAAGACGGCGGCGAAAGTTGGAAATGGCTGCCTGCAGGCGGCATCGACTTCCGCGATATCTGGGCGATGCAAGTTCATCCCATCCGTCCTAACGAGCTCTATGTCGGTACGTTGCCAGCCGCCGTCTATGTCAGCGAAAACGGCGGCCGCTCGTTTCGCGAGCTGTCGGTATTCCGGCAATTGCCGGAATACCACAAGTGGACCTTTCCGCCGCCGCCACACACCGCTCACATTCGCTGCATCACCTTGGACGCCCGCGTGCCGGACGAAATCCTCGTCGGTATCGAAGAGGGCGGCATAGCGCGTAGCCGCGATAGAGGGGAAAGTTGGGAGGACATCAGCGGCCCATCCAGCGCCACCGCATATCCGGAATACAACGACCCTGCGGGCATTCTCCCCTACCAGATGGGCAAACATGAAGACGGGCGGGTTTACCGCGACGTTCACTTGGTTATCCGCCATCCTGCGCAACTCGACACACTGTACGCCACCACCGGCATCGGCACCTATATCACGAAGGATAACGGTAAATATTGGTCGAAGGCAGAGTATGGAATGGGACGAGCCTATGCCATTCCGACGGTGATCCATCCTGACGCGCCAAATCGAATCTTTCTCGGCGCGGCCGAAAACGGACCTACCTCTTGGAAGGGATACCGCACCGTTCGCGCGGGACCGTACAATACGATTCGTTTCAGCCGCGATACTTCACAGGAGACCGGCGGGGCTCACACGCAAATTTTGCGTAGCGACGATGGCGGAAAGAGCTGGCGCCGTCTCAATGGCAGTTTGCCGGCGGGCTATCCTCACATGACTTGCGGTTTCGCCGCGCATCCTGAGGATGCTAATACAATCTGCGTGGCCTACACCGACGGTTCGGTATACGCGAGCCACGATGCCGGCGAGAGCTGGCGACAGCTCGACGTATCACCGTCCAAGCTCTATGGAGTGCGTTTAGTTTCTTCGGTTTAGCGGTTTTCTCTGATCGCCTTTTTTTAACGATCCTTCTGGGATTGGAGTGGGTAGAGAGCACCTGCCGTGAGTAACCTAAATCCGTTCGCCCTGAGCACGTCGAAGGGCTCCGGAAAGGTGTATCGGTTAGCTTTCCGCCGTCACCCTTCGAGAACCTCAGGGTGACCGGTTCGGTCTTACCCTATGCTAGAGCCGGAAGAGCTGATTGAAAGCTTGACACGCAGTGGTTGACCGCATTACGCTCAAGTCTAGAAGAACCGTCCGGCTTGTCCCGCAGGAAGCGGAGTAGACCATGGCAAAAAATGGATTCAAAGTCTTCGACAGCGACATGCATATCATGGAGCCGCCCGATCTGTGGGAGCGCTACATCGCGCCGGAGTTTCGCCCCAACGCTCCACGCGGGAGAACATCCGAGAATGTCCGCGACCTGGGCTTGATTTTTCCGAACGCTTCCCCCGCCGCCCTGCGCACCCGCGGCACCCCACACAAAGGTCACAACTACGAAAGGAACCAAGGCATCTACCGCGATCACGCGGCGCGCGGCTGGACCGGCGAAGTCCAACTCGAGGCGATGGACACCGAAGGCATTGACGTTGCCGTGCTGTTTCCGACGCGGGGACTGGGTGTGCTTACCTATCCCGACCACGACCCACGCTTCGCCGCGGCTCTGGCGCGCGCATACAACGACTGGCTTCATGACTTTTGCCGAAGCGACCCCTCCCGCCTGCTTGGCGCCGGGATGATTTCAGTTTACGACATTAACGACGCCGTCGAGGAAACTCACCGGGTCGTGGAAGAATATGGCTTTCGCTCTGTGTTTCTTCGCTCGAATTTGGTCAACGGCAAGAACTGGTTTGACCCCTACTACGAGCCGCTGTGGAACGCACTCGAAGAGTTAAACCTCCCGCTCGGTTTTCATGAAGCTTCTGCGTCCCGCTCGCGTCAAGCCGCGGAACATTTCGAGCCCAACTTCGGTCTCAGGCGCGTCTACGCGCAACCCTTCGAGCAAATGATGGGCATGGGCGCCTTTCTGGGCGGCGGCATTCTTGAACGCCACCCAAAGATAAAAGTCGCCTTTCTCGAAGCCAATTGTTCATGGCTGCCGTGGCTCCTGTGGCGGCTTGACGAGGGCTACGAGCGCGAGGGCGATATCTTTATGCCGGATCTCGCCATGAAACCCAGCGACTATTTCAAACGACAGTGCTGGATTTCCGTCGAACCGGACGAAGCGCCGGCGCGCTACACGATAGCAGAGGTCGGCTGCGACCAGCTCGTCTTCTCCACCGACTATCCTCACGGCGACTCGAAATACCCGCACGCCGTCGAAAGTTTTCTCGAGCTCAAATTACCCGACGACGACAAGCGCAAAATTCTTTGGGATAACTGCGCGCGCTTCTATGCACGGCCGCAAGCAGCGGCCTCCCGACCATCTCAAGAGAACAACCAACCTATCCAACAATAAGGAGGAAAAAATGGAAACCCAAACGGCGACTCAGTCGCAGACGCAAAGTGAAAATGCCATGGAGCGCTTCGTGCGCAAAACCCGCGCGCTCTTCGCTCAAGAACCGGACCTCGACAAGCGTTGGAACTCCTTGAGGCCGATACTCGCCGAGCTTCTAGCGGACCCTGACGTCATCGCCGCATCGAAGCAGTGGCCGGATTGCGTGCCGGCGAACGGGCGGGCCGAGAATCTGCTTTTTTACGAGGATCCGGATTACGGCTTCGCCATCAACGGATTGACCAAAGGCGACGCGAGACAAGGCGGGCGCGCGCGCATCCACGACCACGCGCATATTTACACACTCTACGGCGTACTCGACGGTCATGAGAAAGTGGTCCGTTACGACCGGCTCGACGATCGCTCGAAGCCTGACCACGCC
>Ga0184612_10000147_pt1 | contig 30840 bp, 26 predicted proteins | sample PLM3_60_coex_FD_133163 | JGI IMG/M metagenome (GOLD analysis project Ga0184612, IMG submission 133163) | Groundwater sediment microbial communities from an aquifer in East River, Colorado, USA - PLM3_60_coex | ecosystem: Environmental > Terrestrial > Soil > Riparian zone | place: USA: East... | reverse complement strand
ATCAAGGCGGCGGTCGCGGCGGGCCGGTCGGTGCCCGGCAATCTCTCGATCGTCGGCTTCGACGACAGCCTGGAGGCGCAGATCGCCCAGCCGCCGCTGACCACGGTGGCCCAGCCGATCGAAACCATGGCGCAGCGGGCGATGGACTTGCTGCGCGGGAGCGCCGCGCTCGGTCGCCGGTTGCGGCTCCCGGCCCGGCTGATCGTGCGGCAAAGTACAGGGCCGGTATCGGAGGGCGGCGCCGCGGCGGAGAGCCCGGCGCTCCGGGTCGTCGGCGCGCCACGGGCCGCGCGGCCGGCCGCCGAGGGCCGCAAGCGCATCCTCATCATCGGCGCGGGCCGGATCGGCCGGGTCCATGGCCGCGCCGTCAGCCAACAGGCGGCCGCGACGATTGCCGGCTTCTGCGATCCGGACCAAACCCGGGCGGCGGCGCTGGCCCGGGAATTCTCCACCCGGCCCTTCGCGGAGGCGGAAGAAGCGCTGTCACGCGGCGATGTAGATGCCATCATCGTCGGTTCCTCCAGCGATACCCATCTGGCGATGGTGCAGCTGGCGGCGCGCTATGGCGTGCATGTGTTCTGCGAGAAGCCGCTGGCCTTGACCCAGGCCGATATCGCGCAGGCGATTGCGGTCTGCGACAACGCCAAGCTGGCGCTGCAGGTCGGCTTCAACCGGCGCTTCGATCCCAATGTGGCGGAGATCGCCTCGGCGGTCCGCGATGGCCGGATCGGCAAGCCGCTGCAGATCCGCATCGTCGGCCGCGATCCCGCCCCGCCGCCGCGGGAGTTCGTCCGCCGCTCCGGCGGTATGTTCCACGACCTGTCGATCCACGATTTCGATCTAGCGCGCTATCTCGTCGGTGAGGACGTGACGGAGGTGATGACGGCAGGCGGCTGCCTGATCGATCCCATGTTCGCGGAAGAAGGCGATGTGGACGTGGCCACCACGATGCTGCGATTCGTCTCCGGCGCCATCGGCGTGATCGACAACACGCGGGCCACGCCCTACGGTTACGACCAACGGATTGAGCTGCTGGGCACCGAAGGCGCGATGGAGAGCGAGAACCAGACCGCCCATCGGGTAATCTTCCGGAGCCCCGCGGGCCAAGCCGCGCCGGTAGCGCTGCCGTTTTTCCTGGAGCGCTATGAAACGGCGTTCCGCCGGCAGATGGAGGCGTTTGTCGCGCTGATCTCATCGCCAATGCCGGCCGAACCGGTGGTCTCCGGCTTGGATGCGCTGCGGGCCCACCAGATCGCCGACGCGGCCCGCGAGTCACTGCGTACGGGGCTGCCGGTCAAGATTGTTGCACAGACACAAGAAGGCGAACGCAAGGCGGAGAAGCTGCATGGCTGAAGCGGGGGGGAATGGCTCGGGCTATCTGCTGGAAGCGCGCGGCATCACCAAGTATTTCGGCGCTGTCACCGCGCTGCGGGATGTCAACTTTCATCTGCTGCGCGGCGAAGTGTTGGGCGTCGTCGGCGACAACGGCGCCGGCAAATCCACGCTGATGAAAATCCTCTCCGGCCTCTATCAGCCCAGCAGCGGCGAATTGCTGTTCGAAGGCGGGCCCGCCGCCTTCACCAGCCCGCGCGACGCCCGCGGCAAGGGCATCGAGATGGTCTACCAGGACTTCGCGCTCGCCGGAAACATGCCGATTTACGAGAACATTTATCTCGGCCGCGAGCCCGGCCTGCGTCTGCCGGGCCTGACCATTGTCGACCGTGCGCGGTCCCGGGCGATGGCACAGGCCCATCTGGACAAGCTTAAGATCCATGTGAAGAGCGTCGATCAGAATGTGGAGGATCTCTCGGGCGGCCAGCGCCAGGCGGTGGCCATCGCCCGCTCCACCGCCTTCGACGCGCGCATCGTCATCATGGACGAACCGACGGCGGCGTTGGCGATCAAGGAGGTCGGCAAAGTGCTGGACCTGATCAAGGGCCTGAAGGACCATGGCGTCGGCGTCATCCTGATCAGCCATCGCATGGACGATATCTTCTACGTCTGCGACCGGGTGATGGCGCTGTTCCAGGGCACGAACTTCGCGGAAGCGCCGCTCAAGGACACCAGCCGCAACGAAGTGATCGGCTGGATCATGGGCGCCAAAGGTCACCGCGAAGCCCTCGCCCACGACAAGGTCTGACGCCATGGCCATGTATCATCCCGGACTCGCGAAGTTCCTCGAAACCTACGGCATCGTCGTTATCGTAGTCGCCATGATGATCGGCCTCACGATCATGGAGCCGATGGTCTTCCTGACGCCGACCAACCTCACCAATATCATCAAACAGAACGCGTCGGCGGCGCTGCTGGCGCTCGGCATGTTCGTCGTCGTCGTCACCGCCGGCATCGATCTCTCTGTCGGATCGGTCATGGCGCTGGCCATGATCACGCTGGCCGTCGCCAACCGGGCCGAACTGCCCTGGCCGGTTGTCATTGTCGTGGGGCCGCTGGTGGGGATCGCCTGCGGCCTGGTCAACGGCATCGGCCTTACCTGGCTGAAGCTGCCCCACCCCTTCATCATGACCCTGGGCACACTCAACATCGCCCGCGGTCTCTCGAACATCGTGAGCGGCGGTGCGCCGATCAGCGGCCTGCAACCGGAAGTGCGGTTCCTGGGAACGGCGCTGATTCCGTTTTCCGCGACGGACCCGACCATCGGACTGCCCGCCAGCGCCATCCTGGTCGCGGTATCGGCGATCGGCCTGGCCTATTTCCTGCATCGCACCTCGGTCGGCCGCCATATCTACGCCATCGGCGGCAATCCCCAAGCCGCGCGCGTCAGCGGCATCAGCGTGGACCGCGTACTCGTGCTGGTTTATGCACTCTGTGGCTTCTTCACCGGCCTGGCGGCGCTGCTGCTGGCCGGCCGCACGAATTCGGGATTTCCCAATGCCGGCATCGGCGCGGAGCTCGATGCCATTGCCGCTGTCATCATCGGCGGCGCCAGCTTCTTCGGCGGCCGCGGCACGGTGCTAGGGGTACTGGCGGGAGTGCTGATCATCGGTTTGCTGCGAAATGGCCTGAACCTGCTGGATGTCGCAGTGTTCTGGCAACAGATCCTCATCGGCCTCGTCATCATCGCAGCCGTCTATATGGACGTGCTGCGCCGCCGGGCCGCCGTGAGGACATAAGGGGTTGGCGCGGTGCGGCGCGTCTCCGCCGCGGGCGCCACTGATCGACAACAGGGAGACATGAATGTCTGCAAGGAGGACGAAATGAAGAAACATCTGCTGGTTGGTACGATCGTCGGAATCCTCGGTGTCGCTTCGGCGGCCCAGGCCGAGACGATTCTGCTCAACATGAAGGGACCCGGCGCCGGCAATCCGTTCTGGGCCGCGGTCGAGGCGGGCGCCAAGGAAAAGGCGGCCGAGCTGGGCGTCGATCTGGTGGTGATGTCGCCGCCGCAGGAATCCGACGTGCAGGCCCAGATCGCCCAGATCGAGGACCAGCTCGCCAAGGGCGTGAATGCCATCGCGCTTGCGCCCACCGATCCCAATGCGCTGGCGCCGCTGGTCGACGCGGCCAAGGCGAAGAACGTGCCGGTGGTGTTCGTGGACACCAAAGGCATCAATGACGGCGTGACCTTCATTGGCACCAACAACGAAGAAGGCGCCAAGCTCGCCGCCGATCACATCTGCAACAGCGTCGAGAAGGGCAGCGATGTGGCGATCCTGCAGGGCATCATCACCCAGTCGACCGGGCAGGCCCGCGCCGACGGCTCCAAGGCCGGCCTTGCTGCCTGCGGCATGAACATCGTGGCCGAACAGCCGGCGGATTGGGACCGCGCCAAGGCGCAGTCGGTGATGGAGAACATCCTGACCGGCAACCCCAACCTGAAGGCCGTGTTTGCCTCGAACGACAACATGGCGCTCGGCGCCATCGAGGCGATCAAGGCAGCCGGCAAGCTGGAACAGATCATGGTGGTCGGCTTCGACGCCAATCCTGACGCGGCGACCAGCATCCTGGCCGGCGAGATGGCGGCGTCGGTCGCCCAGAACCCGAAGAACATGGGGGCGCTGGGCGTGGAGAATGCGCTGAAGCTGCTCAAGGGCGAGAAGATCGATCCGGTGATCGATACCGGCACCTTGCTGGTGACCAAGGACAACGCGGCGCAGTACCAGTAGGGCGCCGTCGGAGTCAGATGTTTCGCGGCCGGTCCGGGGCGTTAGCGCCCTGGACCGGTAGCGAATCCAGGCCATCGCGCCTCTGCCGCCGCGCGTGATAGCCTGGAGGAAATCCCGCGCGCCGCGGGAGGCAAATCGGCGGAGATGGATTCCATGGCCAAGATCAAATTGACGGCTGCTCAGGCGACGGTGCGGTACCTGGCCGCGCAGCGCACGGTCCTCGATGGCGCGGAGGCCCCGCTATTCGCCGGTGTCTGGGCCATCTTCGGTCACGGCAATGTGGCCGGATTGGGCGAGGCGCTGTTTCAGGCGCGGGAATCTCTGCCGACCTTCCGCGCCCACAATGAACAGGGTATGGCGCTGGCCGCCGTCGCCTTCGCCAAGGCGAAAAAGCGCCGGCAGATGATGGCCTGCACCACCTCAATTGGCCCGGGCGCCACCAACATGGTCACGGCGGCGGCCGTGGCCCATGTGGACCGGCTGCCGGTCTTGCTGCTGCCTGGCGACGTGTATGCCAGCCGCCGCCCCGATCCGGTGCTGCAGCAGATCGAGCATTTCGGCGATCCCACGATTTCGGCGAATGATTGCTTCCGGCCGGTCTCGCGCTACTGGGACCGTATCACCCGGCCGGAGCAGCTGCTGACCTCGCTGCCGCGCGCGGTGCAGGTGCTGACCGATGCCGCCGATTGCGGGCCGGCCACGCTCTGCATGTCCCAGGATGTGCAGGCGGAGGCGTTCGACTATCCGGAAGAATTCTTCGCGACGCACACCTACCGGCCGCGGCGTCTCGCCGCCGATCCCGCGGAACTGGCGGTCGCGGCCGAGTTGCTGCGGGGCGCGCAGCGGCCGCTGATCGTCGCCGGCGGCGGCGTGCTCTATGCCGAGGCGGAAGACACGCTGCAAGAATTTGCGACCCGACACGGCATCCCCGTCGCGGAGACCCAGGCGGGAAAGGGGGCCCTGCCTTGGGATCACCCCCGCAATGTCGGCTCCATCGGCGTCACCGGCGCCAGCGCCGCCAATGCCCTGGCGCAGGAGGCCGATATTCTGCTGGCGGTCGGCACCAGGCTGCAGGATTTCACCACGGGATCGCGGGCGCTGCTGCCAGGCAAGGCGCGCCTGATTCAATTGAACATCGCTGCCTTCGATGCGGGCAAGCATGGCGCGACACCGCTGGTGGGCGATGCCAAGCGCACGCTGGAAGATCTGGGCGCAGCGCTCGGCACCTATGCCGCGCCGCAGGCCTGGCAGAAGAAAGCGCAGACTCTGGCGAAGGAATGGCAGGGCGCGGTGGATCGCGCGACGGCGCCGAGCAATGTCGCGCTGCCCTCCGATGCCCAGGTATTAGGCGCCGTGAATCGCAAGGCCGGCGCCAAGGACATCATGGTCTGCGCCGCCGGCGGCTTGCCGGGTGAATTGCACAAGCTGTGGCGCACGGGAACGCCGGGCGGCTATCACCTGGAATATGGCTATTCCTGCATGGGCTATGAGATCGCCGGCGGCCTCGGCGTGAAGATGGCCCATCCGGACCGCGAGGTCTTCGTGCTGGTCGGCGACGGCTCCTATCTGATGATGAATTCGGAGATCGCGACCTCGGTGATGCTGGGCCGCAAGCTGACCCTCATCGTGCTCGACAACAGCGGCTTCGGCTGCATCAACCGGCTGCAGCGCGCCACCGGCGGCGAATCCTTCAACAATCTGTTCGAGCATGTGGATCACAAGGCCGGCGCGGCGACCGTGGATTTCGCCGCCCACGCCCGCAGCCTCGGCGCGGCATCGGAGAAGGTGCAGAGCATCGCCGACCTGGAACAGGCGTTGCAGCGGGCGCGGGCCTCGGCGAAGACCTACGTTGTCGTCATCGACACGGATCCGATGATCACGACCAAGGAAGGCGGCGCTTGGTGGGATGTGGCGGTGCCGGAAGTCTCCGCGCGCCCGCAGGTACGCAAGGCGCACGAGGATTATGTGGCCGCCACGACACGGCAGAAGTTGGCCTGACGGCGCGGACGGATTCTCGTTGATGATTGCGGCCTCTGCAAAGGCGGGCCAAACCGGCAGCCTCCATCATATCGTCATCGTCGGCGGCGGTGCCGGCGGGCTGGTGCTGGCCACCAAGCTCGGCAACAGGCTGGGCAGGCGCAAACTGGCGCGGATCACCCTGATCGACACATCCTTGACCCATGTCTGGAAACCGCTGCTGCATGAGGTCGCGGTCGGCACGCTGGATTCCCACAAGGACGATGTCATCTATCTCGGTCACGCCAAGAGCCACCATTTCAGCTTCCAGCAGGGACGGATGGACGGCCTCGACCGCGCCAAGCGCGAAGTCATGCTGGCGCCGGTCATAGATTTTGAGGGGCATGAGATCATCCCGCGGCGCACGATGTCCTATGACACCCTGGTGGTCGCCATCGGCGGCATCTGCAACGATTTCGGCACGCCCGGCGTGAAGGAGCATTGCCAGTTCCTGGACACCCATGAACAGGCGGAGCATGTGCAGCGGCGCTTGCTGAACAGCTGCATGCGCGCCCAAATCCAGCAGGCGCCATTGAGCGAAGGCCAACTCCATGTGGCGATCGTCGGCGCCGGCGCCACGGGCGTCGAGCTGGCCGCTGAACTGCATAAAGCGGCACGGCAGATGGTTGCCTACGGCCTGGATCGCATCGATCCCGAACGGGATGTGAAGATCAGCTTGGTCGAAGCGGGGGCGACGGTCTTGCCGGCGTTGCCGGAGAGATTGCAGAAGGCCACGCAAAAGGAGCTGGAACGCCTGAAGGTGCAGGTCTTCACCAACGAGCGCGTGGTGGAGGCAACGGAGAAAGGCATCAGGACTCACAGCGGCCGTTTCATTCCGGCGGAACTGAAGGTCTGGGCCGCCGGCGTGAAGGCGCCGGATTTTCTGCAAGGGCTCGACGGTCTCGCGACGAACCGCGGCAATCAGCTGCTGGTCGACAGCACGCTGAAGGCCACGAATGACGACAATATCTTTGCCATCGGCGATTGCGCCTCTTGTCCGCAAACGGGCAGCGACAAGCCGGTGCCGCCCCGCGCCCAGGCGGCCTATCAACAGGCGATTCTGCTGGCCAAGAATCTGGCGGCGCGGCTGCAGGGACGGCCGATGCGGCCCTTTGTCTATCGCGACTATGGGTCGCTGATTTCCCTGAGCTACAGCAGCGTCGGCAGCCTGATGGGCAATCTGCTGGGCACCGTGATGATCGAGGGCTTCTTCGCTCGGCTCACCTATCTATCGCTCTATAAGAAGCACCAGCTCGCCTTGCACGGCCTCGTCTGGGTCATGCTGGTGACCTTGATCAATCTGATCCGCCTGAAGACCGAGCCACGCCTGAAGCTGCATTGATTGAAAAACCCGGGGAGCCGAACTTGACGGATGTGAAATGCATATTGGATGCACAGGCGGTGCTGGGCGAAAGTCCGGTCTGGACGGCGCGGGAGAACGCGCTCTACTGGGTGGATATTCCGGCACCGGCGCTGCATCGCCTGGATCTGGCGTCCGGCGCGCTCAAGACTTGGAAGATGCCTGAAACTATCGGCTCGTTCGGCCTGCGGGCCAGCGGCGGCGCGGTCGTGGCGCTGCGCAACGGCTTTCACTTTTTTGATTTCGACAATGGGCGACTGACCGCGATCGTCGATCCCGAGTCCGACATAGCGACCAATCGTTTCAATGACGGCAAAGTGTCGCCCGATGGGCGCTTTTGGGCCGGCACGATGGATGACGAACAATTGAAGCGCCCACTGGGCGCGCTCTATCGTCTCGACCCCGACGGCTCTTGCCACAAGATGGTGGAGAACCTCATCGTCTCCAACGGACTCGCCTGGAGCGGCGACGGCCGCACGATGTTCCATTCGGATTCCAAGGGGCAGGTCGTCTGGGCCTACGACTACGATGCGAGCAAAGGCACCATCGCCAATCGCCGCGAAGTGGCGCGGCCAAGCGAGGAGATCGGCCGGCCCGATGGCGGCGCCGCCGATATGGAAGGCTATTACTGGAGCGCGGGAATTTCCTCGGGCATGTTGAACCGCTGGTCGCCGGATGGCCGCCTCGACCGGCAGATACCCATGCCCTGCACCTCACCGACCATGCCCTGCTTCGGCGGCCCCGACATGAAGACGGTCTATGTCACCTCGTTGCGGCACAATGTCAGCGCCGAGAGGTTGGCGGCGAAGCCGTTGTCCGGCGGCATCTTCGAGCTTCGCGTGGACGTACCGGGCGTGCCCGTCGCCATGTTCAAGGGCTAGCGCATGGTTCACTCTGCTCGAAGCGATACTCCCTCCGATTGTTTTTCCCCCGCGAAAGCGGGGGTCCAGGAGAAGCAGGGCGCTCTGCAACCCCTGGATCCCCGCTTTCGCGGGGAAGGCAACAAATAGGAGTGATTCAACTTATGAGAAAAGCGCCGTAGTCATGAATGTGTGCATGGTCGGCTACGGCATGATGGGCGTCTGGCATTCGGAGGCGCTGAAGAAGACCGATGCGGTGCTGCACACCGTCGTCGGCCGCCGTCCCGAAGCGGCCAAGGAATTTGCCGAACGCTACGGCTACAGGAAATGGACGGTATCGCTGGACGAGGCGCTGGCGGATCCGGCAATCGATATCGTCATCATTGGCAGCCCGAGCGAGCAGCATGAGGAACAGGCGATCAAATGCCTCGCCGCCGGCAAGCACACGCTGATCGAGATTCCCGTGGCCATGAGCCTGGCCGGCGCGGAGCGGGTGATCGCGGCCGGCGAGAGGAGCGGCAAGACCTACGGCCTCTGCCATCCCATGCGCTTCCGGCGGGAACGCGAGGCGCTGCGGGCGCGCATCCGCGCCGGCGAAGAGAAAATCCGCCACATTGCCGGCCGGTTCTTCATCAAGCGGCTGATCAATATCGGCGCCACCGGCTATAAGCGGAGCTGGAGCGATAACATCCTCTGGCATCATTTCTGCCATTTTGTCGATCTGGGACTCTTTCTGTTCGATGGCGCGCCGATCCGCCATATCCAGAGCCATCTCGGCCCCTGCCACGAGACCACCGGCATCCCCATGGAATGCATCGTCATGGTGGAGACGGAGGCGGACCAGACCTTGCTGGTGCATGGCTCCTACCACGCCACCTACCGATTCTATGACAAGCTGATCGTCACCGACCGCGACACCTGTTTCTACGACATCCTCGCGGGTACGCTGCGCACGGAAGCAGGCGCCACGCCGATCGAGGGCGAGCAGGATAATTGCGCCCGCGTGATCCACGACTTCCTCGATGCCGTGAAGAATAAACGTCCGCCCGTGGCCTCCGGGCCGTCGGTCCTGCCGGCGATGCGCGTGCTGCAGCATGTGCAGGACGAATGGGATGCGCGCCATGGCGCCAAAGCCATTCCTGGACGGCCCCTATCCTAGGTGCGATGTTTCATTCCGCGATTGAAAACAGAAGAGACTGACGGATGCGCGAGAATCGAATTCGAACCCTGTGGCGCGATGATAAAGCCGTGGTCAATGGCTGGCTCGCCATCCCCAGCACCTTTTCCGCCGAGACCATGGCCCATCAGGGCTGGGACTCCCTGACCGTCGACATGCAGCATGGGGTCGTCGACTATCAGATGGCGGTCAACATGCTGACCGCGGTCTCCACCACCAACACAGTGCCGATGGTGCGCGTGCCCTGGCTCGATCCGGGCATCATCATGAAGTCGCTCGATGCCGGCGCCTATGCCGTGATCTGCCCGATGATCAATACGCGCGCCGAAGCGGAGAAGCTGGTTTCCTATGTGCGCTATGCGCCGAGGGGCGTCCGCAGCTTCGGCCCGATCCGCGCTTTTCTCTATGGCGGCGCCGACTATCCGACCCACGCAAACGACACGGTCATCCCCTTCGCCATGATCGAAACCAAGCAGGCGATGGAAAATCTCGACGACATTCTCTCGGTCGAGGGGCTCGATGCGATCTATGTGGGCCCGGCCGATCTGTCGCTGACCCTCGGCTGCACGCCGAAGTTCGACCAGGAGGAAAAGCCGGTGCTGGAGGCGATCGACTACATCATCGCCAAGGCGAAGCAGCATGGCGTGGTCGCCGGCATCCACAACGGCACGCCGGAATATGCGCAGCGCATGATCGCAAAGGGCTTCCGCTTCGTCACTCTCAGCTCCGATGCACGGCTGATGGCGGCCGGCGCGCAGCAGACGGTGGCGAAAATGCGTGCGGTCAATGCAGCAGCCGGCAGCGGCTCGTACTAGAGCGGCTGCCATGGCCAAGCCGGCAAGACCGCGCAAGACCGCCGAGCAGCTCCGCTCCCACCGCTGGTTCGGCGTGCAGGATCTGCGTGCCTTCGGTCATCGCTCCCGGGCGAAGCAGATGGGCTATGGGCCGGAGGATTACGCCGGCAAGCCGGTCATCGCCATTGTCAACACCTGGTCCGACATCAATCAGTGCCACGCCCATTTCAAGGAGCGCGTTGTCGACGTAAAGCGCGGGATTCTACAAGCGGGCGGATTCCCGCTGGAGCTGCCGGCGATCTCGCTCTCCGAACCCTTCGTCAAGCCGACCACCATGCTCTACCGGAATTTCCTGGCGATGGAGACGGAGGAACTGCTGCGCAGCCATCCCATCGACGGCGCGGTGCTGATGGGCGGCTGCGACAAGACCACGCCGGGCCTGATCATGGGGGCGATCTCCATGAACCTGCCGGCGATCTTCGTGCCGGCGGGCGCCATGCTGCGCGGCAATTGGCACGGCAAGGTCCTGGGTTCAGGTTCCGATAGTTGGAAATACTGGGCCGAGCTGAAAGCCGGCAACATCACCCAGCAGGATTGGAACGAGATGGAGAGCGGCATCGCCCGCTCCCACGGCATGTGCATGACCATGGGCACCGCCGCCACTATGACCGGCGTCGCCGAAGCGATGGGTTTCTCGCTGCCCGGCGCCTCGAGCATCCCGGCGCCCGATGCCAATCATCCGCGCATGTGCGCAGCGGCGGGCCGGCGCATCGTCGAGATGGTGTGGGAGGATCTGAAGCCCTCCGACATCATGAGCGCGCAGGGAGTCGACAACGCCATCCGCTGTCATCTGGCGATGGGCGGGTCCACCAACGCCATGATCCATGTGGTGGCCATGGCGCGGCGGGCCGGTATTCCGCTAACGTTGAAGCGCTTCGACGAGTTGGCGCGGCGCGTCCCGGTGCTCGCCAATGTGCGTCCCTCCGGCGCCTTCCTGATGGAGGATTTCTACTATGCCGGCGGCATCCGCGCCCTGCTGGCCCAGCTCAAGCATGAGCTCGATCTTGACTGCCTTACGGTGAACCGCCGGACGCTGGGCGAGAACATAGCGGGCGCCGAGGTCTACAACAGCGACGTCATCCACGGCTTCAACAATCCTGTCTCGAAGGAAGCGACGGCGATCCTCTACGGCAACTTGGCGCCCGATGGCGCGGTGATCAAGCCGTCAGCCGCCGATCCGCGCCTGCTGAAACATCGCGGACCCGCGCTGGCTTTCGAGGACTACAACCACATGGCGGCGGAAATCGACCGCGACGATCTCGCGGTGACGCCGGATCATGTGCTCGTGCTGAAGAATGCCGGGCCGGTGGCGTCAGGCATGCCCGAGTGGGGCATGCTGCCGGTGCCGAAGAAGCTCTTGAAACAGGGCGTGCGCGACATGATGCGGATCTCCGACGCGCGCATGAGCGGCACGTCGTACGGCGCCTGCATCCTCCATGTCTCGCCGGAAGCGGCGATCGGCGGCCCGCTCGCCTTCGTGCAGACCGGCGACACGATCGAGGTGGATGTGGAGGCGCGGCAGCTCAATCTGCTGATAGCCGACGATGAGCTCGCGCGCCGCAAATCGGGCTGGCGGCCAAAGCCGCTACCGCCCCGCGGTTACGGACGGCTGTTCGCCACCCATATCCAACAGGCACATCTGGGCTGCGATTTCGATTTTCTGTTGGGTACCGAACCGCTGCCGGAGCCGGAGATTCACTAGTCGAAAAAGGGGACATTCTACTTTTCGAGGAAAAGTAGAATGTCCCCTTTTTCTAGGCGCCAACCGGCGGCGACGCCCAAACCTCCTTCAACAGGCGCAGCAGGGCGTTGATCAGCGGATCGGTCTCCCGCTCCCGCAGATAGATGAACTGCAGGGTGGTGACGAGCCGGATGTCCCGCCACAGACAGATTTCATTGCGGGCCGCTTTCTCCCAGGCTTGGTCCTCGCGCATCAGCGCCACCCCGAGGCCCGCTAAGACCAGCGAGCTGACCACCGCCTCGTGATCCGCTTCGACGATCTTCTCCGGCTGGACCCCGTGCTTGCGGAACTGCGCGGTCGCCATCTGATTGTGGGTGCTGATGGCCGGCGGGATGATCCAGGGCAGGGCGGCGATCTCCTTCCAGTCGGCCTGGGCGATCCGTTCGCTCCAGGCGCTGGGCGCGGCGATGCGATAGGCGATCTCGCGCAGGGGAAAGCGATTGATACCCGGATGGGTCGTCTCGCCATAGTAGAAGCTGGCGTCCAGGCTGCCGGCGCCAACGGCGTCAAAGGCCGCGCCGGATACTTCATGCTGCAGCTCGATGCGGATCAGCGGATGCTTCTGCATCGTGACGGACAGCAATTCGCCGAGACGGATGAACTCGGGATCGGCGAGGGTGCCGAGCCGGATCGTGCCCGCGATCTCGCCGCGCAGCGCCCCCGCCTCGTGGCGCAGCGCCTGGGCCGCCGACAGCACCGATCGCGCCTGGGACAGAAGCCGCTGGCCCGCTGTGGTGAGCGCCATCCCCACCGGCGTGCGCTCGAACAGCGCCAACCCCAACTCGTCCTCCAGCGCCTTGATCTGACTGCTCAGCGCCGGCTGGCTGATATGCAGCCGTTCGGCCGCCCGGGTCAGGTGACCGACTTCGGCCACGGCGGCGAAGCTGCGGAGCTGATAAATTTCCATGTTCGTGCTGTTGCTCTTCCTCTCAAGCGTACCATGGAAATTGTGCGTTGCAACAATAGCTTATGTAACCATCGCATTACATTATGTTATTCATCCAAATATGAAATTTGAAACGGCATTGAAATCACTCAAGATTCTATCATGCAGTGCAACAATCCTTTCAGCGCTGCGGAGGAGGTTGAGATGTCTCTCATGGCTTCAGTTCATAGCGCCAACGAGGCTGGCGGCCCCAAGGGTCGGTGGCATTGGCACGCCGTGTGGTCAAACCTTCGCCATCGCTGGCAGACACGCTCCTGGCAGCGCCGGGTGCAAAAGGAAGAGTCCTATCTCGCTGAGGCCGTCGATCTCTACGATCTGGATCGGCGCCTGCGGAAGCTGGATCGCGAAGAAAGGCACGCCCGCTTTATCGGCTATTTCTGAGAACGAGCACCGCTCTCCTGCACTGCGCAAAGGTTCGCGGACGCCCCGCCACTGATGGCGGGGCGGGCTTTGCCTGTTCCATGCCGATCGCCAGGCATATTGACACCCGTAAGCCGATGTGGAAAAATTCGCAACAACTGCAAAAAAATGCAGATCGGATCTTCGGGAGGGCAATCGCGGATGAAGCTGTCGGACATCTCGGCCGCGACCAGCGACGACGAGGCGAGCCTCGCCGCACGCGCCGCGTGGCTCTACTTCGCCGGCGGCAAGACCCAGAGCGAGATCGCCAAGCGCCTGAACGTCCCGAGCACGAAGGCGCATCGGCTGATAGCCCGCGCCAACCGGGAAGGCTGGATCCGGGTCTTCGTCGATGGACCGGTAGCGGAATGCGTCGCGCTGGAAGAGGCGCTGAAAACGGCCTATGGGCTCGGCTATTGCGAAGTGACGCCCGACCTTGATGAAGGGCCGCTACCGCTGAAGGCATTGGCCATCGGCGGCGCGCGCTATCTGCGTAACGCGCTGGAACAGCGGGAGCACAAGATCATCGGCATCGGCCATGGCCGCACCTTGGCGGCGGCGGTCGAGCATTTGCCGCACTGCCAGGCGCCGGACGTGCAGTTCGTTTCGTTGCTCGGCGGCCTGACGCGGAAGTTCGCCGCCAATCCGTTCGACGTCATTCACCGCCTGGCGGAACGCACCGCGGCCGAGGCCTATCTGATGCCGGTTCCCGCTTTCGCCAACAGCGTGCGCGACAAAAGCGTGCTGCTGTCCCAGGTGGGCATCGCCGACGTGCTGCAATTGGCGCGCAAGGCGTCGCTGCTGATCGTCGGCATCGGCGAGGTGGAAGCCACCGGCTTCCTGGCGGGCAGCGGCATGATCCGCCCCAATGAGCTGGCTGAACTGAAGCGGGCCGGCGGCAGTGGCGAGCTGCTGGGCCATTTCTTTACCGAAGACGGCAAGCCGGTGGAAACCGACCTGACGGCGCGCGCCTTGTCCCTGGGGATCGACGATCTCAAGGACCGCCGCGTTCTCGCCATTGCCGGCGGCCGCAGCAAGATTTCGCCCATCCGCTCGATCCTGAACAGCGGGCTTCTCTACGGGCTCATCACGGATGAGGTCACCGCGCGTGGCCTTGCCCGTGACCAGACGGGGTCAGGACCCGCCACAAGGAGCGGCAGGAAAAGCCGCGGCAAGCACCACGCCAACACTTAACACGGAGGACGAGAAGTATGTACGACAAGGAGAGAGATATGTTTGCCGCGTTCGCGGCAAAGCGCATGAGCCGCCGCGAACTGCTGGATCGGACCAGCCGGCTGGGCCTTTCGGCGGCGGCGACCGGGTTCCTGCTGAACGCGGCGACGACTCGAGCCATGGCAGCGGACTTCGACTGGAAGAAATTCCAGGGGACGAATCTCAAACTGTTACTGAACAAGCATCCCTATGTGGATGCGATGATTGCCGATCTGGATAATTTCAAGAATCTGACCGGCATGAATGTCACCTATGACGTGTTCCCCGAAGACGTCTATTTCGATAAGGTGACGGCGGCCCTGTCATCGTCGTCGTCGGAGTACGACGCCTTCATGACCGGCGCCTACATGACCTGGACATATGGTCCGGCCGGCTGGATCGACGACTTGAACGAGTACATCAAGGATCCCGCCAAGACGAACCCGGCCTATAACTGGGAAGACGTCCTGCCGGGCCTGCGCGCATCGACGGCCTGGAACGGCGTGCCCGGCGGCGAACTGGGATCGCCCGACGCCAAGCAATGGTGCGTGCCCTGGGGTTATGAGCTCAACAACCTCGCCTACAACAGGAATATCTTCGACAAGGTGGGCGTCCAGGCGCCGAAAAACATGGACGAGTTGGTCGCGGTGTCGGCCAAGCTGACGAAGGATGCCGGCGGCCCCTATGGAATCGGCGTACGCGGATCGCGCTCCTGGGCAACGATCCATCCGGGGTTCCTGTCCGGCTATTCCAACTTCGGCCAGCGGGATTTCACGGTCACCGACGGCAAGCTGCAGGCCGCCATGCACACGGCGGAGTCCAAGGCGTTCCACAAGCAGTGGGTGCAGATGATCCAGGATTCCGGCCCGAAGAACTGGGCGACCTACACCTGGTATCAGGTCGGCACGGATCTGGGCGCCGGCGCCTCCGCCATGATTTACGACGCCGACATTCTCGGCTACTTCATGAATGGCGGCGACAACAAGGAAGCCGGCAACATCGCCTACGCGCCGTTCGCGGCGAATCCCGCGGCCTCGGCGCCGACGCCGAATGTCTGGATCTGGTCGCTGGCGCTGTCGAGCTTCTCCGCCCAGAAGGACGCGGCCTGGTACTTCATCCAGTGGGCTTCGTCCGCCGAGCACGATCTGTTCGGGGCGCAGAAGATGGACTTCGTCAATCCGGTCCGCCAGTCGGTCTGGCAGGATAAGGAATTCCGCGATCGCATCGCCAAATCCTATCCGGGCTATTTGGAACAGCATGATCTGTCGGCGCCGGGGGCGAAGATCTACTTCACTGCCCAGCCGCTGTTCTTTGATCTCACGACCCAATGGGCGGAGACGCTGCAAAAGATGGTCGCCAAGGAGGTCCCGGTGGATGAGGGCCTTGACCAGCTGGCCGCCAACATCGACAAGCAGCTTAAAGACGCCGGCCTCGGCTGATACACTCCGAGCGACTGAAGCGCGGCCCGTCCCGACGGGCGGGCCGCGCCGCTTTTTTCAACTTGGGTTGGACCGATGCCGATCGGGGCAAGGACCGATGAACGCTGCCGTTGACTCCGCGACCGCGCCGCGCACCCGTTCGCGGAGCCTGCGCCATGCATTGCCCTATCTGCTGAGCCTGCCGGCGCTGCTGGTCTGCATCGGCATTCTCATTCCTTTCTTCACCGCCGTCGTCTACTCGCTGATGCGGTACCGGCTGAACCTGCCGATGATGAAGGGGTTCATCTGGTTCGATAACTACATCAACTTTCTGAGCGACGCGGCGTTCTGGAACACCGTAAAGGTCTCGCTCGTCTATGCCGCCCTGACGGTCGGGCTTGAACTGGTGCTCGGCCTTGGCATCGCGATCCTGCTGCAGAAGCCGACGCGCTTCCACAATGCGGTGTCGATCCTGCTGCTGCTGCCGCTGATGACGGCGCCGGCGCTGGCCGCGCTGATGTGGAAGCTGATGACCAATCCGAATTTTGGCGTCCTCAGTTATCTGGTCGGCCTGGTCGGCTTCACCGATTTCAGGTGGGCGTCCGATCCCAGCACTGCGTTGCTGACCGTGCTGCTGGTGGATATCTGGGTCTACACGCCTTTCATCATGATCCTCCTGCTGGCCGGTCTGCGCTCACTGCCAAAGCAACCTTTCGAGGCGGCCGCATTGGACGGGGTGCCCCGCAGCTTCGTGTTTTTCCGCATCACCCTGCCGATGCTGATGCCTTACATCATCACGGCGAGCCTGTTCCGGCTGCTGGATTCCATCCAACAGTTCGACATCGTCTATTCCATGACCCAGGGCGGCCCCGGCGACACCCTGATGGTGTTCCAGGTGCAGTCCTATCTGGAGTTCTTCCAATACACCAATGTCGGGCGGTCAGCGGCGCTGCTGATGATCCTGTGGGCCATCACCTATTTCCTCTCGAATGTGTTCATCAAGCAGTGGCTGAAGCTGCGCGAACGCACGCACGGGCACGGGTAGGCGCGCATGGAACATGTCTCGACAACCGAGCGCGTCGTCCGCGGCATCCTCATCGGGCTGGTGCTGATCTTCTTCCTGTTCCCGATCTTCTGGATCTTCCTGATGTCGTTCCAGACGAACGAGACGATTCTGCGCATTCCGCCCAGCCTGTTCTTCGAGCCGACCATCTCGAACTATAAAGCACTGATCACCGGCCGGCTGGAAACCACGGCGGGCGATCTCGACATCGCCTTCATGCGCAACCTGGGCAACAGCGTGCTGCTGTCCACTGGCGCGGTCTTGCTGTCGCTGCTGCTGGGCGTGCCCGCGGCCTACGCCTTCGCGCGGTTCCGCTTCCGGCTCGGCGAGAACATCGCCTTCACCCTCCTGTCGTTTCGCTTTGCCCCGCCGTTGCTCGTGCTGCTGCCCCTCAGCCTCTATTTCAAGCAGCTCGGCCTGACGGACACTTATGTCGGGTTGATCTGGGTCTATCAGCTCATCTGCCTGCCGCTGATCCTCTGGATCGTGCGCGGCTATTTCGAGGATATCAGCCCGGATATCGAACATGCCTATCGCATCTCCGGCAACAGCTGGCTGCGCACCTTCTTCAGGATCGCCATCCCGCTGGCGCGGCCGGGCATCGCGGCGGCGGCGCTGCTGGCCTTCATCTTTGCCTGGAACAATTTCATCTTCGCCCTGATCCTTGCCTCGGCCAGCAAGCAGCCGGTGACGGTCGGCGCACTCGCCTTTGTGACGGCGTCCGGCATTCAGTACGGTCAGATCGCTGCCGCCATCGTTCTATCGGTGACGCCGACCTTGCTGCTGGCGCTGTATGCGCAGCGCTATCTGGTCGAAGGCCTGTCGCTCGGCGCGGTCAAGGGTTAGCCATGGCGCGCCTCGAACTGAAAGCTCTGGCCAAATCCTTCAAGGGCAACGCCGTGCTCTCGGACATCTCCCTGTCCACGGCGCAGGGCGAGATCGTGGTGATCTTCGGCCCCTCCGGCACCGGCAAGACAGTTCTGCTGCGCCTGATCGCCGGCGTCGACGATCTGGATCGAGGCGCCATCCTGGTCGATGGCCGGGACGTGACGGATGTGGCGCCGGACCGGCGCGATATCGGCATGGCGTTCCAGAACTTCGCGCTGTTTCCCCATATGTCGGCCTTCGACAATATCGCCAGCCCGCTGACCGCGCGGCGGATGAATGGCCAGGCCATGCGCGATGGCGTCATGGGCGTGGCGCGGATGCTGAAGATCGATCACGTCCTCGATCACGCGCCCCGGGAACTGTCGAACGGCCAGAAGCAACGCACGGCGCTCGCCCGCGCTCTCGCGGGCTCGCCGAAGATCCTGCTGCTTGACGATCCCCTGCGCAACGTGGATGCGAAGCTGCGCTACGAGATGCGCCTGGAACTGCCGCCGCTGTTGAAGCAGTCGGGAGCGACGGTGCTCTATGTGACGCAGGACTATAAGGAAGCCATGGCGCTCGCCGACCGCATCGCCGTGCTGATCGACGGCCGTTTCGTCCAGGTCGCGTCATCAGAGGAAATCTATCTCAACCCGGCGTCGGTGCGGGTGGCGCGTCTGTTCGGCGACCCCACCATCAATCTGATCGAGGTCGTGCCGCGGGAATCAGCGGTGGGAGTTGCGGTCAGCATCGGCAACAAGGTTTTGGAACTGGGCGCCGGACATCGGGCGGCCGTCGGGAGACCGGCGCTGCTCGGTGTCCGGCCCGAAGCGATGCGCATCGGCGCGCCCAATGGGGGCATCGCTGCAAGAGTGATCGCCGTGACGCCGTTGAACGAACGGGCGGTGACGCTGCTGAAGACCCAAGACGGCCAGGAGATCCTGGCGTCGCAGCCGGCGCAGGATCGGACGGCGGAACCGGACAGCGACGTCGGCATCCACTTCGACGAGAAGGACATCCTGCTGTTCGACCAGAGCAACGGTGCGCGAATTGGCGCGGGAGCTGGCGCATGACAGCCGCCGTCCTGACTCTCGATTCCGTCGACAAGATCTACCGGCCTCGCCGCAAACGGCCGGTGCATGCGGTGAAGGCGCTGTCCTTCGCCATCGCCCAGGGCGAGATCGTCGCGCTGCTCGGCTCTTCCGGCTGCGGCAAGACTTCGACGCTGCGCATGATCGCCGGATTCGAGGATGTTACCCAGGGCGCGATTGCGCTGGGCGGCCGCATCATCCAGGAGTTGCCGCCGGCCAGGCGCGGCGTGGCCATGGCCTTCGAGGGCTACTCGCTCTATCCGCCCCTGACCGTGCGTGACAACATCGCCTTCGCGCTCAAATCGGAAAAACTGGGCAAGGCTGAGGAGTCGAAGCGTGTGCAGGACATGGCCGCGCTGCTGGAGATCGGCGATATCCTGGACCGCTATCCCTCGTCGATGTCCGGCGGGCAGCAGCAGCGCGCCAGCCTGGGCCGTGCCCTCGTGCGCAAGGCCGATCTCTATCTGCTGGACGAGCCCATGGGGCAGCTGGAGCCGCAATTGCGCGCGGTTCTGCGCGGGCGCCTGAAGCACTATCTCAGGGAGCGCGGCATGACGGCTGTGCTAGTTACCCATGACCAGACGGAGGCCAATGCGCTGGCAGACCGCATCGCCGTCATGGAGGACGGCGTCCTGCAGCAGATCGCCACGCCGCGAGATCTGAAGGAACGGCCGGCCAATCTGTTCGTGGGCAGCTTCATCGGCGAGCCGCCGATGAATGTGTTTCCCGCGCATGTTCAACGGGGAAACGGACGGATCGGCTTTGCCATAGATGGCAGCGAAGATCTTGCCTTCAACTATGCGGAATCCGAGATTGCCGCGCCCGTGCGAAGCGCGCTGGCCGCTCATGCCACGATCACTGTCGGGATCCGGCCGCACGCCATCCGGTTGGGACAGGCGCGGCTGACAGGCAAAGTGCTTTCGAACCAATGGCTCGGCGACCAGACTCATGTCGCAGCGCAAGTCGCCGGACGCACCATTGTCGCGGTCGCCCATAGCCGAGTCGATGCCCGGATAGGCGCTGCCTTGCCGTTCGACGTTGCGGCGGGCGATCTGCATCTGTTCGATGCGCAGAGCGGCCGCGCCATCGCCCATGGCGGCAGTCTCGCATGACCGCCGATATCCTCATCGGCATCGACGCCGGAACGTCGCTGATCAAATCGGTGGCGTTCTCCATCGATGGCAAGCAGCTCGCGATTGCCGAGAAGCCCAACAGCTACGACACCGTCAATGGCGGCGGCGTGGAACAGGATATGCGCCGCACTTGGACGGATGTGGCCGCGACCCTGCGCCAGCTCGCCGACGCAGTGCCTCAGCTGGCATCGCGCGTCGCCGCGATCGGCGTCACCGGCCAGGGCGACGGGACCTGGCTGATCGATGCCGATGGGGAGCCGGTCGCGCCGGCTTGGCTGTGGCTCGATTCCCGCTCGGCGGAGATCGCGGAAGCGTTCGTTAGGGATCCCGCCTATCCCCGGCACTACGAGACCACAGGCACCGGCGTTAGCGCCTGCCAGCAGAGCATGCAGCTGGCCTGGCTCAAGCGCCACCGGCCGGAGGTGCCGGCGCGGGCGGCGACGGCCTTTCACTGCAAGGACTGGCTTTATTTCAAGCTGACCGGGCAGCGCGTTACCGATCCCTCGGAGGGCAATTTCACCTTCGGCGATTTCCGCAGCCGTAGCTACAAGCCCATGGTTCTCGATGCGCTCGGCGCTGGCGACTGCAAGCGCCTGCTGCCGCGGATCGTCGACGGCACGCTGGAATCGGCGCCTCTTTCCGACACCGGGGCAAGGGAAACCGGACTCAAGGCGGGAACGCCGATATCGCTCGGCTTCGTCGATGTGGTCTGCGCCGGCCTCGGCGGCGGGCTCTATGCCCGGGATGGCGCCACCGGCTGCACCATCGTCGGCTCCACCGGCATGCATATGCGTCTTATCGATGCCGACAAAGTGCAACTCAACGGCGAGCGCAGCGGCTACACCATGGCGTTTCCCGCGCCGGGCATCTGCGCGCAGATGCAATCCAACATGGCGGGCACGCTCAATATCGATTGGCTATTGGACATGGCGCGCGAGGTGCTGGCCGCCGCCGATGTCAGCCGCTCGCGCAAGGACCTGCTCGCCGGCCTGGACGAACGCGTGCTGGCCGCGCCACCGGCCGCCGCGCTTTATCATCCCTACATCTCCCAGGCGGGTGAGCGCGGGCCGTTCCTGGAGCCGGCGGCGCGGGCGCAGTTCATCGGCCTGCAGGCGAGCGCCGGGTTCTTCGCGCTGATGCGCGCCGTCTATGAGGGCCTCGGCATGGCGGCCCGCGACTGCTATCTGGCCATGGGCACGATACCCGCTGAGATCCGCATGACCGGCGGTGCTGCGCGATCGACCGCGCTGCGCAAGATCTTTGCGGCGGCGTTAGGTGCGCGCGTGCGCACCGTGGCCCGGGAAGAAGCCGGCGCCGCCGGCGCCGCCATGATGGCAGCGGTGCAGCAGCGCATCTATCCGCAGATGGAATCCTGCGTCGCCACTTGGGTGGATGCCTTGCTCGGCCCGATCGAGCCGCCTGACGCCGGACTCGCCAAGACCTATGACGGCGTCTTCCCCATCTATCTGGAGACGCGCAAGACCATGCGGCCGCTCTGGCGCAAGCTGCGCCAGGCCGAAATCGGGGGCACGGCATGACGCGGGAGATCGCCATCATGGGCGACAATTTCATGCTGTCCCGCATGTTCGAGTCGGCGATCCGCGAGCGCTGCGCCGATGCGGCGCTGGCGATCCGCTTGCAGGATCTGCCCTGGCCCGAGCAGCCGATGGAGCATGGCTATGCGAAAGATGGGCTCGATGGCCTGAAGGAATATCTCGGCGACCCCGACGCCGTCGTGGGGTTCGTCGGCAATGCCGATGTCTTCGTCACCCATCTGGCGCCGCTGTCGGGCGCGATGATGGACCGTCTGCCGAAATTGAAACTCGTCGCGGTGTCCCGCGGCGGCCCGGTGAACATCGACATGAAAGCGGCGCGGGCGCGCAACATCCGCGTCGTCAACACGCCCGGCCGCAATGCCAGCGCCGTCGCCGAGTTCACCATCGGCGCCATCCTGGCGGAGACGCGCAACATCACCCGCGGCCACGACGGCCTGCGCACCGGAAGCTGGCGCGGCGAACTTTACCGCGCTGACATGGCCGGAGACGAGCTCTCGGACATGACCGTCGGCGTGATCGGCTATGGCGCGGTCGGTACCCGCGCGGTCAAGCTGCTGAAGGCCTTCGGCTGCCGCATCCTGGTCTGCGATCCCTACGTGCAGCTCAAGCCGGAGGATTCGGCCGACGGCGTGCTGCATGTTTCGCTCGACCGCCTGCTAGCCGAATCTGATGTGGTGACTCTCCATGCCCGCGTGACCGCGGAAACCGCCGGCTTCATTGGCCGCGACGCCTTCGCCCGGATGAAGAAGGGCGCCTACTTCGTCAACACGGCGCGCGGTCCGATGGTGGATTACGACGCGCTCTATAACACGCTAGCTTCCGGCCATCTGCGCGGCGCCATGCTCGAAACCTTTTCCATCGAGCCGACGCCGCCTGACTGGCCTTTGCTGAAGCTCGAGAATGTGACGCTGACGCCCCATATCGCGGGGGCGACTCTAAAGACCGTACGAATTGCTGCGGCTCAGGCTGCGGAGGAAGTGCGGCGGTTCCTGGCTGCGGAACCGCCGATGAATCCGTGTTGAACCGGCAGCGCGACCGAACCAGAGGAGAAAGCATTGACCAAGGACGAACGCAAGCTGCGCGAAGCCATCATCGCCAAATGCCGCTGGATGAATTCCTCCGGCCTGAACCAGGGCACCTCCGGCAACATTTCCGCTCGCTACAAGGATGCGATGCTGATCACCCCCAGCGCTGTGCCTTACGATGCAATGAAGCCGGAGATGATTGCCACCATGCCCTTCAAGGGCGAGTACGGCGCCTGGCAGGGCCCATTGAAGCCTTCCACCGAATGGCGCTTCCACTACGACATCATGCGCTCGCGGCCGGATGTCGGCGGCATCGTGCATACGCACTCCACCTTCGCGACGACGCTGGCGATCGCGGGCAAGTCAATTCCCGCCTGCCACTATATGATCGCGGCCTTCGGCGGCACCGATATCCGCTGCGCGGAGTATGCCACCTACGGCACGAAGCAGCTGTCCGACAACGCGCTGAAGGCGCTGGAGGGGCGCACCGGCTGCCTGCTGGCCAATCACGGCGTAATCGCCACCGGCGCCAATCTGGACAAGGCGATGTGGCTGGCTGTGGAACTCGAGACCATTGCCAAGCAGTACTACTACGCCCTCGCCCTGGGCTCGCCGAACATCCTGTCCAATGGGCTGATCGCCGAGACCGCGAAGGGCTTCGCGACTTATGGGCTTCAGGACCACCATCGGAAAGACAAGGCCAAGGCCGCTTCCGGAAAGCGCATGGGGCGGAAGCGCGCCGCATGAAGGATCTCGGCACGGTCGACCTGCTGGTCATCGGCGGCGGCATCAATGGCGCGGGCATCGCCCGCGATGCCGTCGGCCGCGGCCTGTCGGTCGTGCTGTGCGAGAAGGGCGATCTGGCGGAGGGCACCAGCTCCCGCTCGGGCAAGCTGGTGCATGGCGGGCTGCGCTATCTGGAATACTACGAATTCCGCCTGGTGCGCGAGGCGCTGATCGAGCGCGAAGTGCTGCTCAAGGCCGCCCCCCATATCATCTGGCCCATGCGTTTCGTGCTGCCCCACTCGCCGGAGCAGCGGCCGGCCTGGCTGGTCCGCCTCGGTCTATTTCTCTACGATCATCTCGGCGGGCGGCAGAAACTCCCGGGCTGCCGGCGGATCGATCTGCGGCGCGAGCCCGAGGGCGCCATCATCAAGGACGAGTTCGGGCTCGCCTTCGAATATTCCGATTGCTGGGTCGACGATTCCCGGCTGGTCGTGCTGAACGCGCTGGATGCGCGGGAGCGCGGCGCCACCATCCTCACCCGCACGGCGGCGACATCGGCGCGGCGGGTGGATGGGTTCTGGGAAGTCGACCTGGGCGAGCCGCAGAACTCATCGGGCGCCGCCTATCGGCTGCGCGCGCGGGCCATCGTCAATGCCGCCGGCCCCTGGGTCGAAGATGTGATTGGCAATGTCACGCGGCTGAATTCGCGTCGGCGCGTGCGGCTGGTCAAAGGCAGCCACATCGTGGTGCCGAAATTCTGGCAGGGTCCGCAGGCCTATCTGTTCCAGAACCACGACAAGCGCGTCATCTTCGTCAATCCCTATGAGGACGGCCTCTGCCTGATCGGCACCACCGACGTGCCCTATGAGGGTGCTGCGGAAGACGTCGCCATCGATGACGGCGAAGTGGACTATCTGCTGGCAGCGGTGAATCGCTACACGACACGCACGCTGACCAAGGGCGAGATCTGTCACGCCTTCTCCGGCGTCCGGCCGCTCTATGACGACCAGGCGGAGAATCCGTCGGCGGTCACCCGCGACTATGTCTTCGACACCGACGGCGGCAATGATCGTCCGCTCTTACTCTCGGTATTCGGCGGCAAGATCACCACCTTCCGCAAGCTGGCGGAGCATGCGATGAATGAACTGGAGCGGACCTTCCCGAAGGCCCGCAAACCCTGGACGGCGATTGCGCCTTTGCCCGGCGGCGATATCCCGGATGCCGATTTCGACTCCTTCGCAGCCGATCTAGGTCTCCGCCATGGCTGGCTGCCGGCGCCGCTGGCGCGCCACTATGCGCGTCTCTATGGCACCCGCAGCGACGTGGTCCTGCGCAGCGCCCGGTCTATGGACGATCTCGGCCGCCATTTCGGCGGCCTGCTCTACGAACGCGAAGTGCAATATCTGCGGGATGTGGAATGGGCCGCAACGGCCGAGGATATCCTGCAGCGGCGCACAAAGCATGGGCTCTATCTCGATGCGCGCGGCAGCGCCGCGCTCGAACAATGGTTGCAGGCAGCATGACCATGATGTCCCGGATTTCGTCCCAAAGCCGCGAGCTTTCCGCCCTGATCGATCTCTCGTCGCGCATCGGCAGCAACCCGCTCCTCATCCAGGGCCCGGGCGGCAACACCTCGGTCAAGGAGGACGGCGTCCTCTGGATCAAGGCGTCCGGCACCTGGCTGTCCCAGGCGCGCGAGCGGCCGATCATGGTGCCGGTCCGGCTGGAACCCCTGCTGCAGGCCATCACGCGCAACGATCCATCCTGCGAAAGCGCGGTGGATTTCGTGCCGCCGCACCTCAATCCCGGAGAATTGCGTCCGTCGATTGAAACGACTCTCCATGCGGTCCTGCCGCACAAGGTCGTGCTGCATGTGCATTGCGTCGAGACTATCGCCTGGGCGGTGCTGGCCGATGGCGAGCAGCGGCTGCAGGAGCGTCTGTGGGACATGGGCGGCATTTATGTTCCCTATGCACGGCCGGGATTACCGTTGGCGCAGCTCATCCGCGATCGCGCCGTGCCGGGAACGAATCTCGTCGTGATGGCCAATCACGGCCTGATCGTCGTTGGCGACTCTGTTGCCGATGCGGCAGGTCGGCTTGAGGATGTGGTGGCACGGCTGCGGCGCCCGGCGCGGCCGGCGCCGGAACGCGACATGCCGGCGCTGCTGCGGCTGTGCGACGGGTCAGACTATCGTCTGGCCGGACTCGCCTCTGCCCATGCCAGCGCCACCGACCTCGAAAGCCTGGAGATCGCGGCGAAGGGCACGCTCTATCCCGATCACATCGTGTTTCTGGGGACGGGCGTGTTCGTGCTTGCCGAGGGCGAATCACTGGCCGACGGATTGCGGCGCGCGGCGGGGGAAGGTCGCAAGCCGCCGCCACTCGTTCTGGTGCCCGGCAAGGGCGCCTTGATCCGCAAAGGCCTGCCGCCGGCAGCAGAGGCCGTTGCCGGTTGCCTCGGCGATGTGCTTGCGCGACTGAACCGGGACGAGCCGATCCGGCCCCTGACGGACGTGCAGGTGGGTGAGATCGCCAATTGGGACGCGGAGAAGTATCGGCAATCGCTGGCGCGGAGAGCCGATTGACGGGACTCGCGCTGGGGATCGATGTCGGCACCTCGGGCGTCCGCATCGTCGCCCTCGAGTCCCAGGGAACGGTGGCCGGCGCCGCGACGGTGGAGATGCCGGAACCGAAACGCAGCGGGCCGGAGATCACGCAAATACCCGGCATCTGGTGGGATGCCGTCCGCGGCAGTCTCGAGAAGATTGGGCGGGAGATTGACGCGAACGCGGTGCGGGCGATTGCCGTGGATGGCACCTCCGGCACGATCCTCGCGGTTGACCGGCGCGGCGAGCCGCTGGCGCCGGCGCGTATGTACAATGATTCCTCGGCCGGCGATGCGGCCCGGATCATTGCCGATCTGGCGCCGCTGACGACCGCGGCCCATGGCGCCAGCTCGCCGCTGGGAAAAGCGCTGGCATTGCAGAAGATCCCCGGCGCCGCGAAGATCCTGCACCAGGCGGACTGGATCGCGGGCCGCCTCTCCGGCCGCTTCGACGTCAGCGACGAGAACAATGCGTTGAAGTCGGGCTACGATCCGGTGGCGCGGCGCTGGCCGGATTGGATCGCGAGGACCGGCATGGATCGAGCCAAGCTGCCGGACGTCGTGCCGGCGGGTACGGCGATCGGCCAGATTTGCGCCGAGCTTGCCGAGGAGTTCGGCCTGAACCCGCAAGCGGCCATCGTCACCGGAACCACCGACGGATGTGCGGCGTTCCTGGCGACCGGTGCCGACCGGCCGGGTGATGGCGTGACCTCCCTGGGCAGCACCCTAACCATCAAGCTGATGACCAGCGCGCCGATCTTTGCGCCGCAGTTCGGCATCTACAGCCACCGCATCGGCGAGACTTGGCTGGCTGGCGGCGCGTCCAATAGCGGCGGCGCGGTGCTGCTGTCGTTCTTCTCCAAGCAGCAGTTGCAGGAATTGGAACCGCAACTGAATCCGGAAAGCTCCACCGGCTTGGACTACTATCCGCTGATGGCGCCGGGCGAACGGTTCCCGTTCAACGATCCGAAACTCGCGCCGCGCGTGACGCCGCGGCCAGCCGATGATCGCGTGTTCTTGCAAGGTTTGCTGGAAGGGATCGCCGCGATCGAGGCCATCGGCTATCGGCGCCTGGCCGAACTGGGCGCAACGCCGTTGGCGTCTTTGCGCACGGTCGGCGGCGGCGCGGGTAACGCGCCCTGGTCAAAGATGCGGCAGACCAAACTCGATGTCCCTTTCGCTGCTGCTGCCGCGCAGGAACCGGCAGCGGGTACCGCCCGACTCGCCTGGCGCGGAATCGGCGTGGAGATCGGGCGGCAATGACGATGCGCAAGATTGCCGGCTTGGGCGAAGTGGCTGCGCGATATGGCGCCTTCCTGTTCGATCAATTCGGCGTGCTTCATGACGGCAGCCGGCTCTATCCGGGGGTGGTGCCTGTGCTGTCGATACTCGCCGAGCGTGGCGCCGCCGTCGTGATCATGACCAATTCCGGCAAGCGCGCTGCGGCCAACCGCGCTCGCCTCGAACGAATGGGTATTGATCGCCGGCTCTTCGCCGATGTCGTCAGCTCCGGCGAGGTTGCCTGGGCGGGCATTCGCGACGGGTCCTGGGGCGCCGCGTTCCGGCCGGGCCGCCGTGTTTTCATCGTCGGCAGGGACGGCGACGATTACGGCTTCGACGATCTCGATCTCCGGCGAGTGGACGCACCGGCAGACGCGGAAAGTCTGCTGATCCTCGGTTCCAATGCGCCCGCGACGTCACTCGATGACTATGACCGGATGCTGGGGGAAGCTGCCATGCGGCGCGTTCCCGCGCTCTGCTGCAATCCCGACCGCCTCATGCTGACGGCGCAGGGCATGGTGCCGGCACCCGGCGCCATCGCGGAGCGCTACGCTGCGCAAGGCGGCCCGGTCACCTGGATCGGCAAGCCCCATCGGGAAGTTTATCTGGCGGCGCTTGGTCTGGCGGGAAATCCCGCGGCTTCGCGTTCGCTCGCCATCGGCGACAGCATCGAGCACGATATCGCCGGCGGCCGCGGCGCGGGACTTGCCACAGCGCTGGTGCAGACGGGCGTATCCGCCGATCTGATGCCGGACGATATTGACCGGCTTTGCCGCGACCGGGGCGTCTTCCCTGATTGGCTGTTGCCGGGTCTCGTCTGGTAGGAGTCGCAGCGCGGTCGTTCAGTTGTCGATCGTCAACAACCGGTCGCGCACGCTGTTGAGATGCTGGAGTTGCAGTCGCCGGGCAGCCTCGGCGTCCCGCTGCAGCAGCGCCGAGACGACGGCCGAATGCTCCTGGTCGTATTGCCGCCGCAGGGTTTCGGTCATGCTGCGCTGCTTCAGCCGGTACCAATGGGGCTGATTGCGCGCCGCATTGATGGCCTCGCAATAGTCGATCAGCAGCGCGTTGTTGGTGGCGCGGAAGATCGCCAGATGCAGGGCCGCGTCCCAATGCTCGAACTCGGCGGTGCCCTTCGCCGCGATGCTCTTGCGCAGGATCGTCTCGATCTCCGCCAGTTCGGCGGTGGAGGCGCGATGAGCGGCCAGGGCGGCCGCCTGGGGTTCCATGATCAGCCGCACTTCCATGATGTCGGTCGGACTGGCATCCCGCAGCCGGCCGACGAATTCCCGCGCGCGCCCGGCCGGGTTGCCTTTGACGAAGGTGCCGCGGCCGACGATCCGCACCAGGCGGCTGTCCAACTCTCGCAAGGCCCGGCGGATGGTGTTGCGCGCCAGACGATAAGTGATGGCGAGCTCGCGTTCGGCCGGGACCCGGAATCCATCCGGCCATTCGCCGGCATCGATCTTCCGGCCGATATCCAGCGCCACGTCATGGGAGGTGCTGATCTTGTCCTGCACCGCTCGATTTCCTTCTCCGTCGATTGCCTGACGAACCAGAACCCTACCGCCAAGCAATGGATTTAACTGATGAAATTGGCTGCGTTGACTCCGGACCGGCCGACTGTCAAACTAGTGTATACCAAAAGGATCAATGGTGCAACATTGGTCCATTGTCTGGGGAGGCATCATGCGGCTGGCCACATGCCGTGCCGGTGGAAAGCGTCAGGTCATCCTGGCGGCGCTGGTGGCTGCGCCATGAGCACCCAGACCATCGAGCGCATGGCGGTGGATATCGCCGGGCAGGGCGACGCCATCGTCTTCGTCCACGGCCTCGGCGGCAGCTCCAACGTCTTCACGCCCCAAGTCATGGCGCTAGGCAGCCGCTACCGCACGGTGCGTCCCGACCTGCCCGGTTCAGCCCGCTCGCCGGCCGGCGGCCAGATCTCCATCGAAGGCCTGGCCGATGCAATGATCCGGATGGCGGGTGTCCTCGGCATTGAGCGTGCCCATTTCGTCGGCCATTCCATGGGCACTATCGTCTGCCAGCATGTGGCTGCGAACGAGCCGCGGCTGGTCCGCTCCCTCACGCTCTTCGGTCCGCTGCTGGCGCCGCCGGAGGCCGCCCGGCAGGCCATGCGCGATCGCGCAGCCAAGGCCCGCGCCGAAGGCATGGCCGATATCGCCGACGCCATTGTCCTGGCCGCCACCTCCGGCGATACGAAAACCAACAATCCCGTTTGCGCCGCGCTGGTGCGGGAATTGCTGATGCGGCAGGATGCCGAAGGCTATGCGAAGAATTGCGAAGCGCTGGCTGCGGCGCAGGCCGCCGATGCGACACGCATCGGCTGTCCCGTCCTGCTGGTGACCGGCGACGAGGATGGGGTGGCGCCGCCTTCGAATGTGCGGGCGATGGCGCAGCAGATCAAAGATGCGCGGGTAAGCGTGCTCAACCGTTGCGGCCACTGGACGACATTGGAGCGCAGCGCGGACTGCAACGGGGCATTGAAGGAGTTTCTTGCGGGACGTGCATAGGAAGCCGGGGAATGCCCGGCCAGCCAGAGGGGCCTTAGGAGGACATCATGGGCAACATTCTCTTCTCGAATGTGCGCATCTTCGACGGCAGCGGCGAGCTGCCCTATTTCGGCGAGGTTCTGATCCAGGGCAACCGGATCAAGCATGTGGGACGGGGCAGCCGAACCGTGGCGCAAAACGGCCACACAGTGATCGACGGCGCCGGCGCGACGCTGATGCCCGGCCTCACCGAGGCGCATACCCACCTCTCCTGGAACAACGCGCCATCCCTCGATGCGATCTTCCGCATGCCGCCGGAGGAGCACACGCTGTTCTCCGCCGCCGCCGCCCGCACCTACATCGATATGGGCTGGACGTCCTGCGTGGGCGCCGCGGCGGCCAAGCCGCGCCTCGACGTGGTCATCCGCAACGCCATCAACAGCGGCCTGATCCCCGGCCCGCGCTATCTCGCCAACAGCCAGGAAATCGCCACCATGGGCGGCCTGGGCGACACCACGCCGCCCCATGTGGATGTGCGCGAACTTTCGTTCGGCTGGGTGGTGACCGGGCCGGAAGAGATGCGCAAAGCCGTACGCATGTTCATCAAATACGGCGTCGACCTGATCAAGCTGAACCTGTCGGGCGAGGAGATGACCGATGTCGGCGCCCAGGAAACGCCCATGGCCGACGAGGAAGTTGTGATGGCGGTGCGCGAGGCGAAGCGCCGCGGCCTGCGGCTCTGCGCCCATGCCCGTTCTGCGGAGTCGGTCAAGATGTGCATCCGCCACGGCATCGAAATCATCTACCACGCCTCCTATGCCGACGAAGAAGCCCTCGACATGCTGGAAGCGAACAAGAGCAAGCATTTCGT
>Ga0184612_10000146_pt1 | contig 31018 bp, 47 predicted proteins | sample PLM3_60_coex_FD_133163 | JGI IMG/M metagenome (GOLD analysis project Ga0184612, IMG submission 133163) | Groundwater sediment microbial communities from an aquifer in East River, Colorado, USA - PLM3_60_coex | ecosystem: Environmental > Terrestrial > Soil > Riparian zone | place: USA: East... | reverse complement strand
TAGCCTCGAACTGCGCGAGAACGCTCTTCTGCCCAGTGCTGAGCCCCAAAGCCCCAAATTGATCCCAAGTCATGTTCCGTTTTCCTTCAGGAGTTTGACGGCCGTATTCCAGTGCATCTTGTCCATGTACTTCTCGCCTTTGGTCTCTGGAACCAGAGCGTCTAGCCGCAGCTTTTTCAGGTCCTCTACTGTCTCGGCGGCCTCAATCCGAGGATCATCAGTCACGTCGCGGAACTTCTGCTGCTCCTTGATGATGACCTTTTTGGCCTCTACGTCCTCGGCGGCCTCGGCGAGACGGAGTTCATTGTCCAACCGACAGAACTCTGCCAATCGAGCCCTTCGGAGGTAAATCCTCTGTACTTCTTTAGCCTTTTTCATATCGTGGTCAGGCTTTTTTCGGCCTGGAACGTCCTTCCAGGCATTCCTAAAGGTTCGGTCCACCGTCTCATCCACGAAGTCATCCGGTACAATACGCCAGCTCACTGGAGCAAGATCTCCTCGCCAACCGTATTTAGAGATTATCTCCTTTATGTACTCTGAAGTTACATCATATCTCTTATTCAGAAGTCGTCTAGACTTGTCTTCCGGGTCTTGTATATACTCAGCTTCAATTATTTTGAGGATCGTAAGACCTCCGTCCGCACGAGTAACCGCTACTGTAACTACATCTGGTTTAATCAAATCAGTCATTATGCTGAAACCCCCAATCCTGTCACGCTCCATTGTTGAGGATCCACTAGACCACCTACGGCCGTAGTGCCGTCGATCATATTTCCACACAGAACACCAAAGGTACCAGCAGCCTTGGCGTTGAAGCCCGAGCTTTGAATACTGTCCGTGTCCCAACCAGCGGCGGTGGAGTCGCTGGTGTCTACGTGCCCGGCCCAGTTGGCCGACGAGAAGTCCACTCCAATAGTCCCATCGGCGTCACCGACTGCGGTGTCGGCAATGGAGGTCATGTTGTAGCTGGCCAGAATGGTGGTACTGTTGGCTGTCCAGTAGCACCAGAAGTGCGGGACCGCGCCGTTGACTGCTACGATACGCCCATCGTTCTTGATAGTAAGCCGGGTGGTGGTGGCCTCCGCTCCGTCTAGTGTAGTAGCAAACACAAGCGATCCTGGCATATCACCGGCCCCGACAGTGCCATCGGTGAAGGCGAAGATCGCCGCCAATGGTTCAAAGTCAGTGCCGTCCGAGCCGACGAATATGATCGCTCCCGTTGCCTCGCTGTTTGCAACAGCAGTGTGGCTGCCAATCGTAGCATTGGCGCTACGTCCGAGTATCAACCGCGCGGCGTTGTTACCGCTTTCAAAGCGCAGTACCTCCATAGCCGAGGTACTAGCATTGGTACCCAGAACTTGCAAAGCGGGGGTAATAGCAGCGCCCGTTTGGTCAACTGAGGCAACCGAAGCAGCCCCGCCGACGATTACAACACCAGCGTTGTTGATCCTCAGACGTTCGGTGGTCGTCGCACTTCCATCCGGCGTAGTGTAGAAATACAGTCCTCCCGGACAGTCGTTGCTAGCTACAGTACTCTCTACAAGACATTCGATCTTTGCGAACTTCTCAAAGTTTACTCCGTCCGACCCCGAAAAGACAATCTCTCCAATAGTGTCCCCACTGTTCAGAGCCGTGTGACTGCCAAACGTAGTGTGGCGGGACTTCGCAAACTCCAATCGCTGTCCATTAACACCAGCTTCCCACATGGCAAGCATTAATGTATTATTAGCTATGCTAGAGGAATGAAACTGAATTTGCGGGGTGTTTGCGTGCCCGGTTATAGCACCAGAACCAAGCTGAGATATAACAACTTTTCCAGCGCTGTCGATCCGCATCCGCTCGCTGGGCGTTCCACTCCCATCTGGGGACGTAGAGAACACGAAGCGTGAAGGCATATCGCCTACACCGGGCGTGCCGTCCACGAAAACGCCAAGCTGAGCGCCGAGTGAATAACTCGTACCATCTGCACCGTAGAAGTGCATAACCCCGAGAGTGTCACCATCGTTGACGATAGTAACGCCAGCAATTGAGGCACTGCGGCTCTTTATAAACCGCTGGGTAGGACCGACGTTGCTCGCCTCCCAATGGCCGAAGTCCACCACAACAGGGAGTGTGCTGTTGCCCTGGACTGTGAATATGGTTCCAAACACCCCCGCCCCGCCGCCTCCGATGGCCACGCCCCCAGCGTTTGAAATCCGCATCCGCTCTAGTGGCGTTGCCGAAGCATCTGGTGTAGTCCAGAAGCTAAGCCTGCCCGGCATATCAGCGGAGGCACCAGGCGTGGCATCCACTTCAGCAAGGATTAAAGCGGCGGTGTCGAAGGTGGTGCCGTTGGAGCCTTGGAAGCGGAGCGTACCCAGGTCATCGCCGTCCTGGACGATGGTGTGCGATCCGATAGCCGCGTTGCGGGACTTCTGGAAGATTGCTTCCGCGTCTACCGCGTCGGCGCTGTATTGTTCGAACTTGATGTCGAAGTTGTTGGTCTCCAGGTCGCCGCCCAACTCGGGCGTGCTGTCCTCGACCACGTTAGAGATGCCGCCGCCCACCCCAGGAAGAGAAGACCAATTCACTTTGACAATGTCATCCTCAGCTCGCTGCACCAACAAAAAGTCTCCCGCAGCAGGAGCACCTTCAGTAGTTAGTGAAGCGAGGTCAGCAAACTTAATAGTCGCTGCACTGTCATCCCACATCAAGACACGATCAAGATTAGGATCTGTCAGTGATGCACCGGTTCCGCCGTCGGCCAAAGCAACATCGGTGCCGCCTACGCGATAGACCGTGTTACCTTCGATGGTCACATCACCAGCGCCAGAGCGGGCCAGAGTTGTATCAGAGGCAGCACCGAGTTCAATCGTGCCAGCAGTGAGGGCTGCCGCAGTGCCAATCGAGAAGGCCCCAGTGTTAGAATTGTAGGTGAGGTTCGTATTGGTCTTCGGCCCGAGGTCTCCGGTCGCAGCGGTGAAGAACGCCGGGAAGCACGTAGTATCGGTGGCCTCGTTCGCCACCGTGATGAGGGTTGGCACCCCACCGACAGGGAGCGAGGACCAGTTAACTTTAACAAGGTCATCCTCCGCGCGCTGCACCAGGATGAAGTCTCCCGCTGCGGGGGCGGCTTCCGTGATGAGGTCAGCCAGGATGGCGAACTTGATGGTACCCGCGCTGTCGTCCCAGAAGAGAAAACGGTCGAGGTTAGGGTCAACCAGCGAGGCCCCAGTACCACCATCGGCCAGGGATACGTCGGTGCCGCCTGTGGTGTAGAAGTCCGCTGCAGTCAGGGCGGCATTGAACTCGGCCACCGAGCCGGAGACTGTGTTACTGCCCAGAGCAATGGTTTTATTTGTGAGCGTCTGCGCATGGGCCTCAAATACAAAGGTGTCACCAGCCGTAAGCAATGGCAGCGTCACTATTCGATCAGCCGTGAGATTACTGACTGCGAAATTATAAAACTGCCCACCAGCACTATCAGCGATCTTTGGCGTAATCAGGGATGGAGTATTGGCAAACACCAACGCCCCAGTTCCGGTTTCGTCGGTGACTAACGTGATAAGATTGGCACTAGACGGGGTGGTGGCGAAGGTATCGAAGCCAGCCGCCCGAGTAACTCCAGCCCAAGAAGTTAAATCCGCATCCAGGGGTTGCCCCGTTGCGGTGGTTAGAATGGTCACGCCTTCGATGGACACTACGCCCGCAGAAACGCGTGCCAGCGTCGTATCTGAAGCGGCGCCTAGTTCGATAGTTCCGGCCGTAAAGGCCGCAGCCGTGCCTATGGAGAAGGCACCAGTATTGGAGTTGTAGGTCAGGTTCGCGTTGGTCTTGGGTCCGAGTTCGCCCGTGGCGCCAGTGAAGAAGGCTATAAAACACGTTGTATCAGTGCCTTCGTTCGCCACCACGATACTCGGAAGGCCCGTACAGTTGGTCAGCACGCCAGATGTTGGAGTTCCCAGAAGGGGCGATACGAGCGTAGGTGTGTTGGCAAAGACCAGCGCGCCAGAGCCGGTATCGTCTGTCACTAAAGTGTCGAGATTAGCGCTGGAGGGTGTGGCCGCGAAGGCATCAAATCCGGCCGCCCTAGTGACCGACGCCCACGAGGTCAGATCGGCATCGAGCGGTTGACCAGTGGCCGTGGTAAGGATCGTAACGCCCTCGATCGACACCACTCCGGCACTTACCCGCGCGAGGGTAGTATCGCTCGCGGCACCGAGTTCAATAGTCCCGTTCACGAACAGCGCGTTGGTGGTCTTGTTCCAAGTGAAATCCGCATCAGCCCCGAACGCGCCGCCATCATTAAACTGGATTTGGGTATCGGCTCCACCGGCAGAGGCACCGCCAGAGGCGTTAATAGTGATCGTATCTGTTCCGGCATCGGTGGTAATAGTTATGTTAGTTCCGGCGACAAGGGTCAAAGTATCCGGAGCTGTCTCAGCGACCACGTCACTCTGACCGCTGACAACGATAGTTCCAAATGCGTTAGTGCTGCTCCCGCCGGGGGTATTCCAAGTGCCATCGGCGCGAAGAAAGTTCGTGCTGCCGCCGCCAGAGGCCGGAACGAGGCCCTTGACTACGTCTGTGAAGACAAACGGATAGATTTCGGCCGCTGGATGAACTGCGAAAACATCTTTAGTCCCCGCCGAGAAACTGACTGCCGCACCGCCGTTGGATGAACTGAGAATGGTCGTCCGAGTTAGCCCTGTTCCCCCGTCGGAGGTGGCAAGCGCTACTTCCCACTCGTTCGCGGTCTGGTGAACAGTGGCGATCCAGATAGTATCTGCCGGAGCGCAAACAGCACTGAAGGCTCGATACCGAGTTGGAGCAGTTCCGGTGACCGTAAGGGGACCTACACCACTTGACGTGGTAGTATCTCTGATGCGATCCTCGATCTTATGCGCCATCAGTAGATCATCCAGTCGCCCGCGGCCTTGGAGGTCTTAGCAGTGTAACCGATTTTCTTCGCCATAGTAACTTTGACCGGGACCGGGGCGTAGGGTCTCGACATACAGGCGTAGCGCCACTCATCCGCCGCGTGATCTTCAGACTCTGTGTTCACGTCCTCCATTCGAGCGGGGTCGTGCTGGAGGGCTGGGATCGTTCGGATAGATGCTGCGTGCGTACTGAGGCAGTAGATCATTGGTAGACCATCATGCCCAACTAAGCGCGCCCGCATTTGATCCCAGCCCCCCATTGCGCCACGCTGCGGGACCCGAGCGTTCTCCGCAGCGTGAAAAGGCTTCAGGCGAGCACCTAAAAGCACCTTGTTTATGCGTTCAGCGATGCTCGGCCCGCCGTCCTCCTTGAAACAGGCAGGATCGAGCACTGCATATCGCATTTGAGGGTCTTTTGCCTCTTTTTCGCGCTTTTTGATGCCCTCAGCGACCCCCTCAGCGGTCAATTTCAGCCCTACGTTGAACGCAGAGGTCATTCCGTACCACTCTCGGCACCGCACAAGCGCGCCGCGAGGCACCAAACGAGTCTTTTTCTCGGTCCGCTGCCCCTGAGCCCAAAAGTCCTCTGTTACGATAGCCCACCAGCCGACTGAAAACGGTCTGGACGAGCCCCAGTCCATCGAACGGAACCGTGGCCACTCCCGCGGGATGTCAAAGGGCTCCAAAACGTGTAAATCGTAGCGCCAACAGTCGAAATAGGCGCCCTCGACCACGGTCCAGTCGCCCTCGAGCCACGCTCGCACCATAGCGTCGGACGCAAGCCCGCGGAGTCGATCTCCGTAGGTGGGATCGGCGGATAATAGGATCTGATTATCTCGTAGTTTAGCGGGAACGAACATCCTTTTGGACTTGACGATCGAGTCCTCAATGGGAATGTAGCCCCCTGGATGCGGATCGACGAAATAAGCTTTGACCCAGTGATGGCCCACTCCGCCGGGGTTAGCCGCAGCCCGAATACGTTTTGTAGGGACTCCATGAGCGCTGCGTAATCGCGCTCGGAGGAAGCGATATGCGTAGTCGGAGGGCCACTGCGTAAGCTCATCCCATCCGATCCAGGTATATTGGTGACCCTGATAGCGTGTGGCATCTGCGTCCCTTTCAACATAGCGCATACGCAGACTGGCGCCGTTTGGCCAGGTCCAAGTCTTGGCCTGTTCGTGCCAAACAGCGCCAGACGCGGGGTAGATCTCGCGCGCGCGGCGGATCAAGTCCTCAAGCTCGTTGTAGGTCCGACGGAACAATATCCCCTGCCACCGTTTATCGTAGGTGGGTACATCTTGCAGAAAATCACCTAACAGAAAATCACTCTTTCCCCCTCCAGCCGCGCCGCCGTAGAACAGCTCATCGCACCAATCAGCCATTATGGCCTCGGTTTGAGGCCCCGGCTGTGGACTCCAAGCTGCGCTACGGGGCGCGACAGGCACAGAAGTGCCTACTGGAACTTGCGTATCAGCGCGGTCAGCGCTGCTACATGGGGATCGTCACGCTCGCCGCGGTCAATGTGCCAGTGCTCGATCTCTTTGAGCGTGACAAGGGCCTCTTGTTCTCTCGAGGTTAACCGCGGTCGAGTCCACTCGCGTTGCGGTGGAGCCGGAGGTGGGGCCTTGGCCTTTGGCACTGACTTTACAGCTTTCTTCCTCGGCATTTATGCCTCCCTAACGTTTCGCAGTCGCGCACTTAACGGCCCACATAGCTGCGTCCTCGTAGTGCGTTTGGGCGAGCGACGCAAGTCGCGGATCTTTGTGTTTGATCTCCTCACAGAGGTCGATCAACTCGGCCGTTTTGGTCTTGATAACATCGACCATGTTCTCAGTGGAGGGATTGAAGCCCGTGCGAACGCGCTCCTGTCCCAGTGTTTGCTCCACGACATCAGTCATTAGATGCTCCTCAGTTGAGTTTCTTCACTTCAGTGGACTCGCCCGTAAGTTCCCGCGCGCGACGGGCGCTCCACTCTTCAGCAGTTTCGCGCGGCGGTCGATCTATAAGATCTCGATCGAGGGTCAGTTTGACCTCTTGTCCCGGCCCGTGGCCAGTTCGATCGGCGAAGGCCTTGATGATGTCCAGCAGGACTGGAACGGTCAGCAGCTCGGGATTATCCTGCATTCGCTCCTGCAGAAGTTCCATCGCGTCGAGGGACATGATGTTCATCCGCTCGGTCATATCCGCGACGACTGACTTGGCCTCTTGGCGATAGTCCGCAACAAGGTCTTTGAAGGCCGCGTCCTCTTCGAGTTGCTTCATTCGGGTGTAGCTGTATCCGGTGATCAGCGAGGCTTCGCTCTGTTTCATCCCTACAGCAAGGCACCGCGCGAGCGAGTGGTGACTGGCGTGGATGCGTTGAAGAGTTCGCGGCGCCCGAGGTCGTGGAAGCTCGAGCGCCGCGAGGTCCGCCGCGGACAAATCCTTCTCGTAGGCAATGTAGAATTCCTTGTGCATCGCTCCGACAGTGCGGTGCCGCTCGATGGGACCAGAGAGATCCAGAGATTCAATTAGTTCGTCGTCGGACATGGGTCCCTCTCGGGATGATGTTTTCGCAGGCGCTCAAGCAGCCCGTCACAGCCCTCGGCGTCTTGAGCATTCCGCGCCCGGACATAGTCCGCGTCGTTAAGCGGCTCCAGTTCCACCTTGGCCGGGCGCCCTAGCGGATGAACTCTGTCGCCCATCTGATATGGCTCGTCCAACAGTCGGGGCTCTTCCCCCGCGCGAGCATGATACCGTTTTTGCCGGAGCGAGTCAAGTGAAATCGGTCCCAGAGGGGACCAGAACTGGCGGATGAACCGGCCCCCGAGGGCTCAGGGCCGGAGGCCCGGATATGGCTGTAGGGAGGGGATTTTTCTAGCGGGGTTGAAGCGCCCAGCAAGAAAAGTTCGTTTTTTGCCCCCTCCCCCTTCTATAATTGCTTTGCAACAGTCTCCCGCAGGCCACACTCCACCATGCCACACTGCAGCGCAAGCGCAACACTGTTGTATTCATTTCTTCATTCAGTTTTTAATAACAAATGAATACAACACTCGGTTGTTTGGGTATGCTGTGAGTGCATGACAGCCATGCTGTAATAGCACGTGACAATGGAGTGGCGCGGATGTATGATCCACTCACGGTTTGGGAATGATCCCAGCCGAAATGGAGTCAGAACCATGTTGCTCAACGTCAACGTCCCGAAGGCTGATCACACGTTCTCGATCGAGATCGAGTCGCTTCCGCCTGTGTCACTCGAATACATCATCCGCTACGGCGCGACCCAAGCCGTGGTCGATACGACTGCGGGAGTGAAGCGAACAGAGTTCAAAACCGACGCAGAGTTCAACGCGGCCGCACTCGCCAAGGCCCAGAAGCGTTGGGATCAAATCGTGAGTGGCAACGTTCCGGGCACTCGCACCACGACCAAGACTCCGGTCAAGACCCTGGCCGAGCAGGCCGGCGAAATGACCGACGAGGAGCTGGCCAAGTTGGGTTTGGTCCGAGTCCCCGTGGCCGTCGCCGCGTAGTGTGACAATCGGGGAGGCGCGAATGCCTCCCCACTTTTTCGGGGAGACACTACAATGGAAATCCTAGTCCTGATTGTGGTAGTTTGGTTCGGTTTCTGCTGCGGTTTCATAGTTGGTACGGCGGTAGAACAGTGAGTGATGGGTACGATACCCAATCGGTATCGTACCCATTTTTCACTCGTTGCTGCGGGAGCATCAGGGGGCTTAGCCACGCGTCTCGTGGAGTGTCTCGCGGGGGGCTCAGCCCCGGGTATGGCTACGTCTCGTCTTCCTCAACCTATGATATACCCTTCCTAACGCTACTATGCCTACATTTCGGCTTTTGCGACGCGTATTGGTATGGCTCAGAGGATGGACCCCAAGGCCCCAGTTTGCCCCTACTACCCTTATAAATATATATATATAGACTAAGACTAAGAGCACCCCACTCGACCCTTGCCTCCTCTCTGGAGCCACCCCAATGCGCGTCGCAAAACCGTAAACATAGGCATAGTAGCACTAGGAAGGGCATATCATAGGTTGAGGAAGACATGACAGAGCCATACCCAGCGAATGAAGCCTGATCTCGCTGCAAAATAAATCTTCGAGCGGGCGTGTCCCGCCACAATTTTGTCCACATTCGATGCCATAATCGAAAAATGTCCCTAATACCAAAACTCGTCGAGACATTCGACTACGAGCCCAACACAGGCCGCTTCGCATACAGGCGAACTGGCGTTGTGCTATCTGGTCCGAGCGCGCGAACCAGCACCAATCAGCGCCGTAAAAGTGAATACGCTCGGATTAGGTTCGAGGGCAAAACTCATTCAGTTAGTCGAATCATATGGGCACTCGTGCACGGCCAATGGCCGGCTCCGGGTCTTGTCGTAGACCATATCAATGGTGACACTCGCGATAACCGTCTCTGTAACCTACGCGTTATTTCCAACAGCCGCAATGTTGCTAACAGTTGGAAAACACGGAGAGAGCAAGAGTATATCGAGGCTCTCAAACAGCTCAAATACTGGAGTCCACAACCACTTAAGGAGTCAGCCCAATGAACTACCTTCGCAACGCTTGGGGTCGCCCAGTCAACTCCGACGAGATGCTCAACCTTCTCGGCTTTCGTCGCGGCCAGCATATCCCGCCCGAGCACGCTTCGGTCGAGGAGATCGACGGGGTCAAGGTCACAGTTATCAAATCTAAGGGCTACAAAGGCCACCGCATCTTCTACACTTGCACCTGTAACCGGATGGTCCCGTTCGGCCGTATCGCTCAGCACCTTGCCCGCAAGGGGCATCCCTGATGTCTGGCATAGTCGTCGCGCTCGGCATAGCGGCCTGGCTACTGTGTCTCATAGTCCTCGGTATTCTCGTGCATCTCACCAAGCGACAGATCTACCGCGACTTTGATCGCTACGACTAATGGAGTCAGCAATGAAAACCCTCGTCCCCGGCACCAAGGTGCTCTTCGAGTATCGCTTGCGCCTCGGCGCCAATCAGGTCCGCGGGCGCGTACTCGAGCCCAGCGAGTACACTCGCGCGGGCGAAGTTCGAGTTCAGTGGGCCGACGGCTATGGCATCACTAACATCAATCGAATACTCGTCGAGGAGGTCAGCGATGTCAACGTATAGCTTACCATCTCAGGTCTTGATCAGCCCAAAGTTCTTCGACCGGGACAGCACCGAAGGCACTCTCGAGGGTGAAGTCGCAGCCATCATCCACGACTCTGATGGCTATATGTACTGCGCGTTCGAGATGGCGGACAAGGGAGGAATGTTCCTGATCCACTGTGGCTCGAACTTCTTTAAGGGGTTCAAAAATGGCTAAACTCTCCGTGGTGGGTCCGCACGAGTTGACCACCGAGATGATCGACGCTGGGGTCGAGGCGCTACAGCGTCGCGGCTATGGCCTCGACAACGAGCCTATTGAGTCGCTTCGCGTGGCTGTAAAAGCCGTTTTCTGTGCGATGGCGGAAGCTTCCCGTGGCCGGATCGGCGACCAGTGGCTCGTGATCGAGACTTCTCGCGACTTCGAGATCGTGCGTGGCTACTATCGCACTGAGGCCCACGCCAGAGCCAGAATGGACGAACTGATGGCGGCCAATAGGCCCCATCAGAACTCTCTCGACATTGAGGAGATCAAATGACCCGGAGTGCATTCGAGGCCGCGCTCGACGCTGGCCAGTTACAAACTGCCATCGTCTATCGCGAGGGCACAAAGTGGTACAACTGCCGCCGCAACGGCAGAACACAGATGTGGAAGCGCGACTCCTCGCGCTTCGAGATCCCTATCAAGTTCCGGCTGCGCGACACTATGCGCGTTCGCTCGGAGCACTTCAACAACGGCGAGATCGACCGCTGGTTTCGTATTAACAAGGAGTCAGACTAATGCTAAGCATAACCATTCACAACTGCAAGGCCGTTCGCGCCGTCCATACCGCGGGCGAGCGATCTAGCTGGGTTGATCTCACTTTCGTAGACGGCCGTGGCCGCGATTTCGAGCTTGCTGTCTTCTTTCAGAACGATCTTATCGCCAAGCGCTTTGCTGACTCTGTGAACGCTACCGCGGAGGTGGCATCATGAACCTCGTTATAGTCGAGTCGCCCTACGCAGGCGACATCGAGCGCAACACCGCCTACGCTCGGCGGTGCCTTCGGCATTGTCTCGATAGAGGTGAGGCGCCTCTGGCAAGCCATCTGTTGTACACTCAGCCGGATGTCCTCGATGACTCGATCCCAGCCGAGCGCGAGCGCGGTATCCAAGCTGGATACGAGTGGATGTACGCCGCAGACAAAATAGTCTTTTACGTAGATCTCGGTTGGTCTCCCGGAATGCTCAAGGCACTCAAGATGGCGAGATTGCTCAAGCGCCCGACCGAGGTGCGCAGGTTTACACCGTACCGATCGGGTATCGTACCTCCGCCAGAGGTTGAAGACCTGCTCAAGGCCGGTATCATAGAGCCGATGGACGAGTCAATGCCAGGAGTCTTGGCATACGTCTTTAAGTGGGACGAGTGATGGACGTTAACATTCCCTATCTAGTCGTGCTCGCTCTGCTTGCAGCCTCTGTGGCCTGCGTAGTGGCGGCACTTATCTGGTGATGAGATGAACACTCGCGAGGCCTTCGACAAATTCAAACTGTACGTGTCGGGGCTCGAGTACAGCCCCGACACACTCGCTCTAGACAAAGCCCTTGGCGAAGCCTCGCAGTTGCTCTACGATACTCGCCACCAGATCGACATCGAGTGGGCGCGTGCGCGAGCGCGCCCCCTTCTCGACCTCGATGTACTCGGCCTTACCAAATCTCAGGCCGAGGAGTTCGCCTCCGCTATAGACACAGTTCTTGGCCTGAAAGGAGTCAGTGATGGAAACGGATGAAAACTTTCAACAGTTCAAGTCTCGCTTCGAGGCACTCGGTCCAGCCAAACAAATCCAGGTCTCTGTCTACATGGCCCTGATAATAGCGAGAGCACTACCTAGAGATAAGTTCGGTGACATGCTGGATGCTGGGATGAAGCTCAGTAGCTATGTTTTCACGATCGGCATACTCGATAAAGTGTTCGAGGTGCAAGAGGATCAACTACTTCGGCCGGCTCTCTCTGTAGCTATACTAAAACTTATTGAGCACACAGAGAAATTACAACTGAGGTTTGCCAATCTCATGGAACTAATAGACGATATCGAGGAGGGGTCATGACCTATACACTCGAAACAGACGGCAAGGTCCTTGAGGCCACCGAGGAACAGACCGCAATCATAGACTTCGCGCTCGGGAACAGTCAGAACCTACTGATCAGTGCTCTAGCGGGCGCGGCCAAGACCAGCACCTTGCGGTTCCTGTGCAAGTATCTGCCGATCGAGCCTACTGTCTCGTTGGCGTTCAACAAGCGCATTGCCGAAGAGATGGGCAAGGTCTTGCCCGGTCACGTTAGGTGCGCCACTATGAACTCGATCGGGCACAGGGTTTGGGGTGCCGCAGTTGGCAAACGCCTCGTGCTCGACACCAAAAAGAACTATAACCTCGTCAAAGAGGCTATCGACCGCCTGCCAAAGCGCGATCGTGAGGCCTCCTATGAGATCATGGGAGACATCATCAAAACTGTTGCGCGCGCGAAGCTCTCAGGCTACGTGCCGCCGAACTCAGTTCAGGGCAAGTCCATCCTGACTAACGAAGAGTTCTTCGGTGGGCTCGAAGAGGAGCCCGATGACTGGTTCTGCGAGATAATCAACAATGTGCTCGCGGCGGGGATCAGGCAGTCCTACGGTGGATTGATTGACTTCGACGACCAGATCTATATGTCTACACTCTTCGGCGGATCGTTTCCTCAGCACCGTCGCGTCATGGCTGACGAGGTGCAGGACTTCAGCCCGCTGAACCACGCCATGCTCGATAAGCTCGTTGGGCCGAGCACCTGGCTCGGTGCAGTCGGTGATCCCTGGCAGAGCATCTATGCTTTCCGGGGCGCGGACACGAGGTCGATGGGTTATCTCCGCGAGCGTTTCTCGATGCACGAGATGACGCTCAGCGTCTCATTCCGCTGTCCACGTTCCGTGGTCCGCAACGCTCACAAGCGTGTCCCTCATATGCGCTGGCCCGAGTGGGCCAAGGAGGGTCAGGTCACAACTCTAGAGGAGTGGAAGGCCAATGACATACCAGACAATAGCGCTATTATCTGTCGCAACAATGCTCCTCTACTTAGCTGCGCTCTCGCACTTCTTAGGGCCGGAAGAGGTGTCCACCTTGTTGGCACTGACCTTGGTCCTCAGCTTGTGCGGGCTCTTAAGAAACTGAGCGACGATATGCAACTTCCGCAGGAGAAGGTCTATGAGGCGATCAATGTCTGGGAGGCGGACAAACTCCGCAAGGCGCGTAACCCAGGAACCGTGGCGGATAAAGCTGAGTGCCTACGTGTTTTCGCTGAATTCGGACCTACTCTCGGAGCGGCTATTGCTTACTGCGAGCGCCTTTTTTCGTCCAAAGGTCCAATACAGCTGCTATCGGGACATAAGGCTAAAGGGCTTGAATGGCAAACTGTCTATCACCTGGACCCCCATAGAATTCCGAGCCCGTGGTCCAAAGAGGGGGAAGCGCTCCAGCAAGAGTTTAATGTCCGTTACGTCATAGAGACACGGGCGAAAGAGTCACTGTTCTTTGTCCGGCTTGATGGACTCATGGAGGACCTGTGAATGAGCTTCAATCGCTCGCCCTTGGCGTTCGACGATATTCGCGAGGCATTCGACCGCGCTGTCAACTCTCCAAAGGGCATTCGCATATCCTGTGAGAGCTACGGTGCAGCGGTCGTGCTGCGGTCGCGCTTCAACTACTATCGTAAGATGGATCGAGAGGAGAACAAACGAACTTATCCACCAGACCATCAGATGTGGAACCGCTCGGCCTACGATAGGTTAATCCTGCGCATTCCCTCCAAGGGAAGCGAAGAGGAAACAACACTCTACATAGAGCCCCGCTCGGTTGCTGATATGAACATAGAGGAGATAGAGTGAAGCCATGAAGTGCGATAAATGCGCCGCCCTCTCCGAAGAAAACGAGCGGCTAAAGCGTAACCACGTCGGTGCGCACCGGATCAGCATTGATACGATCAGGCATCTGGAGGCCGAGAACGAGCGGCTGAAACGGAGGCTCACCGAAGCTGGAGCGTCCACTCTGTCAGAGCGATGGAACCAGCAACAGGCCGAGATCGAGCGGCTGCGCATGGCCAAGATTTCGGAACTTGATAGAGACATGCGGCGCGAGAACGAAGACCAGCGGCAGGAGATCGAGCGGCTGCGCGCGGAGCTTGAACAGGTCCGCGAAATTCTTGGAGATCGTGCGGTCGAGATCGGGCAGCTACGCGTCAGCAAAGCCGAGCTGCTGGCGGCGCTCACAGCCATCATTGACCGAGCCGAGCACCGAATGAGTTCGAAGGTCAGTGATGACGTTGTGGCGTTAGCCCGCGCCGCCAGAGCAAAGGCAAAGGGAGGGAAGGAATGAGCGTGAGCGTTTACGACAAATGGCAGATGTGGCGCAATGCCGATCACGAGGACAATGCGATATTGTCACGGCACGAGATCATCACATTATTGAATGAAATCGAGCGGCTGCGCGCCGAGATCGAGCGCCTCCAGACGGAGAACTCAAAAATAAATAACGAAGCTGTGTAAAATCTACTTGACAAGGCTAGTGAAATATGCATATAATCCCCCGTATGGTTCGAACACCCGTAGGAGTCTGACTCGAATGAAAAGACACCCTCCACTGGAAGAGCTACAAAAAACTCTATCATATAACCCAGTAACAGGATACTTCACGAAGCATACAACTGTTGGGAAGAAAGTAAGGTCCGGAGATAGAGTTTACATCAGTGTTACCATAGGTGGGAGACAATATCAGGCTCATCGACTCGCCTGGTATCTTTACTACGGGAGAGAGCCAAGAGAAGGGTATGAGGTAGACCACATCAACGGAGACAAAGGCGACAACAGAATAGAGAACCTTCGAGAGCTAACTCACTCTCAGAATGTCAAGGCCTGCAGACAAGCTAACTACTCACTGTTTCTTACCAACCAATGGAGGTAACTATGGCGAATGGCTACGACCAGATTACTATCCAGGGACAGACGTTCAAAGTCCCTATCCGCTATGCGGCCGGGCACGTACTGACCGACGGCGAGGCGGGCGCGCTGAACCAGACCCTGCATGAGAACCTTCGCAACAACTTCGCCAAGAAGGTTTCAGAGGGTCAAGAGGCTGGAGTTCCGAACGAGACCCTCCAGCAGCAACTCGACGACTACGCTAATGACTACCAGTTCGGTGTTCGCACTGGTGGCGGCGGCTTCCGAGGCGATCCGGTGATGACTCTCGCAATGGGTATTGCTCGCGAGATGGTTCGCACCGCGATCAAGCAGAAGAACCTCGATCAAGACGACTGGCCCGCAGCTCGTATCTCTCAGGCTGCGAAGGGCCTTCTCGACTCTCAGGGCGACGACGGCAAGATCATTCAGACTGCGCGCCGCCAGGTCGAGGCCGAGAAGGAAGCCGCGAAGGAGGCTATGGCTTCGGTCAACGAACTGCTTGGTGCCAGCGCGTAAACGCCCCCAAGAAGGAGCCAAAGAAGCGTGACACCTTCCCCCACTCCTTCTTGGAACTTGGGGAGCGCAAATGCTCCCACTTTTTCCAGCTTCGGGAGAACCAAGATGCTATACGATCCGAGTAAGGAATACAAAGTCGAGTCAGTACTACCAGACACACCTTCTGCTCTGATCAGGCTTGCTCTTGCCGATCTGGAAAAGATCGAGCAGAGCCCTCATCACAAAGTCAATATGAAAGTGTGGCACGATGCAGCCGGGCGCGTTAGTTCCTCGCTAGATCCTACTCTCTCAGCGGCTTACGGAGACGGGCGGTGTCAGACTTGTTTTGCTGGTGCCGTACTTGCTATGTCCCTTAATACCGATCCTGGCGAGTTCTTGAATGTCTGTGCTGTCAGGAAGAGATATGGCGGCAAGGTTGCTGATAGCATGCTTGCCCTCGACGCATTCAGAATGGGAGACGTTTGGTCGGGCTTGCATTATCTAGACAAGTACGATCCGCGGGCGCCTCGATATTGGTCAGTCAGTACTTATGAAACAGTTTACGGTGGGGCGGTACTGTTCAAGGCGGATATGACTCTGCTAGTGGATAAGCTAGAGTCGCTAGGGCTGTAAGGGTGGCGTAAGCGTAAGTGGAGCGCTCAATGTTAGTTAAGGAACCTATCCTAAACTATTGGTATCGGGCGCTCCACTCTCCCGATGGCATTGCCATTGTATGTTCGGACGTAGAGGGGGCGCGAAATCGACTCTATACCGCGCGGAAAGAGGCCAAAGACCCCGACCTCAACCAGATCAGTATTTGCAATTCTCCATTTGATCCTATGAAGCTATGGCTTGTCAAGAATAAAAAGGCGAAGAATGAGACAGTCTAATACCGTTCGATATAAGCAAAATCGAAAGGAGAACCACTACCTTCTTCTTCGTGTACCGCACGCTACTATGCGGGAGCTTCGAGATGCCGCTACGAAAGATAACAACAGTCTCAATGAGCAGGTTCTTACCTTCATTGAGTGGGGTATCGAGGTGAACAGTAATGCGCAGACGTGAAGATCGTGATATCACTAAACACACCCTGAACCTGTATGCTGGCGACTATGCCAAGCTGCAGGCGCTCTATCCGCCCCGCATAGGTGCTGCCAAGATCATCAGGGATATAATCCATGCACATATTCGCCAGATTGAAGAGAGCGCTGCTCAGAGGATCCCCATCGTCGATACCCTCGATATCGAAATCCCTGCTTGAGCGCCCCAAGGAGATTGACTACAGTCTGTGCAATAGGTGTGGTGGTACTGGTTGGGCGTACTGTGTCGTGACCAAAGACGGGAAGGTAGTTGATGGTTCGATGCACTTAGAGCCCTGTCAGTGTGAATACGGAGACAAAAACCGATGAGCGACCTCAGTGAACTCTTTGATCGCGATCCCTTGACGCTCACCGATCAGGATATCGCGAAGATCATCACTCGTATGCGCGAGGCGCAAGCCCAGTACGAACTTGGAGTTAAGGCGCCAGTGGCGCCTAGGAAAAAGTCATCTAAGACCGATGACCTACTGAAGGACCTTGGACTTTAGAAGCTGTCTTTTAATGGAGTCAGAAAATGGAAAAATGGCCTTCGCCATTCGTAGATGGTACACGAGCCCAGTGGGCTTGGGACTCCACGTCCCTCGGTTGGCTCAAAGAGTGCCCCCGCAAGTACCAGTATCATATGATCGAGGGTTGGGTCGGGCGCGGTGAGTCCGTTCACCTTGAATTCGGTATCCTCTATCACGAGGCATTGGAAGGCTATGAGCGCAGCCGTTTTAGTGGCTTGGATCACGATGGCGCAATGCTTCATACAGTCAGGCGCGTTCTTGAGCGCACTTGGCGCGACGGAAAGCCCTGGCGTGCGAGTAAAGATCTGTCCATTGAGGATAAAACCTCGCTCAAGTGTCGTGAATTTCTCGTTCGCACCGTCGTCTGGTATCTGGACAAGTTCCGCGACGATCCCGCCAAGACCCGAATGAGTTCTGACTCTGGTAAGCCTATGATCGAACTGCACTTCCAATTCGACGCCGGGTTCAACTACAATTTCAATACTCCCTACGCTATGTGCGGTTATCTCGATCGCGTTGTAGACTTTCAAGAACAGCCCTTTGTGATGGACCGTAAGACCACCACGAGCACGCTCGGCTCCTACTATTTCGAGCAGTACGAACCAGACAATCAAATGTCCTTCTACACCGTGGCCTCGCAAGTCGCCTTCCACACCCCTGTCAAAGGCGTGATCGTGGACGCTGCACAGATCGCGGTCGGCTTCAGCCGTTTTGTTCGCTCGTTCGTGTTCAAGACCGCCGATCAGATCGACGAGTGGATGAAGGACACACAGATCCACATCCGTCAGGCCGAGTCCTATGTCGATAAGGGCTATTGGCCGCAGAATGACAAGTCCTGCCATAAGTATGGCGGCTGTATCTTTAGGGGTATCTGCTCGAAGAGCCCTATGGTCAGGGGCAAGTTCCTCGAAAGTAGCTTTGAGCGGCGCGAATGGAACCCCCTGGTGCCGAGATGAGTAAGTGGACACCCGAGAAACTGTTGCAGTACAACTGTCCGCGCTGGCTGTGCTGGCTGTTCGGGCCGCCTCCGCTCGAGTACAGGGACTGTCCTTTCAGCGATGGCAGTCTCAGGCCATATGCTTACTGTCCGCGCTGCGGCCGGGGAGCCCCCGTATAGAGGCGCAAATGAGACCAGCTTATTCCAAGATAATCTGTAGGGTGTTCTTGGCACTCGCTATCCTAATGGTAATACTGGTGATATTCAAATGAGCGGTAGTGTTATAATGGAGTTCCCGCTGGAACCGGACGCGGTGACGCTCGTGGACGGCCAGTTGCGAGTCGAACTCGGTAACGGTGTCAGACTCACAACGAGCGCGCCAAACTGGATCAAGACTATTATCTGGGCGAAGATGCAACTGGTCATAGATGTAGAGGAAAATCCACCAAATGCCAAACCTGACGCAACATCAGTCGAGTAAGTTTACGAAGCTCCTCTTGATCGGGGACTCCAAGTCCGGCAAGACCGGCGGACTTGCGTCGCTTGTGAAGAAATACAAGCTTCGCATACTCGATTTTGATAATGGGCTCGACGCCCTCGCGCAGGTCATCAAGCGAGAGAACCCGACTTTGCTTGACCGCGTCGAGTTTCGTACGCTCCGCGACAAGCTAAAGGCCACCCCCATCGGAACTGTGGTGGATGGGACCGCCACGGCCTTTATCGAAGGGCTGAAAATGCTCGATCACTGGAAATACGAAACAGTGGATATGGGCATTCCGGCCAACTGGGGCGAGGAGGTGATCCTCGTCGTCGACTCCCTGACATTCATGTCCGATGCTGCATTCCGGTTCAGAGAGCCTCTGGTCCCGCGCTCGAAGGATGGTAAATATGACGTACGCGCAGTCTATAAAGATGCTCAAGACGCTGTTGAGAATGTGCTCGCCCTACTCACATCTGAAACATTCAGAACAAACGTTATTGTTATCAGCCACGTGCGCTACGTTGATAATCCAGACGGGACGAAAAAAGGATATCCGACGGCTGTGGGGTCCGCTCTCTCCCCGCAGATACCCACTTACTTCAATTCTGTCGCACTCGCGCAGACCGGCCCGGGCGGCAAGCGCCAAATACAAACGGCGGCGACTGCCATGATCGACCTGGCGAACCCTGCGAGTTTCAAGATGCTTCCAACTTTACCTATCGAAACGGGACTAGCTACATTTTTTGATACAGTGAGGTCGTAGAATGCTTACGCAGATTAGACTCAGAAGAATGCTACGGTACAATCCTTGTACCGGACATTTTCACTGGAAGCAGCCAAAATCAAGAGTCATATATGGAATGAGAGCCGGTCACCAAAGAAAAGATGGCTATGTTCATCTAAAGATAAATGGACACAGCTACTACGCTCATGTTCTTGTCTGGCTTTATATCCACGGAAAGTGGCCTATCACTATAGATCATCTCGATGAGAACAAGTCTAATAACAGAGTTCTAAATCTTCTCAATGTTAGTCAGGCCGAGAACATGAGAAGATACTTCCATAATCACCCTCGGTCATAGGAGTCAGAAATGTCTAGCTTTCCAAAAACCATCAGTGCAAAGGAGGCGAGTGAACTACTTGGTATTAGTATAGCTTCTGTCTACAAAGCTGCCCGCAATGGAGAAATCCCAGTGGTAAAAATTGGAAGCCTGTATCGCTTCCCACTTGCCCCACTGAAAAGGCTGGTCGTGGATGCTATACTACTAACGCCCACACCAGTGTGGGATAAGATAGATATAGAGGCCCTAGCGCCTCGTCCCGTTAACAATACTGCCATGGAGGTAAAAATGGCGAGCTTTGAGGAAATCCTGAATAAGCCTGCATCAGAGATCAAGGCGCCACCGGCCTATCCGGTCGGAGTTTATCACTGTCTTGTGGATGGGCCTCCTGCGCCCGGAAAGTCCAGTCAGAAGCAGACTGATTTTCTGAAGTTCAAGTTCAAGATCCTGGCGCCGTTCGATGGAGTTGATGCGGGTCAGGCTGCAGAGCAGCAGATCGTCGGGAAGATCATCGAGTCAGATTTCTACATTACCGAGGCGGCTGCGTATCGGCTCAAGGAGATGCTCGTAGAACATCTCGGTATCGCGGAGGGCGACAAAACTCTTACGCAGATTGTTGCCGAGGCTCCAGGCAAACAGTTACTGGTGAAACTCCGTCATGAACTGTCGCAAGACGGCAAGCGGGTGTATCACCGGGTCGAGTCGACTGCACACGTCTGAGTGCTGACTCCTCAGACTGTGTATCGAGGACCGGGGAGTCCAGCGCTGGACATTCGTTGAGGCTCTCCGGTTTCCTCCCAGGAGGTCGATATGGCAGAGTGTTGTGAAAACTGTTACTACAGTCGGGCAAACGACGAGACTTCGATCACCTGCTGTAGATATCCTCCAGCCATCACCAGGGTCGATGGCAAGCAAGTTACGACTTTCTTTCCACTCCTTCGGCACGAAGCCTGGTGTGGAGAGTGGCGTGCGGCAGTGAACGGTCATACCGATATAGTGAATAATCGGTATGATACCGAAACGGTACCACCCATACAGTCCCGGAACCCAAGGAGAAAATCATGAGTAGCATTCTAGACCTGTACGGAAAGCGCAAGCCCAACAGAAGAAAGGAACCCCTCATGGCTGATGAAAACATGGCAGTTCCAAGCTTTATCAACACTCCAGGGGCCATCGCCAGACCCCCTCGTGCGTCTGCTCGATCCGAGCGCGCTGCCGAGGCTGCACAGCAGTGGGAGGAACTCGAGAACGAACTACGTGATGCAAAAGCCCGTTACGAGATCGAAGTCACTCAACTTAAGACCGAGATCTACGAACTTAAGGGCCGACTGGCCACTGTCGAAAAGGCGAACGAGATCCTCAACGTCGATTGCGAGACGCTGCGGGTACGAGGTGAGGCTAATCAGGATAAGCTCAACTCCCAACGGGCCAAGCTCAGTGTCGCCACCAAGATCATACTCGATCTGAACCGCGAGGAGTTGCCCAATCTTACCGAAGACCATTCTGAAGAGGCCCATCAGGCTGTTGAGGAAGCGCTGAAATGACTCTTACGCAGCTGCTAGCGCTTATGTCCTTGCTCGCTATATGGGCTCAGCAAATGTCACTCACAGAAGAAAAGAAACTTCGAGCATTCGATATGATGAGGGATGTAGAAGAAGCGCTACAGAAGGTAGACGTACCATGACTTCTGGAATTTTCCATATGGTCCCGCTTGACAGCATCACAGTCAAGCGGGACGAGCGCCAACGACGGGAACTCAAGGACATCGACGTTCTGATGGACTCCATCCGTCGTCTCGGACTTATTCACCCTATCGTCGTAACCCGTCAGCGCGATCTGGTCGCTGGCGAGCGGCGACTTTCCGCCTGTACGAAGCTCGGATGGACGAATATCCCAGTTCAATTTGTGGATGAACTCGAGCCCGCGAAACTCGAGGCTATCGAACTCGAAGAGAACATCAAACGCCAGGACATATCCTGGCAAGACCAAGTCCGCGCCGTAGCTCGATATCACTCTATTCGCGCGCGCGAGGAAACCAACTGGGGGCAAAATGATACTGCTAGCGCTATTGGTCTATCCCCACAGCATACTGGTCGGCTTCTTCAGATCGACGAGGAAATGAGACGTGGGAACAAGCTCGTGCTGGAAGCACCAAAGCTCTCCACAGCCGCTGGCATAACCGAACGGGCGCTTGAGCGTCGTTATCAGGAGGGGATAGAAAAGCTTCATAATACCTTTGGTGGCGTGAAACTCGAAGGCGAGCAGCCGCAGGAAAGTATCCAGGTTGCTGATTTCGTAGAGTGGTCTCAGTCGGAAAGAGCCACGGGCTCCAGATTCAACTTTATCCACTGTGACTTTCCCTATGGGATCGAGGCTAATGAGTTCAATCAGGGCGGAGCAGCCTCGCATGGAGGCTATACCGATACTCGCGAGACGTGGGAGCGTCTCATGACAGCTCTCGAGATAACCACCAAGCGCCTAACGGCGCAGTCATGCCATCTGATGTTTTGGTTCGCTATGCGCAAGGGCGACAGCAGACTCTACGAGCCCACTGCACGCGCCCTCGAACGTATGGGCTGGAATATCAATCCCCAACCTCTAATATGGATGAAAAGCGATGGCGCTGGTATCCTCCCTGACCCAGAACGTGGCCCTCGACAGATATATGAAACATGCCTTTTTGGAAGCCGCGGAGACCGCAAGATCGTTCGAGCAGTGGCTAACGCTTACGCTGCTCCAACAGTACGGGACCGCCATATGTCAGAAAAACCCGAGCCAATGCTGCGCCACTTCTTTGGGATGCTGTGCGACGAGAATACGGTTCTGCTCGATCCCACTTGTGGAAGTGGCAGTGCCTTGCGAGCGGCTGAATCTCTTGGCTGTAAAAACTGCTTGGGAATTGAAGTCAGCTCAGAATTCGCCCTATTGGCAAAAGAGGCCCTGGAAAAAAGTAGAAGACTTCGAAAAGCCACAGAAGCGGAAGCGGGTGCACGATTGGGAGAAACGCGCAAAGGCCCTTGATCTGTTCCTTGAAGGCAAGAGCTATGCGGAAATCGCACGAATACTCGAAATGTCAAGACAGAATGCTTATATAGTCTGCCAAAAAGCGGGGCATAGATTGGCCTATCGAGTTTTCCGTGGCGTCCCGTGGAGACCATAATGCAAGGCAGAATGTGGTGTAAGATAAACTCTGTTGGCGAGATCGAGTATCTTGATTGGGAGTATCTCGAACTGCGAGCCGCTATGTACCGCAAGCGGCACGAAGGAGGCAGATCGCTGACGGCCAACCTAAGTGAAGATATGGAAGGCCTTGTAGCTTGTTTTGCCATAGCCATTCGCGAGCAAGTTCTTCGGTCTATGACAAATGTCAACAAAGTATAAAATAGCCCTCGTCGGAGAGGCCTGGGGCGAGCACGAGGAGCGTGCACGGATGCCATTCGTCGGGCCTGCGGGCTGGCAGTTGAACTCTATGTTGACCGAGGCCGGGATCGTCCGAGCCGATTGCTTTCTCACGAACTGCTTCAACTTGCGGCCGCGCCCGACTAATAAGATCGAGAACCTATGTGCAACCCGTAAGGAGGTTCGTCATGCGCTCCCGCCGCTATCATCTGGCAAGTACATCCGCGATGAATTTCTCCCTGAACTCGACAGACTTTACGCAGAACTTACTAAAGCTGATCCAAATGTCATTGTCTGTCTCGGGGGAACTGCCGCCTGGGCAATACTACGTGACGGTAGAATATCGAAACTTCGTGGGGCAGTCGCAAGTTCCTCCATTCTGGCAGGAAAAAAGTGCCTCCCAACATTCCACCCCTCCTATATCCTCCAAGGTAGCTACGAGTCTAGGCATGTGACTATCCTCGATCTACAAAAAGCACGTCGCGAAAGTGAATACCCAGAGATACGACGCCCTCAGCGATCCATATATACCGAACCGCTCCTCTCAGAACTCGACTGGTTCGCCGAAAAGTTCATCGCAAGAGCTACCTATCTCTCTGTGGATATCGAAACCAGAGGGGATCGAATAACCTGCATAGGCTTTTCGCCCGCGATCGACATAGCACTCGTAGTGCCGTTCGAGGACCTACGAAAGCCGGGCGGAAACTATTGGCCCTCACTCGAGGCCGAGATGGCCGCCTGGGCCTGGGTGCGGAAGGTGCTAGACTCTCCTGTAGCAAAGGTGTTCCAGAATGGTATATTTGATATGTCCCGCTTGTGGAAGACGTACGGGGTTCCTGTCAGGAACGCTGTCCACGACACGATGCTTTTACACCACGCTCTGCAGCCGGAAGCTCCAAAAGGGCTTGACTATCTTGGATCAGTATATACAAATGAAAGCGCATGGAAGCTCGGTATTCGTCTTAAACACAAAGGTACTATCAAAAAGGAGGACTGACAATGTCACTAGCTCGACTAATCGCGGTCGGCCTTCTAAAAAAGGCCCTCACAGAGGACGATGACGAAGAGCACGAGGATATAACTATCCCTGTCTCGTCCACTGCCATTCGCACGATCGGGTGGCGCTCGGATAACGTTATCACTGTAGAGTTCATTCGTGGCGGCAGCTATAGCTATGAGGGCGATCGAGAACTCTTCGACGCTTTCGTAGCAGCCCCGTCGAAGGGTGAGTTCTTCAACAGTCACTTTCAGGTGCGCCGATGATCCTCCTTCGAGTCTACTGCAATACCAGTTGTTACGCCGAATATCTCGTTGGCTGTGACATAGTCACAATGTCTATCACATGGGGCGAGGCACTGTGGCTGGAGTGGCAATGAAGCGGCCCTGGATAAATGACTGGCTCGACGTTATTCTGCTAGGGCAGATCGCAGTATCTGTTCTATTTTTCATCCTTTGTTGGATCATAGCCATAGTTATGGTTGCCGAATGAAAGTCACTCGCACCGACGCCCTGCGCCCCGGCGACCCAAAGTCCGAAACTGAGCGCTTGTGGATCTATAATGGCCTCGACTGTTGTGTGACCCTCGAAGTCCTTGAGGCGCTGCTTCCGCAGTTGGATAATCTAACCGGCGGTACCTACGCGTTGTCGCGGTCGCTTCAGGCTCCGGTTATGGAGATGAACCTTCATGGAGTATTGATAGATGAGCGAGAACGACGACTGGCAATCGACTCTTATACACGTGATACTGAGAGACTCGAACGGAACCTCTATCACATCGTTCATGATGGAGTCGGATATACCGATTTCAGAAATTCGGGAAGAACTCGAGCATGGCGATCGAATGCCCTTGTCGCTATTCTACTCTATGATATTCTCAAGCTTCCGGAGATTAGAAAGCGAAACGCTACCGGGCAACTCGCCCGAACAGTCAACCGTGACGCACTTGAGCGACTACAGATACACTTTATCGCACAGCCAATTATTGGACATATTCTCGCTCTTAGAGACTTTGGAAAAAAGATTGGTGTCCTTGAAACGAAAATTGATCCAGATGGCAGGCTCAGGACGAGTTATAACATTGCCGGAACAACAACAGGTAGATTTTCTTCTAGCCTCAATGACTTTGGTACAGGCGGAAATCTTCAGAACATTGAGGAGCGATTACGAAGAATAGTCGTTGCCGACCCAGGGATGAAGTTCGCTAACGTCGATCTTGAACAGGCTGATAGCCGCAACATAGGAGCTTTGTGCTGGAATGTGTTCAGAGATGGAAAATATCTGGATGCCTGTGAGTCGGGTGATCTCCACACTACGGTCGCTAGAATGTCAAGACCCGATCTGCCCTGGACTAACTCACTCAGTGAGGATCGGAGGATCGCGGAACAGCCCTACTACCGCCATTATGGACTGCGCCATATGTGTAAGGTGCTTGGCCACGGTACGAATTACCTGGGAAGCCCCTATGAGATGTCGAAGCACACCAAGATCGACCAAGACGTTATTAAAGAGTTTCAGACGCTTTATTTCAAGACTTTTCCGGCGATCCCACGACTGCACGCATGGATACAAACGCAGCTAATCGAGACGGGTAACCTCGTTACACCGCTCGGGCGCAAGCGCTGGTTCTTTGGTAAGCGCGACGAACGAGATACCCTTAAACAGGCTGTAGCCCATATGGGGCAGTCCATGACAGCCGACGAGATGAACAACGCTATGATGAACGTGTGGCGCTTGAACACAGTTCAACTTCTGTTACAAGGTCATGACTCACTGTTGATGCAATACTCAGAGGAGAGGGAGAATGAAATCTTGCCGCAGATACTCTCGGCCATGCGGGTTCCGATCGAACTGGAGGGAGGTAGACAGTTCGTCGTCCCCGTAGAAGTCCAAGTGGGATGGAACTGGAGTAAGGCAACAAAAGATAATCCCGGCGGACTTTCAAAGTGGCCAGATGAGCGCCGCTCCCGTAACTAGGCGACTCGGCAGCTGGATCGACGCATACCAAGAGTACACGGAAATTCTACCTTCCCCTCCGTTATTCCGCAAGTGGGTGGCGATCTTCTTCATAGCAGCCGCGATGGAACGAAAACTCTGGGTTCGGACTATGGGCTCAAACCTATATCCGGGCCTCTACGTGCTCTTAGTGGGACCCCCCGGAATTGGCAAGGGACAGGCGATCCATTTCGGAGAGTCTATGTTACGGGAGGTGCCAGAGCTAAAAGTCGGCCCCTCGGATATGACCTCGGCGAGTCTTATTGACGCCCTGAACGAGTCAGTCAGACGACTGACCCTACTCGCGGGGCCAGACCCCTACGTGGAGTTCAACTCTCTTACAGTCATCTCTCGTGAGCTTGGCGTGCTGATCCCAGCCTGGGAGAACTCGCTCATGAACAACCTGACGGACATATACGATGGCTTTACGCTGGATCAGAAGAGACGCGGGAAGGATCTTAGGATCAAAATCGCTCATCCGCAGATCAACCTACTGGGAGCGTGTACTCCTTCATATCTTAACGAGGTTATGCCTGCGGGGGCTTGGGATCAAGGCTTCGTTTCCAGAACGATACTCATCTATTCAGGTGATAGGGTACTTAAAGACCCTTTCGGTGACGCTGACATCACCGTCCTCACCGGTCGTCTCCGAGGAGATCTCCTTCACGATCTCAAGACGATCGCCACTGAATATGGACAAATGGCCTTCACCACCCCCGCAGCCAAGGCAGTCAAAGCCTGGGTAAGTGGCGGCTGTAAGCCCGAGCCCGCCCATCAAAAGCTACAGTACTATAACTCTCGGCGAGTCGCTCATCTGCTGAAACTATGCATGATATCAAGCATATCCCACTCGAGCGACAGAGTTATCGGGATTGAACACTACAGCGAGGCCTTAAACTGGCTTACCGAGGCCGAGCGGTACATGCCAGACATCTTCAAGTCAATGATGACTGGAGGAGACTCGGCCGCAATGGAAGAGGCCTGGAACTATGTGTGGATGATCTACTCCAAAGAAAATAAGCCAGTCGGGGAACATCGCGTAGTCCACTTCTTGCGCGAGCGCGTACCCGCTCATTCGATCATGCGAGTACTCGATATTATGGTCAAGTCCCGAATGCTCAAGATAAGCATCCAGGGCAACAGCTTCCAGGGCTATCAGCCCACAACGCGAGAAGAACGACTGAGCGGTCAGAGCGACTAATGTGCCGTCGGAGGTGACCCTCGCAGGAACATCTCAAGTTGTCGAACTCTCTCCTCAACTCGATTGACCTGACTGTCGAGTGCCTTCGCGGTCGATTGTAGCTCAGGGCTCGACGGCCGCGTCGTCTCTAGTTGCTGCAGCTGCTTGTCGAGCCGGTCTAGTCGGTCCCTCAAGCCAATGTTGAACTGACTGAAATCCTTCTCGTGGACCAGTTCGCCCTGAATAGTTATCAATCTGCCGCGCAGAAAACTGTGCTCAGTCCTGAGGTCGGTGTCACGCGCCTCAAGATCGCGACGCAGGTTGGTAATCATCCGCTCTGCGCTCTCTTTGTTCTGCTTGACGATTTCAGCCTGGGAAGCAAACTGAGTCTGGAACAGCGACCAACCGGCTCCCGCTACGATCACTCCGAACGCCATCGTGCTAATCAGTGTACTCCAAGGGACGGATAGTCCGTTAGCTACGGTTCTGTGAGACATAGCTGTTGATCGTCGTGTCACTTATCGCCATCCATCAGACGGAGGCTTTGGTGGGGGTTTGGGGACAGATTTCTTCTTCCGCTCAGCCTCGAGTTTCTTTTTCATCTCATTATACATCGTAACTCTACCTGTCAGCCACGCGGCCGCACCGAGCACGATCACGCCCAAAACAAGCCTGATCCATTTGAACTGCAGAAAGAACCCGATCACGAAGCACGCAAGCAGGATCAGAATGAACACTCCCCAACTCCACCAGAACGGCCAGGCGTCGCTAATGGGCGACCAGAGGTCGAGCCAGAAGCTCCCGAGTTTATCGGTGATAGCGTTGATAAAGCTTTGAATGGCTTCGTTAATCATATGAGCCCCGCTCTCTTGTCAGACTCAACAAGCATTACAGCATCTTGCTTGGCGGTGTCGGCTATTGCCAGAGCCTCAGCCGTGCCGGGCGGCAGCTTGCTCTCATCGTCCGGTAGCGCCACGAACTCGACGGGCTTTGTCGTGCCGCGACGAAGGTACTCATCAAGCAGCCCGACTAGTGTAATGATGAGTGGTAAGAGTGCTGGTATCCATTGAAACCCTGATGGCAGAAACGGCATAACTGGTGACAAGTCGATAGCTCCGATCTGGGTCAGAACAGTCAGCAGAATTCCTATGAACTGCTTGAACCGTGCCCAGAGAATAGTCTCCGACTTCTGCCACAGCAAGATCTCGAACGGCTCTATCAGATCGAAGAACTTGCCAGTCCACGACTGCCGCTTAAGCCAGGGGCGACCGGCTATGACGTAGAACAGGATCAGCCCTGATAGCACCATTAAGAATATTGCTAGAGCCCACATATCAGTCTCCTCTCATCTTTTTAACTATGAAGTAGATACCGATTGTAGCCCCAACGAACACCCCCGCTATCAAGAGTGGATGAGCACCGAACCAGGCAAGAGTTGCACCAAGCACCGCTCCAATGCCGGTAGACACTACGATAGGCACCGTCGGAGGTGGCGGGATATCGCCCGCTATTGTAACAGTACACTCATCATCTGTTCTGAGTCCGAGCGCGATTGCACCTTCAGGCGACAAGTCAGCTACCCGACCGGTCTTGATATTCGGTCCCCAGTCAACCGGACGCATAGCGATTGTCTTACCATTAGCCTCTACCAGTGCCACAGCGCTTTTAAGAAACTTCTTGCTTGTCTTGGCATAGTCCCAACGGCAGGCAACATAGAGCTTTCTCGGATTGAGTCGACGACCGAGGCCGCTAGCCCCAGCCAATGCCGGAGACAGCACCCAGTCGGCACCGAGATAGTGTTTCATCTCGTCAGAGGTCTCAAACAGCGCCAGTCCCTCAATCGGGGACATCCCAGTGTCGCCTGGTCCACCGAACGTAGATATTCTGCCGCTGGCGTAGAACAGCGAAGGCTTCGCTGGAGGCCTCGGGGGCAACGGCACCTCCACCAACAATGCAGCGACCATCTGCCGAAACACAGTCATGTTAAAGCTTGGATCATCTTTCCGACTAGGTGCCCACTCCTTGTGCCCACAGCACATGATGGAGGGCGCCTTAATGTGCTTGAGGATTGCCGCCACCCCTCGTCGATAGGCGTCCATCTGAGCGGTTGGCCAGGGGTCTGAACTGTCACCAACGTTCTCGGCCTCGATGCCGATAAAGCTGGAGTTGCCGTTTGTCAGGCCCTGCCAGCTTCCTGGACCAGCGTGCCAACAGAGACCTGCCGCTATAACATAATAGGTTCCATCCCGGCCAAGTCCAAGCTGCGACAACGGACCTTTGAGGTCTGGCCGTCCATTAATCAGCACGTTTAGAGTTGGCATATTGCCACTTTTGGCCCCGTTAGTGTGATGACAGATCACACCCTTGGTCGGATCAGCGTCACCGTGACCTCGAGTTTTCCATCCAGGCTGCTCCTGAACCTTCAGTCCAGCGTTGCGCAATACTTGCGGCAGCCACGTCAGCGAGTACGTCATGGGCACACCATTACCTTCTGTCCTATTGTCATAGCCATCAGCATGATCGTCACAGCTAGTGTGAGAACAACGATCTGAGGCACTGATCACTCCACGATTGAGATTGATCCGAGGATTATAGGGACTACATCATCGGCATCTTCAAGTGTCAAAACGACCGTATAGGTCTTACTCTTGAGAGTCCCCATAACACCCATTTCGGCCCGCCACTGTACGATACCAGTCGAGGGAAAGACTATGTCTCCGTTAGACAATGTGAGTGTAAGCTCGGTATCTTTAGTGTACGGGTCACGGAGGATAAGAGTGGCCTCGACCACGCTCGATAAGTCCATAAGAGTGTCATCGTCGATACTCCAGATCTCGACATTCTCGGACCAGGTACCGTATATCGAAGTGGATGGGAGCGAGCCAGTATGCATCACGAACCTCTAGAGTTTGATATACCAAGTCACCAGTATCGAACGTGCCAGGTTGTTGAATGCTGTCGAAGAACCGACAGAGTCGGTTGTGAAAGTATGAGAATGGGCTGAACCAGCGCTGGTAGTGAAACTATGGGTATGCGTCTGAGACGCGTTTCCAGTGGTAAGAGTGTGAGTATGGGCTCCGTTGGAGACGCTGGAGGCGGTAATGCCAGTAGTGGCCGACCCGGTGTTCTGAGCGCTCCCAGTGTCATTCGTCACGCCCTCGCCGCCGCCAGCGCCCACGGGGACCGAGCTGAAAATGCTGTGAAAATGCCCTGGATCGGTGATGTTGACTGTATGAGTATGTGCTCCGTCCGACGAGGATGTACCAGAGTGTGTATGCGACTGGCTCTCAGTCCCAGTCGTACCAGTATGTGTATGCGCCCCTTCTGCGGCGGTAGTACCAGCATGAGTATGTGCTGGAATGTTGGCAGTTATAAGTGTTACGCCGTTCGTGCCTATCCGAGAACCAGCGGTAGTAGCATTTCCAGTGCCGAATGTCAGTCCACTAAAGAAACTCCCGGCGCTCGCCCCCATGTCATCAAGACCAGCAGGCACTGCGCCTTGCCAGTTGACCAATGTAATGGTCTTATTGGCTGCGTAGTCCGCCGCGGCAGTGCCACCACGTCCGCCAGAGACTGGGGCGATAGCGTCAGTAAGGTTATCCCACAGATAGGCAAACAGGGCCGAAGTATCTGCGTTCGCGCGTTCGGTTCCACTCGAGGAACCGTTACCGAGAGTTCGACCGTTAAGCCGAACGTAGCCAGACTTGGTCGTGTTTACCATCTCAGCATGGATCATGCCAGTCTGTACTTTCTCTTCAGCCGGGATCGTGACGCTCAGTTCGATTGGATCGGGATTAGGTATTTGCTGCGTATAGGTTAGTTGAACGTCGAACGCCGATGTAACTCGTACATCGTATGAGATGATATAGGGTATGAATACATCT
>Ga0184612_10000145_pt1 | contig 31176 bp, 33 predicted proteins | sample PLM3_60_coex_FD_133163 | JGI IMG/M metagenome (GOLD analysis project Ga0184612, IMG submission 133163) | Groundwater sediment microbial communities from an aquifer in East River, Colorado, USA - PLM3_60_coex | ecosystem: Environmental > Terrestrial > Soil > Riparian zone | place: USA: East... | reverse complement strand
TGCCCCGCGCTGCGGCCGCTCAGGCTGTCGCGGGGACCATCTCGGGCAACATCGCTGACCCGCAGGGTCAGGTGATTCCTGGCGCCACCCTCACCGTAATCAACGAAGCGACGAACGACTCGCGCGTGACGGTCAGCGACGGGAACGGCAGCTTCCAGGTCACCAACCTGCAGCCGGGCACGTACACCGTGCGCGTCGAGATGCCGAGCTTCCGGACCCTCGAGCGCAAGAACGTGGTGCTGAGCGCAGGCGAGCGGCTCTCGGTCGGAACGCTGGCGCTCGATATCGGCAGCCTCGGCGAGACGGTCATCGTTGAGGCGCGCGGGACGCAGGTGAACGTCGCGGAAACTCAGCACAGCGGGACGATCACCGCGAAGCAGATCGAGCAAGTCCAGGTCCTCGGCCGCGACGTGACCTCGATCATGCGACTGCTCCCCGGCGTTCGCTACGAGAACACCGTCGACTCCCTCGGTATGAGCTTCGGCACGAACGTGCCGAACGTGGGCGGCGCCCGGCGGGACTGGAGCAACGTCATCGTGGACGGCGTCATCTCCAACGAGGTTGGCAACAGCGGCCTGATGGCGCAGCAAATCAATCTCGACGCGATTGCCGAGGTCAGGGTCCTGTTGAACTCGTATCGTGCGGAGTACGGCCGTGCCGGCGGCGGCCAGGTCCAGATCGTCAGCAAGAGCGGCACGTCAAACTATAGGGGCAACCTGTACTACTACGGCCGTAACGAGGCGTTCAACGCGACCAACTTCTTCACCAACCGCGCCAACGCCGAGAAGCCTCGGTACCGCTTCAATACGTACGGCGCCAACCTGGGCGGCCCCGTGCCGAAGCTGGACAAGAAAGTGTTCTTCTTCTACTCGATGGAGGCGCCGCTCGTCAGCCGGCCCGGACCGCTCCGGAACTGGACGATGCCCACCGATCGCGAGATGCAGGGCGACTTCTCTCAGACGCTCAATAGCGCGGGGCAATTGATCTTCATCAGGGACCCGCTGCGGGAGGGCGCGTGCAGCGCGACGACTGGCGGGCCGGCGTGCTTCCCGGGCAACATCATCCCTGCCAACCGGATCAACGCGAACGGTCGGGCGCTCCTGAACATGCTGCCGCGGGCCAACAACTTCGACCGGACGTTTACGCAGGGGCAGTTCAACTATTCAACGCAGGAAAACGCCGAGAATCCGAAGCTGAACAACGTCGTCCGCGTGGACTGGAGGCCATCATCGAACGACAGCCTCTACTTCACGTTCAAGGACTGGTATTCGGACCAGCGCGGAAGCGAGATCACGGCCGGGCCGAACAAGTGGGGCTTCTTCAATACCCACTACCTGAACACGGATCGAGGCGTCAGCGCCAACTACGCGAAGATCATTCGCTCGAACCTCGTCCTCGATGCTGATTTTGGCACACGCCAGCAGACCGAGCAGTTCTACCCGCTGACCGAGGCGGACTGGGAACGGATCAACCGGGCCAACGTCGGTTTCAACGTCGGTCAGTTCCACGCGGAGCTGAACCCGCGCAACGTCGTCCCCAAAGTGACATTCAACGTCCCCAACTCGCCGCAGTTCACGTTCGACAACCGCCTCGTCGATCAGGGCGAGGCATGGCTGACATCCCTCCGCACCAACCTGACGTGGATCAAGGGCAACCACTCGCTCAAGGCCGGCTACTATTTCGAGCAGTCCCGCAACTCGGAAGGGAACGGCGGAGTCGGCGCGGGACCGTGGGCCGGTGAATTCACGTTCAGCACGGACACCAGCAACCCGTTCGACGCGAACCACAGTTACGCCAATGCCCTGCTCGGCACCTTCCGGGAGTACCGAGAGATCGACGCCTTCTCCGAGGTTGTTGGAAAGCGATACATCTCTGAGTTCTACCTGCAGGACACGTGGAAGGCCAACCGGCGCCTGACGTTCGACTACGGCCTCCGCTTCCTCTGGTACACGCCGTGGTACTCGACACAGCCGGCCGCCGTGTTTGTCCCGGAACGGTACGACTCCGCGAGGGCGCCCAGACTCTACGAGCCGGCGAGGATCAACAACGTCAACGTCGCGCTCGATCCGGTCACCGGCCAGACGCTCCCCAACGTCTTCGTCGGGACGTTCGTGCCTGGCACGGGCGACCGCTACAACGGCATGGTCAGCAGCTCGGAGACCAATTACCCGAAGGGCTTCCGCGACAGCCAGGGCATCGAGCCGGAGCCGCGGCTCGGCCTCGCTTACGATCTGACGGGAGACTCGAAGACGGGGCTTCACGCGAGCGTTGGCCTGTACCACAACCCGCACGTCAATGCGAACGGCATGGACGCGATGGCGAGGAACCCACCTGCCCAGAACACGCCCAGCATCATCTACGGGACGATGGACACGCTGCTCGCCGTGGGCGCGCAGGGTGCGTTCTCGAACCGCCCCAGCACCGTGTTCGGAATCCAGCGGGATGCCCCAACGCCGAAAAGCTACAACTACTCGGTGGGCGTTCAGCGTGAAATCGGATGGGGAACGGTGATCGATGTGACGTACGCCGGATTCCAGATGCGGGACGCCGAGATGGCCACGAGTATCAACTCTGTGCCAGACGGGGCCCGATTTCTCGACGTCAACCCGCAGAACGCGAACCCGCAGAACCCCACGACGGCGAAACCGAGCGAGTTCCTGCGTCCCTACCGCGGCTATCAGGACATCACCATCCGCGAGCACTTCGGCATGGCGTCCTACAACGCTCTGCAGGTTCAGCTCAATCGCCGGTATATCAATGGTCTGCAGTTCGCTGTGGCCTACACCTTCGGTAAAACCGTGACTGACGGCACGAGCGGCAGCCCTCCGGGCTTCAACACGTTGCGGCCCGCAGACTCGTGGAACGAAGGCCCCGACACGTCGATTCAGCTCCATAACCTCGTCATCAACTACACGTGGGACGTACCGAGTGGCAGCCGGATGTGGAACAACTGGTTCACGCGAGGCGCGCTCGACGGCTGGCAGTTCTCCGGCGACACCGCGTTTGTCAGCGGCGACTGGGCCGGTTCAGGCACGTTGTCGACGACGGACAACTTCAACTTCACAGGGGGCGACGTGACTGCGCGGCCGAACGTCAACGGCGACGGAACCTGCAGCGGCGGCAACTGCGACCCGACTCCAGGCGGAACCGGAAGCTACTTTGACGTCGCCGCCTGGAGCCGCCCGGCGGGACGTGGCGACACCGGCAACGCACCGGCGACGTTCTACCGGCTGCCGAAGATCGTGCTCTCCAACATGTCCATCTTCAAGAACTTCCAGCTGGGCGGGGGGCGCCGGATTCAGTTCCGGTGGGAGGCGTACAACGTGTTCAACCAGGTCAACTGGTCGGCGATCAACGCCAACCCGCAGTTCGACGCGGCCGGGGCACAGGTCAACGCGAACTTCGGCCAGGCAACCGGGGCCCGCGACGCGCGCGTCATGCAGGGGGCGATTCGGTTCACCTTCTGAACCACTGACAACACGAGCCACGGACAACACGGACAACACGGATAGCATTTGCAACGGACACGATGGGACGATTCCCATCGTGTCCGTTGTGTTCTGGCCCTCAGCCTCAGCTGTTCGACGTTCCGAACGGTGTAGGATCGGCGCGTCTGCCGAAAGGACCCACCGAATGAGGAAATACGCGGGGATGCTGTTGGTGATCGTGGGATGCCTGTTCCGGCCCACGGCCAGCATGGCCCAGAACCCAGACCTGGTCGTCTATCAGGGTGACAAAGGTCCCGGCGCGGGCAAGCACATCGTGTGGCTCGCCGGCGATCACGAGTACCGCGGGGAAGAATCGCTCCCGGCGCTCGCGCGCATCATGGCGAGGCGTTACGGGTTCAAGTGCAGCGTGTTCTTCACGACCGATCCCAAGACGGGATTCATCGAACCGGGAAGCTCGAATATCTCCGGGCTCGAGGCCCTCGAGACGGCCGACCTCCTCGTCGTGTTCTTGAGGTTCCAGGATTTTCCTGACGACCAGATGCAGCACATCGTGGACTACCTGGACCGGGGTGGCCCGGTCGTCGGCTATCGCACGTCGACGCATGCCTTTCAGATCAAGCGACCCGACGCGAAGTTCCTGAAATACACGTGGAACAACACCGCCAGCGATTACACCGGCGGTTTCGGCCGGCAGATTCTCGGGGAGACCTGGGTGTCGCACTACGGCCGCAACCACAAGCAGAGCTCGCGACTGCTGCTGCAGACGGGCCAAGCCGACCATCCCATCCTGCGCGGGGTGAAAGACGTGTGGGCACAGTCCGGAGGCTACACGGCCGATCCCGTCGCCGGCAGCACCGTGCTGGCGCTTGGCCAGATTCTCAACGGGATGACCGCGGACTCACCGCCGGCCGAGGACAAGAAAGAAGTGCCCGTCGCCTGGTACCGCACGTACCAGGGCGCGTCGGGTAAGCCGGGGCGCGTCTTCACGACGACCCACGGCGCATCCGAAGACCTGCTGAATGATGGGTTCCGCCGGATGGCCGTCAATGCCACCTTGTGGGCCGTCGGTCTCGAGGCGAGCATTCGTCCCGACGGCAACACAAGCTTCGTCGGCCCGTTCCAGCCCACGACGTTCAGCTTCGGAGGTTTCGTGAAGGAGATGAAGCCCTCGGACCTGGCGGGATGGGAGTCGCCAATTCCGGCCAGGAAATAAGCCACAGACAACACCGTTCACGAGCCACGGACAACACGGACAACACAGACATGGCCGGGCGCGGTAAGCTTTAGGGCTGCTTCGAGTCAACGCAAGGCGGGCCTGCCGCGCCGAAGCGGCGAGACAGCGAAGCGAGGGAGCCGCGAAGGCGGGAGAAAGGAATCATGACCAAGACGCGTGTGGGTTGGGCTGGATTGGGGTTGGGGCTCGCGATTCTGTGGATGATGTCGCCTGGCGAGAACGCGGGCACGCTGCTCGCCCGTCAGCAGGCGTTCGCCCTGCAGCCGAAGGACCACATCAGCATCATCGGGAACACCTTGGCCGAGCGAATGCAGTACGACGGCTGGCTGGAGACGATGCTCCAGGCGCGGTTCCCGAAGCACGAGCTCGTCGTGCGCAATCTCGGGTTCAGCGGCGACGAGATCGGCACGCGCCCGCGCTCGAAGAACTTCGGCACGCCCGACGAGTGGCTCAGCGGGCTGGCCCAGCCGATCGGCGGCTACGAAGACAACCGGTTCTCCGGCACGGAGACGAAGGCTGACGTCGTGTTCGCGTTCTTCGGCTACAACGAGTCGCAAGCGGGCCTGGCGGGTCTCGAGGCGTTCAAGAAAGAGCTGGGCGGCTGGATCGCGCACACGCTCGGGCAGAAATACAACGGACGATCGGCGCCACGGGTCGTGCTCTTCTCCCCCATCGCGCACGAAGACCTCGGCAATTCCGACCTGCCCGATGGCAAAGAGAACAACCAGCGCCTCGCGCTCTACACCAAGGGCATGGCCGAGGTCGCAACAACCTCCCACATCACGTTTGTCGATCTGTTCGCGCCGAGCACGAAGCTCTACGCCGAGGTCAAGACACCGCTCACGATACAGGGCATCCATCTCAACAGCGAAGGGAACCGCCAGATCGCGCAGGTCATCGACCGGACGCTCTTCGGCGAGTCGCCGAAATACGCGGAGGCGCTGCTCACGAAGGTGCGCCAGGCGGTGGTCGACAAAGACCGGCTGTGGTTCCAGCGCTATCGAACAACCGACGGCTACGCCACGTTCGGCGACCGCGCGTTCCTGACGTTCGTTCGTGGCAACCCGCGCAACGTAAATGCCGATCAGGCGGCAAAGGTCGCGAAGGAAGACGTCCTCCCCACCAACTACGAAGTCCTGCAGCGCGAGATCACCGTGCTCGACGTGATGGTCCGCAATCGCGACCGGCGCGTCTGGGCCGTGGCGCGCGGCGAGGACCTCAAGGTCGAGGACACGGACGCGCCGGCCTTTATCGACGCGAAGACCAACGAGCCCGGCGAGGGCCCCGGTGGCGCACACGTGTTCCTGGGGGGCACCGAGGCCATTCAGAAGATGACGATCGGGAAAGGGTTGAAGGTCGAGCTCTTCGCGTCCGAGAAGGAGTTCCCCGAGCTGGTCAACCCGGTCCAGATGGCGTTCGATACGCGCGGACGCCTCTGGGTCGCAGCGTGGAAGAGCTATCCGCACTGGCAGCCGAAGACGCCGATCGACGACAAGCTGCTCATCCTCGAAGACACCAACGGCGACGGCAAGGCGGACAAGAGCACCGTTTTCGCCGGCGACCTTCAGAACCCGACGGGGTTCGAGTTCTGGAACGGCGGCGTCCTGGTCGGCCAGCAGCCGAACCTGGTCTTCCTCAAGGACACGAACGGCGACGACAAGTACGACACGAAGGACATTATCCTGCACGGGTTCGACTCTGCAGACACCCACCACGCGATGAACAGCTTTGCCTTCGACGGGGGCGGCGCCTTGTACTTTCAGGAAGGGGTCTTTCACCGCACATCGGTCGAGTCACCGTGGGGGCCAGTCATCCGTCAGGCCGATGGCGGCGTCTACCGGTTCGAGCCGCGGTCCTGGAAGTTCGAGACCTACATTCCGTTCAACTTCCCGAACCCCCACGGGCACGTCTTCGACCAGTGGAGCCGCGATATCGTCTTTGATGCGACCGGCGGCCAACCCTACTACGGGCCCTCCTTCTCGACCAAGAAGTACTACCCCGCCATGGAGACCAAGCAGGCGCCCAAGCCCGGCGACGTTCGGACGCGGCCCGTTGGCGGCGCCGAGTTGCTCTCGAGCCGGCACTTTCCGGAGGCGATGCAGGGCAATCTGATCGCGCTCAACACGATCGGTTTCCAGGGCGTGCTGAACTACACGCTGACGGAGGACGGCGCCGGCCTCAAGTCAACGGAGACCGAGTCGATCCTCAGTTCAAGCGACAAGAACTTCCGGCCGGTGGACGCCGAGATTGGTCCCGATGGTGCGTTGTACATCGTGGACTGGCACAACCCGATCATCGGACACATGCAGCACAACCTCCGCGACACGTCGCGAGACAAGGACCACGGTCGCGTTTATCGCGTGACATATCCGAGCCGTCCGCTCCTGACGCCTGTCAAGATCGCCGGACAGCCCATTCCCCAGCTGCTCGATGCGCTCAAGGAGCCGGAGAACCGCGTTCGCTATCGCGCCAAGATCGAGTTGAGCGCGCGCAATACGAAAGACGTGCTGGCCGCGCTCCAGACATGGATGGATCGCCTCGATCCCAAGGACCCGGCCTACGAGCATCACATGATGGAGGCGCTCTGGGTGCACCAGTGGCACAACCGCGTCAACGAGAAGCTGCTCGCGCGCATGCTGCGCTCGAGCGACCCGTGGGCGCGCGCAGCCGCCACGAGAGTGCTGTGTTACTGGCGCGACCGGGTGGCCAATCCGTTGACGCTGCTCAAGACGCAGGCCACCGACGAGCATCCCGGCGTGCGGCTCGAGGCCGTCCGCGCGGCGAGCTTCTTCCAGACGCAGGAAGCGGCCGAGGTTGCGCTCGCCTCGCTCGCCCAGCCACAAGATCGCTTCTTGAAGTACACGCTGGACCAGACGATGAACACCCTCAAGCCGTTCGTCCGGTAAAATCGGGGCATGCTCCAACGGCGTCCATCGACCGGCCTTCTTTGCGCGGCCCTGGGGGCGATGCTCGTCTCACCCCTGGGAGCTGGCACCGTCACCACGTCCCTGTCTTCATTAAGCAGTGCTCGCGGGGCCCCGCTTTTATCACTGCGCTTGGGGCCCCACCCCCAAGCGCAGCCGCTCGCGCTGCGCGCTCACGGCGGCTCAGGGCTGTCGCTCGCGCGTGGGCCGCAGGCCCCCAAAATCCTGCTCGATCAACCTCTCCGCGCCGTCGAGTACCAGCTCGGCCGTTTGACCAACGAAGAGCTCGTCCTTGTCGAGCGTAAGGAGGATGACGTCCGGTATCGACCGGTCTACTTTGCGCTGCTCACGCGCAAGGGCGTGCCCGCGCAGTTCCGGGATGAGGCTCTGGCGGCCCTGGTCAAAATGGACAAGGCCAGCCGGAGCCGCGTGCTCCTCGAAGCGCTGGCCAAAGTCCCGGTCGACGACGCGCTGACGACCGAGAAGGTGATGGGGCTTCTGCTGACGCAGCCCGCGGACACGCTGCGCACGGAGCGGGAGACTTTTACTCAGGCGATCGACGCCGCCTCGAGCCCGCCGCTCGTGCTTCGGGGTGCGTACGGGGCCGTCATGATTGGGGATGGCAAGCCTGATGATGCCTGGCAGATGGCGCTCAAGCACCAGGCGCACATCGTGGAGCTGCTGCTCAGCGTGCGCCACCTTCCAGCCGCCCCGGCAGCAGGCAGCGCCGACCTGCGCGCTCAGCTCTTCACGCCCATCGCCGCGCTTCTTGGAACGAGCACGGACTCCGCGACTCGGACGGCCGCGCTCGACGCCCTCGGATGGACTCGTCGCGATGCAGCGACATTCGAGATCCTCGCGCTCGAAGTGAAACCGGAATCCGAGGACTCGCCGCGGGCCGCGGCCATCGCGTCGCTCCAGCGCATCCCGGAAAGCGCCTGGCCGCCGGCCGGAATCGAACCGCTCGCTCGCGCCATCGTCGCCGTCGTGGCCGGCACGGCACCGGATCGCCGGACCGAGCCCGAGGCCCTCGACGCCATCCAGTTCGGCGAAAAGCTCGCTGCGAAACTGCCTGACGACCCGAAGCGCGCGGTCCGTCGGGACCTGCGCGCGCTCGGCGTGCAGGTCATCCGCATTCAGGCACTACCCGAAAAACTCAGCTTCGACCTGAAATGGTTTGCTGTCGAAGCCGGCAAGGCCGTGCAGATTGTGCTCTTCAACCCTGACGCCATGCCGCACAACCTGATCGTGAGCCAACCTGGATCGCTCGAGGCGGTTGGTACGGCCGGAGGCGCCATGCCGATGCCGACAGACCCCGACGCCAAGGCCTTCGTTCCCGACTCGCCGGCGGTGCTCTACTCGACCAGGCTCGTCAAAGAGGGAGACACCGAGCGCCTGGGCTTCACCGCGCCAAAGGAACCGGGCGAGTACGTCTACGTCTGCACCTTCCCGGGACACTGGGTCCGCATGTACGGCGTGATGCTCGTTGTCGAAAAGCTCGATGCGTGGGAGGCAAACCCGACGGTCCCCATCGACCCGATGACGAAGCAGCCGTTCACCTCCAAACAGCACTGAGGACGACACCGCACGCATCCGGCAATTCGTGCCGGGCGCATCTGCTATCCTGCCACCCATGACACCATCCCTCTTCGAAGGGACTGTGAGCCTGCGGACGATTCTGTTCGCCTTGGTTCCGACGCTCGTCATCGCGTGGTTGGTGGCGTTCGTCGCGGGCCGCCTGGCACGCCGCGCGTTGCTCGCGGTCGTGGGCGATCACCTTCTGCCGTCGAGTCCCCTCGTTCGAGGCCCGCTGCGGCTCGTCAGCTTTGCCACGTTCGTGCTGTGCGCCGCGCTGCTGCTGTTCCCGGCATTCGAGCTGGCCGGCTTGAAGCCGCGCACGGGAGTGCCGCTCAGGGCCGTCGCGGAGTGGGCTTTCGCGAGCGGCCTGAAGATCCTGCTGATCGTGCTTTTCGCGTTTGCGCTCATCCGCATCACCGGGTTGCTCGTGCGCCGCTTCGAGTTCGAGGTGAGCAAGGGCACCAGCCTCGACGCGCTCGAGCGCGCCAAGCGCGCGCGGACGCTGGGGTCGCTCGTCAGCAACGTCTCGACCATTGCGATCACAAGCGTTGCGATGGTGACCGTGCTCGACCAATTTGGCGTGAACATCACGCCCGTGCTGACCGGCGCGGGAATCGCCGGGCTGGCGGTCGGCTTCGGCGCGCAGACGCTGGTGAGGGACATCATCAGCGGATTCTTCATGATCCTCGAGGACCAGGTACGCGTCGGCGACTCGGCGGCCATCAACGGCACGGGCGGCCTCGTCGAGCAGATCAACCTCCGGACGATTGTGCTCCGCGACGAGGAAGGGACGGTCCACATCTTCCCGAACGGCTCGATCACGACGCTCGCGAACCGCAGCAAGGACTTCTCCTACTACGTGATCACGCTGCCCATCCCGTATCACGAGGATGTGGACCGCGTCTCAGACATCCTACGGGACGTCGGCGCCGAGCTCCAGCGAGACCCGCACTACGGGGCCTTCATCCTCGAGCCGATCGAGATCATGGGCGTGGACGCGTTTACCGAGTGGGCGGTGCAGCTCAAACTGCGGATCAAGACCGTGCCGCAGCGGCAGTACGAAGTCGGGCGGGAACTGCGCAAGCGGATCCGCCGCGCGTTCGACCAGCACAAGGTCGCCGTCCCCTTTCCCGAACGGCTGGTCGCGGTGCGGGAGGGGGCCGATCCTCGGTAGAACGAGAGCGTGGGGCTCGCATTAGGTTTTAGTCGGGGCGGCGTTGCGTGTCACAAATAACAAGAGATTAGGAGATCAGGAGTTCTTTTGCGTTTTTCATGATCTCCTAATCTCCTGAACTCCTGTTCCTTGGGGGGTCCAAGAATCGGGATGAAAGTACGCGGCTAGTACCCGCTGCGGGGAGTATCGGCCGCGGGCTTCTGCCCTCTGAATTCCTGCACGATCTTGACGCCCGCGCTCGCCCCCACGCGGGTCGCGCCGGCCGCGACCATGGCCTTCAGGCTTTCGAGGTCGCGCACGCCGCCGGCCGCTTTCACGCCCATCTCGGCGCCAACGACCCGGCGCATCAGCGCCACGTCTGCGACCGTCGCACCGCCTGGACCGAAGCCGGTCGAGGTCTTCACGAAGTCCGCGCCGGCGGCTTTGGTCAAGGTGGAGGCGGTGATCTTTTCTTCATCCGTGAGAAGCGCCGCCTCGATGATCACCTTGCTCGTCACGCCGCACTGCCGGCACGGTTCGACGACGGCTTCGATGTCGCGCTCGACCGTGCGAAGATCGCCGGACTTGAGCGCCCCGACGTTGATGACCATGTCGATCTCCGAGGCACCGTCGAAGATCGCGCGGCGGGTCTCGAAGTTCTTGACGTCCGCGGTCGTGGCGCCCAGCGGAAAGCTGACGACCGAACAGACGCCAACGCCGGTGCCGCGCAGCCGGGGGGCGGCAATCGCGACCCACACCGGGTTTACGCACACGGTGGCGAACTGAAACTCCGCGGCCTCGCGACAGAGCTTCTCGATCTCGGCGCGTGTGGCGTCAGCCTTGAGCAGCGTGTGGTCGATCATCCCGGACACACCGCCCGGCGCGCCGCCGGTCGCATGCAGACCTAGTCGAGTCGCTCCGGCGTCGAGCACACCGCGCAGCCGTGTCGGACAACAGTCCGACTGCACCGCGTGACAGGTGCAGCGGGTCTGCAGACCGCCCGGCCCCTGCGCCGCGAGCAGCTCCTCGGTGATGATCTCGACGAGACGTCGCAGATCGTCCGGGTTCATGAGCGTTCTTCCAGCCTGCGGATCTTCATCAGGCGCCTGATGTATCGGGCCTCGCGCATCGCCGTGCCCAGCCACAGATCGACAATCTGAATGGCAGTGTCGGTGCCCGGGAGAAGCGAGGCGCCCAGGGCGAGGACGTTGGCGCCGTTGTGTTCGCGCGAGTAACGCGCCGTCGTCTCGTCGAGACACATCGCCGCACGGACGCCGCGGATCTTGTTGGCGGCAATAGCGGAGCCGATGCCCGCGCCGTCGATAACGATACCCGCGTCGGCCTCCTTGCGAGCAACTGCCAGGCCCACGCTCTCCGCAATGTCAGGATAGTCCACGGGGTCCGTGCTGTCTGTACCGACGTCGATCACCGACAAGCCGCGACTGCGCAGATGCAGCACAAGCGCCCGCTTGAGGGCGACCCCGCTATGATCGCTGCCGATGACGACCCGCCGCACGTCCGCCACAGGTACGAGGTCAGGAGGAAGCTGGGGATCGGTGACGCCGGTGGCCACCACGGTCACACGCCGGGCCGCCAGCGTGTCCCTCGCAAGTGGCGTCACGACGCCGCCCGGCGCCAGCTCGACGGTCGAGCCGATCTCCAGCACGCGGGCGTCCGTCTCGGTGATGATCTCGAATCGCTTCATTCGTTCAGTCGTCCAGCACCGCGATGTGGCTTAGGTTGCGGTACTTCTCCGCGTAGTCGAGCCCATAGCCCACCACGAAGCGGTCCTCGATCGTGAACCCCACGTAGTCGACGGCGACGTCGACTTTGCGCCGCGACGGCTTGCTCAGGAGACACGCGGTCTTGAGCGACTTGGGCGCCCGTGCGCGCAGGATGTCCTGCAAGTACGTCAGCGTCAGCCCGGTGTCGACAATGTCTTCGACGATTATGACGTGACGACCTTCCAGGCCGGAATCGAGATCCTTGAGCATGCGGACTTCGCCAGAGGACTTGGTGCTCTTCCCGTAGCTCGCTACGGCGATGAAATCCATCGTGACGCGGGGGCTCATCGCGCGAACGAGATCCGCCATGAACATGAATCCGCCTTTAAGCACGCCGACCAGGTGAATCCCCTCCCCAGCCGCATAGTCGCGCTCGATCTGCGCGGCCATCTCCGCGATGCGCGCTTGAATCTGTTCGGTAGTGAGCAGTATCTCCACTTAGTGTACTTTCTGCACCGCTTCCCTCACTTTAGCGGCCCACCCGTTGGCCTCGTCGATCACGGCGCTCTCGTTCAGGGTCAGCACCTTGCGGTTTCGCATCACAATCTTGCCATTGACGACCACGGTCTGCACATCGTCTCCACGTGTCACGTAGACGAGGTGCGAAAGAGGATCGTACATCGGCGTCTGGCGCGCCGTGCGCATCGACACGAGAAGCAGGTCGGCCCGCTTGCCTGATTCGAGCGACCCGATCTCGCGATCCAGGCCGAGCACGCGCGCGCCGTCGATCGTCGCCATGCGGAGCGCGGTCCTGGCAGGCAGCGCGCTCGGATCGTTGCTGGTCAGTTTGTGGAGGAACGCCGCTTGCCGCATCGCCTCGAACATGTCGAGATCGTTGTTGCTGGCGGCGCCATCCGTCCCGAGGCCGACGACGACACCGGCGTTTTGAAGGCCCGGGACCGGCGAGGTACCGCTCGCGAGCTTCATGTTGCTTTCGGGATTGTGCGACAGGCCCACGCGGCGTTTCGCCAGGATGCGGATATCCGCGGGCGTCACGTGCACCCCATGCGCCGCGATCGTGCGATCGCCCCAGAAACCAATCGACTCCAGAAACTGCGTCGGCGTCGACTTGTATTTGTCGCGGGCGACCTTCACCTCGTCGCGCGTCTCGGCGAGGTGAATGATGACAGGCGACCTTTCGCGGGTCGCGACGGCCCGAATCTCCCTCAGGGTCGCCGCGTCGAGGGTATACATGGAGTGCGGAGCGATCGCCGGCACGATGAGCTCGTCCCCGGCCCACTGCCGGATGAAGGCGGCCGCCCGCGCGATCCCCTCGGCCGGCGTCTTCGCATCCGGTACGGGAAACTGGATAATCGTCTGCCCCAGCACGCCGCGGATGCCCGCCTCCTTCGTGGCTTTCGCGATCTCTTCCTCGAAGTAGTACATGTCGGCGTAGGCCGTGGTCCCCGACTGAATCATCTCGAGTACGGCCAGGCGCGTGCCCGACCGGACGAACGCCGGGCTGACGGTCTTGGCCTCCGCCGGAAAGACGTATTTCTGGAGCCAGTCCATGAGCGCCAGGTCGTCGGCCAGGCCCCGGTAGAGCACCATCGGCGCGTGAGTGTGCGTATTGATGAGGCCGGGCATGACGACCTGCCCGCCTGCGTCGATGGTCTCTGCGCCGGTGAAGCGCGCCGCGATGGCATCGACTGTGTCGACTCCGACGATGTCCCGGCCGTCGACCGCGACCGCGCCGGGTCTGAGAACACGCCCACCGCCGTCCATCGTGACAACGGCGCCGCCGGTGACGATGAGCGACACGTTGCGCCGAGCCGGCTGCCAGGCCGGGAGGATTGCAACCGCCGCGATCGCGAGCGCACACAGTGTGCGGAGCATGGATAGGGCGAATTCTATCGTCTTTTTCAGTGGCGATGCGTCTGAGTGCTCTGGCCACACGTGACGTCTTACTTCCTACTGGCGTTCTGTCCGCATTTATCAGTTTGTCGTGGGGGCTCGCCTTCGCGGAGCTTCGGCGCAGCGCGCCGTAGCCTTGGCGGAGGCGGCCCACCCCCACGACCTGCCAGCGCTCGCTTGCGCTCGCGCCGGTGGCTGGAAGCGACAGCCCGCTTGGAGCACGACTTGGTCCTTGCCCTCTGCCTCCTGTCTTCGCGCCTCGCCCTTCGGCGTAGTTCAGGGCGACCCGAGCGTGTCGAAGGATCGCCGGGCCGCAGGTGCTCGTCCGGCTTCCGACCGCCGACTCGTGACTGGTGACTGCCGACTCGTGACTGTCGATTCCGACTGCCGCTGTCGACTGCCGACTGCCGACTGCACTATAGTCACTCCGTGCCCGTGCATCTCGTGCAGCACCCGCTCGTCCACGACGCGCTTGCGACGCTCCGAGAGGCCTCGACGACGCCGGAGACGTTCCGGCACATGGCCGTGCGGATCAGTCTTCTGCTGGCGTCGGAGGCCACACGCGACATCCCGAGCGTTGCCGTGCGCGTCCAGACGCCGATTGGACCGGCCGACGCGCGGCGCGTGAGAGATGGAGTGGTAGTCGTGCCCGTGCTGCGCGCCGGGCTCGGGATGCTCGACGCCGTGCTGGAGCTGATCCCGACGGCGCGCGTCGGCCACATCGGCCTGCAGCGCGACGAGATGACGGCCGTGGCCTCCCAGTACTACTCGAAGCTGCCGCCGGATTTGAACGGGTCGTTCGTCCTCATGATCGACCCGATGCTGGCGACGGGCGGAAGCGCCATCGCCGCCCTGGACCTGATCCGGCGCGCCGGTGGACGCGACGTCCGCATGATCTGCATCGTCGCCGCCCCCGAAGGCATCGCGCTCGTCGAGAAGCATCATCCCGACGTGCACATCTACACGCCGGCCATCGACGAGGGGCTCAACGCGCACAAGTTCATCGTGCCGGGGCTTGGAGACTTCGGGGATCGGCTGTACGGAACCTGAGCATCCACAGGGTGTGGGAGGGCCTCGACCCATGAAACCTCGACCGACCGAACTGGACGCCGCCACGAGCGCGGCTCGCCGAGCCGAGCGGCACCCTCCGGGTGCAACCGGCGACGAGTGGCGCACGGCCCTGACGTGCATCGAGCCCAACACAATCCTCCTGCGGGGCTACCCGCTCGACGAGGTGATGGGTCGTCTCACGTTCGGCGAAGCGATTTACCTGCTGCTGGTCGGCGAAATCCCGACGCCCAGCATGGGCCGGCTGATGGAAGCGCTCCTGGTCTCGTTCATCGACCACGGCGCCACTCCCCCGTCGACGCTGGCCGCCCGCAACACGGCCACGACCGGCGCGCCGCTCCGTGCGTGCGTGGCAGCGGGAGTCCTCGGATTCGGGCGGTACCACGGGGGCGACATCGAGAGCTGCATGCAGTTTCTCGACAGCGGGCTCGCGCTCGTGCGCGAGGGCGTGGGCCTGCGCGACGCCGCCGAGCGTATCGTCCAGAAATGTGTGGACGTCCATGAGCCGCCCCCGGGGTTCGGGCATCGTTTTCACACGCGCGACCCGCGTGCCGCGCGCCTCTTTCAGATGGCGCTCGAGCTCGAGGTCGAAGCGGATCACATCCAGATGATTCGCGCCGTCGAGCTCGTGCTCCACAGTCATCCCGACGAGCAGGGCCGCACGCTCCCGGTCAACATCGATGGCGCGATCGCGGCCGTCTGCGGCGATCTCGGCATCCCCCCGACAATCGCCGACGCGCTGTTCATTATCTCGCGCGTCCCCGGCATCGCGGCGCACGCCGACGAGGAACGCCAGCGCGAGCAGCCGATGCGCCAGATTGACCCGAAAGATCACCGGTACGACGGGCCGTCCGTACGGCGCCTGCCAGAACGGCGTAAGTAAGGGACTCTGAAGTCTGAACGGCGGATTGTCGCTGCCGGACTCCTGAGATAAACTGAGGGGTCCCTGCAAGGTTGGGCGCTTGGCTCAGCGGTAGAGCACCGCCTTCACACGGCGGGGGTCAGTGGTTCGAATCCACTAGCGCCCACCAACTTAACGCCAAATAAGTCAATGAGTTAGAGTGGTAACGAGGTGCCGCGGTTGGCGCCTCCTTTGGTCTCTGGTCGTGCATTAGTCGTGCGCTGTTCAGTTTGGGGGTCAAGTTCCGGGGCGGATCGAAACGAGTCAATCGCTCTCGCCCTCAGGATCGATGTACTTGTTGAGTTCGATAAGTTCGACGTTCGACTCAGCCGTTATGCGGGCCACGAAGTTCGCGGCCCGACGCCGAAGCAGACGAATCATGGCAGGCAGTGCTTCTCTTATCACCCGCGCCTGCTCCTCGCCTTTGAGCCCGCCGGCGGTTAATACAAACGCACGCACGCGTGATTGTTTTAGTGCGCGCAGTTCGATCTCGCGCTTGCGGATGGCCTTATCTTTTGTGACTAGTATCCAGCCGCGAGATCCAACGTGCGGGAGCCAATCGACGTCGTGCGTGCCTGTCCCGAAGGTCTCTGCTCCCTGGACGTGCGCCGTGTGTCCGGCCTCGCGGAGCATCCCAGCAACGTGTCGCGGAGCGACGCATTCATCAACAAAAAACTCGTAATGTTCAGGCTGCGGTGTCGAGCGTGAGCTCGCAGCGGATGGCTTCTTCGATTTCTTTTTCCGGGCGGCCATAGTCTTCAGCCAACTCAGCGAAGCTGTCGCCTGCTCGGAACCGCTCGGCGATCTCTGCCGTGGGTATGCTTGTGCCGACGATAACGGGTCGGCCAAACCGAACGCGCGGATCGAGCGAAATAATTTTTGGCTCGTTCATAAACGACGCGGGGGTACCCATCGCCTGAGGACTATGGCGCACGAAAGGAAATAGCCGGACTGCAAGGCCGTCCACGTCCTGATCGATGCGCTGTAGGTGCGCTTCAATCAGCTGTCTCATCGCCATCTGGCCGCCCTTGCTGGCGTTTATCAGAGTCCCGGTCTGCTCGATGAAGACGGAGACTCCGTCCGTCAACATTTTTTCTGTGAGCAGCGGATGAGGGCTGTCGAACGTCTCTTCCAGATAACGAATGACACGACGTAGTTTCTGGGGCGAAATCTGATGATAACGACGCAGCGCGCCGAGCACGTGCAGCTCAGCAACGTTCCAGAACGACAGTTGATGTCGTTTGGCATCGGCCACGCGGATCAGCGGACTTCCCGCGTACGAGCCAAAGCCGAACGACCAATTCTGAACCGTGCGAAGTGGCATCCGGAGGTACCGAGCCGCCTCCCACGTGGCATAGGAAGGCACGTCCCGCGGATCCTTTCCGCCATATAGCTGCCACCGGTCTGCAGTGCGTGCCTTCATCGGAGCCATCGTAGCGTGTTCAGATCTTCCAGCGCAATGTTAAGTGGGCGCCAGTTTCGACGTAGCAATTACTGAGGTAATCGGTAGATCAGCACTCCAGGTTCAGTGGTGCTATGGTCCTGTGTGAATGAGTCAGGAGGGAAACATCCTGCACGTCTACGGCTGGCGCCGCGATGGCGGGCCGTTCTACCTCTCTTCTCGAAAGCCGGGTCCTGTAGATGAGATAGTTCCTGACGCTGAGTTGAGTCTAAAGTCCAGCCAACGGCCATCCGCGAGGTGCAGAGTCATCACGTCGTTGGTCGCGACGAGTTGATTGCCCTCCATGAATTCGACATCAACAGAAGCCTCGGTCCTCGTCACGCCTCCCCGGATCCACCTGCCACGGCCATCATCAATTAGGCTCTGAAACACTAGGATGTGGTACCGCATCCTTCGATAGAAAGTACCGTCGCTCGCGAACACGTCCCCTTCGTCGTCGAGTGTCTGCAAAGTATCTCGGCTCATGCTGTCCAGCCCTTCTCTTGAAACGCCGCCTTCCACGCGTCCGACGCGTCGAGCAGATCGCCCAGATCCCGCGAGGCCTTGGTCCGCCGCATCTCGCCGTCGACGTCGCAGCGCACTTCCGCACCGAGCGGGTGGTTCCAGAGCGTGCAGACGGCCACGCGAGCGCCCTTCGTGAGCTTCCAGAACTCAAAGATGCGCTCGGGCGTGCCGCACCACTCGGGCGGGTTGAACGAAATGAGACTCACCCGACTCCCCCTCCGCTGCGCGCCAGGGTCCGGCAAGACGCACCGTCCTGCCGAGCCGAGTCATCGACCGCCGGGTCAGTTTGAAATGGGCGGGCACTCACTATTCGATCGGACAGGCGTTGAGCGTCACTTCGCCTGGGGTGTTCCGCATGTTGCAAAATGACGGAATACACGACCTCGTGGCCGGCAATCTGGGCTGTCAGAAAGCGCCCCCTTCGGGAAGATCTGCATAGGTAAACTTCACGAGTCGACCGCCGGACATCACCGTCGTCCATTCGTCTTCCATTCCGCCAGTTTCCTGTGTCGAGTTGTCTGGTCAGCGTGGCGGTCTGAGACGAGCGGTCGCGTTATTTCGCTCGTCCTCCATGCCCCCGCCTCTTGGCCTGACGGATGCGTTCCTCTTCGAGGAGCGCCCCAAACGTCCTGACCTCGTACTCGATGCTTCGTTGGAAGTCTTCGGCCTGCTGGCGGAGCCGCTCGACACGCACCAGCAGGTTCTCCGGCTCGCCAGAGGAGGGCGACGGGTGCGTCGATGGCCCAGACATGATCGGCGAGTGCAGCCTCCATCGCTGGAGTCACGCGGAACGTCTGACGTGTGCGACCGACGGTGTGCTACCAGCAGTAGAGTGACACACCTACCGCTTGGAGCCAACACCTTTGACGACGCTTCGAGGTCACAGCTTGAGCCAGAGGCCAAACAACAGGAGCACGGTCACCTGAAGCCAGAAGCCAGCAGCGGTATAGCCGTCAAAAGTGACGCGCGCGGGTCATGACACCGCAGATGGACAACCACATCCACGGTCGGGCGCCCCCGCGCGCGTCGGTGAAAGGCTGGCGCCCTGTTACCCAAACAACGCCGCGACGATCACCACGACCGCCGCGCTGAGCGCGCGCGTCTTCGACACCGTGGCCGGCGCGCGCTTCTCATAACCCAACCCACGCGCCGCCGCATCGAAGTGGGCCAGCCAGCGATCCAGCAACCAGCGATCGACGACCAACGGGGTCAGCCCGCCACCCCGAATCTGTGGACCGTTCGGCGCCGACTGTTGATTGCCCAGGATCCACCCCAGCGCGACAAGCGCGGGCAGCACGTCGGTCGTGAAATCATCCCGCGTCTGCGCGCCCACCGTGGCGAACAGTTCCGCCTCGTCGAGAATCGACCGGGCTTTGGCCCGCTCCTGCTCCAGCCGCGCCTCACGGATCACGGCCTGAGCGGCCGCGTCTACGCCACACGCGGGGAAACACTGTTGCAGCGCGCGGGCCATCTCCTGGCGCGCATACGTTTCATTCGCATCCATGTCGTCACTTCGCTTTCGACTTGTTGCCTTCGTGGCTCACATCCGGCCGCGCAATCACCGGCAACGGTTTCAGCGGTTCGACCTTCGCGATGATCGCCGGTTGCTGGGGGTTCCATCCGCCGCCTTGAATGCCGGGTTTGATGCTCATGTCAGTCCTCCTGTGGTGTGTCGTCGTGTTGATGAAGCCGGCGCCACGCCGCGACGATCGGCGCGCACCGCGCGCAGAGCGCCTGCGCCGCGGTCGCGATGCTGGCCTCCGCGATCCCGCAGTGGTCGCAGAGCATGCCGACCTCGGCGCGCCGAATGTTGGCCACGAGCCGATCGGAAAGCTGCGGCCCAACATAGTTGTCTTCACCCGCATCCGGCCGCCGTTCCCACCGGTGACCCTGTGTGCGATGACGGGAACGTGTTAGAAAGTCCATTGCTGTATCTCCCTATACTTTTCCAGACGGATTTGCTTCTCGAGTTGTCGGTGCTGCGCGATGCACCACGCCGTGCCGTTGATGTACCGCGTGGCCTCGCGCCGCACATCGGCGGGCGCCGAGATCCGATTGAGATACGACCGGAGGCACCGCGCGATCTCGTCACGAGTCGGCGGTGACCACGGCAGGTGGGCCAACGTCCCCCGCCAGGCGAGAATTTCGCATTCCACACACGCGGCCGCGCCGCCGAGGATGGTGCGCTGATGCCGTCCTGTCTGGGGACACCGGGGCGTCGTGGCGTGGATGTACTCATGGACCCAGCTCAGTTCGTCCAGTTCCGTCACGATCGGTCCGGTGTAGATCGTGGTGCCCACCGCGCACGGCCCGCGGGACCGCGTCCAGATGGTCGCGCTGCCCCGTTGGCGATCGAGCAAGGTAATCAGCCGCATCGATACGGGGACCGCGAAGCCCCGGCCCCGCTCAATCCTCGCCGCGATGATGTCCTGTGCGAGCGCGCGCGCCGCGCGTTCGCGATCGACCATGGCCTGTCGCGCCCGGCGTACCGTTTCCGCCTGGTTGTAGCGGACCGTCGTCATGTCGCGCGGGTCGTAGCTCATACCGTTACCTCCTCGGCAACGTGTCTCGCACGAGCTGCTCAATTCTGGCGCTTCGCGCATCGGCCCCGGTCGCCCGCTCGCGCAGATCACTCGCGACTGACCGAAGGCTGACGTTCTCCTGTCGCAACGCCTCGGTTTCGCGCGTGCGCGCCGCGAGCGCGTTCTCCAGCGCGCGGATCACGGCGTCCTGTTTCGTCACGGTCAATCGCAGGCCCGCCGTCTCGGTCCCGCCGGTCGCGATCACCTCCTGCAGCGCGACGATCTGCGCCGCGTGCGCGGCCGTGACCGCCTGCACGCTCGCGAGCTGCGCCGCATGCGCAGCCCGGAGATCATCGACCGCGATTTGTAGATCACTCATGACCTCGCCTCGACGCACAGTGCCTCGCCGAAAAACAGCGGGCGCCCGCGCCCGTGCGCCTGCCACGTCGGGGTGATACCGAGCCGCGGCCCTTCCGATCGCAAAAAGCTTTCGTGCGCCCGCCACAGGTCCACAACGGCGGGTATGTTTCCCGCGAACACGTCGAAGGCCGCCGACGAATCCTCCGGCGACAGCTCGCGCGGCAGAGCGGACCAGCCACCGAGTGCGATCCGCACGACGGCTTCGCAGAGGGGCGGCTGGTCGCTGGCCTCATCCGAGAGACGCATGCGCTTCATCGGAGCACCTCCAGGTTCAGCGCGCGCAACAGTTGCAGACTGACTTTGACTTCCCGTTCGAGTGCCGGCGTCGTCTCGCCGTCCCGTTCGAGCTTTTGCAACCGTTCGCACGACAGCACGTAACTCCGCAGCGTTCGCAATCCTGCCGCATCCCAGCCGGTGAACTGGCCGAGCACCTTCCGGCCCAGCACTCGCGCAGAGGGACTGAGCCCTCGTAGCGCCGCCGCACGCTCGTCGTCGCCGGCTTTCGCTGACGCCGGTTTGAGCGGCTTCGCCGCGACGTGGCGCGCCGGTCGCAACGTCCCGCGCCGACGATGCTCCTCAATCGACACGCGGTTTTGACCGCCCCTGCCTAAAATTGCCGCCATTCGCGTCTGTTTCCCTCCATCAGCCGACCTTTAAGCGCTGGCTCTCATCGCGCTGGCCCCCGAAGTGGTTTCCGGGCTCAAAGTCTGTAGCAAACCAAGCCCACCTATCTAGTTGACAGCATGAGACTTACCGTTGTTTGTTCTGTCGAGCCAACCTCGCCGCCATCTCCGGATGCAGTGCCGGATCGATCACGTCCTCGATCACACGCAGCTGCGGCACCTCTTCGTCATCCCCGTACCAGACGGCGGTATCTGGGGGCATCTCGCCAGGGACCGCCGAGGTTAATATCTGGCCGCACTGGTATCCGCCCCAGCGTCTGATCAACAGCGCGCGCATCGGTCCTCCGTGTCTCTCCGTGGGGTCTTCGACGTGACGGCCGCGCGTCTGTCGGCCAGCGCGAGGCTGGCCTTGGCCTGCTCGTCAGCGGTGCCAATCGTCCAGGCGACGTCGAGCGCGTCGGCAAAGCGGCCAGCCCAGAGGGTGTCTGGGCGTGTCCGGGCACGGTGCAGGGCGTACGTCTCGGTCCGTCGCCTCAGTGCCCGCAACGAACGCAGCAATGAACCCGCACCGCAGATACGAGAACCCACGCCTCTCACTTCACTCTCTCTCTCTCTCTCTCTCTCTCTCTCGTCCGCCCGGACAGCGGACGCCGGACAACGGGGTATAAATACCCCCGAGTTGTCCGTCCGGTCCCAGCGGACAGTCCGGACAAGTTTCCGGACAAGTTGTCCGGGCGTTAGGGTTAGCTGAGATCATGTCTCTCACTCAACATCACGTTCTCTGCATACTCGTTGCAGGTCAGACACCAGTACGGGTCAGCGCCGAGACGTAGGCCGCAGGCCGGACATCGGCGGTCCGACAGCAGCGCCGGTATGGTCCCGACTTGGACGGATGCAGTTGCGGTGTCCTGGTCCTCACGCTGCGGCATGGGTTTAGCTCTCATCGTTGGCCTTCATCCACTCCTGAACCGTTGGCAACGCCGGAAGGTTGTCGGCAATGGCTTCGAGTTCAGTCGCCCGCTCACGATGCCATGCGGCGTTCTCGCGGATGACCTCTTGAAGGTCCGCTGGCTGGCGCGCGAGACAGTCTCCGCACACGATGTAGTCGGTTTGCCGCAGGCCGGTGTCCGCGTGTCCCGGGGGTTCGTTGGCGTCCGGCGTCCACCCGTCCGACACCCTTCTGTCTCCAGTGTCCGCGGGCTGGTCGATCACATTCGAATACACGCGGGCGCTGACGGCCTCCTTGTCTGAGCACCCACCGCAGAAGAGGCAGGGCCGACGCCTGTGCCACCAGTTGGAATCGAGTCCTACCGAAATGAGATCAGCCGCTACGGTCATGACGCTTGCCTTTCCACCAGCGCGACCAGGTGAATCCCGTCACGGCCGGTGATTTTCGTGAACAGGGATTTGTGTCGACGGACAATGCGATCGACGCTGTCGACTTTCGCGTCGAGTTCTTCGGCCAATGCCGCGAGGGTTTGCGGGTTGTGCTGCACCGCGCGCCGGATGCGGTCCCAGAGAGGCAAGCTGGCCGCGAGCTCCGCCACGTCGCCGACGTTCGCGCGCCGGACGTGCGTCCGGTTCTTGTCGAACGTGATCGCGAACCCGACGGCCGGACGGAGCGGGCCGAGATTGGCTTTGCGGTGGTAGAAGGCGATCGACATGGTGTCGCCGGCCGCGCCGGTCACGGCCTTGACGTTCCAGACGCTGCGGGCCAAGTTGAACCAGAACGCCGAGCCAAACGGTTTTTGCTCGGAGGTTTCTGCCGGCCCCTTGTTGATATGCGCGACGTGGATCCCCCCGATCCCAATCTGCCGCTGCGCCCGGTTGTACTCCGCGGCGACTTCGGCCGCTTCGGGGGGCCCGTCACTGGCCGGCGCGATCGAGTCGTAGATCGCAAACCCGAGATCGTGTTCTCGCTTGATGCGTTTCAACCTGTCGACTTCACAGACCAGCGGGCGTTCGCAGCGCACGTAATGAATCGCAGGCATCATCGGGCCCGTCAGCCGCTCCAGGCGGTCCCGATGCTGGCCGCCGTCGAGCTCCCAATCGAAGTACCCGACGTTGACGTGATAACGCCGCGTGATCTCGCTTGCGACGTGCAACGCGAGATAGCTTTTGAAGGTCGAGCCGTCGCCGAACCAGATCGTCGGGTGGTGTTTCGGCACGCGGAGCCCCTCGACGTCGTACTCATCGTCCGGAGCGGGCCGAGGGACGGTGCGCAGAAGTACTGCGGGCTGGCCGGTGCGCTCCGCTTGGAGGACGTGCTGGCAGGCTTCCTCGAGCAGCCCGAGCCAATCGACCTTGCCGTTCGTCCGCGCGCGTTCACCGAGTAGCCGCGCGCGCTGCGATCGTGTCTGCGCCGAGCTGAAATTGAACGCCGCATGCGAGAGCACCCCATCGATTGCCCGCGTCCCCAACATCCCGCACGCCACGCGCAATTCGCCGACGAGTTCGTGTCGCTCACGGCGCAGATGATCGACGTGAAACTCGATCCCATGCGTGGCATCCGTCAGCACGTACGCGTCCTCGTCGAGCCGCTTGACGATCACGCGCTGCGCCTTCCCGCCCATCGGTCGGTGCCCCGCCCATACGGAAACTTCGCATCGAGCACCACTTTGAAGAATTCATCGAGCCGCCGTTCGACTCGTTCGAGGGACTCGGCGATCCGGAGGACGGCCTCGTGGTCTTTGTCTGGCTTGTCTGCTACGCTCATGTCTGCGGCCCCCCGAGCCGCGCCGTCCCGTGCCCGGTGTCCGCGGTTTGCCCCGCGGCCCCGGGCGTTTCTGTTTCAGCCGCGCGCCCGCGTCTCGACGCGCCGCTGTTCCAGCCAGCGATCGACATCGTCACGCAGGTAGCGAACCGCGCGACCTGCGCGCACGAACGGTGGGCCATCGCAGCGCCCCAGGCGCGACGCGCGCAGGAAGCTCGCCGAGAAGCCGGTGTAGGTGGACGTGTCGGCCTCGGTGAGACCACGAGGCGCGACGGCGGTATCGGGTGGGCTTTGGTTTGCCATGTTGAGTGATATGGTGCGGCCGAGAGCCGCCCTTCGTCATTCAACTTGGCTGAGCGAATTACACCTGATGGCTATTGGTGATTTCTTGATTTCGGTTTTCTTGATTTCTTGGTGGGTCCGTCGAGCCCGAGTCGTCGGGCGAGTGCCGTCACAGCACGATGCGCGGTCTGTTCTGGTGTAGTAATCGCGCGGTACGGCTGCCTGAGCACACGACGCCGCACGAGCCATTCGAAGTGTTCAGGACGAATCAGGATCTCGGGTGGGCGCTGTGGCAACCTGCCACGTTCTGGTATCAGGAAGCCCTTGTTGACAAGGTTGTCGTCCCACGTGCTGCCGCGCGCCGCCGGCAACGCACGCCAGAGCCGAATGGTTGAGCGGGCCACGATCCGCAACCATGGAGCGTCGATCCCCGTCCGCTCGGCCCACGCAATGAGGGCTGTATCGTCGATTTCAACCTTCAGGGACGTCGGATCATCGACCATAGCCAGCTCGGTCAGGACGTTCGGAGCCAGCCGCGCGACAGTTGCGAGCAGATGTCGGCGGGCAGCGTCAATCGGGAAAGTCACGCGGGAGCGCGCAAAGGCTCGCCGTACCGTCAGAGTGACGTCTATGGTGGCCAGCACTGGCGCCGAGAACGAAAGGTGCGTACCCGGTTGTCGGCGCCGACGAGCCGCTGCCGTCGGTTGGGCCTTGCGGCGGGTCACACCTGCACCAGCTTCGCGACGGCCGCGGCCTTGTGCTCGGGCGCCAGATGCGCGTACCGCAAGGTCATCTTGAAGTCGCTGTGCCCGAGCAGCTCGCGGACCGTGTTGAGGTCGACGCCCGCCATGACCAACTTGCTCGCGAAGTGATGCCGGCAGTCGTGGAAGCGGAAGGCGGTGAGGCTCGCCGCCTTCAGCAGCGCGGCCCAGGCCTTCTTGATGTCCTCCAGCGGGGCGCCATCGGTGCCAGGGAACACGATCGCCGCGGTGCTCTCGGCTTTCGTGATCTCGCGCCACGTGGCCAGCGCCGTCGCGGCCGTCGTGTTGAGCGCCACGTGCCGTGTCTGCCCAGACTTCGCACCTTCCCCTTGCACGGTTAGCCGTGCCGCCTTCAGGTCGACGTCGGACCAGCGGAGCTGGAAGAGTTCGCCGCGACAAAGGCCCGTGTGCAGCGCAAGGGTCACGAGCGGGGTCACGTGGTCGGTATACGTCCCGTACTCGGGCCAGCGCCGATACCCACGGTCCCGGCGCCAGCGATTGGCCCGCGTCCGCTCGGCGCGCCGCTTGTCGTCGCGGGCGGTCAGCGCCGCGAGTAGCCGCTTCTCTTCGCTCGGGGTCAGGTAGCGCACCGCAGCGCTCCGGTCTGTCTTCGAGGCCTTCACCTTGGCCAATGGGTGCGAGGCCAGCAGGCCCCATTCGACAGCCCGAGAGAGCGCCCCGCGGAGTACGTTGAGATCCCGATTGACCGTCGACGCGGTGAGCCCCGCCTTGAGTCGAGCCGAGCGCCACCGTTCGACGTGGAAGGCGGTGATCTCGTCGAGCCGTAGGCCTCGCAACGTCGGGCCGAAGCTGGCCCGGAGCCGGGCGGTCTGTTCCGCGCCCGTCTTCCGCTGTGCCGTGGCCCACGGTTCGTAGTGCTCGGTGATGAACGTGTCAAACGGAAGCCGCGAGCGCTCAGCCTTCCGCTTCGCGGCGGGGTCAGCGCCCTTCGCGACGTCGGCCAAGGCCTGCCGGGCCTGCTCGCGCGCCTCGGGCGCCTTCAGCACGGCCGTGGTGCCGAGGGCCTGCCACTTCCCGCGGGCGTAGTTCGCGAAGTAGGAGTGCGTGCCGCTCGGGCGCACGCGCAACACGAAGCCAGGCAGCTTGGTATCGCGCACGTCCACGGGGCCGGCCGGCAGTTTCCGCAGGAGCTCCACACCAATCAGCGCTCGCATGTTGTCCTCCGAATGAGGGACCGTCTGCCGCATCTGCACGACCAGACAATCGCGCCGTCGTGCTGTGGTCGTGCAGCGTCGCAAACACGCCATGCACGACCGTGGTAGACGGTAGCACTAGAACGCGTAGAATGTCGAAGGAAAACCGCTTGCGAGTGCTACTCAGTGATACGGTGGGATATGGCGTGAGAGGCCCTGACGTCATTCACACGGCGGGGGTCAGTGGTTCGAATCCACTAGCGCCCACCAACCTCCGCTCTCCCGTCAACACGCGGAGGTTGCCCGCCGAAGCGGCGAAGCCGCGAAGGCGGGCCCGTCGCTGTCTCTCCCCGAGAGCTACGGTTGGCAAGCCAACCTTCGTCGGTCAGCTTCGGCTGACCCCTTGCTTCGCGCCGCAGAATGCGATCGTCGATTCGAATTCCGCCGCATGACCACGCGTGCGACAGCATATCTTTGGGCAAGATACTACGTGGAAAGACTGCTGGACCGTCGGCGACGCGATTTCCGCAGCGCCACTGCGGATCGATCCGGGGGGAGGGCCCGATGAATGGCGAGCGTCAGAAGATGTTGGCTGGGAAGCTGTATAACCCGTTCGATCCCGAGCTGACGGCTGCTCGCGAGCGTGCACGCGACCTCTGCCAGGCGATGAACGGGACGCGTGAGGCGCAGCACGAGGAGCGTCGCCAAGTTCTGCGCGAGTTGTTCGGCCGCGGCGGCGATACGGTGTGGATGCAGCCGCCGTTCTTCTGCGACTACGGTACCAACATCGAGCTTGGAGAGCGGGTTTTCTTCAACTTCAACTGCGTAGTACTCGACGTGTGCCTCGTCCGCATCGGGAGCTTCTCGCTGTTCGGCCCTGCGGTTCAGATCTACACGCCAATGCACCCACTCAATGCCGAACTCCGACGTCGCGAGGAGTTCGGAAAGCCGGTGGAGATCGGATCGGACGTATGGGTGGGTGGTGGGGCGATCATCCTGCCTGGAGTGCGAATCGGGTCGCGTGCTGTGATCGGCGCGGGGAGCGTGGTCACACGCGACGTTCCTGAGAACATGTTTGCCGCCGGTAATCCGTGCCGCGTCATTCGCGAGATCACCAGTGGCCGGTGACTGGGTTCGACCTCGAGCTAGGCTGCTCGCCTCAGGCTGTCAATCTGACGCATCCAGCCAATCAGCGGGTTCCAACTCGCACTCGTCTGGGCCACCAACCTTCGCTCTCATGCCCCGTGAAGGTGGCCTACCGCTTCGCTTGCGCTAGGAGCAGCGCGAGAATCTTCGCGTAGCGGTCGTCCGCGTCGGAGAACGCCTTTCCGTAGGCCTCTTCGGTCAGCTTCGCCTTGCGCCAATCCCCGTCGAAGGTCACCTGCTGAGGGCCCGCTTCCCAACTGTCGGGACCGGAGTTGTCGTCGGGCTTCGGCACGAGCCCGTCGCAGTTGTGGTCGATGATGAAGACCTTGGTGCCCGCTACCGATGCGGCGCTCAAGTCCATGTAGATGTCCCGGAACTCCTTCGTCTTGATCTTGCCGGTCAGGAGGGAGGGCGCCGCGTACTTGGCCGAGACGACCAGCAACTGGGATCCCTGGATGTAGAGGGCGGCGACAAAGGTGGCCGGGTCCGAGGGATCCGAGGCGGCAATCGCGTCCAGTTTCGCCGCGTCGAGGGTCTGCGTCAACTCCTTGGCCGCGGCCGCCGACTTGCCTCCCTGAAGCGCCGCGTGGACACTCGTGAGCGAGAGAACCACCGCAGCCGCCGTCAAGTACCGACGCGTTCGGATGATCATGCACTACCTCAGCAGATGGGAGCCTTCTTCTACCACCCATCCCCACTGAAGGTCAATCAGGCATCTCCGACAATCAGCCCCCAACATTCAACCGATGAAAAGAGGATCCTCCTCGTCGGCCGCCCGGCCGTGGCGCGGGCGTTCGCGGAAGCCCCGCAACGCCCCGAATCCAGCCTTGAGCGCCGCCACGATCGCCAGGCCCTCGCGGGCAGGAGTGATGATGGCCTGCTGGACGACGCCGGCGGTCTGGTCGACCCGCACGGCAAGATCCGTCAAGAGTCGATCGATCTTCTCCGCCTGGACCGTGGCGATCGTCGCCGTCCGCGACGCTTCGTCCGCCAGGGCGGTGGCCTTCGCCGCCACGATCGTGGCCTTCTCGATGAGCGGACGCACGTCCCGGTGGACCTCGGCGATCGTCTGCTGTGCCTGGCGCGCGACGCGCAGGATGGCCACGATCGCCCCCACCTGAACAAGGGCCATCAGCAGCGTGGCGACTGCGATGATGCCCAGGAACGTCTCGCTCAGATTCACAGATTCTCCCCGGCCGGACCTGCCTGCGACCCGCTGCGCGCCTGATTGTAGGCCTCCCGCCCGCGATCGATTGCCGTGCCGAGCGTGTCCCGCTGGCGATTCAGAAACTCTTTGCCCTGACGCGCGGCATCCGACGCCTTCTCGCGCCCTTCCTTGGCTTTCTCGCTCAGGATGCGCCGGGTTTCCTCGCCCGACGCCGGTGCCAGCAGCAGCGCCACCGCCGCTCCCGTGATCGCACCGAGCACGAAGGCTACAAGGACCGTTCCCGCGGCTCCCCCGTCATCTCGTCCCATCGTCATCTCCTTCGAAGGTCGGGTGAATGCCCGCCGAGCCCGCTCGGCTCTAGAAAATGCTGACCCTCACGTTCAGGTACTTCTTAGGGTCCTTGCGAATGTCGCTGATGAGCGCGCGCGCCTCGCTGGCGGCGGCATTCATGTTCTCATATAACTCTTTGTTGCGCAGCAGTTGCCCGAAGGTTCCCTCCGCCTTCTGCACGTCACCGACGAGCGCATCCACGCGGCCGGCCAGCGAGTTGAAACGGTCGTACAGCTCCTTCTCGGTCAGGAGCTTTCCGAGCGAGTTATCGTTCCGCTTCAGCCTGCCGGTCACGTCCTCGATATTGCTCGAGCTTGTCGTCAACGACCGCGCCAGCGCGTCGTCTTTGAGCAACCGCCCCAGGCTGCCTTCCCCGGCGCTGATGCGCTGTGTGATGTCCTGCAGGTTCAGGAGAGAGGCGTTGAGGCGATCGTAGGCCGCCGGATCCTTGATCAGGCGACCCATTGACCCGCGTCCGTCGCGCAGGTTGGCCGTGACACCTTCGGCCGCCGAGACAAACCCCGTGATCTCCTTGTAGAGCTCGTCGTCGCTGAACAGCTTGCCGATCGTGCCCCTCCCGCTTCGAATCTCCTTCAGCATCGCGGTGATTTGCTCGAGGGACTCGCGAGCGCCGTCCGCCACGTCGGACAACTGCCCGGGCGCGCGGCCGGCAGGAATGTAGTCGCCGTCCTTGAGCGGCGTTCCGGTCTTCTTGGGGCTGATGTCGATGAGGGGCTCGCCAAGCAGGCTCAGCGACCCGATCGACGCGCGCGAGTCGCTCGTGATCCGCTGCTCGTTCCCCTTCTTGACCTCCAGCAGCACCTCGACTTCCTCTCCCGAGAGCGCCACGTCGGTGACCTTGCCCACTTCGACGCCCGCGACTCGGACGACCGCGCCGCTCTTCAGCCCTTTCACGTCCGGGAACTTCGTCTTGAGCTCGTAGCGCTGCCAGGAGAACCCGGCGGCGCCGCCGACGGCGAAGATAATCATCGTCGCCAGCACCATGGCGGTGACGGCGATGATTCCGATTTTCAATTCGGCCCAGGCAAGAGAACGTGTACGCGGCATAGATAGTCCTGACCTACGACAAGAACGCGTGGATGTACGAATCTTTGGCTGCCGCGTCGCGCAGCTCAGCGGCGTTCCCTTCGAACGCGATCCGGCCCTCGCTCAGCATGATGAACTCTGCCTCGTCCGCCTTGCGGCCTGAGGCCCGGTCGAACCTCACGTCCCGGTCGTTCCGCTGGGCGGTGTGTTCGGCGACAAAGAAGGCGTCACGAAGCTGGTGGGTGACGAGGATGGAGCTCACGGCTTCCAGATCGCGCAGCTTGATGATCTCCTCGTCCACCGTCAACGCCGTAATCGGATCCAGCCCTGTCGTCGGCTCGTCGTAGAGGAGGATGCGCGGCTTAGCGGCCATGGCGCGGGCGATCGCGACGCGCCGGCGCTGGCCGCCGGAGAGCTCCGACGGCATCCGATCGATGAACTCTGCGAGCCCGATGAACCCGAGGACTTCTTCGACCCTGGCGTTCGCTTTGTCGATCGGCCAATACAGCTCCTCGAAGAGCTTGTAGCCGACGTTCTCGCGCACGGTGAGCGAATCGAAGAGCGCCCCTTCCTGAAACACCATTCCGAGATCGGCGCGGACGGCCATGAGCTGGTCCTCCGCCATCTTACCGATCTCCTCGCCGTTGACGAAGATGCGTCCCTGATCGGGCTTCAGCAGCCCGAGGATCAGCCGGAGAATCGTCGACTTGCCCGCGCCGCTGGCGCCCAGAAAGACCTTGGTGTGCGCGGTCTGCAGCGTGAAGCTGACGTCGCGCAGGATGACTTTGTCGTCGAACGCCAGCCACACGTTGTCGAAGACGATGATGGGTCCTCCGGGGCCGAGGGCCTCGTCGAGCAACGCCGGACGGCCCGGTTGTGTGGTCGCCATCAGTACATCAGGACGATGAGCAGCTGGGTGACGAGGTAGTTTATCGCGATGACGGCGACCGAGCTGGCCACGACCGCGTTGGTGGTCGCACGACCGACGCCCTGGGTCCCGCCCCGCGTCCGCAGCCCGACGTGACAGCCAATGCTGACGATCGAGAAGCCCAGGAAGAACGGCTTGATGAGGCCCATCCAGACGTCCTGGATGAAGAGT
>Ga0184612_10000144_pt1 | contig 31201 bp, 35 predicted proteins | sample PLM3_60_coex_FD_133163 | JGI IMG/M metagenome (GOLD analysis project Ga0184612, IMG submission 133163) | Groundwater sediment microbial communities from an aquifer in East River, Colorado, USA - PLM3_60_coex | ecosystem: Environmental > Terrestrial > Soil > Riparian zone | place: USA: East... | reverse complement strand
CCGTCATTCGCGCAGGATCGGCCGGGTCAGGCAGGTGGGGCCCCCTGAGCCGTTCAAGCCGATCTCGGTGGCCGGGTAGGTGTGGACCTCGCACCCCGCAGCTGCCAGTGCCCCCGACGTCCGCGGATTCCCCTCGGCCACGATGACGACGCCCGGGCGGACCGCCAGTACGTTGCAGCCAAGCGTCGCGAACTCCTCGTCGGGGACCTCGATGAGGCGGATGCGGAGCTCGGCGAGGAGCTCCCACAGCCCGACGGGAAGCAACGGCAGGTAGACGACGGCAAGATCGTCGGCGACCGGCGAGATGACGGATAGCAGGTGGAGCAGCTCGGCCGTGCCGCGCCAGTACGGGACGTCGAAGACCCGAACGTCGCCCCCGACGAGTGCGGCCAGCTGCCGCGCCCCCTCAGCATTCGTGCGCAGTGTGCGCCCGATGCAGAACAGGTCCGGTCGCAACCAGAAGGTGTCGCCGCCCTCGACCGTGCCGGGTGCCTCGATGCGGCCCACCGTCGGGATCCCGGCGGCGCGCGTCCACGCCTCGATGGCAGCCGGCTCGGCTGCCCGGTTCGGCTTGCCGGGCCGGAGCGGGATGGCCCCCCGGTCGGTCACCAGCAACGGGTCGAAGGTGTAGACGAGATCGGGCGAGTCGAGCTCGACGTCCAGGACGTGGACCCGGGGGCCGAGCGACGCCAGGGTCTCGACGAACGCGTCGTGCTCCCGTGTCGCGACCTCGAGGTCGACGGGGTGGAGGAAGCCGTGGGCGGCATCGTCGAAGGCGATCCCGAACGCCGGACCAGGACGCTTGACCAGGACGTCGCGGAGCGGAGCGGACATGCTCTGGGCGCCAAACCGGCGGTCGGTGGTCGTCATCGGCGGTCAGGATAGCCCGGCGGGTGCGCGTCACGGTCCGTTCGGCCGATGGTCCGATGGTCCGCTTGCGAGACGAGGAACCCCCGCCCATCATCGACCGATGCAGACACACCGCGCCACCCCCGGCCGCCTCGCCGGCCTCATCGGAGTCACTGCCCTGCTCGCCTCGCTCGCCTCGTGGAGCGCCGTCGGCACGTCCGGGGCCGCGAACGTTGTCCTGACCCCGATCGCGTCCGGGTTCGATAAACCGGTCCTCGTCACGAATGCCCTTGACGGATCCGGTCGCCTGTTCGTGGTCGAGCAGAGCGGCAAGATCAAGGTCGTCAAGAGCGGCGTCGTGAACGCGACACCGTTCCTCGACATCTCCGGCGAGATCTCGAAGGGCGGCGAGCAGGGCCTGCTAGGGCTGGCCTTCCACCCGAAATACGAGACGAACGGCCTGTTCTACGTGAACTTCACGCGGCCCGATGGCAACACCGTGATCAGGCGGTATCGCGCCTCAACGACGAACCCGGATGTCGCGGACCGAGCCAGCGCGTACCACATCATGATGATCCCCCAGCCCTACGACAACCACAACGGCGGCATGATCGAGTTCGGTCCCGATGGGTACCTGTACATCGGGATGGGTGACGGTGGCAGCGGCGGGGATCCCGGCAACCGGGCGCAGCGCACCGACAACCTGCTCGGCAAGATGTTGCGCATCAACGTGAACGGCTCGGTCGGGGCGCGTCACTACCTGATCCCCTCGAGCAACCCCTGGGTCGGCAGGGTCGGCTGGGACGAGATCTGGTCACGCGGCCTGCGCAACCCATGGCGCTTCTCGTTCGACCGCAAGACCGGCGACCTGTGGATCGGCGACGTCGGCCAGAGGCTGTTCGAGGAGATCGACCGCTCGAAGGTCACGGGCTCCAGCACGAGCCGTGGGCGCGGCGTCAACTACGGCTGGCGGCTCATGGAGGGCCGCCACTGCTACAACCCCCCGACCGGTTGTACTTGGTCCGGCAAGGTGATCCCGGTCGTCGAGTACGCCCACTCCGAGGGTTGCTCGGTCACGGGCGGCTACGTGTACCGCGGCGCCAGGGTGCCGGCGCTCTACGGCAAGTACGTCTTCGCCGACTACTGTTCCGGGATCATCTGGACGGTCCCGTACGATGCCCCCTCGCCGATGCCGAAGACGGTCCTGTTCGACACGACGTGGAACATCAGCTCGTTCGGGCAGGACGGCTCGGGCGAGCTGTATGTCGTCGATCACGGCGGGGCCATCTACAAGCTCGAGAAGCCCTAGACGCTACGAAACGCCTCATCGGAGGCGCTTCGTGATGATCGCGGAGGTTCGCGCGTCAGGCTGCGATGGCGATCGATTCCTGGAGCGCGACGTCGACATCGATCTTGATCTGGTCGCCGACGAGCCAGCCGCCGGCCTCTAGGGCGACGTTCCAGTCCAGGCCCCAATCCTTGCGATTGACCTTGGCGCGGGCCGCGAAGCCGGCTCGACGCGCACCGTCCATGCCGGTGTAGAAGCCGAGGAACTCGACATCGAAATCGACCGGCCGGGTGACGTCGCGGATCGTGACGTCGGCGGTCACCACATAGCCGTTGCCGCCCTTGGCGCGGATCGCCGTGGAGACGACGCGGATGTCGGGGTAGCGCTCGACGGCGAAGAAGTCGTCGGACCTGAGATGCGTGTCGCGGGCCCCGAACCCGGTGTCGAGGCTCGCCGCCTTGAGGACGATCTCGGCGCTCGAGGCGGTCGGCTCCGTCTCGTCGAGCTCGATCGTGCCGCGGACGTCCTTGAACGTGCCGCGGACGTTGGTGACCATCATGTGCTTCGCCGAGAAGAGCACGTCGGTGTGGGCCGGGTCGATCGCGAATGTCGCCATGGGATGGGTTTCCTCCGATGCCGCCGGTCCCTGACCGGGGCGTCCTGTTGCTTGACTCCGCAACCATATCGCGATATCGTTGCGTTGTCAACAACCCGACGCCCGCCCAGCAAGGTGTAGCATCAGTGCCATGACCGTCTCCGAGCCAGTGGCTCGACCGCTGACCGCGCGCGATCCGCGGCTCGCCCCCTGGCGTGCCTTCCTGCTCGCCCATGCCCGCGTGGCGCGTCGGCTGGACGAGGAGTTGCGCGCGGAACACGACCTCTCGTTCGCCGAGTACGACGCCCTGCTGACGATCGCCCAGGCCCCCGAACGGCGGATCCGCATGGGTCAGCTGGCGGAGGAGGTCCTGCTCAGCAAGAGCGGCGTGACGCGACTCATCGATCGCCTCGTCGGCGATGGTCTCGTTGAGCGGAGCGCCTGTCTCGCCGACGCGCGCGGGGCCGAGGCCGTCCTGACCGAACGCGGGCTCGGCCGGCTCCGGGCGGCGTCACGGACCCATCTGCGTGGGATCAGCGAGCACTTCCTGGCGGTGGTCGAGACGCCCGACCTGGAGGCCCTCGAGCGCTCGATGACGGCAGTGGCGCGGCAGGCCGGCCCGGGCGGCGACGGTCCGGCGAACTGTGCGCCCGAGGCACCCGAGGCGTCGAGCGCCGTCGACGGCGGCTGAGCCCCGGTGTCCGGCCGGCTGCTCGTCGGGACAAGCGGGTTCGCGTATCCGGGCTGGGCGCCGCGCTTCTACCCGACCGGTCTGGCCGCCTCGGGTCTCCTCGCCCACTACGCGGCGCGCCTGCCGGCGGTCGAGCTCAACAACACCTATTACGCCTCGCCGTCGGAATCGAAGGTGGCGGGCTGGGTCGCGGCCGCGCCGCCCGACTTCCGGTTCGCGGTCAAGGCCCAGCGTGGCGGCTCGTTCCGGGCCCTGCAGGTCGATCCTGGCTCCAGCGTGCCCTGGCTCACCGGCCCGTACCGGGCGTTCGGGGAGCGCCTCGGGACCGTGCTGTTCCGGGTCCCCGAGGGCGTGCGTCGCGACGACGCAAAGCTGGCGGCCCTGCTCGGAACCTGGCCACGGGACCTGCCCCTGACGATGGAGTTCCAGGACGCCTCGTGGCATGTCGATGAGACGTTCGCGGCGCTGGCCGCGGTCGGTGCGGCCCTCTGCGCGACCGAGCTTCCCGAGGACGCGGAGCCACCGACGCTGCGCCGAACCGGCCCGTTCCTCTACCTCCGCCTCCGCCGCCATGACTACACGGAGGCCGAACTGGCGACCTGGGCCGCCCGACTGGAGCCGTTCATCGCGGCCGGCGACGACGCCTTCGTCTTCTTCCGCCACGACGAGGTCGGCCGCGGGGCCGAGCTCGCACTGGCCTTCACGGAGGCGCTCCGCGGAGTCCCCGGGTGACGGCCGGCCTGGGCTCGCCGCCGCACGGGTTGGGTGCGCTCAGGCGCGATCGCCCTCGGCCGGCCCGAACATGACGAGGAGTTCGAGGCGCTGTGCGATCTCGTGGAAGCGATGCGGGACGGCGGCCGCCACGAAGACAAGCGATCCTGGCACGACCGGTCTCGTCTCGTCGCCGACGGTCACGATGGCCCGGCCCGAGATCACGTAGTACAGCTCGTCTTCGGTATGCGGGGATTGCGGATCGGTCGCGCCAGCATCCAGCACGTAGATGCCGGCCGACAGGTCGGGCACCCGCAGGAACTCGTGGTAGAGCCGGCCGCCGGCCGCACGAGCAGCCTCGATGTCGTCGTACTCCCAGGCGTCCATCGCGTCTCCTTCAGGGTGTCTCGATGTGCGTGCCGTCCGGCGCGAGACCCGTCTCGTCGAGGAGTTCGGCGGCCGCCCGGTCGCGCTCGGGGGGCGTGTCGAAGGACAGGAGCAATGGACCGGTCCCGGCGACGATCCGAAGCGCCGGGCGCGGTGCGAGCAGCGTCATCACCTCACCCGAGGACAGCCGCCGCACGTACCCAAGGCCCAGCTCCACGCCCTGCGGGGACCCGGTGCGCTCCACGATGAGGGTCGTCGAAATCGGCGGCAGCGCGAGCGGGTCCGGGATCGCGCCCTCGACGGGTTCCCCGGGTTCCTCGGGTTCCTCGTGCTCCGGGGCCTCGGGAGCGGGCATCGACTGCACGAACCGCACCAGCGCGCCGGGCGCCTCGCGAACGTGCTCGAGCCCAGTCGGGGTGCGGACCAGCCCACTGATCCGCAGCGGCAAGCGCTCGCCGGGGGCCAGGGTCGTGGCCGGAGTCGGGAGCCGATCGTCGCCTCGGCGATAGATCAGGTAGCCCCCCGCCAGGCCGACCATGATGATCCCGGCGACGGTGACGAGCACCCCGGCGAGCACGAAGGCCAGCGGCGCGCTGCCCGGCCCGGCGCCCTCCTCGAGGATGTAGCGATCCGAGACCGCCAGCTCGAGGTCGTCGAACCCCAGACCTCTCGTCGTGACTGCGTCGTCGACCGCACGCTCCTCGCGCCGGAGCAGGCCGGTCATCGTCGTGTCGGTGAATTCGGGCAGGTCGGAGACGAGCACCCGGACCGCGTTCTTGCTGACGGGATCGAAGGCGATCACCTCGTAGCGGTCCTGCTCCGGCTCGTCGCACTCGCCGTTGGAGTCCAGGTCAACGCTACAGACGGCGAGCCACGAGCCGAGCCGCGAGCCGGCGATCACGACCTCCGTACCCGCGGCGGGCAGGTCGGCCGCCAGGTCGATCGGGTCGCCGGGTGCCGACACCGCGACCGTCGCGTCGATGAGTCGCTCCGAATCGATCTGGAGGTCGGCGGCCCGCGCCTCGTTACCCACCGAGGTTCGATCGGAGGTGGCGAACCGAGGGTCGTCGATGACGCGACCCGTACCCGTGAAGGTGTAGACCTCCGACGGCGGCCGCGTCGAACGCACCGTGACGCCGGCTCGGTCGTCGGGGTCGACGAGCCAGTAATACCAGGCGATCCCGTGCTCGTCCTCGTCCTCGACGCCGTTATCGTTGTCATCGAGGAACGTTTCGACGTAGACCGCGTGGATCGCCCCGCGCAGGGTCGAATACGTACGGTCATCGAACTCGCGCGCCGTCGCGGCATCGGCCGGGGTGACGGCGACCGGCGTGGCTGGATCGGTCGCCTCGAGACCGGCCAGAACGAAGAGCCCTGCCAGGACCAGCAGGAGCGCCGCGATCGCGACCGAGCCCGGGCGGGTCGTCGCAAGCTCGCGGCGTGAGCCGCTCGCGAGCAGCCGAACCGCTCGATCGGCGACATCGGTGACGGCCCCTGCCCCGGAGATCAAGCGGTCAAGCAACCCTGCACCTCCGGGCGCAGGGTACCAGCGCCCGACCGGTCGCGAGCCCGCTGCGGCGATCCCGGCTAGCATCCCGGGGATGCGCCTCCTCAGCACCGTCATCGCCGCGACGGTCGTCCTCCTGGTCACCGCCTGTTCGCCCGCTCCCTCTCCCCGACCGTCGCCGCGGGCGAGCGGCCTCACCGGCTCATTCGATCCGACCGGCGTGACACCCGTCGCCACCCTCGTGGTCGGGGGGCTCAGCGCCCCACTCGACATCGCGCACGCGGGCGACGGGACCGGTCGGGTCTTCGTCGCCGAGCAGGCCGGGCGGATCCGGGTCGTCAAGGCCGGGGCCCTCGTCGATCGACCGTTCCTCGACATCATCGGGCGGATCAGGAGCGGCGGCGAGCGCGGGCTGCTGGGTCTCGCCTTCCACCCCGACTACCCGGCCGATCCCCGGTTCTTCGTCAACTACACCGATCTCGACGGCAATACGGTCATCTCGTCGTTCCGCGTGTCGTCCAGCGACCCGGATGTCGGGGACCCGGGCAGCGAGACGATCCTGTTGCGGATCGAGCAGCCGTTCGCGAACCACAACGGCGGCGCCATGGTGTTCGGGCCGGACGGGATGCTCTACATCGGAACCGGCGATGGTGGCTCGTCGGGCGACCCGCAGGACAACGGCCGCAGGCTCGACACCCTGCTCGCCAAGATCCTGCGCATCGACGTGGACGGCGACGGCGGTCCCGGCGGGCCGTACGGGATCCCGGCCGGCAACCCATTCGTCGGTGTCGCGGACGCACGGCCCGAGATCTGGCTGACCGGCCTCCGCAACCCCTGGCGCATCCGTTTCGACCGCGCGACCGGAGATCTGTGGATCGGCGACGTCGGGCAGGGCAAGTGGGAGGAGATCGACGTGGCGCGGGCCGGGGTCGGCGGCCTGGATTACGGCTGGAACACGATGGAGGGCTTCCACTGCTACGAGCCGGTTGAGGGCTGCGATCCGACGGGTCTGACGCTTCCGGTCGCCGAATACGGCCACGACCACGGCTGCGCGGTCATCGGCGGACTCGTCGTCCGCGACGCGCGCCAGGGACGGCTCGACGGCTTGTATCTGTTCGGCGATTCGTGCAAGGACAACCTGTGGCTGATGGACCCCACGGGCGACGGCCGGCGCGAACCGGTCATTGCCCTGAAGCTGGGCCGCTCGCTCAGCTCGATCGGTGAGGGGGAAGACGGGACGGTCTACGCGACGAGCCTCGGGAGCGGCGAGCTGCTGCGGATCTCGCTGCCGGGCGGCTGACCGGGGCGGCAGGCCCCGTCAGCCGATGCGGAACGTCACGGTCACCGTGATCGCGATCTCCGTCGTCCCAGCCTCGACCGGGGTGGAGGCCTCGGCCGCCACCATCATCCTGGCCTTGGGTTGCGGCCAGGTCGGCGGCGCGCCACCCTCGACGATCCCGGCGACTCCCGCGATCCTGATCCCGGCGGCCTCGGCCAGGACCTCCGCGCGGGCACGCGCCTCGGCGACGGCCGCGGTCCGTGCCGCGCGTTCCGCCTCGCGGGGGTCGCTCACGCGGAACGCCATGCCGTCGAGGCTCGTGGCGCCGGCCGTCAGCGCGCCGTCGACGACACCGCCCAGGATAGCCAGGTCCCGGACGGTGACCTCGACGACGTTCGCCAGGTCGTACCCGGTCAGGGTCGGTGCCTTGCCATCGCGGTAGTCGTAGCGCGGCTGGACCGAGAGGAGCGTGGTGCGCACGTCGTGCCGCGCCACCCCGGCAGCCGTGACCGCGGCAAGGATTGCGGCCATCGCCTCGGCCGCAGCCGCGCGCGCCGCGTCCACGTTCGGACGTGAGATGGAGACGCCGAGCCGCAGCTCCGCGACGTCCGGGTCCACCGCGACGCGACCGGTGCCGCTGACCACGATGGTGCCGGGGCTGGGCGAATCGGTCATGCGGTCCTCCGGGGTCGGTGGCGCCCGCCGCGCGACGATGCGGGGTCAGGCGTGGATGACGACGTCGATCGATCCCCGGCGGCCGAGGAGCTCCGCGCTGGTCCGGCCGCGCCAGCGGTGGACGAGCAGGTCGACCGAGTCGTCCCCGACCGGGAGCCCCGTGATCGTCAGCTTGGTCAGCCACTCCGGGAGGGTCGGTCGCATCAGCACCACGCGACGCGCGCTCGCATCGGCTCGCAGGCCGAGCATCGTCTGGATCAGGAAGAACGGCGCGGCGGCGGCCCATGCCTGTGGTGAGCACGCGACCGGATACGCGACGGGCGCCCCGACCTCGCTGCGTGCGAACCCACAGAAGAGCTCGGGAAGGCGGAGGTCGGGGAACCACTGGGCCGCCTCGATGAGCCGACCGGCGATGAGGTTCGCGCCGTCCGTCGCGTCGCATGCCTTCAAGCCGGCGGCGATGAGCGCGTTGTCGTGCGGCCAGATGGAGCCGGTGTGGTAGCCGACCGGGTTGTAGCCCGGCTGTCCGGACGCGAAGGTGCGGACGCCCCACCCCGAGAACAGGTCCGGTTGGAGGAGCCGCTCCGCCACCTGTGCGGCCCGGGACTCGGGGATGATCCCGGTCCAGAGCGCCTGCCCGACGTTCGAGCCGATGCAGGCGACCTGGTGTTTCTCGCCATCGAGCGCCATCGCGTAGAACCCCGCGTCCTCCACCCAGAACGCCGCATCGAAGTTGGCACGGAGTGCGTCCGCCGCGGTCTCGAGGCGCGCCGCCAGGTCCGTCTCTCCTCGATGACGGGCCAGGCGCGCCATCGACCGGCGGGCGGCGTAGACATACCCCTGGACCTCGACCAGCGCGATCGGGCCTTCGCCCGGACGACCATCGGTGTGCCGGATCGCGTCGCCCGAATCCTTCCATCCCTGGTTCAGGAGGCCGAGCCTGGAACGCCGCCGATACTCGATGAACCCATCGCCGTCGAGATCGCCCGATTCATCGATCCAGGCGAGCGCCGCCAACGCGTTCGGCCAGAGGCGGTCGAGGAGCGCGTCGTCACCGGTCCAGGCGTGGGTCTCGCCGAGCAGGATCAGCCACAACGGCGTCGAGTCGATGCTCCCGTAGTAGGCGTCGTGCGGCGTCTCGCCGGCCCTGGCCATCTCCCCGCTTCGCAGCTCGTGGAGGATCTTGCCCGGCTCGGCGTCGTGCCACGGGTCGTCGGTCGTGGCCTGGAGGCGAGCCAGCACGGTCAGCGTGTCGACCGCCAGCGACGGGAAGAACGCCACGGTCTCGAGCGCGGCGATGATGCTGTCACGCCCGAAGAGCGTCGCGAACCACGGGATCCCGGCGGCAAGGTAGGACTCCCCCTCGCCCGGCCCGACGTTCACCAGCATGGCCAGGTCGGCGAGCGACCGACGCAGCGTTCGGTCGAGGATCTCGTGGTCGGACGCGATCCTCGGTGTCTCGGGCGGGCCATCGGCTCGTTCCGCGGGCGCGGACCGCCGGACCGGCATCGCCGCGCCATCGTCGATCGAGCTCTTCACGGTCCAACCCACGTCCAGGCGCTCGTTCGGCGCAAGGTGTGCTCGCCACGTGGCGACGACGCTGGCACCCGGCCAGGCCGCCGCATCGGCGACCGGTTCGAGGTGCCCACCGTCGACGATGACCGTCGTGGTCCTCCGGAGGCCGTCGAGGCCCTCGTACCCGAAGTCCACCCGGTCATCCTGCAGTTCGATCGGGAGCAGTCGACCGCGCGCCTTCCGCGGGTATCCGCGGACCTCGAAGATGTCGGCCATGTCGACGCCCAGGCCGAGCTCCAGGTCGAGAACCTCCTCGGTCGCCGAGTAGTTCACGACCGTGAGGCCTTCGTGCAGCCCGTCGTCGATGCGGCGCGAACGGGTCACGCTGAGCTCGCGATGGGCCAGGCTGCTTGCCACCGCCCGCTTGTCGTGGGGGTTGCGCCGGAGCTCCGGGTTGGTCAGTTGGATGGTGTCGAGGCCGTCGCCCCGGTGCGGGCCGCGAAGCAGGGTCAACGTCGCGCCATTGAGGCGCAACATCGACGTCGAGAGGACGCGCGTGTCCAACTCGTACAGTCCGAGGCCGCGGCCGTCGACGCGGACATCCCCGCGGGGATCGGTCAGGAGATAGAGGTTGCCCCGCTTGGCCACCTCGACGTTGCCGAGGTCGGTGGCCGCGACGATCGTCACCGTCGGCGGCGGGATCGTTCGCGAGACGGGCGTGCGGGGCACGATCAGCTGAGCGCGGCGACCGCGATGCCGCGCGACCGCGAGCGGGAAGCGCTGACCGATCCGCGCCGCCAATCGGCCAGGCGGCCCCCGCCCTCGAACGCGGCGATCGGGGTCAGGTCGAGGAACGTGGCCGGGTCGGCGGCCTCGATGCGATGACCGGGCGGTCCGGCCGGGCATTGGAAGATGTCGCCCTTCGAAAGGATCTCGACATCGTCCTCCCATTCGATGGCGATCCGACCCGACAGGACGAGCCCCCAGTGCGGGGCGTCGCACCAACCGGCGGTGTAGCCGCTCCGCTCCCCCATCCGGGTCCGGGTCATCAGGTAATCCGACATCCGCCACGTCTCGATCCGGATCTGGCCGGCGCCGACCCGCTGTCGCGGAACGGCCGGCACGATCGTCGCCGTGATCGGTTCTGACAGCAGCTCGAAGCCCTTCGCGACGAGCGAATCGTCACTGACATCGACCTCGGATCCGACTGGCGCGAAGCCGGCCACGAGCGAGGGTGCGGACGTCTCGAAATGGTGCTGCGGGCCGCCGGCGGGCACATGGAAGGCTCGACCGGCCGGGATCGTGAGGCGCTGGCGATCGGTGACGACGGACAAGTCGCCATCGATCACGAAGCCCCAGTGGGGCTGCTCACACGGCCGTTCGAGCGCGGTCCCGGGCGAGCCGCCATCGGGCAGCTGGGCCAGCACATAGGCCATCGATCCGAGCATCGCGAAGCGGATCGTGATTCCATCCTGTCGAACCGCCCTGAGGTCTGCGGGCGCGACGTGCATTGGGGCGGGCTCCCTCGCGTCGATGCTTGTCGTGAGACCTGGGGGCCCGCAGTATAGCCCGGAAACCGGAACATGCCAGCGGCGCTTGCGATGCATCTGCAACGGTCGCGAGCGGGACGGACCTAGCGGACGTAGCGGCGGGGATGCGCCAATATGCGGAGCGGCCGTGTGCCCCCCACGACCGGAATCCACACCATCGAGTAGCCGTGCAAGAGACTTCTCCCGCAGCACCCAGCGTGGCCCCGACCTCAAGCGGCCGCGAGCCGCGAGGCTCCGACGAGCATCGCTCGCCGGAGTTGGCGGAGGCGATCTTCGACACCGTGGTCGAGGCGATCATCGTGTTCGATCCGACGACGTGGTTGATCAGCGAGGTCAACCGTGGCGCGTGCGAGTTGCTGGCCCGGACGCGGGCCGATCTCGTCGGCTGTCACGTCTTCGACCTGCTGCGGCCAGCTGAGGCGACCCGACTGGGTGCGATCGTCGCACCGCTGTTCGCCGGCGAGCGGAATGTCGCCACGGTCATGCTCGAGTACGAGCTTCCTAGCCGGGAGTCGCTCTCCATGGAGGTCGTCCTCCAGCCGGTCGAGCTGCCGGATGGCACGCGTGGGATCGTCGCGATCGCCCGCGACATCCGCGATCGGATCGAGGTCCACGTCCGCCTCCAGCGTCTTGCCCAGGCGGAACACGCACGAGCCGCCGAGCTGAACGCGGTGATCCGGGCCATGGGCGAGGCGGTCGTGGTCTGCGCAGCCGACGGGACCATCACACTGACGAACCCTGCGGGCGAGCAGATCTTCCCGGACGTCGAGGAGTTGACCTACGCGGACATCCTCGCGCAACTGCACGACCCGGACGGGCACGCGCCCTCCCTCCGAGGGCCCGGCGGCCCGGTCGAGCTGCCGACCCGTGCGGATCCCCATCGGTGGGTCGAGATCGCCACCTATCCGGTGAACGTCGGGGTCGGACTGGCCAACGCGGGCGAGGAGACCATCGTCGTCATGCGCGATGTGACCGAGGCACGCCGGCGTGAGGCTGTGCGCGAGACGTTCATCGGCGTCCTGTCGCACGAGTTGCGGACACCGGTCACGACCATCTTCGGTGGCGCCAAGCTGCTCGCGCGCGAGACATCGACGCTCGACGATGAGATGAAGCGCGGGATCTTCCGCGACATCTACGGAGAGGCGGAGCGCCTGCAGCGCCTGGTCGAGGACGTCGTCGCGCTGAACCGATTCGGCGAAGACGCGGGCGAGATCGGCTGGGAACCCGTCCTGCTTCAGCGCCTGCTCCCGGGCGTCGTCGAGTCCGAGGAGGGCCGCTGGCCCGGCGTCACGTTCGCGCTCGACATCGCGCCCGGCCTGCCGACCGTCACCGCCGATCCGACCTACGTCGAACAGGTCATACGGAACCTGCTTACCAACGCCGCGAAATACGGCGGCGTCGGATCGACGGTCACGATCGCGGCCGAGGCGGGCAACGGGGAGGTGCTGGTTCGCGTCCTCGACGACGGCCCGGGCTTTCCTGAGGAGGAAACCAGCCGGCTGTTCGAGCTGTTCTACCGCTCACCCGGAACCGCGGCGTCGGCGAGCGGGGCGGGCATCGGCTTGTTCGTGTGTGCGCGGCTGATCGCCGCCATGGGCGGACGGGTCTGGGCCGCGCCGCGCCCTGACGGTGGCGCGGAATTCGGTTTCGCGCTGACCGAGCTCGACGAGTAGGAGTCGGTCCGGGCTGACCCGTGCGCGATGGGGCTCCCGACGCGACCGCCTCGGGCGCCTCCTAGCCGGACGGCTCGGAGCGTTCGGAGGGTCCGGACGTCTCGGCCATCCGGCGCGTGGCGCCGGATGGCCGAGACGTGCCGGCCCGGCCCGTCGCCGTCCTTCACGACGTGGTACTCGACCGCTTCGTCCGGCTTGTCGCCTCGCGGACGCAGGATCGACGTGCTGTGCAGCTCGCCCGTATCGCGCAACAACTGGAGGATCCATGGCACGGCAGCGCTGAAGTTCGGGGGCGCGAAATCGCCCGCTCGGGACGCGACGAGCTCGTCGAGCCTGACGCCGAAGAGCTCGAGGGCTGCCGTGTTCGCATCGAGGTACCGGCCCGCGTCGTCGATGACGATCCGCGCCGCCGTGGGTTCTTCCCACCAGGGAGGTCCCGGCCCGAACGGGCGGTAGCGCCCGTCCCGATAGACGTACCAGGCCACGCCCGCCAGTGACGCGAGGGCATCGCGGGCTCGGACGACGGCGCGAGGGTAGATCGTCCGCAGTTCCTCCTGGAGGAGGGTCGTGTCATCGCTCGTGGCCGCCTCGAACGAGCGCCGGACGAATGAGGCGAACACCACGTCCTCGGGCGGGAAACACAGCAGCGCGACGTCGCGAACGATCACGGATGTGTAGGGCAATCGGATCGCCTCTCCTCCGCGCCGAGCGACAGGTGCCGCCGAGCCCGGCGAGCGCGATCGTGCCGTCGAGCTTCAAATAAGACTCAGCGCTCCGGATACGGGCGTCAAGCACGCTCTCGCGCCTCGGCCCGACCCGCCTAGAACCAGCGACGCCAGCGGGCGACGCCGAGGAGGGTGACGGCGAACCCACCCATGACGGCCACCACCAGCCAGAAGTTGTTGACGGTAGCGAAGAACTCGAGCTGGAAATTCATGCCCATCACCCCGGCCAGAACGATGGCGGGAAGGAACACCGCGGACAGCAGGGTCAGGACCTTCATGACCTCGTTCGCGTCCTGTGTCGCGCGGCCCATGTGGATGTCGAACGTGCCTAGGAGGAGCTCGCGCAGGTTTTCGACCGCGTCGAGCGCCCGCTCGAGGCGATCCGTCAGGCCCGGCCACGGCTGGCCGAGCTCCTCATGCAGCGCCATGTCGGGCCGGGCGAGCGCCGCGAAGGCGACCCGATGGGGTGCGAGCGTCCGCCGGATGATGCCGATCCGTCGCCGCACCCGGACGATACGCGCGAGGACGTCCTCGTCGGGCCGGCGTCGGAGCGCGCGCTCGTCGAGCCGGTCGATCTCCTGCTCGATGTCCTCGACGAGCTCCAGGTAGCCCGCCAGCACCTCGTCGGCGATCGCCGCGACGAAACCGGCGGCATCGAGAGCGCCGAGCCTCGTCTCGCCCTCGGTGGCCGCATCCAGGCGAGCGAAGGCCTCGAGCGGCCCGTCGTGGACGGTGACGACCCAGTCCCGACCAGCCACGACGTCGACCGAGCGGCGGACCAGCGGCGGCATCCCGTCCCGCCCGTCCTCGCCGTCCATCTCCATCGCCTGGACGACCAGATGGATGTGCTCGGGGTACTGCGTCAGGTCGGCGCGCTCTGGGGCCTCGACCAGCCGCGCGAGGAGCCCTCCATCGACCCCGACCGCGGTCGCAACCGCCTCGAGGTCCGCCTCGTCACGCCGGTCGAGATCGATCCAGAGCAATTGGCGAGCGCCCAGCCGCGTCGCCATCCCGGCGTCGAGCGCGACCTCGCGATCGCGCCCATTCGCGTCGTACAACCGGACCTGCGCCCCGTGGCGCGTTGCGGAGGAGATGATCAGCGGACCGACGCGAGGAGGACCGCGGCCACGATGGCGAGGAACGCGATCGCGTATTGCAGCGCGTCCATCGAGCGGTCGATCCGCCCGGGCGCGCCGATGTCGGTCAGGCGATCGCGTTCCTGGGCGATGGGCTCGTGAAGCATCGATAGGGCTCCTGCGTACACCCCGCGGCTTGTCCAGGCGAGCATCGATGACCGTCCATCCCGCGCGCCCCCACGCGCCGGCCGCGGACCTCGCATCTGCATCGCAGTCCGGATCAGGCGGCCCGCGGGCTGACATCCGGTTGTTACGTGAGACGCCGCCGACGTAGTCCCGGTGCCGGGTCGGTCGGGCGACAGTGGGGCCGATCCCGACCCATCGGGACGTAGCAGGCCCCAGCAGGCGGGTGTGAGGCCCGATTGGGGACGGAGGTACGAAGTGAGCATCATCGCGTGGATCGTCCTCGGCGCCATCGCCGGATACCTCGCCGGGTTCTTCGTCAAGGGTGACGAGGGACTCGGCGTCATCGGACATATCGCCCTCGGCATCGTCGGCGCGCTCGTCGGCGGCTTCCTGGCGAGCGTCCTGTTCAACAGCAAGCCGATCGACGGCCCGTTCGACATCAGCTCCATCGTCGTCGCGACGATCGGCGCGATCATCACGGTCGTAGTCGTCGGGATGGTGACGAGCAGCAGCCGGACCGGTCGCGGCTCCATCTGACCGAGCGCCCTGATGTCCGTCGCCTGACGGACGGACCTAACCACCGAGCGAACGCCCACCGAACCCGGTGGGCGTTCCCGATTCCTGGGGAACGTCCAATCCGGGCGGGCAGGCGTCGCGATCCCAGTCGCCACGCGGCTGCAACGTCGCGCGAGCCCCGGCCGGCGCGCCCGCGACCCCGACGCGGGCATGCTGGGTCGAGTCGGCCCTCGTGCCACTGGGGGTCCGAGGGCCGACGATCTCGCCGGACCGTCACGCGCTTGCAAGGCGGAAGGCGGTCGCGGGGGTCGAGGATGCAGCGGCGAGGTGCTTACGCTCGATGCGACGCCGCATCGAATCGATCCACCTGGAGCGCCAGTGACGGGGCGTGATCCAGGCCTAGCACGGACGACCCGGGCCCCCTCCCCGGGTCGTCCGTCACGATTTCACGGCCGGCCGTCACGAACCGAGAAGGAGAGGCCCGATGACCACCCGCACCGACACCAAGGCAGACGCACCGCTGACCGGATCGACCCACGAGGCCGCGAACGGTCGCGAGCGAACCCGGGTCGCGGCGATCGGCGGCGCAGTGACCGACGCCGCCGGCTCCGTCAAGGGCGTCGCCGCCGACGCCGCGGCGAGGATCCCCGACGTCGCCGCAACGACCCGGGCCGCGTTCGAGGATGCGAACCGGCAGATGCGGTCCGAGAGCGACGAGATGCTCACCATCGGGAGCGCCTTGTCGTTCGGACTGGCCGGCGGGCTGTTGCTCGGCGGGGCCCCGCGGCTCCTGGTCGTCGGGGCGCTGCTACCGGCGCTGATGATGGTCCTGACCATGCTCGACCGCTCGAGCCGGACTCGGGGCGCGACGCCTCGGCGGCTGCAAGGCGACTGATACCGACGGAATGAGCGGCGCGGTACTACTGCGACGGTGCCCGCCCTACGGTGACGGCACCGTCGCTCGTCGAGCGACCCAGCCCGGAGGCATCAGCATGGACGACCTGAAGAGCACCTACCGCGAAGGCGAGCAGGCCACCAAGGAGGCCTGGCGCAAGGCCGACGGCGACGAGAGCCTGACTGACAAGGTCGGCAACGCCGGCGACGAGCTGCGCAAGCAGGTCGGCAACGCCGGTGACGAGCTCGATCTCGACGTCGACACGACCGACACCAGCAAGGAAGCCTGGCGCAAGGCCGACGGCGACGAGAGCCTGGCCGACAAGGTCGGCAACGCCGGTGATGACATCCGCCGCGAGGTCACGGGTCGCCCGTAGGCCTCTCCCCTCCTTCTAGCGCCGAGGCCCCCGCGAGAGCGGGGGCCTCGGCGCGTCCGGCGATGTCCCCAGGGCGTCAAGCTGTCATGCGGCTGTGAGCCTCGCCACGGCAGCATCGCGCGCGCCTGCACCGCGCCCAAGCAGAATCTGATGCCGCACGACCGCACAGGAGATCGCACGATGCCGCAGAAGGCGTGGAGCGACAAGCGCGAACGACAGTACGAGCACATCAAGGATTCCTACGAGGACCGTGGCGTCGGCACGGACGAAGCCGAGGAACGCGCGGCGAGGACCGTGAACAAGCAACGCGCGGAGCACGGCGAGACCAAGGCGTCGCGCAAGGGCGGGCGATCGTGACCGCCGTCGGCTATGCGCTCTCGAGCGAGGAGCATGGCGCGATCGACCTCGTCCGGCACGCCCGTCGAGCCGAGGAGGCCGGGTTCTCCTTCGCGCTGACCTCCGACCACTGCCACGCGTCGATCGGTCGCGGGGGCCGGAGCCCGTTCGTCTGGAGCGTTCTGGGCGCGATCGCCCAGGCGACCGAGCGGCTCCGCGTCGGCACCGATATGACCTGTCCGACCAGGCAGATCGACCCGGCCATCGTCGCGGAGGCATCTGCCACCGCCGCCGCATTGCTGCCGGGCCGCTTCTTCCTTGGCCTGGGCACCGGCGCGCAACGCGCCGAACACGTCCTCGGCACGCCCTGGACGGATCGAGACGTCCGGGCCGATCGGCTCGAGGAGACCGTCGCCGTCATCCGCGAGCTGTGGGGACCCACCGCGCTGACCCGTCGTGGGCGCGACTGGAACGCTGAGCGCGCGCGCATCCACGCGGTGCCCGATCTGCCGCCGCCGATCTACGTCGCGGCCGGCGGAGCGAGGTCGGCGCGCCAGGCGGCTCGCCAGGGCGACGGCCTCATCGGGACGCGGCCGGACCGCGCGTTGGTCGAGGCATTCGGCGAGGCGGGCGGCCATGGCCCGCGGATCGGCCAGGTGACGGTCTGTTGGGCTCCGTCGGAGGCCGAGGCGCGACGCACCGCGCGCGACTGGTGGCCGATGGGCACGCTCCACGGGGCAGCGATCCAGGAGCCGCCGAGGCCGGCAGACGGCGAACGATCGACCGGGTCGGTGTCCGAGGACCGGGTCGCCGAGGCCGTGCCGTGCGGCCCGGATCCCGAGCGGCACCTGGCGAAGATCACCGAGTTCGTCGACGCGGGATACGACCACATCTACCTCCATCAGATCGGCCCTGACCAGACGGGGTTCATCAAGTTCGCCGAAGGCGAGCTCCTGCCGGCGCTGAAGCCGGAGCCCCTTCGTCTCGCCAGCTGACCACCAAAGACCGGCGCGCATGATGACGCCCGGCCGGGGCACCCGGCCGGGCGTCACGATTCCCCGACCCGACGGTTCAGACGCGTTTGCCGGCCGACCATGGCGCGGAGCCGACCTGCTGGCCGTCGGTCCGGCTGCTGGCCTGATCACCTGCGAGTTGCTCGCTCGAGCGCTGGACGTTGCGAGCGGCTTCCTTGAGGGTCATCCCGCTGCCATCTGCGGCCCGCTGCACATCCTCGCGGAGGATGTCCGTCGGTTGATGGCGCTTGTCGAGCTCGCCGCAGCCACAATTCATGCACATGGTCGCCTCCGTCTGTTGTTCCGGGGGTCACCGTCATCGTCGGCCATCGAGCGCGACGCTCGCGCGCCTCGGGGTCCGCTGGGCCTATCGGGGGTCTTGCGACCGCTTCTGGCGCAGGCGCTGACGGAGGATGGCGACGACCTCGGCCTCCTCCGCGGGGTCGGGGACCGACGGTGGATCCGCCTGCGTTTCTGCCGCCTCGAGCAGGGCCCCACGGATGGAGCCATCGAGGTATGCGTCGAGGATCGCCGGGTGGACGTAGCTCTTCCGTGCGACGGCCGGTGTGTTCCCCAGTCGACCGGCGGTCAGCCGCACCGCTTCGACCACGTTCGCCTTTGCCGTTCGTGCGTCCTCCCCAGGGGCTAACGCTCGCAGCGCGCGATACGCCAGCACCGTCCCCGCCCAAGTCCGGAAGTCCTTGGCCGACACGTCCGCGTCCGAGATCTCTCGTAGGTAGGCGTTCACGTCGTCGGACGCGACGTCGTGCGGCACCCCGTCTTCGCCGACGTACTGGAAGAGGTCCTGGCCGGGCAATTCCTGGCAGCGTTGGACGATCCGCGCCAATCGACGGTCGCGCAAGCCGACCTCCTGCCGTTGCCCGGACTTGCCGCGGAAGCGAAAACGGATCGAGGCACCTGTCACCTGCGCGTGGCGATCCTCCAGCGTGGTCAGGCCGAACGACCGGTTGAGTCGCGCGTACTCTTCGTTGCCGACCCGGATGAGGGTCATCTCGAGGAGCCGGACGACGGCGGCGAGGATCTTCTCGCGGGAGAGGCCCGGCCCGGCGAGGTCCGCGTCGCAGCGCTCGCGGATGCGTGGCAGGACACATGCGAAGTCGATGAGACGCTCGAACTTGGCGTCGTCGCGGCGCGCGCGCCAGCGGGTGTGGTAGCGGTACTGCTTGCGGCCCGCCGCGTCGCGCCCGGTCGCCTGCAGGTGGCCGGCCGGATCCGGACAGATCCAGACGTCGGTCCAGGCCGGCGGGACCGCGAGCGCTCGGATCCGGGCGAGCAGACCCGGGTCGCGGATAGTCGCGCCGTCGGGCGAGCGGTACGAGAAGCCGCGCCCGGCGCGGCGCCGCGTGATCCCGGGACGGGCATCAGTCGAATAGCGCAGACCGGCGGCCCGGGCGGCGGCGCGTCCATCGGGTGTGCTGCTGTCTGGTGACGAACGGTGGGCCATGCGCGAACCGTGCGGTCGGGACGCTCGCAGGCGGTCACGTGCCGGAGCGCGGCTCCGTGCCAATGGCATTGCAGGGCTGCGATACGACTGTGATGGGTGCCCGGTTCCGACGTGCTCGTGCGCAACCGGCGCGAGCGCAGGCTACGGCCAGCGAGCCCGCCATCAGCCCAAGACGGAGAGAGGCCCCCAGTGCCCACCACGACCGCGACCGACCGACACTCCCCTACCGCACCGGCGAGCGCCGACCGCGACGTCGTCATCGTGGACGACGCCTCCGTGCGGTTCGACGACCAACTCGCGGTCGACGGCATCTCGCTGGTCGTCCCGGCGGGCACGATCCTCGGTGTCATCGGCCCTTCGGGCGCCGGCAAGACGACCACGATCCGACTCCTGACCGGCGCCCTCAAACCGACGTCCGGTCGGGTCACGGTCCTCGGCGAGGAACCCGTCTCCTTCCGCCGCCAGACACGCGAGCGGATCGGCTACATGCCCCAATCCTTCACGCTGTACCCGGACCTGACCGTCCGCGAGAACGTCGACTTCGTGGGCTCGCTCTTCGGGATGCTGTTCCGGTCGCGTCGTCGGCGCACCCGCGAGGTGCTCGAACTCGTCGACCTCTGGGACGTCCGGAGCCGGCACGCTGGCCGCCTGTCCGGCGGGATGCAGCGCCGCCTCGAGCTCGCCGGTGCCCTCGTCCACGATCCGGCGCTGCTGTTCCTCGACGAACCGACGGCGGGCGTCGACCCGCTCCTGCGCGGTCGCATCTGGGACGAGCTGCACCGCCTGCGTGACGTCGGTCGGACCATGCTGGTGACCACCCAGTACGTCAACGAGGCCGAGGCATGCGACCTGGTCGCCCTGATCGTCGACGGCCGGTTGATCGCGCTGGCGACGCCGCATGACCTGCGCCGCGAGGCCGCCGGGGGCGATGTCGTCGAGATCGAGACCGCCGCCCGCTTCGACGGGATCGCGCTCGAGGCGATGCCGTTCGTCGGCCATGTCCGCCAGGACGGGCCGCGCCACCTGACGATCATCGTCGACGATGCTGGGACCGCGATGCCCGACGCGGTGGATGCCATCGCCCGGGCGGGTGGTGAGGTGGTCCAGGCGCGCGAGGTGCGGCCGAGCTTCGACGATGTCTTCGCCGCGCTCGTCCGACGCGATCGTGCCGGGCTCCCTGCCACCGAGCCCGACGACCCCGAACCGCGGGTCGCGCCCGCGTCGGAGGCGGCCGCATGAGGGCACTCGCGACGATGACCCTTCGGTTGCTCGCGCTGGTCGGCAAGGACCTGGTCGAGGTCGTCCGGCGGCCGGGGGCACTGGTCAGCCTCGTCCTCGGCCCGTTCCTGATCATGGCCGTGTTCGGCATCGGCTACAACGGCGAGCGCCGGCCGCTCGAGACGGTCGTGGTGGTGCCGCCCGGGTCGGGCCTGCCGACCGACACCGAGAGCTACCAGCGACTGGCCGGCGCCGGGCTGCACATCGGCGCAGTGGTCGCTGACGCCGGACCGGCCCGTCAGGGCGTCGTCGACGGCGGCACGGACGTCCTCGTGATCGCTCCGGCGGACGCGGAGGCTCGATTCCGGGCGGGTGAGCAGTCGATCATCGTGGTCGTCGTGAACACGGTCGACCCCATCCGCGCCAACTACGCGGGCTTCCTTGCGTCGAACCTCGCGAACACGGTCAACCAGACGATCATCCGCCGCGCCGTCGAGGAGACCGAGGGGCTCGCCTCGACCGCCGGACGACCCGACGCCCCGCTGATCCCGCCTGAGGTCGTGGCGGCCCCGACCCGGGCCGAGCTACGCAACGCCGCGCCATCCGAGCCGCGGGTCCTCGCCTTCTTCGGCCCGGCGGTCCTCGCCCTGATCCTCCAGCATCTCGCGGTCACGCTCATCGCGTTGGCGCTGGTGCGTGAGCGGACGAGCGGTGTCATCGAGCTGTTCAGGGTGGCGCCGGTCAACGCGTGGGAGGTCATGGCCGGCAAGGTCGTCGCCTACCTGCTGATCGGCGCAGCGATCGCGGCCGCGACGGTCGTCCTCCTCGTACGCGGGTTCGGGATCCCGTTGCTGGGCGATCCCGCAGAGCTTGCCGCGGCAATCGGGCTCGTCCTCGTGGCGTCGCTTGGGATCGGCCTGCTCATCGCGGTCATCTCCGATTCGGAGCGCCAGGCCGTCCAGCTGTCGCTGCTCATGTTGCTGGCCTCGGTCTTCTTCAGCGGGTTCGTCCTGGCCATCTCGGAGTTCAGCGATCCCGTGCGGGCGTTGGCCTACCTGCTACCGGTGACCCACGGGATCCAGCTGACCCAGGACATCATGCTGCGCGGCGGGACGAGCAACGCATGGCAATTCGTGGCGCTCGCGGTCATCGCGCTCGTCACGCTGACCGCCGCCTGGCGCGGTCTGCGACGGGGGATGACCCGTGCCTGAGCAGCGCCGGACGCCGTCGGATGGCCCCGGCGGCGGGACCGCCGGGCCCCTCGTGCGCGGGTCGCGGCCCCGTCGCGCCGTCCACGGCGCGAGCCGGGCGAGGGGCGTCATTGAACGCCACCTCCTCATCGAGTTCGTGTGGGTCGGCGCCGAAGGCGCGCAGCCCGTGCTCTTCAGGTCGCGCGAGCTCCTGCAATGACGAGGGCGAGGTCACTCGCGGGCGCGCGCGAGCCTGCGAAGACCCACCCGCTCATCACCCGTCGGGGACGACCTCGTAATGAGCGACGTCCATCTCGACGATCCGCCGCGGGTCCCTCGTGACGATCGGCCGGTGGACGTCGCCGCCGGTGGCCACCTCGACGGCGGTCCAGCTCGGCCACAGCGAAACCGTGAGGAATCGGTCGGGCGGGATCCGTGCCAGATAGAGCGCATTCGGCCCTCGGTCGGCGGCCGAGTCGGCCAGGGTGCCGGCTCGGGCATCCTCGACGTAGAGCTCGAGCTCGCCGGGGCGGACCCGCCCACGGAACACCCGCAGGATCGTCGGATCGGTCGCGAGGTCGAAGCGTAGGGCGACATCAAGACGGTGGACCTCGAGGATCCGATCGGTCGTCGCGGGCAGGCGTTCCGGATGGAAGATCGGCTCCGTCAACGACTCGCCGACGCCCGCGACCATGGATCCGTGGTCCGCCCACACCGAGACCACGATCCGGTCGCCGAGATCCTCTGGTCCGTGGCGCCCGATACGCGCATCGACGATACCGGGGAGCCTCCGGAGGTCCGGCAGCATCTCGGTACGGAGCACCCGGTCGAATTCGACATGGACGGGACGGAACCTGAACAGGCGGATGATGGGCTGCTCATCCACGCGCTGGGACTCCCTACGACGGTGCTCGCACCTTCACCGGCCAAGGGTATCGGATGGCGAGGCAGTCGAGGCATGCGAACGCACGAGGAAACGCCCCCGGCGAGGAGGGCGTTTCGGTGCGTGCGCCTGATGCATCAGGCCGACGGGCTACGCGGACGGACTGGCCTCGGGGCTGGCCGACGGGCTTGTCTCCGGGCTGGTGACCGGCGGGGTCGTTGGGAGGGTGTTCAGCGAGGGCGACGGGCTCCCGCCGCTGTTGTTGCAGGCGCCGACCGCAAACGCGGCGGCGACGATGAGCATGGTGAGCAAGGTCCTCAAGGGGGCGTCCTCCGGGCGGTGGGGTTCGACCCATCCACCGTAGGGCCGGCAGCGTGAGGTTCGCGCTGCGGTCCAGCCCGCGACCCTTGCAGTGCGCTAACGAACCGCGGTCGCTGGCAGGGACCGGAGGCCGTGCGGCGCGCGGTCGCCGGTGCCGGCGTCCGCGGCCGCCCCATCCTCGGATGCCGCTCCGCTCCCGGCCTCGCCCGACATCTCCCGGTAGATCGCCTCGTACCCATCGGTCATCCGGCCCGCCGAGAACCGCTCGCGGACCGACTGGCTGATCTCGGCACGGTCGAGGTCGCCGACCCGGCCGACCTTGAACGCAAGATCCTTGACGTCGTCGCCGAAATACCCGTCGACGCCGTCGCGGATGATCTCGGGGAGGGCACCGACGCGCCGCGCGACGATCGGCGTCCCGCAGGCGAGCGCCTCGATCGCGACCAGACCGAACGGCTCCGGCCACGAACCGGGCATGAGCGCGGCGTACGACTCGGCGAAGAGCGCATCACGTTCGGCCTGCTCGAGCTCACCGAGGAACTCGATCGAGGACCCGCCCGACTCGAGCGCCGGTTGGAAGACGGTCTCGAAGTACTGGCGCTCGGCGGGCATCGGCCCGACCTTGGCCGCGATCTTGAGCGGGCGACCACATTCCTTCGCGATCTCGATCGCCTCGATGACGCCCTTCTCCGGCGTGATCCGGCCCACGAAGCAGAGCCCATCGCCGCGGCGCCGATCGAACGGCGCGTCATCGAGGGTCAGACCGTTGTGGACGATCCCGGCCCACTCGACATTCGGGTGGGTGGCGGCCTGGTTCCGGCTGATCGCCACGAGGCCACGCGTCGGTGACGCGAACGTGGCGTCGGCCCAGGGCAGGTCGAGACGGCTGTGGAAGGTCGAGACGACGGGGACCGGCGACACCTTGGCGAGGAGCACGCTCGCCCACTCGAGGTGGCTGTGGATGATGTCGAACTCGTGCGCCAGGTCCAGCACCGCTCGCATCGTGAGATAGAAGTACGGCGAGGCATCACCGCCGTAGCCGGCCGGACGCAGCGCCTCGGGCACGGTCGCGACCAGGCGGCCCGGGACCTCCGAGTCGCCGCTGGCGAACGTGGTGACCTCGTGGCCGCGCCGGTCGAGCTCCTTGACGAGCTCGTAGATGACGCGCTCCGTGCCGCCGTACGCCAGCGGTGGGACGCGCTCCATCGGCGGAGCGACCTGGGCGATGCGGAGCGGTCGGGTCATCGGGGACCTCCTTGGGACACCGTGACCGTGGGCCGCCGAAGCGAACCCACGGTCACGGGCGAGGTGATTGTGCGCCGACCGGAGGTCGGCGCGATGTGGTCAGCGAGGGAGCGTGTCGCGCGGGGACTCCTCGATCTCTTCCTCGGCCTGGTCGCCGGCGCCGGCGCCGGCCGCGGAGCCGACGGCGGCGCCCACGACGGCACCCGGAGGTCCGGCGATCGCGCCACCGAGCGCCGCGCCGACGGCGCCGCCGCCGAGGGCGCCGGTCCCGGAGCCGGCCTCGTCGTCACCTTCGGTCGCCTCGCCCGCGACGGCCCCGGCGACGGCGCCGATGCCGCCCCCGACCACCGCCCCGACCGGACCACCGACCGCCATCCCGACGGCCGCGCCGCCGAGCGCACCGGCACCGGCGCCGATGGCCTCGTTGCCGTGCTCCTCGTTCTCGAGCGCCGTTCCCTCGGCGTCGTAGTGCTTCGTATCGTCGAGCGGAGCGTCGTGCTGAAGGTTCCGCCCATCCTCGAGCGTCGTCGTCTGCTTTCGGTCCACTGGGGCCTCCTGGTCGCTGTGGTGCCGGCGGGGTCGCCGGCCCGATGACGTCGGATGACGTCGCTCGGGCAACCGTACGGAGGCGATGCCGCCGGGCGCGTCACAGCGGACCGGCACCGACCTAACAGACGCATGACGACCGGCTGCAACGGGGTCGCGGTCGCGTCAGAGCGCCAGCGGATCCGTCTTGTCCGGGTCGATGCCGAGCTCACGGATCGCCTTGGCGGCCTTGCCGGCCGGGAGCGCCCCGCATCGGGCGAGTGACACGAGGGTCGCCGCCGCGATCTGCGGCGGGTCGATCTCGAACAGGCGTCGGAGCGCTTCGCGTGTGTCGCTCCGTCCGAACCCGTCCGTGCCCAGCGCGAGGTAGTGCGGCGGAAGCCAGCGCGCGACCATATCGGGCAGCGCTTTCATCCAGTCCGTGGCGACGACGATCGGTCCACCGTCGTGCGGCAGCACCGTGCTGACATACGGGACGCGCGGCTTCCTGGCGTCGGGATGGAGGCGGTTCCAGCGCTCGGCCTCCAGGGCGTCGCGGCGCAGCAGCCCGAACGAGGGGGCGCTGTAGACCTCGGCGGCGACGCCGTACTTCTCCGCCAGCAGGTCGCGCGCGGCGAGGACTTGGCCCAGGATCGAACCCGACCCGACCAGCCTGGCCGGATGCGCGTCCCGCCCGACCTCGGGCGCGGCCGCGAAGCGGTAGATCCCGCGCAGGATCGCCTCGTCGGTCAGGCCTTCCGGGCGGACCGGCTGAGCGTAGTTCTCGTTGTAGATCGTGATGTAGTAGAAGACGTCCTCGGCCTTGGGCCCGTGCATCCGCTCGATCCCGTCGCGGATGACCGCGGCCAGCTCGTACGCGAAGGCCGGGTCGTAGGCGCGCAGGTTCGGGACCGTCGAGGCGAGGATCTGGGTGTGGCCGTCGTCGTGCTGGAGCCCCTCCCCGGTCAGCGTCGTTCGCCCGGCCGTGGCGCCCATCAGGAAGCCGCGTCCGCGCGCGTCGCCGAACGCCCACATCTGGTCGCCGGTCCGCTGGAACCCGAACATCGAGTAGAAGATGTAGAACGGGATGGTCGCCAGGCCGTGGGTGGCGTACGAGGTGCCGGCGGCCTGGAAGCTGGCCATGGAGCCGGCCTCGGTGATGCCCTCCTCGAGGACCTGGCCGTCGGTCGCTTCGCGGTACGAGAGGACGAGGTCGGAATCCACCGGCTCATAACGCTGGCCGAGCGCGGAGTAGATGCCGACCTCCTTGAACAGCGGGTCCATCCCGAAGGTGCGGGCCTCGTCCGGGATGATCGGCACGATGCGCGGACCGAGCTCCGGGTCGCGGAGAAGGTTGCGCAGGATCCGGGCGAAGACCATGGTCGTCGAGACCGGCGTCTGGCTGCCCGCGGCGAACTCGGCGTCGACCGCGGCCGCCGGCGCGGGGAGCGGCTCGGACCGGACGGTCCGGTGTGGGAGGGGTCCACCCAGGATCCGGCGCCGCTCGAGCAGGTAGCGGATCTCCTCCGACTCGGGACCGGGGTGGTAGTACGGTGCCTCCTGGAGGGTCGCGTCCGGGATCGGCAGCTCGAGACGGTCGCGGAAGACCTTCAGCTCGGCCTCGTTGAGCTTCTTGGCCTGGTGGGTGATGTTGCGGGCCTCGACGCCGGGGCCCAGCGTCCAGCCCTTCACGGTGTGGGCGAGGATGACCGTGGGGGCGCCGTGGTGCTCGGTCGCGGCCTTGTAGGCGGCGTACACCTTGCGGTAGTCGTGGCCACCCCGGCGGAGCTTCGCCAGGTCGTCGTCGGTCAGGTGCTCGACGAGCTTGCGGAGGCGCGGGTCGGGCCCGAAGAAGTGCTCGCGGATGTACCCGCCGCCGGCGACCGAGAACTTCTGGAACTCCCCGTCGAGCGTCTCGTTCATCTGCTGGACCAGCAGGCCGTCCACGTCGCGAGCGAGGAGCTCGTCCCATTCGCGACCCCAGATCACCTTGATGACGTTCCAGCCCGCGCCACGGAAGGCCGATTCGAGCTCCTGGATGATCTTGCCGTTGCCACGCACCGGGCCGTCGAGCCGCTGTAGGTTGCAGTTGACGACGAAGGTCAGGTTGTCGAGGCCCTCGCGCGCCGCGACGTGGAGCGCACCGAGCGATTCGGGCTCGTCCGACTCGCCGTCGCCGACGAACGCCCAGACACGCGAGTTCGAGGTGTCGAGCAGGCCCCGGTTGTGGAGGTAGCGGTTGTAGCGTGCCTGGTAGATGGCGCTGATCGGGCCGAGGCCCATCGAGACCGTCGGGAACTCCCAGAACTCGGGCATCAGGCGCGGGTGGGGGTATGAGCTCAGGCCCTGGCCGGGGGTGGTCTCCCGCCGGAAATGATCGAGCTGGTCGACGCTCAGGCGCCCCTCCAGGAACGCGCGTGCGTAGATCCCGGGTGCTGCGTGGCCCTGGTAGAAGATCTGGTCGCCGCTCCCACCGCCGTCCTTGCCCCGGAAGAAGTGGTTGAAACCGACCTCGTAGAGCGTGGCCGCGGACGCGTACGTCGCGAGGTGGCCGCCGATGCCCGCGAACCTGTTGTTCGCGCGCAGGACCATCGCGACCGCGTTCCAGCGGATGAGGCGGCGGATCCGCCGTTCGATCACCTCGTCGCCGGGGAACGACGGCTCCTGCTCCGGGCTGATCGTATTGATGTAGCGGGTCTGGGTCAGGGGCGGCAGGCCGATCTGGAGCTGGCGCGCCCGCTTGAGCAGCTTGTACATGAGGAACCGTGCACGCATCTCCCCTTCCTGCGCGACGACCTGATCGAGCGACGTCAGCCAGTCCTCGGTCTCCGCGGGATCGATGTCGGGGAGTTGGTGCTTGAATTCATCGAAGATCATCCGGTGGGCTCCAATCGGCGGGGACGCGCCGAGCGTCAGGCGTCAGGCGGGCGTGAGCCGCAGCGTGGTCTCGAAGATGTCGGGGACGAGCATCAACCGCAGCGCCGGGTCGGCCGCGTATTTGCGGTTGAGCGCGTCGCTCGTTCGCTGCACCGACGGGGGGTCCGTGGCCGCGACGGCACGGGCGGGCAGGGCGCGACCGGCGACGTGGATCGTGACGGCAGGGTTGGCGACCGCTTCGCGGTACCAGCGCGCCGTCGCACCGTTGACCGAGCGGACGAAGACGTCGTCGCCATCGACGACGACCCAGATGATCGTCCGATGGGCGGGGCCGTTCGGCCGCGAGGTCTCGATCCTGACCTCCTCTGTCTCGTCGAGCAGGGCCAGCTCGCCGGGTTCGAAGCGCATAGGTCCAGCGTAGCCCATCTCAGCCGGATCCGAGGGTGACGGGACGGTTGCGGATGCAATGCGCCTGCAACGGCTCGCGCGGTGTCGTCGGCCACGCCCGTACCGCCACGCACGCGATGCTCGCGTCCCAACACAACGAAAGGATCCATCAACATGACAGACCGAGACACAGTCGTCGTCACCGACGGCGGCTCATCGGCCGGGGTCATCCTCGGCATCATCGCGATCATCATCGTCGTCGCGGCGATCTGGTTCCTCGCCTTCGGGCCGGGCGCCGGCACTCGCTCGGGCACCGACGACGGCACGACGATCAACGTCGAATTGCCGTCGGTCCCGCCGGCGGAATGACCGTCGCCCTCGGGCGACCACACCAACGGGGTTCGCGCATCAGCGCGGGCCCCGTCGCCTCGTGTCCGGGCAGATGACGTACCGGGCAGAGTCCGTCACCATGTCATCTATCAGGAGGTGATCGTGAGCACCCAGCCGCTCGTGCTCGTCGCCGACGACGAGCCACGCATCACAAAACTTGTATCGATCGCCCTCGGGGAAGAGGGCTTCCGTGTCGTCACCGCGGGGAGTGGCGAGGAGGCCCTCGCCAAGGCCGAGGAAGTCCGCCCCGACATCGTGCTCCTCGATATCGTCATGCCCGATCTCGACGGCATCGAGGTCATGCGCCAGCTCCGCGAACGACGGCCGGTCGCGGTCATCCTGTTGACAGCCAAGGGCTCTACCGCCGACAAGGCGAAGGGCCTCGACCTGGGCGCCGACGACTACATCGCGAAGCCCTTCCACCCCGACGAGCTGGCCGCCCGGGTGCGAGCTGTCTTGCGTCGGTCGTCGGGTGCGGCACCGGGCTCCGGGGTCCTGAAGTTCGACGACGTCGAGATCGACCTCGAGCGACGCATGGTGACCCGCGACGGCGAGCTGGTGCAGCTCTCGCGCACCGAATGGCTGCTGCTCCAGCACCTCGCGGCGAACGCCGGAAAGGTCGTGCTCCACACCGAGCTCCTCACCAAGGTCTGGGGCCCGGAGTACCGCGACGACCTCCAGTACCTGCGCGTCTGGGTGTCGCGCGTCCGTCGCAAGCTGGGCGCCGAACCGGGCGAACCCGGCCGCATCAAGACATTCCAGGGGATCGGCTACCTGCTCGACGTCGAGCCTCCGGTGGCGCCGGAGACCGTCGCACCGCTTGCGCCGGACGAGAAGGCCGCGCTCATCGGGTAGGGCTCGCTGGGCCGGCGACGCATCGAGCACGAGGCCGGCGGCGCATCGGGCGCGAGGCCGCCGGTGCGAGCCAGCGGGCGCCGTCGGTGCGAGCCAGCGGGCGCCGTCGGTGCGAGCCAGCGGGCGCCGGCGGTGCGAGCCAGCGGGCGCCGTCGGTGCGAGCCAGCGGGCGCCGCGAAGCCGGAGCTACGCCAGCGGGCCACCGCGAAGACCGTGCCCCGCACGGCGGCCCGCTGAAAGGACCTGCCAGGACGTCAGTTTCGCGATAGTTCCAACCAAGCGGAACTATCTAGGCGATCGAGGGTGGCCCCCAGCCTGATTCGGCACCCAACTGGTTCCGCTTGCTTGGAACTACTTGCGAATCGCTCGGCTGGGAGGTCTCGTCCGGCGGGCCGTGCTCAGGCGAGGGCCACGCGACGCGCGGGCCGGCTTCGGTCGCGCGGCACGCCACGGGCGGGCCGGCCTCGGTCGCGTGGCACGCGACCGCCCGGGGCCCTCGACCGACCGGCACGCCACCGGCGCGCCGCTGCGCTACCCTCCCTGCATGCAACGCTATGGGCCGGGGACGGCCCTCATCGTGGTCGACATCCAGAACGACTTCGCCGACCCGGCAGGCAGCCTCCATGTCGCCGGCGGCGAGGCGATCATCGCGACCGTGAACGGCGAGATCGAGATGGCCGGCAACAACGGCGCCCTCGTGGTCGCGACGCAGGACTGGCACCCGCCCTCGACCCCGCATTTTGCGAAGGACGGCGGGATCTGGCCGGTCCACTGCGTGGCGGGTAGCTGGGGAGCGGAACTCCACCCGGACCTGGCACTCCCCGTTGTGGCGCCACGGGTCCGCAAGGGCATTCACGGCGAGGACGGCTACTCGGGCTTCACCGTGCGCGACCCGGTCAGCGGCGACACGATCCCCACCGAACTCGAGGCACTCCTCCGCGACGCCCGTGTCGAGCGGGTCGTGGTCGTCGGCCTGGCGACGGACTACTGCGTCAAGGCTACGGCACTCGATGCCGTTCGGCTCGGCTTCGAGACCCGTGTCCTGACCGATGCGATCGCGGCCGTGGACCTCGAGCCGGGCGACGGCGAGCGGGCACTCGACGAGATGGGCGCCGCGGGCATCGCGATGTGGCGGACGGTGATGCGGTGATCCGCGGGGCCATCCGACTCGCACTCGTCGGGGCCGGCATCGGTTACGCCCTCGATCGCGTCCTGGCCGAGCAGTCGAAGGGCGACAAGCCCGAGCCGATCGGCTCGATGGTCGTCGTCGACGCCCCGATCGAGCGGGTCTGGGAGGTCCTCGCCGACGTCGAGGGGCAGGCACGCTGGATGTCGGAGATGAAGGCCATCCGGCTGCTGACAGACGGGCCAGTGGGGGTCGGGATGACCGCCGAGGCCGACGTGCGCATCTTCGGCATCACCGTCACGGACCCGGTGACGATCACCGCGTTCGAACCGCCGCGCCGCTACGCGATCAGCCACGAGGGCACGTTCAAGGGCCACGGGGAGATCACCCTCGAATCGGGCGCCGACGGGACCACGACGATCGTCCGCTGGGAGGAGCTCCTGATCCCGCCGGTCCTCCCCCACCTCGGCGCGCTCGTGATGACCCCCGCCCTGGGGGCGATCTTCCAGGCCGACCTCGTCCGCTTCAAGGAGCTCGTCGAGACGGGTTCCGCGCCGGACTGAGCCTGTCCTCGTGCAGCTCCACCTGGTTGACGCGACCTACGAGCTGTTCCGGGCGCATTTCGCGCCACGCCCACCGGTCCTCGGGCACGATGGGATCCCGTTGTCGGGCGTGTCGGGCCTGTGCGACCAGCTCCTCTATCTCTTGCGCGAGGAGGGCGCGACGCACGTCGGCTGCGCGACCGACCGCGTCATCGAATCCTTCCGCAACGACCTCTACCCCGGCTACAAATCGTCGTTCGGGATGCCGCCCGAGCTCCTCGCCCAGTTCCCCATCGCTGAGGCAGCGGTGGAGGCGCTCGGCATCGTCCTGTGG
>Ga0184612_10000143_pt1 | contig 31366 bp, 29 predicted proteins | sample PLM3_60_coex_FD_133163 | JGI IMG/M metagenome (GOLD analysis project Ga0184612, IMG submission 133163) | Groundwater sediment microbial communities from an aquifer in East River, Colorado, USA - PLM3_60_coex | ecosystem: Environmental > Terrestrial > Soil > Riparian zone | place: USA: East... | reverse complement strand
TCGTGGCGACTACGAGGAGCTCATTCCGGAGCTGGCCGGCTCGGCCGCGTACGGATTCCTCGGAGGAGAGAAGCGGCGCCCCGCGGACTTTCGCCGCGCGGTCGGCGGGATTCGGTCGCTCCGACCGCTCCCGCTCTGGTTCAACGTCCCTCCGGACCCGGCATTGCGCTACGGAGCGCGTCTGCTCTACGCGCAGTGGCGCGACGTAGGTCTCGGCCCGATCATCTTGCGCAGCGGGCCGGAAACGAAGCCGAATGCGGGCATCGAGCGCATGCTGGCCGCTTACCCACAGGAGGAGGCGATTCTCGCGGAACTCGTCCTGCGCTATGAGGTCGGCTCGCGTGAGCTGCTCCTGCGTGCCCTCAGCGCGACGCGCCAGCGACCTCAGCTCGAGCGACTCGACGACCAGATGCGTCGTCGCGCTTCTGCGATTCCGATCGCGTGGGTCGTCGACGCACGGCTCGTTTCCCCGCGCCTCGAAGGGTGGCGCGAGGACGTGCTCGGCAACGTGGACTACGCGGAGGTCAGATCCCTGGCTTCGAGCCGACGCCCGTGAGCGCGAACTTCGCGCACGCGACTGCGGGCGCGAGCACGCCGTAGGGATAGCGCTCGCCGTAGAAGTTCTGCGAGTTGACGAGCTGGACGCTGCGCGTGAGCCCGTACACCTCGTGCAGCAGCTCCGGGACCGCCACGGTGAAGCGCAGGTTCAGGAGCGGCTCCGCGATCTTGCCGTTCCGGATGCGGAACGTCCCGTCACGCGTCATCCCCGTGATGACGCCTTCGCGCGGATGCACAACGCCGAGGTAGTGCAGACGCGTGATGTAGATACCGTCGCCGACGAGCTCGGCGAGCTCCTCGACCGACTCGGCTTCACCCGGCGCGATCGACAGCGCATAGGGGAGAGGGCCCCAGTCCCGTGAGTCCGGCGGCGGAGCGTGGCCTGTGCTCTGCGCGCCGTCGGCCGCCTGTGCCGCCGTCTCGCGATCCCAGACCACACCGCGTGCGACACCGTTCTCGATCAGTTGAACGCGTTGCTTCGGCGTGCCCTCGAAGTCGAACGCCTTGGGCAGCCCTCGAGGGTCGAGCGAGTCGTCGGCGATCGAGATCTTCTTGTCGAAGACCTGCTGGCCGAGGCGGCCGCTGAGATAGCTGCGTTCCTCGAGCAGTCCAAGCGCGCCGAAGGAGTCGTGCGCGAAGTACTCGATCAGGTCGGCGAGGGCGTACGGCTCCAGCACCGCCCCGTAGGTACCAGGCTCGATCTCCGTCGAGCCGGCCGTCTTCTCGGCCTTGGCGGCGGCCGCGTTTCCGACGGCTGCCGGATCGACCGCACCTGCGCGCCACGCCGTCTGCTCGGCATAGCCCGACCGCCCTTCGTCCGCGGCGACCACGAGTGCGCTCGCATCCGTCATCCGCTGCTTGACCGCGAGGCCGGTGGATGACGCAACCGCCAGCTCGGTGACGGCGCTCGTGAAGAACCCGAACGCGGGCAGCGGGCCTGCCGCCTCGATCGCGGCGGCTGCGAGGCGCGCCTGGTCGTCCGGCCCGAGGCGCGCCGTCTCCTCGTCGTCGCCTTCGACCACGGGAGGTTCCGTCGCCGGCCCGAGACCGGGGAACGTCCCGTCGGCAGGCGCGCTCTCTGCGGCGTCTGCCGCCCGGCGCGCGAGCTCCGCGAGGCCGGCGTCGTCCACCTTGTTCGTCGTGGCGACGCCCGAACGTGAATCGCGAACCACGCGCAGCGTGACGACGACGTTCTCGATCAGCGTCGGCTGGTGGATCTCCGAGTCGGCGAAGCGCGCCAGACCCGACCGCTCCACGTGTGCGACGGCTTCCGCCTCGCCGTCCACTACGGCAAGCGCCGCCTTCGCGACGTCCATCGCCTTCACGACTTCACTCCGACCTGTACGTTGCGGAAGCGTGCCGGAGCGGCGCCGTGCGATACGTGCGCGCTCTGCCCGGGCTGGCCCTTGCCGCAGTTCGTCAATCCGTACAGGCGCCACGAGTCCGGCCCGGCGACTGCGTCGAGCGAGCCCCAGAACTGTGGCGTGATTCCTGTGTATGTCGCGTCGCGCAGCATGCGTCCGAGCTTGCCGCCGTTGATCTCCCACGCGATCTGGGTGCCGAACTGGAAGTTCAGGCGCTTGTCGTCGATCGACCAGCTGCGATTCGTCTCCATGTAGATGCCGTCGTCCACGTCTGCGAGCAGGTCGTCGAGTGCGCCTTCGCCGGGCTCGAGATGGAGGTTCGTCATGCGGACGAGCGGCATGCGGTTCCAGCCGTCCGCGCGCATCGAGCCACCCTTGCCGGAACCGATGCGCGCCGCGGTCTCGCGCGAGGTCAGAAAGCCGGTGAGCAGGCCGCCTTCGACCACGGGGACCCTCGCTGCGGGGACCCCCTCGTCGTCGAACGCAAAGCTCCCGAGTCCGCCGGACGTCGTCGCGTCGGCGGTGATGTTCATGTGCTCCGAGCCGTAGCGGAGAGAGCCGAGGTCGGTCGGCTTCAGGAAGCTCGTCCCGGCGTAGGAGGCCTCCATTCCGTAGATTCGGTCGAGCTCGGTGGGGTGTCCTACGGACTCGTGCACCTGCAGCGCCACCTGGTCGGCGTCGAGCACGACCGTCGTCAGTCCGCTCGGACACTCGTCCGCGCGCACGAGCGCCGCTGCCTGTTCCGCGACGCGGGGCGCTTCTCCGACGAGATCGAGTCCTTCCACGTACTCCCAGCCGGACTGGCAGCTCGAGCCGACGTGTGCGCTCGGATAGCTGCGCAGCTGGAAGACGCCGTCGCCGGAGGCGGCACAGTCGATCCCGGCGCCGCACTCGATCAGCTCCTGCTCGACGTCTGTCCCTTCGGAGGTGAGCAGGAGCTTGTACTCCCGTTGTGCGCGAACCATGGCCTGCCGCACGACTATGTCCCGTCCGGTAAGTGCCTCGTCCGCACGCAGACAGAGGTCGACCTTGTCGCTGAGGGAGACGTCGAAGGGGTCGCGCTCCATCGCGCTGCGGTGCTTGCCGGTCTGGGGCTCGATCGCGGTGAGAGCTCGTGAGTGGTTGCCGGCCGCGGCGCGCGCGAAGGTGCAGGCGCGGACGGCGGCGTCGCGCGCCCCGTCCGCGGTGAGGCGGCGGTCGCAGGCGAAGCCCCAGGCGCCGTTCACGAGGACACGTACGCCGATCCCCTCGCTCTCCGAGTCGCTGAGCCGCTCGACGCGCCCGTTCTTCGTGGCGACGAGCTGGTTGCGCTTCAGGACGACGCGCGCGTCCGCGTATTCCGCCCCGGCGCCGGTCGCGGCGTCGATGGCGCTTGCACAGAGATCGCGCACTATCGGCGCGAAGTCCGCTCGCTTCGCTCGCATGATGACTTCGCGCGCAAGCAGGCCCGGGCGCTTGGTAGCGAGGTCGGGCAAAGCCCGCCCTCGCGGCGAGAGGTCTCATGCACGGGCGGTAGCCTAGACAGTCCGAGGGTTTGACGAATCGATCGGCAATGGGCAACGTTCGTCGACGAAGACAACTAAGGGAACGTGGATGTCGTCGCGCTACACTGGCTGTCCCTCGAGCGCTGGTGGCGGAATTGGTAGACGCGCTAGGTTGAGGGCCTAGTGGCCTTAAAAGGCCGTGGAGGTTCAAGTCCTCTCCAGCGCACTCCCGACGGAAGTCCGGCCCGCTTCGCGAGCCGCGCCGTAGCATCAGGGCATGCTCGGTCAGATCGCCGCGTTCACGGCTGCCGCGACGCTCATCACTCTCACGCCCGGCGCCGACATGGCGCTCGTCGCGCGGCCCGCGATCACCGACGGCTGGCGGCGGGCGTCGGTGACAAGCGCGGGCATCGTGACCGGGCTCCTCGTCCACGCGACGGCGTCTGCCATCGGGATCTCGGCGATCCTCGTGCGCTCGGCCATCGCGTTCACGGTGCTCAAGATCGTCGGCGCCTGCTACCTCGTCGTACTCGGGTTCTTGAGCTTCCGTGCGGCCCGGCGAACGGCGCGTGAGCCCGCAGACCGCGGGATCGGCGATCGACCGCCACGCTCCGGGCGGACGAGTTCGTACAGGGCTTCCTCAACAACGTCCTCAACCCGAAACCGGCGCTCCTCTATCTCGCATTCCTGCCGCAGTTCTTCGAGCCCGGTGACCCTGTCGTCCTGCTGACCGGGATCCTCGTCGCGATTCACATCGTGATCAGCATCGCGTGGCTCGTCACCTGGGGCTGCCTCGTCAGCCGCGCCAGCGGTGTGCTCGCGGGGGCGCGCTGGCGGGCGAGGCTCGAGCGCTTGACCGGCGGTGTCCTTGTTGCTCTCGGCCTGCGGCTAGCGACGACGAGTCGCTGAGCGAGGGAGCCAGCGCCCGGCCGCGCCGCTTGACGCCGTCCGCAGGAGTCTCTACCGTGGTGGCGAACACACGTTCGACTACCCCCCCCCGACCCTGGAGGCGGAGATGCTGACGGGACGACAGCAGGAGATCTGGGACTTCCTCGTCGATTACGTCGACCAACACGGCTACCCGCCGACTGTGCGGGAGATCGGCGAGGCCGTAGGACTGGCTTCGCCGTCGACGGTTCACGCCCATCTGGCCAACCTCGAGCGCGCCGGATTGCTCAAGCGCGACCCGACCAAGCCCCGTGCGGTCGAGCTCGTCGGGCGCGAGCGCCGCGAGGCACCCGCGGGTGCGCTCGAGAAGCTGCCGCTCGTCGGTCAGATCGCGGCCGGCGGTCCGCTACTCGCCGAGGAGAACATCGAGGATCAGCTCGCGGTGCCCGAGACGCTGCGCGGAGACTTCCTTCTGCGTGTCAAGGGCGACTCGATGATCAACGCGGGAATCCTCGACGGCGACATCGTGGTCGTGCAGCGTGCGCAGGACGCGCGCGACGGCGAGATCGTCGTCGCGCTGGCCGGTGACGACGAGTCGGCGGACGAGGCGACGGTCAAGCGCTTCTTCCGGGAGAACGGCCGCGTGAGGCTGCAGCCCGAGAACGACGCGCTCGAGCCGATCTACGCGACGCACGTGCAAATCCTCGGCCGGGTGACAGGGGTGTTCCGCTCGTTGTGAACCCTGTTGCGCCTCTCCACCGAACGCTCGAGCAGGAGCTCCAGGCGCTGCTACGGGGCGCGAGCCTCGAGTGCCTGGTCTGCGGCGAGTTCGTGCTGCACGCGGGCGGGATGATCACCTGCCCGGAGTGCAGCTCGTCCCTGCGGGCGGAGCACGGTTCGGAACAGGCGCAGCTACAATTCGACTCGCAGGCCGGGTGACCGCGGGCCCTCGGGCTCGAGGAAAGTCCGGACACCGAAGGGCAGGACGCTGGGGCGACCCAGGCGGCGAAAGCCGACGGAAAGTGGCACAGAAAGGAGACCGCCTGCAGCGATTCTCCGGAGACGCTGAAGGCAAGGGTGAAAAGGTGGGGTAAGAGCCCACCAGCGTCGTGGCGACACGGCGGCTAGCCAAACCCCGTCCGGTGCAAGGCAAACAGGTCCCGCATCAGGCGGCCCGCCGAGGGACCGGGTTGCTGCGCAGAGGGATGGTCACCGCAAACAGAATCCGGCTTACAGGCCTGCTAAAGAAAAGCCCCGTGTTGCGGGGCTTTTCCATACAGGGCCTGGCGCCGACGACTTCTAGCGGCCGACGTGGACGAACGCGCGGGCGCCGTGTACGCGGGCTACCTGATTGACGCGCCGCTCTCTTCGCATTACCTGCCCGCCGTTCGAGTTATTGCCAAGCGCGGTGTTCCCCTCGATTGTCTGGAACGTGCGAGCGGGCTCGATCCACTTGACGAACAGGCCGATGTGATCAGGTCGGCCGTCTTGCTCCCAATCGAAAGCGACTAGGTCCCCGGGCTGCACCTGCGACGGCGCTGAGAGGGCGAGCCCATTACGCCCGGCCGCGGCATCGCTAAGGAAGAACGGGACGAATGCATAGTTGCTCTTCTCCCGGAACGCCTTGCTGCCGACGTCGATGTACCAGATGGATACGGCCATGTTGCACCAGGGCCCGACCATCCCCCAGCGTTCGGTGAATGTGCACTTGTTCGAGCCGGCCGGGCGCTCTTTCAGCCCGAGATCCTTCTTCGCACGCTCGAGCGCCTTCACCCGTAGCGGCTTGGCGCGACGCTCTCGCAGCCTGTCCTTCCGCCTCTTGAGGTACTTCGGCGGCAGCTCCTGCGCGCCACTGAGCAGCGCGAGCAGACGCGGGCCGAACACAGGCCTTTGAAACCCGGCCGGATAGCCCAGCCAGTACTTCGCGCGGATGCACGCTCTGGCGGTGGCCGGCCCGAACTCAGCGCTGACGCGGTCCTGGAGGAAGTCCTGCCCGAACGGGTTGCTCTTGAGGAGACGCTGCGCGTGCCGTATGTCTTCGCCCTTCATGGGCGGAGTCGTCAGAGAGAGCGTGCGCGCGACGGCTGCCGGCACGCCGTAGATCTTAGCGCGGATCCGCACAAACTACAACGCGCGGCGTGCCATTTGCAGTTAACGAAAGCTGCGCAGGGTTCGAGAAGGTCGGCAGCCACAGCGGCCGCGAACTGCGCGCGACGCTCGCCGCTTCGGCGGACTGGCTGCGCTCCTCTCGACGCCGCTATCTAGCCGCTCGGCTTCCATTTCAAGGGCAAGGAGATCCACTTCCTCTTGCATCGCCGATGCATCACGCGCGCCGGTGGTGACGTTCGCGACGGGACGACGTCTACATCAGGCTCTGAGCTTTACGCTTGAGGAAGCGAGGGATCGGATCCGCGGCCCTCGCCTGTTTGGCGGCTCCCGGATGTCAGGCCAGAGTGGTCACGTGCTTGCCGATGCAGGCTCCCTGCTCGAGGCCACGCTCGATCGCGGCGCGGAAGTGGATTCCGCCGTACAGCCTGGAGATGGCCGCCTCCTCCGCGGCCGCCGTGAACGAGCTGAACGAGCGCGGGGGCAGCCCTCGCGCGTCATGAGTGTGGTCGGTGAAGGCGAGTTGGCCGAAGAGGCTGGTGAGAACCTGCGACGTGGCTGCTGTCTGGACCGAGTGGCCCGAGGTGTACTCCGGGAACGGAGGTGTGACTAGAAGCGACGTCCAATTCGGATCGATGACGCTGCGGATGTAGGTCACCGGACGAAGCAGGTTGTAGTTGTACTTCGTCCGCCAACAGGAGATGAAGGCATCGGCGACCGCGATTCCCACCTTCGCGTATGCCTCGGCGGCGCGGTCGAGCGTGAGATCAAGCTCGCGCGCCACTTGAGTCAGGATCGAGATCGAGTGCCCAGGGGGAGTAGCGGTCTGACCCGGATCATCAGACCAAAACCGAGCGATCGCCTCCTGCTCGGGTGTCAGACCGCTGGTCACGCGGTAGCAGTCGAAAGCTTCGGCGTAGAAGGCTGAATCCACGCTCTCCGAGAAGAGCGGCGGCGGACCCGGCGAGCACGTTTCGCCGGAGCCCAGTACGAACGGTCGGTTAGCGCCCCAATAAGGCTGCAGCGCCGGGAGCAGACCGGGCGGCGTCGGCACCCATAGACCGGGTCCGCTCCGGGGCGTGTAGGCCGGGAAGTTGTTCAGGAACGCCTCGTGACCGCCGTCGGTCATCGACCAGTCGAAAACATGGCGCGCCATCCCGGCGCCCCGGGAGACCGAGCGCTTGTAGATCCCGAATGGAAGCGACGCCTGCGCCTCGGCGGCAAGGCGACGCTCGAGCTCGTCGATCGCCGCGATGTTGACGCTCGGTGTCGTGGGAAAGAGCAGACGGAGGATCGCCGCGAGCGCGCTGTTCGCGACCGTCGGCCAGTGGTAAGCGCTGTCCGCGGCGCCAGGCGCACGCGTGAGTCCGTTGAGGACGCCGACGAAGCTGCCGCGCTTGGTGATCCCGGGCGCGACCGCCTCGTAGAGCGTGACACCGGCATACCCGAACGCCCGCGATACCACAGGTGGGCTGAAGCCGGGCGTGGTCCCCACGAGCCCGAGCGCGAGGTCGAACCACGCCGTCGGCACCGCCGCGTCGTATGCGGAAGCTTCGGGCCAGGCGGCTGCCGCGGCCCGTCCGTCCCTGGTCGCTCCGATCGCGAACAAGCCCACTGCGGAGGCGGCGGCGCGTCCGAGCAGCGCCCTTCTGCTCAGGCCGGCGTGACCGCCTTCGGCCTGCGCACCGGCGTGCAACGACGCTTCGATTGGCCCGATCATTCCTCTTCCGTACTCCGCCGATAAGGGGCAGAGGTGCCTGTGCGCCCGCCGCGGTCGGCGGCGGGCGCACTCGTCACCTCATCGCCATTAGTGGATTGTGATTCGACCGTGCATGACTGTCTCGGCCGGCAGCGTGACCGGCACCGAACCTAATGGAAGGCTGAGCACGGTCAGCGTCAGGGTGCCGACGCCGACTCCGCCTTCCGTCACGTCGACCCAAAAAAGCGCCGGCGTCCTCCCCGCAGGACCGAGGTTCAGCGTGCCCGAGCCGGAGAACTCGGCCGTGCCCGCGCCGAGGTTCGCGGAACCCGAGCTGACTTCGCCGTCGACCTTCATCAAGGGCTCGAAGCCCGGGAAGACCGAGGAACCCGCCATGAGGCACGTGAAGTGCCCTTGTGCCGAGCCCCCCGGGGCGATCGAGACGCCGAACCCGAACTGCGAGAAGGGAGTGACGCCGTCGTCGACCGTGCCCCGCCCGCCGCCGTTGATTTGAGTCGGGCCCGCCGCGACCGCGTGCGACGGCACGAGGATCGCGACGAGAAGCAGAAGTATGAGCAGCCGCTTCATCTCCCAGCCCTTCCTGATAACACGGAAAGCGCACGTCGTTTCTTCATCTGAGCCTCCCCTCTGGCCTATGAGCGAACGTGGAAGAGCGTGCGGCCCGTGTTAGCGTTGGCCGGCGGAGCCGGGACGTTGTAATAGGTCGTGAATCCCTTTGTTGTCGCGACGCCCTCGAAGATCCCTGCCGGCGCCCCCGGTCCGTGACAACCCACCGTGAGGACACCCGATTTTCCGTCCGAGAACTCGATTCTCAGAACAGCAACGCCGTTGGCTCTTTCGGTTGTATCACCGGTATTGTCGGTGACCGGAAAGCCGCCTATGAGGAGGGACTGGGGAGTGGCGAACTCCCACGCGACCAGCTCCTTGACCTCGTAGGTGCCGCTTCCCCCTCCCCCCGAGATCGACCACGTGCCGCCACCGGTCACGGCGTTCGAGCCCCCGTTTCCGCCCGCAGGCGCAACGAAGGTCCCGGACCCCGTGAGCGTGATCGTTACGCCTTCGGGGGTTTGGGCAGTTGCCACGCCGCCGGGGTTGAAGGTGACGGGTGGGGGTGGGGCGATGGGGATGGGCGACACGCTGACGAGGTCCCAGCGAACGTGCTGGGCGCCGCCAGGTGCGGCTGAGGCGAAGGTCGTGAATACCACGACCACGCCAAGGGTCAGCGCAACGCCGAGCCCCCAGAAACCCTTTGCCCGGATACGCATGTTGCCTCCTCTCACCTCGTGAATGCCCCGCGAACGCGAGGCCCAAGGAACCGGGATCGCGTCGAAGAGCGCACTTCATCCACGGCCGAAGCGTGCTCCCGTCAGAGGAAATTCCGCGATGGCGAAGACCATGGAGCGCGAGGGTGCTTGGATCCCACCCAGCTCCCGGATACCAACAAAACCTCGCATGGCGCTCCCCTCGCCGCGTAACAATCGATACTAAATCCCTCGGTTTCGGCTGTCAACCCGTGAACAGTGGCCAGCGAAGGCGACGTGAAGACCCGGCGGGAGCCTGCGTCTGATCAGACAACACAGAGCGCGCATTTGCAGGCACTACGAGAGAGGGAGCGACTTGGGGGGTCGATCCCGGGCTCTAGGGACGTTCCCACGACTGGCGGGTCCTTCTATTTCCGCGGCAGTTCAAGCCAGACGTCGGCGCCGCCGACGGCACGATTCGCTGCGTGTGCGGACCCTCCGTGAGCGCGCGCAACTGTCTCCGCGATCGCGAGGCCGAGTCCGCTGCCGTTTGCCGAGCGCGCGTCGTCGCCGCGGCTAAATCGTTCGAACGCGCGCTCGAGGAACGCGGGCTGAAAGCCTGGCCCGTCGTCAAGGACGTGCAATTCGACCGAGTCGTACTGCTGTGCGGCGCTGAGCGTGACGCGACCGGCTCCATAGCGGAGTGCGTTGTCGACCATGTTGCCGAGGGCCTGCTCCAGACGAAGCCGGTCTCCCACGATCACCGGCGCTTCATCGGCCTGCACCGAGAGCTTGCGCTCGAGCGCTTCCGCCTGCGGCGCGAAGCGTTCGCCGACTGTGTCGAGCACGTCGGCGACGTCGATGGGCTCCGTCCGCAACGGCAGGCGACCGTGCTCGGAACGCGCGAGCAGCAGGAGGTCGTTGGCGATTCGCCCGAGCCTGTCGGTCTCTGCCGCCGCCGAGCGGATGGCCTGCTCGAGCTCATCGGCCGAACGCCCTTCGCGAAGCGCTAGCTCGAGCTCGGTCTTCAACAGCGCGAGCGGTGTCCGCAACTCGTGGCTGGCGTCGGTGACGAAGTTGCGCTCGCGCGCGATGCCGTCCTCGATGCGCGCGAGCATCTCGTTCAGTGTCTCGCCGAGCCGTGCCACCTCATCATTGGTTTCCGGCACCGGGAGCCGCTCGGCGAGCGAGGAGCTCGAGATCTCCTCGGCGCGGCGGCGCATCGCCTCGATCGGGCGGAGCGCTGCACCGGCGAGCAAGTAGCCGCCGAACGAGGCGACGATGAGCGCCAGCGGACCGCCGATGAAGAACGAAGTCGCGAGGCTGCGCAAAGCCTCGGCGCGAGTCTCACGGGTCGACCCGACGACGAGGACGAACGACTTCCCTGCGCGCTCCAGTGGTATGGCAAGCATTCGCGCCGGCTCGTCGAGCCCCGGCGAAGAGTCGCGATCGGCAAAAACGGGAGCACGGAGAGCGCGTGCAAACTCCTGGGAACTGATGAGCCTGAGCTTCCCGATCGGCGCGGTCGAGTCGACGACGCGACCATCCGCTGCGATCACTTCCGCAAACGCTTCCCCGTGCTCGATCAACCCGCCTCGCCCTGCGCGGAGAGAGCCTCCGCTGAGCACGAGCGCGGAGAGGTCCTGTGCGCGTGATCGCAGCTCTTGATCTAGCGCGCGTGAGAGGTCGGCGGCGACACGTTGATGTACGAAGAGACCGGCGCCGGAGAGGACGAGCGCCATGGCGACCGCGAAGACCAGCGTGAGCTTCACTCTGAGCGGCAGCCGGCTCATCTCTGATCTTCAGCGCGCAGCCGGTAGCCGACACCGCGCACCGTCTCGATCGAGTTCGCTCCGAACGGTCGGTCGACCTTCTCGCGCAGGTAGCGCACGTAGACGTCGACGACGTTGGAGCGGTTCTCGTAGGCGAAGTCCCAGGCGTGCTCGAGCAGTTGCAACCGCGAGAGCACCTGTCCCGGGCGGCGCATGAAGGTCTCCAGGAGGGCGAACTCCTTTGGCGAGAGGTGGATCTCGTCATTCCCGCGCCACGCTCGTCGCGCGGCCGGGTCGAGACGCAGGTCGTCGACCTCTAGCACGGCGGGCCGCTCGACACCGCCGCGACGGGCGAGCGCGCGCAGGCGGGCCAGGAGCTCGGCGAACGAGAACGGCTTCGTCAGGTAGTCGTCGGCACCCGCGTCGAGGCCCGCCACTCGATCCTCCACTGCGTCCCGCGCAGTGAGCATCAACACGGGAGCCCACACGCCGGCATTACGCAGCGTGCGGCACGTCTCGTAGCCGCTGAGGCGCGGCAGCATCACGTCCAACACGATCGCGTCATAGGCGTGCGCCTGGGCCATCCAGATCGCGTCTTCTCCAGAGGAGGCCACGTCCGCGGCATGCCCCTCCTCGACCAGCCCACGCCGGATCAGGCCGGCCATCTTTACCTCATCCTCGACCACCAGAACGCGCATCAGCCGTGATCTTCGCCGGTGATGATGAGAGAAAGATGAGAAGTCGGGTTGGCGCTCGCTCGGCCTTCTCACGGTTGTCTCACCATCACCTCCTAGCCTCAAGCGGACGAAAACGACGTAAGGGAGGACAGTGAAGAAACGCTTCGTACTCATTGCAGGTCTGATCGCCGTAGTCGCTCTTAGCGCCGCCTCGTTCGCATTCGGCGGTCCGCGAGGGCTCATCTGGGACGAGGGGCATTACGCCAAGCCCGGCTCGCTCGACGACGGCAAGGCACTCCAGTCGCAGACGAAGATCTCGCTTGGGCAGGCGGTCGCCGCCGCGCAGAAAGCGCGGAGTGGCCAGCTCGGCCAGGTGGATCTCGAGCACTACGGCGGGCGGATCGTGTACATGGTGGATGTCGGCGACCAGGAAGTCCGTGTCGACGCCACCGATGGAAGCATCGCCGCGACCAGCCAGTCCGACGACTGATCAAACCCGGCCCGTGAGGCCGGGGCGGGTTCGCTGCGCGACGGCGCTCGCCGCCGTCGCGCTCGTTCCCGCGGCGGTGGCGGCGCCGCCGGCACCTGATGCTCCGATTCCGCGCGATCCGGTTCTCCTTGCGCAGGCGCTGACAGGCACGACGTCCGATCTTCGTGGCGAAATTGCGAAGTGGACCGACAAGACGACGCCACCGTCTCGCGACGTCACGCTCTACTCGCTCCACCAGCAGCGCATCTACCGGCTGCTGGCTCGAGACAAGCTTCTCGCCGACCGCACGCTCGTGCGGCTTCCTCCGCCCCTCGCCGCTGCGAGCCGCGACTTCCTGCTCGCTCATCGCGGGCTCTACCGGCTGACGCCCCCGATCGGAGACAGCAAGATCAAGGTCGGCCCTGCCAGACCGGCGGGGGTCCTGCTCGGTTATTACCGCGAGGCACACCGTCGGTTTCGGGTGCAGTGGAACGTGCTCGCGGCAGTGAATTTCGTCGAGTCGAAGTTCGGCAAGCTGCGCAGCGCGAGTGCCGCCGGCGCGCAGGGACCGATGCAGTTCATGCCGGCGACTTGGCGTCAATACGGCCTCGGTGGCAACGTCCACGACGCGCGCGACGCGATCCTCGGCGCGGCCAACTACTTGGGTGCTTCGGGCGCGCCGCGCAACCTTCGCCGCGCGCTGTACGCGTACAACCACTCCGTCGCCTACGTCGATGCAGTGCTCCGCTATGCCCGGCGTATCGGCTCGGACCGGATGACGTTCTTCGCCCTCTACAACTGGCAGGTCTTCGTCAAGACCACGAGCGGCGACCGGCGCGTCACCGGCCCGGGCCTGCCTTAGAAGCTCTAACGAAACGAAGCACGGCCGCTGGGCATTCCGTTAGAGGTTCTTAGACCAGATCGAGAGCGCACCCACAGGCTCGAACCCGAGCCGCCGGTAGACGCCCTCGCCCAGCTTGCTCGGAGCGAGCACGGCCGGCAGTCCAGTCTCGGTCAACATGGCCGCACGGGTCAGCGCCGAGCCGTAGCCGCGGCGTCGCGCCGATGCGATCGTCGTGACACCGAAGACGCCGACGGCGTCGTCGGTGCGGTAGCCCATCGACGCACCGACCGGGCGCCCTTCGACCCGCCCGACGAAGAGAGCCATCGAGGGATCGTCGAGCACCGCGGCCGGATGCACCGTTCCGGGCTCGATGGTCGCGTCCTCGTCCCCGAAGCCCCGCACGCTGACGAGCTCGAGCTCCTCAACCTCCGCCTCGGTCTTGACCCGAACGACCTCGAGCTCGGAGGGCGTCGAATCCGGGAGCGGGCCGGCCGGCCGGTGGAACCAGGGTTCCTGCCGGAAGATCCGGTAGCCGTGCGGCTCGAGGTCGAGCATCTGCCACGCGTCGCAGATGCTGCCGGGCGCGCGGCGCACCGCCTCGGCAGGCGCCTCCGGACGAAGGGTGACTGCAGCGAAGTAGATGAAATGAGGTCGGTCCAGGGCTCGCCACGCGTTGGCGTCCCGCTCTGAGCGCAAGCCGAAAGCGCTGAGCCAAGAGGCGTGCCAGCCCGCGACGGCGTCGGCGCAAAGCACCACTGCTCCGTTCACCGGGGCAGCCTAAGCAGGATCCCTCTAAAGGAGGAGAGCGAACTCCCCGTTTTACGCCGAATCTTCGTCCAGACCCTGCGGACTGGACGGTCAACTTGCGGCAAGGAACGTCGGAGACCCGAACGGCAGCTGTGGCTTCCTATGGAGCCGGCACTCGCGTGGCCGTACATCGCTCGCGTTTCGAGCTGGAACGGACGCTTGGGCGGTACGGTGCCAGCGACTTCGCGATGGTCGAGGCGGAGGCGAACGCTGCCATTCAGTTCGCGATGCGGGGCAGGTACGTGCAGCTCCCGCTCCCTCTGCCTGATCCGGGCGAGGACCGGTTCACCCAAACCCCGACCGGCCGCCCGCGCACCGTCGTAGCTCGGGAGCGCGCCTACGAGCAGGCGCTCCGAGAGCACTGGCGCGCACTCCTCCTCGCTGTCAGAGGCAAGCTGCAGTCCGTCGAGAGCGGCATCACGACATTCGACGACGAGTTCGCCGGCTTCTTCGTCTCGCACGCTCACGAAGAGCGCCAGGCAGGCAAGAGGCGGAAGAAGCCGCGGGCTGTCAACTGGTTGCTCGGCAGCTCCCACTCGCTCGCCATTGGCCTTGTCGCCGCGTTCCTCGTGCCCGCGTCCGCGGTCGGCGCGTTCGCGCTTCCGCCAAGCGTCGTCGACCATCTGTCGGCGCCGTTCCGCGGCGCGCTGCAGGAATCCGGCAGCGGCGGTGGCAACTCCGGCTTCGTAACGGTGGCACTCGGCTCCAACAGCTGGACGCGAGGCGAGAACGAGCCGGCCTTCAGCGCTCGGTCGCGAAATCGGACTTCCTCACCCAACGCCGAGTTCGGCGCACCTGACGCTTCCGACCGGACGCTGGGTGCCGCCGGCGCGGATCAGGCTCTCGCTTCGACCGAGTCGAACACACCCGCCACGGGCAACGAAGACCACGGCTCGGGATCGAATGAGCCGCCGCCCGCTGCGAAGTCCGAGGGCAGCAGCTCGAATCAACCAGCCGGCGGCGGCAATCCGCCTGCTCCGTCCGCTCCTCCGGATTCGAGTGGCGACGCACCAGCCGCTGGGGGCCAGACAAGTTCACCCTCTCCCCCCGACGGCGGCACGACTTCGCAAGTGGAGGACCCGCCCGCGGCCGGCGACGAAGCCGAGCCTCCCGCCGCCGAGCCTGCAGCTGGGGAAGAGGAGAGCTCTGCACCCGAGAGCCCGCCCGCACCGTCTGATCCGGCCGACAACGGCAACGGCAACGGGAACGGGAACGACAAGGACAAGGACAAGGACAACGGGAACGGGAACGGCAACGGGAACGGCAACGGCAACGGCAACGGGAACGACAAGGACAAGGAGAAGGACAACGGGAACGGCAACGGGAACGGCAACGGCAACGCGAACCCGCCCGGCAACAGCAACCCAAACCCGCCCGGTAACAGCAACGCGAACCCGCCCGGTAACAGCAACGCGAACCCTCCCGGTAACGGCAACGGCAACGGCAACGGGAACGGCAACGGCAACGGCAACGACAAAGCAGCCGATCCCTCCAACCCTGGGAAGGGAAAGGCCAAGGCCGGTCCCTAAACGGGACGCGTCTACCAGACGCCCATGTTGCGAGCCGTCGAACATCTCAAGCCTTCGCGGCTGCGTGCCCGATTGAGGCGTTCGCCGGCGAACGGCCCGACGGACGTGCAGAACCCGCCCCGTCTCGTTCTGCGCTTTGCCGTGTCGACCGCAGTTCTGCTCTCGCTCGGCGCGTTCGTCATCCTCATCTTCGTGCGGCAGCATGCGATCACGCAGGCGGAGACCGCCGCCGTCTTCCACGCTCGGTTCGTCACACGCTCCGTCCTCGGCGAGCAGCTTCGTCCATCCGACTTTGCCCGACCCGTCGACGGTCAGCGTGCGACGCTGCTCGAGCGGCTCGCGAATCGAGACGTCCTGGTCGGAGACACCTTGCGGCTCGTGCTCTACGGCAGGGACGGCCGCATCACGTTCTCCAACGACCCGGCGCTCGCCGGCACGAGGCCGGCGACACCGCAGGCTCGCGCCGCACTCGACGGCAGGGTCACCAAGGCCGTTACGACGATCGGTGTCGGTTTGAATCCCACTCCGCGCAAAGTTCTGAAGGTCTTCGTTCCCGTCCCGTTCGCTGGCTCACCGGAGCCTGCCGGCGTGCTCGAGCTGGCCGAGGACTACGAGCCGATCGCGCACGCCGGGCGCAAAGGTCTGCTGCCGGTGCTCGGGATCCTTCAGCTCGTCCTGCTGACGCTCTACGTGTCCTTCTTTCCGCTCCTCCGGCGCGTCACTGCCCGCCTGCGTGGTCAGGTAGAGCAAATCGAGAAGCTTGCGCTGTACGACGCACTGACCGGGCTTGCGAACCGCAGGTTGTTCCGCGACCGGGTCGAGCACGCACTCGTCTCGGCGAAGCGCGCGAACGAAGGCTTCGCGCTGATGCTGCTCGATCTCGACCGCTTCAAGGAGATCAACGACACCCTCGGCCATCAGACCGGCGATGCAGTTCTCGAAGAGCTCGCAACGAGGCTGCGAGGCGTCAGCAGAGCGTCCGACACAGTCGCGCGCCTCGGCGGCGACGAATTCGCCCTCGTGCTCGGGGGTGCACGCGACGGAACGAGCGCGCTGTTCGTCGCGGAGCGCATCCGACGCGCCCTGGACCAGCCGTTCGCCATCGACGGTCTGACGCTCCAGCTCGAGACGAGCATCGGAATCGCGGTCTTCCCGGAGCACGGGGCGGACGCGGAATCGCTCTTGCGTCACGCCGACATCGCGCTCTACGCGAGCAAGGAAGCACACGTCCCGGTCGTCTACGAGGCCAAGCACAACCAGCATTCGCACGCTCGACTCGGGCTCGTCGGGGAGATCAAGCGCGCGATCGAGGACAAGGAGTTCGTCGTCCACTACCAGCCCGAGGTCGACCTGGCGACGGGCGAGACGCTGTGCGTGGAAGCGCTTGTTCGCTGGCTGCATCCCACGAGGGGAGTTCTTCTTCCCGACGCGTTCATCCCGGTCGCACGCCAGAGCGCTCTCATCCGCCCGATCACCCGGTACGTGCTCGATGCCGCACTCGGACAATGCCGGGCCTGGCACGACGCTGGAGTGCCGGTCACCGTCGCGGTGAACCTCGCCGAGCGCGATCTCGCCGATTCCCGGTTGGAAGAGGAAGTGTCCGAGGCTCTGCGACGCTGGAAGCTCGACCCGCCGACGCTCGAGCTGGAAATTCCCGAGAGCGCCGTGATGACCGATCCGGAGCGAGTCCAGAAGATGCTCCACCGCCTGAGCCGACGCGGTGTGCGGCTCGCGATCGACGACTTCGGCAGTGGCTATGCATCGTTCAGCCACCTCAAGGAGCTGCCAGTGGACGTGCTCAAGATCGACAAGTCCTTCGTGCAGAACATGGGCACCAACGACGAGGACGATGCGATCGTTCGCTCGACGATCGAGCTCGCGCACAGCCTCGGCCTGCGGGTGGTCGCGGAGGGCGTCGAGAGCGAGGAGATCCTCGAGCGGCTCGCCGCGCTCGGTTGCGACCTGGCCCAGGGCTACTGCCTGAGCAAGCCGGTCCCGGCCGACCAGACCTCCAAGTGGCTCCGAACGGCGGTCCGGCGAGACGTCGCTCCGTCCGAGCCGAAGAAGCGGTCGACGAGGCGCTCGAAGTCCGTGGCTGCCTGAGCCCGGCCGTTAGGCCCGCAGGATCACTTCGAGGGCGGTGCCGAACCCCGGCTTGGAGGTCAGCGTGAAGCCACCCTCGATGTTCTCCGTGCGCGCGCGAATGTTCTTCAGTCCCTGGCCTGCCGCGGTCGGCTGACCGTCGAAGCCCTCGCCGTCGTCGCGGACGGACACAAAGCGCTCGTTGTCGCGGAGCCCGATGACCACCTCGGCGCGCCCTGCGTTCGCGTGCTTGCGGACGTTCGCGAGTCCTTCTTGCACGATCCGGAACACTTCGATCTGTTCGTCCGGCGCGAGCCGGACCGACGGATCGATCTCGAGATCGACCTCGAGCCCACCGTCGGCGGTCAGGAACTCGATGTACCGGCTCAGCGCGGCATCGAACGGCGCATTACCTGCGGCCGAAGACAGCGCGAGAATTGCGAACCGGGCTTCCTGCTGCGCTGCGTTCGCCGCCTCGCGAAGCTTCGCGAGCGTCTCTTTCTGTGGCGCCCCGTTCTGGAGCATCGTCGCGTGCGTCGACACGGCGAACAGGTACTGCGCGAGGCCGTCGTGGATCTCGCGTGCCACCCGAGCGCGTTCCTCCGCGACGGCGCGGCCGAACTCTGCATAGCTGATCGCGCGCCAGGCGCCCGCCAGGAGCAAGCCGTAGGCCAGGAGGCGAAGTGCGTCTCCGCGTGACACCGAGCCTGCGGCCAGCATCGGCGTAAAGACATAGTGCAACGATGCAAACAGCATCAGCGTCGCGCCGAGGGCGAGCCACCGGTCAAGGTCTTCGCGCTTCTCGAAGAAGCGCTTCCCGAATCCGACCACGGCGAGCAGGTTGAGCAACGCCTGCGCGGCAAGGGAGCCCGTCATCAGCCCGGGTGTTTCGGCGTTGGCGCTCACTTCGGGCAGGCTGAGCTTGTACGAGCGCAGCGCCAGCCACGCGACGAAGAGAGCTGCGCACGCTGCGACGGCGGTGTTGAGCAACGCTTTCGAGCCGGAGCGGCCGGGCACGAACGGTGCGGCGCAGATCAGTACCCAGGCAAAGAGGCGACCGATCACACCTGCCCAGGCCTCGGTGCGGTGCACCGGATCGCCGCTGAGTACGGGCGCGACCGCGAAGGCGGCGATGGACAGGGAGGCAACGAGAAAGCCCGTGCAGAGCAGGAGGTCAAGCCGGCGTCCTTCGACCGAGAAGCGGATGCCGGCCAGTACCGCGATGATCGCGCCCGCAAAGGCCATGATCGTCTGCAGCACCAAGCCGAGCTGGGGCAGGGCAAACTTCGTCTGGAGCTCGGGATTCGACACGAAGAGCGCCAGAGAGGAGCCGAGCAGGCCGAACAGCAGGATCTCTCCCCAAAGCCAGGCCTGAAAGTCGTCCCTGCCGTCTTGCCGCATGTTCACTCTTTTCGGCAGAAAGAAGCCCGCCGATAAGGGCTGGAGGCCAATGCCTGAACGAATTCTCCTAGTCGACGACCATCCGCTGACCCGATCCGCCCTAGGCGGGCTCCTCACACAGCATGGTTTCGAGGTGGCGGGCGAGGCCTCGGACGGCGAGGAGGCGATCGAGTCCGCGAGCCGTTTGCAGCCCGATCTGATCCTGCTCGACCTGTCCATGCCCGGCCTGGACGGCCTCAGCGCGCTGCCGCGACTCCGGGAGGCGGCACCCGAGTGCGAGGTCGTCGTCCTCACCGCGTCCGGTACGGAGGAGAACCTTCTGAGCGCCATCCGCGCGGGTGCTGCCGGCTACCTGCTCAAGAGCGAGCCGCCCGAACGGATCGTCGAGTTCCTGCGCGGCGTCGCGAACGGCGAGGCCGCCTTGTCCGGGCCGGTCGCACGCCGCCTGCTCGAACAGGTGCGCGCCGGCGGTGGCAAGAGCTCAGGCGTGCCGGACTCGATCGCCGTTGCATTGTCCGCGCGCGAGCTCGAGGTGCTGCTCCTGCTCGACGAGCACCTGGGCACGGACGAGATCGCAAAGCGCCTGTTCATCTCCGAGCACACGGTCCGCTCGCACGTGAAGAGCTTGCTGCGGAAGCTGGGGGTCTCGTCCCGCCGCGAGGCTCTCGAGGCGCTGTCCTCCGCACGGCGCTGAGTCACCCACTTTTGGGTGAGCCGCTTCCCCCGGCGTGGGTGATGCCTACGCTTGGTTCCAAGCCGATACTGCTGATACGAATCGTGCATCGCTCCTCGGGAGCAGCGAACTCACTGTGGCGAAGGATCCAACGGCCGGCTTAGCCGGCCGTTGTGCTTCCATCGGAGAATCCGTCGAGCGCCGCGCCCACGAGCCGGGGCAGGGTCTCCAGGTTGTAGCCGCCTTCGAGTACGGCGGCGACGCGCGGGGCAAGCTCGGTGCAGCGACGGCTCAACTCACGGAAGCCGTCGGCGGTGACCTGCATCTGTGCGAGCGGGTCCTCGACGTGCGCATCGAACCCGGCAGAGACCAGGAGCAGGTCCGGGGCGAACTGCTCGACCGCCGGGCCGACCACGTCCTCGAAGGCCCGCAGATACTCGTCGTCGCCCGAGCCCGCGCTCAGCGGAATGTTGACCGTCGTCTCGTTCTGCTCCGTCGGACCGCCGCTGCCCGGATAGAACGGCCACTGGTGCAGCGAGACGAAGAGCACCGTGTCGTCGTCCCAGAAGATCTCTTGCGTCCCGTTGCCGTGGTGGACGTCGTAGTCGACGATCGCGACTTTTTCTCCTTGCGCCTGTACCGCGCGCGTGGCGATCGCCACGTTGTTGAAGATGCAGAAACCCATTGCGCGGCTGCTCAGCGCATGATGTCCGGGCGGGCGGACGAACGCGAACGCTCCCGAGCGTGCCGCTTCGATGCACGTTCCTGCGGCGAGCAGCGCTGCTTCGGGAGTCGTTTCGCTCGCGGGGGTGTCGGCGTCGAACCAGGTCGGCTCGCGGACTGCCAGAACGCGCTCTACATGTTCACGCGTGTGACACCGAAGGACTTCCTCCGTCGTCGCGGGCCGTCCTTCGCTCCAGCCGGGGAACGCCTTCAGCAGGAGGGCGAGTCGCGCGGGCGACTCCGGATGGTCGCCGGTCGGATGCAAGCGGGCGAGCGCCGGATGCGTCAGGACGTCGATGCTCGAAGGGTATTTCTCCGGTGCCTGACTTCAGTCTGGCTCCGGCGCGCTTTCTCAGGCGAGTGCGGCGATCCTGTCCGCCTGGGCATTCATGCCGAGCTCGCGGAAGAAAGTAGACGCCTCCGGCCATTTGGGGGGCTGATCTTCGAGGGGAGGTAAGGGGGCGGAGGCGTCTAGCGTCGCCATTCGACGAAACATGCGCAGCTCCTCTGCCTGCGCCTCGAAGCGCCCGTCGTCGAGCATCGCTTCGAGTGTCCCGTACTGCGCGAGCAGGCTGGCTGCGGTCTTCGGGCCGACACCGCGCGCGCCAGGCAGCTTGTCCGACGGATCGCCGCGCAGCGCGATGAAGTCGGGCACCTGCTCGGGGTCGACGCCGTAGCGTTCCCGCACCTCGGCGGGGCCGACGCGCGCCAGTTCGCTGACGCCGCGAATCGGCTGCAGGATCGTCGTCCGACCGCTCGCGAGCTGGAACGAGTCGCGGTCGGAAGTGGCGACGACCGCGGTGCCGCCGCGCTCCTCCTCCTGCTTTACCGCTGCGGCGAGGAAGTCGTCGGCCTCGTATCCCTCGCCCTTCGCCGCGGCGAAGCCGAACGCTCGCACGACGTCCGGCAGGAGGTCGAGCTGCTCCAGCAGCTCGTCATCGAACTCGCGCCCACCCTGATAGGCGGCGAAGAGCTCGTGGCGATACGTCGGGACGAAGAGCGTGTCCCAGCCGACCAGCACGGCACGCGGCTCCTCTCCCTGCCATAGACGCATGAGGAAGTTCGAGAAACCGATGATCGCGTTGGCAGGCTTCCCCTCGGCGCGCCGCATCGACTTCGGCAGCGCGTGGTACGCACGGTGCGTGAGCGAGTCGCCGTCGATGACGAGCAGCGGCCCCGTCACAGGTTCTGGCCCAGCCGGTCGATCTCCGCCATCAGGCGGTTGGTCGCCACGCGGGCGGCAGCCGACGGCTCCCTGTCCTGGAGGTCGTCGAGAGGGATCGGCTCGCCGTAACGCACGCGCAGAGGGCCGAGGCGCCTGAGCCGGTCTGTGCCGGAGATCGCGGCGGGGACGAGGGGCACGCCGGCCTCGAGCGCGATCCGTGCCGCTCCCGTGTGCGACTTCTGTTGGTACCTCTTCACCAGGCCTTTGCGCTCGCGGGTCCCGTGCGGGAACATCGCGACGACATAACCCTCTCTGGCGAGGCCGACCGCCCTCTGGATCGCCTCGACGTCACGCTCGCCACGACGGACGGGGAAGCCTCCGCCGGCATTGATCACGTGGTTGAGCGGCCACCAGTACAGCTCCGATTTCGCCATGAACCGCAGGAAGCGCTTCCGAAAGATCGGGACTCCGAGGGGCCAGGGATCGAAGTTCGAGAGGTGGTTGGCGGCTAGGACGAAGCCACCTTCTTTGGGGAGATTCTCGCGCCCCTGGGCACGCAATCGGAACAAGCCCTTGAGGATGGGCCACGACAAGGCTCCGATGACGAAATAGAGGGGACTCGGCCGCACCGCGCCAAGTATCCCCGGCCGGGCGGTCTTTCCGACGCTCGCTATGGTGTTTTCATGTCCAAGACCCTTGTCATCGCAGAGAAGCCTTCAGTTGGCCGTGATCTCGCGGGCGCGCTCGACGGTCCCTTCCAGCGCCGCAAGCTCGAGGACATCAAGCCGAAGCGCGGCAAGAAGAAGGCCGAAGAGCCGACGAATGAAGAGGTCGTCGAGGCCGCAAAGTCAACCACGAAGTCACGCTCGACCCGGGAAGAGGCGGTCTTCCTCGAGTCCGACGAGTACGTGATCACGTGGGCGGTCGGCCATCTCGTCCAGCTCGCCGAGCCCGAGGAGTACGACGAGAAGTGGAAGAAGTGGCGCATGGCCGATCTGCCGATCGTCCCACCTGACGGATTCAAGCTCGTTCCGCGTGACGCGAAGTCGAAGAAGCAACTGAAGCTGATCGAGACGCTGCTCAAACGCGAGGACGTCGATCGCATCATCAATGCCTGCGATGCAGGTCGCGAAGGCGAGCTCATCTTCGCGTATGTGTACGAGTCTGTTTTCGGCGAGTCGGCGACGAGCAAGAAGGCGCCGAAACCCGTCGAACGACTCTGGATCTCGTCGATGACGAAGCAGGCCATCCGCGAGGGCTTCGAGAAGCTGCGGCCCGGGCCGCAGATGCAGCCCCTCGAGGAGGCGGCTCGCTCGCGCTCCGAGGCCGACTGGCTCGTCGGCATGAACGCGACGCGCGCGGCGACGATCCGCGGCCGTGCCTGGGTCGGTGGCGTCGTCTCGCTCGGCCGAGTCCAGACCCCGACGCTCGCGATGATCGTGAGGCGCGAGCAGGAGATCCAGGCGTTCGTCCCCGAGTCCTACCGGCTGATCCACGGGACGTTCCAGCCGCCCTACCAGGGCCTCTGGTTCGAAGGGGACGAGACGCGCATCTTCGGCGACCTGGAACGGGCGGACAAGATCGTCGCCAAGGTCTCCGGGCAGGACGGCACGATCGAGAAGGTCGAGCGCAAGGAGCAGTCCGAGCGAGCGCCGCTGCTCTACGACCTGACGTCGCTGCAGCGCGACGCGAACCGCCGCTACGGATTCTCCGCGCGCCGGACGTTGCAGGCCGCGCAGTCTTTGTACGAAGGCAAGAAGGCGATCACGTATCCACGAACGTCATCGCGCTTCCTCTCCGGCGACATGGTCCCGCAGCTCAAGCCGACCGCCGCGACGTTGCAGCCGATCGAGGACTACCGCAAGGGCGCGGAGTACGTACTTGGACTCGACCAGTTGCCGCTCGGACGTGTCGTCAACGACGCCAAGGTCTCCGACCACCACGCGGTCATCCCGACGGACATCGAAAAGGATCTAGAGGCCTTCACGCCCGACGAGCGCCGCGTGTTCGATCTCGTGGCGAAGCGCTTTCTCGCCGTCTTCCATCCGCCGGCGCGCTACGCCCGCACGACGGTCATCACCATCGTCGAGGAGGAGCGGTTCCGTACGCGCGGCAAGATCACGCTCGAGGCCGGCTGGCGCGGCGTCTACGGCGTCGAGCCCGACCAGGAGCGACAATCCGAGGACGAGTCGGAGGGCGGCGAGATCCCGGCAGTGAAGGAAGGGCAGACCGTCCGGTGCATCGCAGCCGAGATCGAGGACAAGATGACGAAGCCGCCGCCTCGCTACACCGAGGCGACACTGCTCTCGGCGATGGAGACGGCGGGCAAGCTCATCGACGACGAAGAGCTGCGCGAGGCGATGAAGGAGTCGGGTCTCGGTACGCCGGCCACGCGCGCCGAGACGATCGAGACGCTCATCCGCCGCGAGTACATCGAGCGCGTCGGCAAGGACCTCCAGGCGACGCCGAAAGGTATCCAGGTGGTGACGATGCTCGAGGAGCACAAGCTCACGTCGCCGGAGCTCACGGGTGACTGGGAGCACAAGCTCTCGGACATCGAGCGCGGTCAAGGCGACCGCAAGGCCTTCATGAAGGGCATCGCCGACTTCGCCAAGGAGACGGTCGACCAGATTGCCGCTCTGGACAAGGAGAAGCTCCGTCCGGTGCGCGTCGAGCTCGGGCTTTGCCCGCGCTGCGGCGCCGAGACCGGCGAGATCATCAAGGAGAACTCGAAGGCCTACGGCTGCACGAGCTGGAAGAGCCGAGAGGAGGTCGGGTGCGGCTTTGTGGTCTGGAAACGGGTTGCCAGCCGTACTCTCACGCCCGAGATCGCGCGCCAGTTGATCGAGGAACGTCGGACCCGGGAAGTACTCTCCGGGTTCCGGTCACGCAACGGCAAACCTTTTCGTGCCCGGCTCGTCTTGAACGACGAGGACAAGATCGAGTTCGAGTTTCCCGTGCGCGCGCAAACCAAAGAGCCGGCGGCAACGGAATAACGAAGAGCAAGGTCTCGTTTTTGCCGTCGAACCCCCAAAGGGTGCGGTTGTCCCTGGAAATAAAAGGGGAACCCGCCTACAGTGCGAAGGTTGCCCGCGAATCACAAAGTAGGACCTGAAAGGAACATTTGACACAGAATCAGCTTCACGAACTGCTTGATTCCGACCAGGCGAAGGCGCTCGTCGAGGGTGCTGAGGAGCGTGGTTATCTCGAAGCTGCCGAGCTCGAGGCGTTCTCCCTTGAGCACGAGCTCAAGGAGGACGAAATCGAGGAGCTGACCCGCGAGCTCGAGCGCATCGGTCTCGAGGTGCGCCAGCCTGCCGCCGAAGCCGACAAGGAGAAGGAGAAGCCCGCCGAACCGGCGGAGACGCACGTCCTCTCGGGCTCGGCCGACAGCCTCCAGCTCTTCCTCGCCGACGTGGGCCGCCACAAGCTGCTCACCGCCTCGGAAGAGGTCACGCTGGCCAAGGCCATCGAGCGGGGCGACCCGACCGCCAAGCGGCGGATGATCGAGTCGAACCTGCGCCTGGTCGTGTCCATCGCCAAGGGCTACCGCGGCCTCGGCGTCCCGTTCCTGGATCTGATCCAGGAGGGCACGCTCGGGCTGAACCGTGCGGTCGAGAAGTTCGACTGGCGGCGCGGGTTCAAGTTCTCGACGTATGCGACCTGGTGGATCCGCCAGTCGGTGCAGCGTGCCGTGGCGAACCACGCCCGGACGATCCGCGTCCCTGTTCATGTCGTCGAGCGCCAGCAGAAGCTGTCGCGGGCGGCCCGCCGGCTCGAGGTCGAGCTTGGTCGAGAGGCGACGAAGGACGAGCTCGCCGAGGCGACCGGCCTCCCGATCCAGCACGTCGACGAGGCGCTCGGCGCCGCTCAGGCATCCGTCTCGCTGAACCAGACGGTCGGCGCGGACGACGAGGGCGAGCTGGGCGACCTGTTCGCCGACCGCGAGGCGGCCGATCCGTTCGACGAGGCCGAGGAGTCGCTTCGGCGCCAGGGAGTGCGCCGGGCTCTGGACGCTCTCCCAGAGCGGGAACGCCGCATCCTGGAGCTCCGTTTCGGCTTCGAGGGCGAGCCGTGGACGCTCGAGGCGATTGGGCACGAGCTCGACCTGACGCGCGAACGCGTCCGGCAGCTCGAAGGCCAGGCGCTTGCACGGCTGTCGGCTCTACGAGATCTGATCTCACTCGCCGCCTAGCCGCAGCACCATTGGATCGGACCTGAGGGCGGCCCAAGGGCCGCCCTCAGTGTTCTGCGAGCGAGCTCCATCTACGCATCATGATGCTATGATGCGAGTATGCCGAAGGCCCGAACGACCCTGACGATCGACGAAGACGTTCTCCGGGCGGTCCGCGTTCGCGGTGCCCGTACGGGCAAAGGCGACAGCCAGGTCATCGAAGACGCGCTCCGGCGCGAGCTGGGATTCGATCTGCTCGACCGGCTCTGGCAGCGCAACGACCTGGGAGAAGACGAGGCGATCGCCCTCGCAGCTGAGGCGCAGCACAGCACGCGTCGGCGACGCCGCTGACGGTGCGGGCGGTCCTCGACCCGAACATCCTCATCGCAGCGCTGCTCTCGCCGACGGGGACGCCCGCGCGAGCCGTCGTGCGTTGGCTGGCGGGCGAGTTCGAGCTGATCGTTTCGGAGCTGCTGCTTCGAGAGCTCGACCGCGCGCTTGTGTACCCGAAGCTCCGCGATCGCATCCCGTCCGAGGATGCGAAAGCGTTCGTGGAGCTCCTCCGCGAAGCGGCCATCGTCGCACCTGATCCGGTCAGCGGCTCGCATCACTCCTCCGACACCGGCGACGACTACTTGCTGGCACTCGCCGAGGTCGGGCGCGCCATCCTCGTGACCGGAGATGCGCACCTCCTCGTCCTTGCCGGCGAGCTTCCAATCGTCACGGCGCGTGCCTTCGTGGAGTCGCTGGCGCCTCCTTAGACTCGGAACGTGCATGACTGGCCCGGACGCGCAGCTGTCGAGCGGCTTCGGCTTTGGCCTGTACTCGAACGTGTTGTGGGAGCCGTCGAGGAGAACGACGCGTTTGCCGGCGCCATCTTGATCGGATCCCTCGTTCGCGGCGAAGGAGACTCGCTGAGCGACGTCGATCTCGTCGTCGTCGCGAAGCCGGGCGCGTGGGTTGCGGCCTGGGCGGCTCGTCACGAACTCTCGTCGGATTCCCTCTATTGCTGGGATCGGCTGGAGCCTGGTTTCCCGGATCTTGGTGCGCACCGATGGTTCACGCCTGACCTGATCAAGGTGGAATGCCCGATTACGACGCCACGCGGCGGCTTCCACCTCCGTGGACCGTTCGCAGTCGTTGCCGGAGAAGAGAATCTGGCCGAAGAGATCGAGCGGCTGCCCGCGCTGACTCCTGAGGAGATCGCGCAATACGTCCATGAGCGTGCCGCGGCCGGGAAGCTCGATGAGGCTGAGCGGCTGTACGGCGACCTCAAGAACGTTCTACGCGGCAACCCTGGCTCATGACGGAGTCTCGACGGATATCCGTTAGTCAACTTCGACGTGCCATGGGCGCCTCAACCGTTTCCAGGCCTGTCTCCAAACGCCAGGGCCCGGTGTCGGACACCGTGACGTAAGTGTGACGAACTATCCACCGCCACCGCCCGATGCGAGGCGGCATGGACGTATCCCACCTCCTCGAGCCATGCCGAGCTGGGCCACGGCCTGGTGTCGGACACCCGGACGTGGGTGTAACGGCGCCGCCTCCGAAAGCCATGGCTCGGGGGCCGAGCAGCCAACACCTGGGGTCGGTGGCCGTCTTACCTTGAGGAAGGCTTTACCTTCTGTTCATACTTGTGCGTCCGCCTGGAGGGGCGGGACGACGAAAGGAGTTTGATGAGGGGGAATTTGAGAAGGCTCGCCCTGCCTCTCGCGGCGCTGGTTGTGCTGGTAGTCGCAGGTACGGCAGGTGGAGCCTCGAAGGCAGGCACGCTCGTCTTTGCAGGCACGGCGGATCCGACGTATATGGATCCGGCGCTCGCGTCGGATGGCGAGACGTTCCGCGCCACCGAGCAGATCTTCGAAGGGCTCGTGAAGCTGAAGCCGGGAACGACCAAGATCGTTGCGGGCCTGGCCACGAAGTGGAAGCTCAGCGGTGCGGGCAAGGTCTGGACGTTCGACCTGCGCAAGGGCGTCAAGTTCCATGACGGCACGGCGTGGAACGGCGCGGCGGCATGTGCGAACTTCAACCGCTGGTACAACTGGACGGGTCCGTTCCAGGATCCGTCGGCCACGTTCTACTACCAGGCCACGTACGGCGGGTTCAAGAAGAACGAGGTCGCGAATCTGTCACCGCCGCTCTTCCGGAGCTGCGCAACTCGCGGGTCACACCGGATCGTCGTGCGGCTGAACCGCGCCTCGGGCGTGTTCTTCCCGTCGCTCGTGATCCAGTCGTTTGCAATGCAGAGCCCGACGGCGATGAGGAAGTACGGCGCCGACCAGGGCACTCTGCAGGGCGGGGCGTTCCGGGCGACCGGCTCGTACCCGTTCCAGCATCCGACCGGCACCGGCCCGTTCAAGTTCTCGTCGTGGACGGTCGGCGAGAAAGTCGAGCTGGTGAAGTACAAGGGCTACTGGGGCCAGAAGGCAAAGCTGGACAAGATCATCATCCGGCCGATCTCGGACAACCAGGCGCGCTTCCAGGCGCTGAAGACCGGTGAGATCAACGCCTTCGACCTCGCTCCGCCTCAGGATCTCGGCGGCCTGACGGGCGACTCGAGGCTGAAGGTGATCAAGCGGCCGGCGTTCAACGTCGCCTACGTGACGATCCATCAGGGCCCTGGCTCGCCGATGAACGAGCTCAAGGTCCGCCAGGCGGTTGCTTACGGCCTGAACCGGCCCGCCGTGGTCCGCAACTTCTACTACGGAACCGGCCGTGTGGCGCACGAGTTCCAGCCGCCGAGCCTGTTCGGTTACTCGAACAAGGTGCCGAAGTACGCGTACAACCCGGCGAAGGCGAAGGAGTTGCTCAACTCGTCTAACTGCAAGGTCCCGTGCAAGGTCGACTTCTGGTACCCGACCAACGTCACGCGGCCGTACATGCCGGACCCGAAGCGGAACTTCGAAGCCTTCGCGGCGAGCCTCGAGGCCTCCGGCTTCAACGTGGTCGCGCACAGCGCACCGTGGCGCCCCACGTACGTACCGAAGGTCAACGAAGGGTCGGCGGGCGATCTGAACCTGATCGGCTGGACCGGCGACTACGGAGATCCCGACAACTTCCTCGGGACCTTCTTCCGTAACTTCAACCCGCAGTTCGGTGCCAGCAACAAGGCGATCGAGAACATCCTCAATCGCGCACTCAACGAGCCGAACTTCCCGAAGCGGGTGAAGCTCTACCAGCAGGCGAACATCCTGATCATGAAGTACCTGCCCGGCGTTCCGTATGCGCATGCAACCCCGGCACTCGGTGCCGAGAAGCGCATTACGAAGCTGATCGCAACGCCGGTCGGCGGTGTCTGGTTCCAGTTCGCTGGATTCGGAGGTCAGTAGCAGATAGACAGGCAACCGGCGGACGGCTAGATGCTTCGGTACGTCGTCCGCCGGTTGCTGCTGCTCGTCCCGATCCTGCTCGGGGTTTCGATCCTGATCTTCGTCTGGATCAGAGCGTTGCCGGGCGACCCCGCGTCGGCGCTGCTCGGCGAACGAGCAACTCCCGCGCTCGTCCAGCAATACAAGGACCGCTACGGGCTCGACCGTCCGATCTTCGTGCAGTACTGGGAATACCTCAAGGTCACCGGGACAGGAGACCTCGGGGTGAGCACCATTACGCGTCGGCCTGTCACGGAGGAGATCGGCAGGCGCTTCCCGGCGACGATCGAGCTCGCCGTTGCGGCGATGATCATCGCGATCGGGATCGGGTTACCACTCGGGTTCTTCGCGGCCAAGCGCTACGGCGGCGTCTTCGACAATCTGAGCCTGGTCGGCTCGCTGATCGGGATCTCGATCCCGATCTTCTTCCTCGCGATCATCCTGAAGTACTTCTTCGCGGTGAAGTGGCACTGGCTGCCGAGCGTCGGGCGGCAAGACATTCTGTTGAGCCCCGACCATCCCACCGGGTTCTACATCCTCGACGGCCTGATCACGCGCGACTGGACCGCGCTGTGGGACGCGATCAAACACCTGATTCTGCCGGCGATCGCGCTCGGCTCGATCCCGCTCGCAGTGATCATGCGGATCACTCGCGCCGCCGTTCTCGACGTGCAGAACGAGGATTACGTCCGGACCGCGCGGGCCAAAGGTCTGGCGCCGCATACCGTCGACGAGCGCCATATCCTGCGCAACGCGCTGCTCCCGGTCTCGACGATCATCGGGCTGCAGACAGGGCTGCTGCTCTCAGGCGCGGTACTGACCGAAACCGTCTTCGCCTTCCCAGGAATGGGCGCGTGGCTCCGCGACGCGATCTTCGGTAGCGACTACCCGGCTCTGCAAGGTGGGATCCTCTTCCTCGCACTCGTGTTTGTCGTCGTGAACTTGCTCGTCGACATCTCCTACGCGCTGATCAACCCGCGCATCAGGTACAGCTGATGTCGGTCGCCGAGCTCGAAGCACGCGAACTCCAGCTCGATGCTCCCTCCGGCCTGTGGAGCGAAGCCTGGTACAGGCTCGTGCGCAACCCGGGCGCAATCCTCGGGGGACTCTTCGTCTCGGTCTTTGTCACGGTTGCGATTTTCGCGCCGCTGATCGCACCCTTCGGACCGACGGATCAGAACCTTGACCTCCTCGACCAGGGGAAGCCGGTCGGTCCGTCTGCCGATCACTGGTTCGGCATCGACCTGCTCGGGCGAGACGAGTTCTCGCGCATCGTCTTCGGGGCGCGCTACTCGCTTCTGATCGGAGTGGTCTCGGTTGCCATCGGCCTCTCCATCGGACTTCTCCTCGGGGCGACTGCCGGCTATCTCGGTGGCTGGGTCGACTCCGTGATCATGCGTTGCATGGATGTCATGCTTGCGATCCCAGGCTTGCTGTTCGCCATCGGCATTGTCGCGGCGTTGGGAGCCGGCCTCTGGCAGGTGATGGTCGCCGTCGGGGTCGTCAACATCCCGATCTTCGCGCGCCTACTGCGGGGATCGGTCCTGGCGCAGAAGGAGAACGACTTCGTCTTAGCGGCGAGGTCGGTGGGGGTTCGGCGGCGTGGGATCCTCTTTTCGCACATCCTTCCGAACGCGATCTCGCCGGTGATCGTGCAGGGGACGCTTGCGATGGCCACGGCGATCATCGACGTCGCCGGACTGGGCTTCCTCGGGCTCGGCCCGCAGGACCCCGCGACCCCGGAGTGGGGAACGATGCTGGCCAACGTGAACGACTACCTGGCCGTCGGACCGTTCCTGGCAATCATCCCGGGCATCGCCATCGTCATCGCGGTCCTCGGGTTCAACCTGATCGGGGACGGATTGCGCGAGGCGCTCGATCCGAAGCTGCGCGGGCGTGGATAGAACCGCGCTCCTCTCCGTCGAGAACCTGCACGTCCGTTTCTCGACGCGCCGGGGAACCGTCCACGCGGTCAACGGAATCTCGTTCGACATTGCGCCGGGAGAGACGCTCGGGATTGTCGGCGAGTCCGGTTGCGGAAAGAGCGTGACCTCACTCGCGATCCTCGGCTTGCTCGCGCGCAACGGGCGCGTGGAATCCGGCGCCGCGGTGTTCCAAGGCAAGGATCTCGTGCGCCAGAGCGACCGGGCCCTGCGGCGTATCCGCGGCAAGGAGATCGCCATGATCTTCCAGGATCCGATGACGTCGCTGAATCCGGTGCTGACGATCGGTCGGCAGATCCGCGAGGCGCTCGAGACTCACTTCGACATGGACCGCAAGGACGCCGAGAAGCGCGCCGGCGAGTTGCTCGACCGCGTCGG
>Ga0184612_10000142_pt1 | contig 31420 bp, 25 predicted proteins | sample PLM3_60_coex_FD_133163 | JGI IMG/M metagenome (GOLD analysis project Ga0184612, IMG submission 133163) | Groundwater sediment microbial communities from an aquifer in East River, Colorado, USA - PLM3_60_coex | ecosystem: Environmental > Terrestrial > Soil > Riparian zone | place: USA: East... | reverse complement strand
GGCCTGCTCCCTGCCCCCATCAAGAGTCAAGTTGCCGTCCGCACCGGGCTCTCAAAGCGGTGTGAGCCAAACCGGCATTGCTTCTTGGTACGGCCCAGGGTTTCATGGGAAAGCAACGGCCAGCGGGGTTATCTATGATCAGAACGATCTGACCGCAGCGCACCAGACATTACCCCTCGGCACCCGCGTTATGGTTACCAATCTCGAAACCCGCAGCTCCACCGAAGTGACAATCAACGACCGCGGTCCCTTTGCCAAGGGTAGAATCATAGACCTCTCCTTTGCGGCAGGAAAAGCTCTCGGCATGATCGGTCCCGGCACGATTCCGGTGCACGTGGAAGTGATCGACGGTCCCAACAACATTCAATCGATTCGCGCTTCTCTGGATTACACATTGCAGTTGGGATCTTTCTCCCAAATCGAGAATGCGCAACAGCTGCGCGACAAGCTCAAAAGTTCTTATGCGGACGTTTCCATCGTCCCGCTGCAAGCGAAGGATGTCACGTATTATCGGGTTCAGTTGGGAACCTTCTCCAACCGCAACGCCGCCGAAGAACAGGCGCGCCTACTCTCAAAATCAGGATTCCCGGTTATCATTATGGAGAAATAGGTGGATGTTCTTGTTTGGTTGGTGTCCCAAGCTGCATTTCTCTGGGCTCGCGGGTTAAAGCGCGTTTGGATACTCGCCGTTGCCGGGTTGCTAGCGAGTTGCTCCAGCTCCAACCCTTCGCCGAAAATTTCTCCGCCGCCTGAGTCTTTTAAGGAACTGCAGCAAAGAATCGCCCTGATCCGCGAGTTGCCGTTCAAGCGTGAAGTATCTTTGGCCGACGAATCGCCGAAAGCGACTTTCGAAGGAATTCTTGCTGACGAGTACGGGACGCAGTCACTCGTCCATATCTCGCGCGCTTACAAGCGACTCGGACTTCTTCCTGAATCCACAGATTTCGGCGCAGCTCTGGCGGACTATGTGAGGTTAGAGCGAACTTTTTACTACGAGGCCCGTAAGGACCTCCTTGTGATCTTACCCGATGGGACTCAGCTGGTCCAGGCAATGAGGGAGGAGCCTGGCCGTAACTTAGAGCAACTTCGGGTCGTATTGGCCCTCTCCCGAGCGCTACAAGAACAGCACTTTCAATGGCAAGGAAAGCTAAACGGAATCTCGCTGGAGGATCGCAAGCTCGCTTTTCGCGCGCTAGCCGTCGGCGACACCGTCCTTGTTGGCATCGCCTATCTGCAAGCATCTCAACCAACGATTACGCCGTCGGATTCAGTCCGGACCCTGGCCAGATGGGCAACTGCGTTGGAAAAAATAAGCTCCCATCTTCCGCAACTGCTGCAAAAAAAGCTGGTATTTCCCTATCGCGATGGCAGTCAATTTGTTCAATGGGCTCATGCCGCCAAAGGATGGACTGGAGTCAATGCTGTCTTTGCCGATCCGCCATTTTCGACCTCGCAGATTCTTCACCCGGAGAAGTATTACGTCAAACGAGAAAATCCGTTGCACCTCCGCCCTTCAGCCTTGGCGCGGCAAATGAAGGAAAGCGCGGTCGTCGATCAGACATTGGGCGAATATCTCGTTCAATTGCTCCTGGCGTTGAACCTGTCGCGCCAGGAAGCGAGCCAAATCGCAGCAGCCTGGACCGGCGACCAATTATCGGCATATCAGGAAGGAGACAATCTTTTGACGGCGTGGATCACGGCCTGGAAAAAGGATGACGACGCCCGGGCCTTTTATCGCGCTTACCAAAATCTGCTGCAGCGGCTGCACCGCTTGCGCTTCGCACCATCACCTGGTCGGACCGACAGTGTGCAAGCCGAGCTACCCGGGGACCGCTTGATATTGCTGCAGCTCGAGGGACCGTTTGTTCTCCTCCTTGACGGCACGACGCCGACTCGATCCATGCAACTCGCCGACGAAGTTTGGAAGAATCTGGACGCGGAGACCGAGTCCACCGTGATCCCCTTCGACTCCGCTAAAGGACTGCCTCAGTTGTCTTTTAGAATCAGATAACGACCGCCTTCGCTCTTCACCCGGCCTTCCCTCATCAGCTTTTCCAGGTGTGCTTGGACGGAAAACTCCGCGACCCTTTGTAGAGCAGGCGAAACACCCACGTAAATCATTTCGGTGATGTCGCCGATGGTGTTGCGCCCTTTAAGCAGCGCGTCTATAACCTGCTTTTCCCGCATCATGCGATGCTCGATGTATTCCTTAATCTTCGCCTCGGGCTTGCCGACAAGAGGTCCATGCCCTGGCAGAACTAAACTGATATTGAATTCGAGTAGTCTCTCCAAGGACCTCAAGTAGTCTGTCATATTGCCGTCCGGCGGGCGAATCACAGCCGTGCCGTAGCCGAGAATATTGTCGCCGCTGAACAGCACCCTGTCGCCGGACTCATAAAAGCAACAGTGGCCGGATTCATGGCCCGGCGTGTGAAGCACTTGCAACTCGCCGCCGCCGAACGCAATCCGATCGTTGTCGTCGTATTGAAAATCTTCGCCACCGAGATAACCCGCACGCGAGCGATGAATGCCCAACTTGGCGCCGCAGCGCTTTCTCAAGGCCAGGGCACCGCCGCAATGGTCGCTATGAATATGCGTCAGAAGAATCTTTTCGATCTTCTTTGCGCCCATCGCTTCCGCCTGCTCGATAATTCCGTCCATGTTCGAGTCCTCACTCAACGCAACATCTATAACCAGGACGTTCTCCTTACCGACGACGTATTGATTCGTCCCCTGTAAAGTCATGATGCCAGGGTTATTCGCGGTGTAATAACGGATGCGGTCGGGTGTAGCCATCGTAGGCCTCTCAGCGCCTTCCAAGTTCGAAATGACAGATTGAAGAATTCCGGCCAGAATCGCTAGCGATGTTTTACCCATCGTCGCCAGCGCTTCTCGTCGTCTCATTGCGGTAAGTTTCTAGTTCCTGGTTTCGGGTTGCTAGTTTCGGTTTCAACTCGAAACTCAAAACCCGCAACTCGAAACACTAATTCTGCAGCAGCTGCCGCAGCACGTACTCCAAAATCCCTCCATGCCGATAGTAATCCAATTCCGCGGGTGTATCGATACGGCAGAGGACCTTGAACTCTGTGACCTTGCCGTCATCACTGGTCGCTTTTACGGTGAGTTCCTGTCGCAGATTGAGTCCGGCCGAGATGCCAGCGACATCGAACTTCTCGAATCCCGTCAGACCGAGGGACTTAAGGTTTTCGCCGGCCTTGAACTGCAAGGGCACAATCCCCATGCCGATCAGATTGCTGCGGTGAATGCGCTCAAAGCTCTCCGCAATCGCCGCTTTGATGCCGAGGAGCCTCGGTCCTTTGGCCGCCCAGTCGCGGGACGAGCCGGTACCGTATTCTTTGCCAGCGATGACGATTAGAGGAACGCCTTCCTTTTGATACTGCATGGCTGCGTCGTAAATCGACATCTGCTTCTTGTCCGGCAGATGTACCGTCACTCCGCCTTCGGTTCCCGGCGCCAAAAAATTCTTCAGCCTGACGTTGGCGAAGGTACCGCGCATCATGACTTCATGGTTGCCGCGCCGCGCGCCGTATTGGTTGAAGTCTTTCTGCGCTACGTCATTGTTCGTAAGATAGCGCGCCGCCGGACCGTTCTTTTCGATGGAACCCGCGGGCGAGATGTGGTCCGTCGTAACCGAGTCGCCAAGCAGCGCCAACACACGCGCCCCTTTGATTTCCTTGAGTTCTCCCGGAGTCTTCGACATGTTCCCGAAGTATGGCGCTTCCCTCACATAGGTCGATTGACCATCCCACTGGAACAGTTCGCCTTCAGGCACAGGCATTGTTTTCCAGCGCTCATCGCCTTCGGTGGCCTGGCTGTACTCTTTCTTGAACATCTCCGGGCGCACCGACTTGTTCATTACCGCCTGAACTTCCTGGGGTGTCGGCCAGATGTCTTTGAGATAAACCGGCTTACCCTGCGAATCGTTTCCCAGCGCGTCTTTATATAGATCCACATCCATACTGCCGGCCAGCGCATAGGCCACCACCAGCGGCGGCGACGCGAGATAATTCGCTCGCACGCTAGCATGAATGCGTCCTTCGAAATTGCGATTACCGGACAAGACGGCGGCGGCCACTAGATCTCCTTCTTGAATGGCGTTGGCCACCGGCTCCGGCAATGGACCGCTGTTACCGATGCAAGTGGTACATCCGTAGCCCACCAAGTGGAATCCGAGTTTTTCTAGATCAGAGAGTAGGCCGCTGTCCTTTAGATACTCAGTGACGACTTTAGATCCCGGCGCCAAACTGGTTTTCACCCAAGGCTTTCTTGTGAGGCCTTTCTCTGCCGCTTTCCTCGCCAGTAAGCCCGCGCCGATCAGCACCGAGGGATTAGACGTATTGGTGCAGCTGGTGATGGCTGAGATCACAACCGAACCATGCCCGAGCTGGAACTTGTCGCCGTTCAACTGCACGTTCACGGTCTTGGCTGCGTCGCCACTCTTCATTAATGACGGTAGTGCTTCTCGAAACGCTTTCTTACTTTCCGTGAGCGGCACGCGGTCCTGCGGTCTTCGGGGACCGGCCAGGCTCGGCACCACGCTACCGAGGTCGAGCTCAAGCGTATCGGTGAACATCGGATCGGGTGACGCATCCGTCCGGAACATGCCCTGCTCTTTGGCATAGGTTTCGACGAGTTTGATCAGCTCCGGATCGCGTCCGGTGAGCTGCAGATATCGAAGCGTCTCGTCGTCGATCGGGAAGTATCCGATCGTTGCGCCGTACTCCGGGCCCATATTTCCAATGGTGGAGCGATCGGCCAGGCTTAAAGTCGAAAGTCCCAAGCCATAAAACTCGACGAACTTTTCGACGACGCCTTTTTTACGAAGCATCTGTACGACGGTTAGCACCAGGTCGGTGGCCGTGGCGCCTTCGGGCAGTCTGCCGTGAAGCTTGAAGCCGATGACTTCGGGGATAAGCATGATGATGGGCTGGCCGAGCAGCGCCGCTTCAGCTTCGATACCACCCACGCCCCAACCCACCACGCCCAAGCCGTTGATCATCGGCGTGTGGGAATCCGTTCCAACGACTGTGTCAGGATAGGCAAATGTTGCGCCGTCTTTCTTAGCGCGAAATACCACCGGAGCCAAATATTCAAGATTGACCTGATGGCAGATCCCGGTATCCGGCGGGATGAGCCGGAAATTATCGAAAGCTCTCTGACCCCAACGCAAGAAGGCGTAGCGCTCGACGTTGCGCTCGAACTCGATTTGGGAATTCTTGTGGAAAGCGTCGGGAGTGCCGAAATAATCTACCTGTACCGAGTGGTCGATGACCAGATCCACCGGCGCCAGCGGATTGATCTTTTTCGGATCGCCGCCGAGGCGCTTCATCGCCTCCCGCATCGCGGCGAGATCGACTATCGCTGGCACTCCGGTTAAGTCCTGCATCAACACGCGGGCCGGCATGAAGGCGATTTCTTTGTCCTGCTTCGCCTTGGGACTCCAGGTCGCCAGCGCTTCAATGTCGTTTTTGTTGACGTGATGATTGTCTTCATGGCGGAGCAGGTTCTCCAACAACACCTTCAAAGAGACCGGCAACTTGGAGACGTTCTTAAAGCCACTCTTTTCCAGCAGATCGAGCCGGAAAATGTCGTAGCTCTGGCTGCCCACCGTCAGCGTCTTTCGCGTGCCGAAACTATCCACGTACTTCTGAGCCATAGCGATCTCCTTTATGGGTCTGAGGCTTAACCTATTTTGTAGCGAGGGTGGGGGGATAAAGCAACAGGGAAGATTGCGATCGGATTTAGGAAACAACCACGAAGCGGTTACAAGAGCGAGGCAAGGCAGTGGCGAGGCTTTTAAAAACGGCGCAAGGAGATGCTACCATTTCGGTAAACGGATCGAGGATGATTCAGAAGGGTGGGAACATGATGGTGAAAAGAAATATCACGCTTACAATTCACAAGTATTCTGCAGAACGATTGGACACAACAGTATCCATGCTGGCCGAGGCGTTTGTCACCAATCCCCTTCACATCTCGGCTTTCGGCTCGCAACGCATCGATCAGAATCGATTGTTTTTCCGCATCGGCCTGCGGCATATGTTCACTGGCCAAGCCTTTGTCGCGTTGGGAGATGGTCAAGTTCGCGGCTACATCCACTTTAACGCGTCGCCCTATTGCCTCCCGGCGCCGGAAGAGATTCCGCTGGCGGCTACGACTCTATTGAAACCCCTCGGGGCGGCAATTCCACAAGTCATCAAGTGGTTCGCTCGATGGTGCCATCTCGATCCCGAGGAACCGCACGTGCACCTGGGACCCATCGGCGTGGCTCCTGAGGCTCAGGGACAAGGAATCGGCACGGCATTGATGAATCGGTATATCGAGCATCTCAAACAGGAGCGATCCGCCGGCTATCTCGAAACCGACAAACCGGAAAATGTTGAATTCTACAAGAAGTTCGGTTTCGCGGTTCAGCGTCAAGAGCAACTCATCGGTACAATGATCTGGTACATGCGGCGACCCTGGGACGGCGCAACACAAATTTGATCGCTGTCGGTCATAGCGAACGACGTCTGACGGCAAACTGCAAATACCTGCATTTTGGGTTCAATTCATTTGAAATTTTCACCCTTGACAGAAAACACCTATATCCATTAAATCGGCCATTGCTTTGCGACTTCTCAGGGAAAATTCATACCACTATGCTGTTGGGAAGCAGGAGGTTTTTAACTTCCTATTTTACTGAGAGCATGAATCCGCAAAACAGAAAATCCGAATTGTGAAATAACAACCTCGCGCAAAGCGAGGGACAGGAGTGGAGTGATGAGCAGTGAGAACACGTTGAGTCGCCGGGGGTTCCTGGGAGCACTGACAGCCGTAGGATCAATCAGCCTCTCAGCCTGCGCAACCAATTCAAGGCAAACCTCGAGAGTTTTGGCGGCGGACCGTACGGCGGGACAGCTTCCGCCGCGCGCCGAATTTGTCGTGCGCGATGCTTATGTCGTGACCATGGATCCACAATTGGGCGACATACCTCGGGGCGACGTCCACGTGCGCAACGGCGCGCTGGTCGCCATCGGTCCCAATCTCGCGGCGCCAGCGGCCGAAGAAATCGACGGCAGCAACCGGATCGCCCTACCCGGCTTCATCGACACCCATTTCCATCTCTGGGGTAGCTTCGCCCGCGGCATCGTTGCCGACAGCGACTTCGATTACTTTCCGGTTATGAGCCGCATCGGCCCCGCGATGACGCCTGAAGACGCCTACAACAGTTCCAAGCTTGGGATCGCCGAGGCCGTGAACTCTGGGCTGACAACGATTCACGACTGGTCGCACAATATCATTTCGGGTGCATACGCCGACGCCGATTTGCGCGCGCTTCGCGATGTTGGCATCCGCGCGCGCTTCTCTTACGGCTACAGCCGTAATTTGCAATTAAAGCCTGAGCAGACGGCCGACCTGGCCGATATCGCACGGGTAAAACGCGAATGGTTCGGTTCGTCCAATGATGGTCTTTTGACCATGGGCTTTGCGTCGCGGGGACCGGGGGACACACCGCCGCAGGTTTACCAAAAAGAATGGGAGAATGCCCGCAGTTTGGGAATCCCCATCACGCAGCACGCGGGCCGCTCCATCGGTGAGATTAAAAAGTTTCGCCGCATCGAGATCTTATACCGCGACAGGCTGCTGGGTCCGGATGTTCAGCTCATTCACACCTACAACGCGTCGCCGGAAGAACGCCAGATGATCGCCGAGACAAAGACACACGTCAGCATCGCCCCGTTCACGGCGTCGCGTCTCGCGTCGGGACTTCCCTATCTCGGTGACCTCCTCGCGAAAGGTGTCCAATGCAGTTTGTCCGTAGACACAACCACCGTAGGCGGCAATGCCGACATGTTCAGCATCATGCGGCTCATGCTGCAGCTGAATCATCTGCGTTCGATGAACGTGCTCGAAGTCCAGCCGCGGCGCATTTTGGAATTGGCTACCCTCGACGGCGCGAAAGATTTGGGCATTGCCGACCGTGTCGGCTCGCTGACGCCCGGCAAGCGGGCCGACCTGATCCTGGTGCGAACCAACGACCTAAACACCGCGCCCTTTGGCAATCCGGCGATCCTCCTCGTTCAGCAGGCACAGCCGGTCAATGTCGACACCGTCGTGATCGACGGGCGCATTCTCAAGTATAAGGGAGAACTCACCGCGATTGACGCCGAGGAGGTGATTCGCAAGGCTGTAGAATCCTTCGCGGTGGTGCGTAAACGTGCCGGCGGCCCGTACTAAGCAAAGGAATCATTAGCGGTCCTTAATCTCTTTCAACGCTTGGCGCAGATAGCTCTGGTCAACGAATTTACTGGGCTCAGGTAGCGGTCCCTTCGAACCGGTTTGTTCGGCGTAAATCCGGATATTATATTTGAGTCCTTCTATAGTGACTTCGCCGTTGGGCGGCCAGAAGCGATTCTGCGTATAAAACTCCCAACCCTTGCGGGCGTGAACCGGCTTGAGTTGCATCTCTTTGGCCAGAAAGTCGATGGCAGCTTCTCTGTTTTCATGCAGCCAGCGCAGCGACTCCACCATCGCGCGCATAAAACGCACCATCACGGGGCGGTTCTTTTCCGCCCAGCTTCTTCGCGTCGCGATGACGTTGGTTTGAAAATAGGGAACACCGTCCGAAAGCTTGCCGATGACATTGAAACCGGCTTCTTCTGCGGCATAATTCAACGGCACGGCGACGGTTGTCGCACTGATTTGGCCCGACTGCAACGCCGCGAGGTTGGTTGCCGAGCCACCAGCGATGATCAACAGTTTATAATCGCGAGGGTATTCCAATCCTTTCAACTTCAGCGCCTCGCGCAGCACCGTAATCGTACCGCCGGTCAATGACGCCGTGCCAAAGGTGGCTCCGCGCAGGTCTTCATAAGTCTTGATATTTTTCGCTGCGATGATGAATTGCGCCGTGCCGTTGATGACGCCGCCGGTGAGGATGAAATCCAAGCCCCGCTCCGATGCATCGATATAGGGTTCAGCGCCTCCAGAGCCTATATGCAAAGACCCTGCGGAAAGAGCCTGAACGGTCATCGGCATCCCGCGCAGCAGCACCAACTGCACATCTAAACCTTGCTGCTCAAAGAAACCCTTTCTCGCACCGACCCAGAGTGGACTGTATCCAAGAGTCTTGCTCGATGCCCCAAGAAAGATCTTGGGTTTCTCCTGGGCGATCACCGAAGACGACACAACACAACAAAGCAGAAGCGCGACCGTAATTCGAAAATAGACAACCATGGAACCCTCCTCGTGCGTCCGATTCGGTTCTACTGCAAATCGCAACGCCGTCCAACCGTCAGTATAACGGTGCACCGCCATCAAGATGAAATTCATGATCTGTGGGATCACGCGGAATCCCGGCCCGATCTGGGGGCTATTCGGTATTGGTATTGAGGAGACGCCTGATTTCTACCGCCAGCTTGCCGGAAGCCTCCAGGCTGACAAAATGACCAACTCCCGGAAGGGGTCTGCACTCCACGTAGCAACCTGCGTCGAGGCCGCTGTTCATCGCCACCCGAGCGGACAGTGCACCGTCCTTCGCGCCCCAGACCAGGGTAACGGGAACGGTGATTGGGTTGCTATAGACCGCTTCGAGTCGTGCGCGCTTCGCCGGCACCAGCTGTGTGCACACCATCTCGCGGTAGTAGTTGATGGGCCCGCGCATATCCTCGGATTTCTGGAAACGCGAAACCAGCTCTTCTACCAGCGCCACATTCATGGTGCCCTTTTCGCCCTCTCTCAAGGTGAAGGATAGTTTCAACCCCCACCTGCCCAGTGCCGTGGTCAGAAAGAATTCAGGAACCCACGGTATCTCGAAGACGGGAACCCACGGGATGCGAATGGTCTGAAAATCCTCGAAGTGAAGGACCGCCCGCACAAGCGTCTTCGGGTGCGGGCAATTAATGACGACAAGTTTGCGGATGAGATTTGAGTATCGGTGTGCAAAGATCCACCCCAAGGCACCACCCCAGTCATGGGCAACCAGGACGGGCTTATCGATACCGAGCGTCTGGATCAGTGCCCTGATGTCGTCGGTGAGCGTGAAAACGTCGTAGCCGTCTCTGGGACGCGCCGTTTCGCCATAGCCGCGAAGGTCCGGGGCGTACAGGCGAGCTTCGCTCAACGCTTCCATTACAGGCCGCCAACTCATCCACCCTTCGGGAAATCCGTGCAGGCAGAACACTGGCGGCGCATCGCTTTGTCCCACGATCGCCACCAGGAAGGTGATACCGTTGGCCTGTACGCGCCTGTGCTCGATGCTTATCGCCATAGGTTCTCGATCGCACCCAACGTTTGCCTCAAAACCGGATATGGAGACAGGCAACGGGGACAAGGGCACACTATTTACGAATATTTTTACAATAGCGTGCTTCGTCTGCCCCAGCAAATTCATTTGTCCTGGCGATTCTCCGAGACGGTCAATGGTACGAACAATGAAAGCCCAATTGGCGACCCATCGTTGCCCCCGATCATCTCGGCTGTAAATGAGTCTACAGCTCAAGCCAGGGATCGATTCCAGCGCTAAAGTGTGGTAAACGTAAAGCCAAACGCTGCTCGCATCTCTGCATACCGTAAACCGGGCGCGTCAGGATCGACACGAGTACGGAGTTGGGCTAAAGATTTTACCGTAGAATGAAACAGCCCGCTGGGACACATCCAGTGCAGATACATAGTTGAGCTATCCGCATTGGCCCGGAGGCCAATAAGGCCCATGGGCTGCACAGGAGAGACGATGGAACCTCTTTTTAATTATCAGAAGTGTACGATCCTTTACGTAGACGACGAGGAAAAGTCACTCAAATATTTTACCCGAGCTTTCGGCGACAAGTTTAATATTCTAAGCGCCGCCAACGCCGCCGATGGCTACCGCCTCCTGGAAGAACATCGAGACGAGATCGCGCTTCTGATGACTGACCAAAGGATGCCCGGTGAAAAAGGAGTCGAATTTCTACAGCGAGCCCGCCGAATACATCCGGAAGCGATTCGTATTCTGACAACGGCGTATTCCGACTTCGATGTGGCTATCGAGGCGGTCAACTCAGCTGCCATTTACAAATACGTCATCAAACCCTGGGACATTCCTGAGCTTGAGATGATCCTTAAACAAGGTTGTCAGTTCTTTACAGTACAGCGGGAGCATGATCTTCGTCTTGCAGCGGAATTTTCGGAACAGCCAAAAACGACGGCAGCCGACCGGGGTGCTAAATTTGGCGATCTACAAACCCCGGAGCAAATAGCCCGTTACTTAAATGTCAACAAGTTTACTGTTTATCGCCTGGTCACTGAGAAGAAAATCCCCGCCTTCAAAGTAGGCAATCAATGGCGCTTTAAGCAAGAAATGATAGATGCATGGATGATGGCCAAATTAAACATGCGAAAGAAGAAATCAAATTAATTTGCCATTACTCAAGGCTTTCAGGAACCGTTCAAACATTACAGAATATTCTTTGAGTTCTATGCGTTCTTTACGGTTAATTTTCGTCCAGCCCGCTTGGCTCTCGATTCCTTGATCTGCTAAACCATCGGAGCTCCAGCAAGTTCTCCGACCTTCCTATTCGGTTCAATCTCGGCAAAAACTTCCCAGCGTTCAACTCAGCTACAACAGTTCTCCGCCTGCCAAGACCAAGTTTCTCAGCAGCACGCCCACCAGCCAGTGACCACTTTCTGCGCAACAAGCCCCCTGATATTGCCACTGTGGCCCTGCGATTACCGTCATCCGCTGGCTGGAGAACCGTGACGGCAAAATGGTCCAAGCACCGGGAAGCTAAATTTGGGGAGGGTATCGGATTCCTCGAGTTTTTCGTCTGAGCCAGGGAAACGATGAAAGTGCCCCGACCCTTTTTTAAAAACCCAAAAGCCTTTTCATCCGGTCGATAACCTCCGGGGGTTGGACTGTGACCTCTTTTGCTAGCACCGCCATTTCCTCGCCGCCTAAGAAATTTGTTTCCCAGCCATTTTTCTTGGCCTCGGCTACGACGTCAGGATCACTCATCGTCTTTATGAATGCTTCCCGCAACAGTCTGACGCGATCCGGAGGAATCCCCGGCGGACCCAATAGGGGGCGGCCAAAATCACCCGGAGAAAGAAGTACACTCGCCAACCGCTTGGTGGCTTCGGGAGTTCCGTGTTTCTCCATTAGCTCATAGATGGTTGGCACCTCAGCTATTCTAGGATCACGCTTCTTCCCGCCCTGCACTAGCAATCGAACGAATCCTGTCTTAGCCCAAGTCCGGCCGGGCTCGCGGCCAAAAAAGGCGGCCGTGGTACCCGCACGACATTGCACCTCGCCCTTCTCCGTGGCCAAGTCAATGTCTATTGAACCTGGGTATCCGATCACAATATTAAACTTTACCCCAAGCGCATCTTCCAAGAGTTTGGGAAAATAATGGTCCGTACTGCCTGTACCCACAGCTCCGCATCGCGGCGGATCGGATGCCTTGCGAATATCTTCAATCGTCCTGTAGGGCGTGTCCGAACGAATATAAATCATCTCGCTGGTCCGCTCCGGAGTACCGATCCAGCTAAATTTCGCCCAGTCAAAGCTCACCTCTTTTCGCCCGCTAAGCTGATCGAAGTAAAGAGCCGCGCTGATAGATCCAAGTGTCAAACCATCTGGTTTGGCCAGATTGTAAAGGAAGTTGGCTGCAGTAATCGAACCCGCTCCTGGCATATTCTGCACAATAAAGTGGGGATTTCCGGGGATATATTTATCCATGTACCGGGTAATTAGGCGCATCCACAGATCGTAGCCTCCTCCTGGGGTGAACGCCACAATAACCCGAATCGTTTTGTCCTTATAGAAAGGCTCACTTTGGGCATTCAATATAGTAGTAAACAAAACAACTTCGATGACAACAGCGGAAAGAACAGCAAAGACCTTTCCTTTTCTCATAACGCTCCTTTCCGGTTAGCAATCAGGGAGCCCGTAACAGTGAGCCGTATATTCGTGAGAATTTTGCGGAAGCACTGAACCACTGAAGCGGCACCTCGAAATGGGCGAACTAATTTCCTTCAACAAATTTGCTTGCTAAACCAGCCTGCGGCACTCTTACGTTACGGGGAGGACTAAAGATTTACTACTTTCCGCTTTTTCCCCGCTAGATTTTATAGAACCTTCTTGCATTATCGCCTAATATCATTTTTTTATGTTCATCGTTTATGTCTTTCCGTTCCAGAATCTTATTGATTTCGTGTAACGCATCTTCCATTGGAATTTCGTGCGGGAAGTCAGATGCAAACATGCAAGCCTGCGGTCCAATTCGCTTAATAACATAGGCCAATGCCGCTTCATTCCCCTCACACCCCACGCAAAATCTGCCATTGCTAAAGTAATCGACAATCGGCTTCTCGCAACGAAGCTCCCCATACTCCCTTTCTCTTTCCAGCCTGTCGATAACCATTGGAATCCAACTCGTTCCCGCTTCGAGAAACCCAACCCTTAAATTCGGAAACGCGTCCCATACCCCATCTTGAATCATTCCCGTCATAGCAATCGCCAAGGGGAATGGCATTCCCAACGCCCGTGTACCCGGGAATCGGGTGAAAGTGTTAAATCCTAGGTCACTGTACCAACCACCGTGAAGGCCGATTGGACAATCTAATTTCTCGGCTTCCTCGTAGACGGGCCAGAACTCTTTTGCACTGAGGTGCGTTTTTAGACCATTGGAAGGTATGTAAGCACCGACCATTCCGAGTTCTTTGACAGCCCGTCTCAGCTCGAGGACCGCGCTAGGGACATCCTGCATAGGAATTACGGCCACCGCTTTAAACTGTGGACTCTTCTTCAAGTATTCTTCGTAAACGTAGTTGTTCCAGGCTCGGGCATAGACAACGGCCCATTCGGGATTCACGACGTACCCGTGCGCCAGTGCCGCTGTAGGATATAGAACTGTAAGCTCGATCCCCGTTTTGTCGAGATACTCCAGCCAATCTTCCGGCCCTACTGTCTCAATGAAAATGCCTTTCCTCCGAATTCTCGGAGTATGAAACTGATCACCCGACGGTAGCAAACGTCTTGGTATAACAGGTTCCAGACTCCTCCAAGGTTCTTCGAGGTACTGGATTAACTTTTCGGCTTTTTCCATTATATGACCATCGGCGTCAATGTATCCTTTGGACATATGCGTCCCCTTTCCTTCCTCATTCCTCGCCTGCCGCTAACATGCGGCCTGATAAACTGTCAAGCTGAAATGAAATCCATTTAGAACCGCGCAAGCTAACTTCACTACTCCACCGGGCGAGGACGTCCGGATCGCTCAGGATTCTCATACTCTTTCTTCAACAGTTGCGGATGGCGAAAAAACCAGCCGCTTCATTTATTTTTCCGTCCAGCTATCCTTTCGATCAGAGGAGCGACCTGTCCACTTTTCTTTACCCGGAGGATTGCCAATAGACTCAGGCCGCTTTATTGTTGCTGTACATTTCGAGGGAGGTTCTATGGCCGAACAAACCGTTCGAGGAAGCTGTCTATGTAAGTCGGTTCGCTACGAGGTGAGCACGCCGTTCACTAGGTTTGGGCATTGCTACTGCTCGCGTTGCCGCAAAGCCACGGGTGGAGTGCGCTCCACGAACATCGCGGTGCCCATCGCTCAGTTTCGCTGGACCCAGGGGGAGGATCTGGTCGAACGTTTCGATCTCCCGGAGGCGAAAAGCTTCGCGCGGCAGATCTGCGGCAACTGCAATTGCCCGATTCCCCACGCATCGCGCGACGGCCAGCGTGTGATTGTTCCCGCCGGAACGCTCGATGATGTGCCGCCGGGAAAACCAGCGGCGCACGGCCACTGGAGCAGCCGGGTGAGTTGGGTAGAGATCAATGAATCTGATTTGCCGTGTACAGATTGAGTAATACCCAGTTGAGTTCGCGCTTTTTTCGCGGATTGCATCGCTCATCTTAGACCGTTTCAACTGTAAGAACCAAGGACCTTTCTTACCTTCTCTCCTAGGCTTGAGCTCAAACTAACTGTCAAGGGACGCACTCAGCGGGGAGCCCACCGCGCGGGAAATGTCAGGAGGCTCCTTGCAGTTCCTCCCCCTGCATAATAGATTTCGGCCAACAACCGCCCGAATCTCTGTTTCAGAAACTCAGTTTGATCGAGCGCTGACGGACTTTATGAATACACAAAACAGCCGCAAGGGGCTGGAGCAGTTGCAGCTAAAACGACTGGGTGAAATGCTTCAAGCAGTTTTGCCGGCGAACGAGTTTTACCGAAAGAAGTTTTCGGCAAATAAACTCTCCGATGTGTCTTCCATAGAGGTACTGAAACGTCTGCCTTTTACGACAAAGAGCGAGCTGGTCGAAGATCAAGCGCTTTATCCTCCCTTTGGTACCGACTTGACGTTTTCTCAAGAACGCTACATTCGAATTCATCAAACCTCGGGTACGACCGGAAAGCCGATGTCCTGGCTCGACACTGAAGAATCCTGGGAATGGTGGGCACATTGTTGGAAGGTCATCTTCGAGGCGGCTGGCGTTCATCCTGGCGATCGCATCTACTTTCCGTTTTCTTTTGGCCCGTTTATCGGCTTCTGGGCTGGCTGGGAAGGAGCTCGGAAGCTTGGCGCCATGGCCATTTCCGGCGGCGGTCAGTCCACTTCTCAGCGGCTAAACGCGATTATAGATTATGGGGCAACGGTGCTTGTCTGCACTCCCACATACGCGCTGCACATGACGTCGGAGGCGCGAAAAGCCGGCATGGATCTCGCCAAAGAGTCCGCCATAAAAATAACCATCCATGCGGGCGAACCTGGGGCGAGTATTCCGAGCACCAAAACGATGATTGAACAGTCCTGGGGCGCGAAGTGCTATGATCATGCAGGCGCGACCGAAGTAGGGGCTTTCGGTTTCCAGTGCCAATCCCAATCGGCAGCCATCCACGTTAACGAAAGTGAATTTATTGCTGAGATTCTGGACCCCAACGTTGGCGGGCCCGTCGGTGAAGGAGAACAAGGTGAATTGGTTATCACTAATCTCGGCAGGATCGGCAGTCCCGTCATCCGTTATAGAACCGGCGATCTGGTTCAACCGAGCTACCAGCCGTGTCCATGCGGCAGGCCATTTTTGCTTTTGCAAGGTGGCGTGCTGGGGCGGGTGGATGATATGGTTGTAGTCCGTGGCGTCAACGTATTTCCCAGCGCCATTGAAAACGTCATGCGGGAATTTCCTGAGATCGAAGAGTTTCGCGTGGAAGTTTTTGAAAAAGAATCGATGAAGGAGATCAGGATCGTTCTAGAACCTTGCTCCGACCAGAGCTCCACTGGAGCGCTGGCGGAACAAGTCAGCCAACGCATGCGCGAACGCATCGGCCTTCGCCCTCAGGTTGAACTGGTGGCGCCGGGAACCTTGCCGAGGTTCGAACTCAAAGCTAAAAGGTTTTTCAAGCTATAGTAGGCTACTAAAAAAGACTCACATGCTTCGTTGCGGTCAATCGCCTCGCTCCAACGTACCAAAGACTGGAGTACTGGAATGATGGAATGTTGGAGTAATGCATTTATCCCCTCCAACATTCGATTTTCGGGACCTGGTGGGGAGCCTGTCCTGAGCGAGCCGAAGGATCGATTTTTCGCGCGCCTCGCCTCTGAGATCTTTTTGAGTAGCCTGCGGAGAGTATTGGTCAGCAACCCGTCAGAACGAGCATGAAAAAGAGCAAAAAGAACGGAGCTGACGGCAAGCTGACCAAAACGCTATTACAGCTTCGCGTCAACGGCGAAACTAAAGAAGTCGCTACGGAGATCAACAAGACATTGTTGGAGGTGTTGCGTGAGGACATGGGTCTCACCGGAACCAAGCATGGTTGCGAGCTGGGGGAGTGCGGCACCTGCGCCGTGCTGGTTAATGACGCGCCGGTGCTTTCCTGCCTGATGCTCGGCGTGGAAGCGGAAAATGCCGAAATCGTTACGGTGGAAGGCATGATGCAGAATGGCAAGCCCCATCCCTTGCAGAAGACCTTCGCGGATCTCGGCGCGGCGCAATGCGGTTATTGCATCCCGGGAATTCTACTCACCGCCAAGGCTCTTTTGGACGCAAATCCCCATCCGACCCGAGACGAGATCCGTCAAGCCCTGTCGGGGAACCTGTGCCGCTGCACGGGTTACACGAAGATCTTGCAAGCCGTCGAGCTCGCCGCGAAAGAAGAGGCGTCGTGAAAAAGAAAACTTTCTCGGTGATCGGAAAGCCGCTCCGCAAGATCGATGCGATGGCCAAATGCGCCGGCGAAACGGTCTTTGCGGATGATCTCAATCTTCCCCGTATGACTTATGCGAAACTTTTGCGCAGCCCGCATCCGCACGCGCGCGTGCTGGCCGTCCACACCGACCGCGCGCTGCAGCTCGAGGGCGTCTACGCGGTAATCACGGGGAAAGATTTGCCGGAAAAGTTCGGTATCATGCCTTCAACCCAGGACGAAGAAACGCTCGTCACCGACAAAGCGCGTTACGCTGGCGATCCGGTGGCGGCAGTGGCGGCAGCGAGCGAAAGCCTCGCCGAAAAGGCGCTGGGCTTCATCGACGTCGAATATGCAGTTCTGAAACCGATTCTCACCATCGAAGAGGCGCTGGCTTCGACCGAGGAGAGCGAGCGGATTCATACGTGGAACAGGCAGGCCAATATTCAAAAGGCCGTGTCCTTCGAATTCGGCGACGTCGACGGCGGGTTTGCGCGCTCGGATCACGTTTTCGAGGGAACCTTTTTCTATCAGGGCAACACCCATCTGCCCATGGAGCAATATTGCGCCGTGGGCTTCTATGGCCCGGACGATAAGCTCACGGTTTGGTCTTCCACCCAGACGCCGCACTATCTCCATCGCGCCTTGGCTAAAGTTTTAAAACTTCCTGCAAGCCGCATACGTGTGGTCGCCACTCCCGTAGGAGGCGGCTTCGGCGGCAAGAGCGATCCTTTTTCGCACGAGATCGCCGTAGCTAAACTGTCGATGATCACAAGAAGACCGGTGAAGATCACGCTCACCCGCGAAGAGTCGTTCTACGTGCATCGCGGCCGGCATCCGGTCAAAATGTTTGCCAAGACCGGCGTGAAAAGCGACGGCACGATCCAGGCGATGCAGTTTAAGACTTATCTCGACGGCGGCGGCTACAGCAGCTACGGCTTGGCCACGGTCTACTATACTGGCGCGCTCCAGACCGTCACTTACAAGGTGCCGGCGTATAAGTTCGAAAGCGTGCGCGTCTTTACCAATAAACCGGCCTGCGGGCCTAAGCGCGGCCACGGTACGCCGCAGCCGCGCTTTGCTCAGGAGATTCAACTCGATGAAATCGCCGAAAAGCTCGGCATCAACCCCATTGATTTGCGGCTTAGGCAGCTCGTGGAGCCCAACACAACCACCATCAACGGTCTGCGGGTCAGCACCACCGGGCTGCGCGAATGCATCGAGCGGGTGGCAGAGCGGGCGGAGTGGAATAAAAAATTCCGCCAGCTTCCTTTTGGGCATGGCGTCGGATTCGCGGCCAGCTCGTATATCAGCGGCGCCGGCTTGCCGATTTACTGGAACGACATGCCGCACTCGGGCGTACAGATCAAACTCGATCGCAGCGGCGGCGTCACGGTATTCTGCGGCTCCATCGACATCGGGCAAGGATCAGACTCGATTCTGGCATACGCAGTTGCGGAGGAGTTCGGTATCGATCCCGCCGACATCCGAGTGTTAACCGCCGATACCGATCTCACGCCCGTGGATCTCGGCAGTTACTCCAGCCGCGTCACCGTGATGACCGGCAACGCAGCCGTGCAGGCCTGCGGCAAACTCAAACCCATGCTGCTCGAAGCCGCTAGTAAAGCGCTGGAAGTGCCGCCGGACGATCTCGAATTCGCCGACGGCAAGATTCGCAGCGCAAGCTTCCCCGAACGTGGCATAAGCTTCGCTGACGCGGTGACCAAGGCCGAGGGAAAATACGGCACGCTCGGCGCCACCGGCAGCTACTGGCCGCCGAAGAATCCGCGCGATTTTAAAGGCTCGGGAGTCGGTCCCACGCCGTCCTATAGTTTTTCTACCTCTATCGTCGAGCTTCACTGCGACAGCGCTACGGGCGAAATCAAAATAGACAAAGTTTGGATCGCGCACGATTGCGGGCGCGCCTTCAATCCGCTGCTCGTGGAAGGGCAAACCGAAGGCAGCGTTTACATGGCTTTGGGCGAGGCTTTGATGGAAGAGCAGATTTTCCGTAAGAACGGGCTGCACAAGATTCCATCGATCCTGGAATACAAGAGTCCGACGACGCTAGAGATACCGGAGATCGAAACTATCCTAGTGGAGACGAATGACCCCGAGGGACCATACGGAGCGAAGGAAGCCGGCCAGGGGCCGCTCTTGCCCGTCGTACCGGCGGTTGCTAACGCCGTCTATGACGCCGTCGGAGTTCGCATCCACGAAGTTCCCATCACTCCCGATAAAATTTTGAGAGCCATGGATGGGAGATTAAAGGCGATTACGATTCCTGAATTCCAATTCCCCGCACCCCTCAAATGGCAGCCCGGCGAAGGGGTGAAAGTAGAGCAGAAAAGTTGAGAATCGTGTCACAGAAATCCCTCACCCTAGTCTCTCCTAGCGTGAGAGGGAAAAAGTCTTTCCCTCGCCCTCGTAATCGAGGGAGAGGGAAGGGTGAGGGTGCGACTATCAAAATACGATGCTGAGACTACCCGAGTTTAATTACATCCAACCGCGCTCGTTGAAACAAGCGACGAAAGCACTCGCGGACTTGGGATCCGACGCGATGCTCGTGGCTGGCGGCACGGACGTCTATCCGAAAATGAAGCGTGGCCAATTTACGCCACGCCATTTAATTTCGCTCCGATCACTGCGCGAGCTCAAAGGCATTCGCCAAAACCCGGAAGGCCTTTGGATCGGCGCCGGAGAAAGCCTGACGACGGTTTCGAACCATCGGTTGATCGCGAAACATTTTCCCGCTCTCGCCCACGCCGCGGAGTCGGTTTCCACGCCACAACTGCGTAACATGGGAACCATCGGCGGCAACGTTTTCGTCGACACGCGCTGTAATTACTACGATCAGACTTTTTTTTGGCGCCAAGCGGTGGGTTTCTGCATGAAGAAGGACGGCCAAATCTGTCTGGTTGCTCCCGGCAGTTCTAAGTGCTTGGCGATCGCGTCATCGGACACCTCACCGGTACTCGTGAGCTTGGGAGCGGAAGCTGTCCTGGTCAGCCGACAAGGCGAGCGGCGAGTCACGCTTGGCGAATTATATCGTGACGACGGGATCGACTATTCGACAAAGGCTAAAGACGAAGTGCTGAAAGGATTGATCATTCCCAAGGCAAGCTTGGGACGGCGCAATGTCTATTTGAAACTCCGGCGACGCGGGTCGTTTGATTTTCCGATCCTGGGAGTGGCAGCGACCATGGACATCGATGAACGGGGCGAGTGCCGGCATGCGAGCGTCGTGTTAACCGCGGTCGCCTCGGCTCCCAAGATCGTCCCTGAAGCATCGACATTGCTTCAGGGTAAGAAAGTCACAAAGGAGCTGATTGACACCGTCGCCGATGCCGCGGCAAAAATTTCCCATCCGTTGGACAATGCCGACATGGACTATTGGTATCGCAAGCGCATGGCTAAAGTTTTTACTCGGCGAGCCTTGGCACAGGTGGCAGGTATCGAATTAACGACTGAACCAAGCGCGTAGGGGATTACGACATGCACATGGATCTGAAAGCTTTCCTCGACGATCTTCAAGAACGGCTGCCCTACGATTTTGTTCGCATTGAGAGAACTGTCGCGCCCCACCAATTCGAGGTCACCGCTCTGCTCCAGCACCTCGAGAACCAAAAAAAGTTTCCGGTTTTGTTCTTTGAAAAGCCGCTCAGTATGGACGGTAAACCCTCTGCGTTTCCCCTGTTGAGCAACGTCTTCGCGACCCGTCAGCGCTGTGCTTTGTCGCTGAACATGAAACCCAACGATGCCGAGTTACCGCTGAGCCTGGAGTATGCTAGGCGCGAGGATAGGATGCTCGATCCGGTAACGATTCCCCGCAGCGATGCCCCGGTCAAACAAGTCGTCAAACGAGGCGACGACGCAAACATTTTCGAGCTACCGGTGGTTCGGCATCACGCGATGGACCCGGCGCCTTACATCGACATGACCCCGGTCATGAAAGATCCCGAGGGAAACTTTTACAACATTTCGTTCCAGCGCAATATGGTGAAAGGACCGAGAAAGCTCGGTCTGCACATGTCGCCCAGGCATAACTGGCAGATCCATCGTAAGAATGAAGAAAAGAATCGGCCGACGCCCGTCGCCATCGTCATTAGCCACCATCCGGCTTTTTATTTGGGATCGTTAAATGTCTCGCCATTCGGCGTCGACGACTACGCCAAGGTCGGCGCCATCATGGGAGCACCGCTGAGACTCACGCCATCGGAAACTTTGGGAGCAGATTTCCTGGTGCCGGCTGACGCCGAAATGGTGATCGAAGGGCATGTGCTGGCCAACGTGAAAGAGGTAGAAGGACCCTTCGGCGAATTCACCGGCTACTATGGCCCGCAGCGGCTCCGAAACGTCATCGAGGTAAGCGCCATCACGCACCGCCGCGATGCCGTTTTCCAGCATATCTTTACCGGCCACCGGGATACCTGGGTGCTCGGCGGCATTCCTAAAGAGGGAAGCCTCTTTAATCTGATTCGCGGCGTCGTGCCGACGGTCAAAGCCGTGCATTTCCCGATGTCCGGTAGCTGCCGCTTTAACTGCTACATCTCCATCGACAAAAAAGTTGACGGCGAGACTAAACAAGCGGCTCTGGCGGCACTCGGCGGCTGCGACTTCGTCAAGCATGTCGTAGTGGTCGACGCCGACATCGACATTTACAACGAAGAGGAAGTCATGTGGGCCGTGGCCACCCGCGTGCAGGCGGACCAGGACGTGGACATCATCAAAAACGTCAAAGGAAACACCCTCGACCCTTCGCAGACAGACAACATCATGACCGCCAAGATGATCATCGACGCCACCAAGCCGGTTCAGCGCCCATACGAAGCCCGCGTCGCGGTCCCGAAAACCGCCATGGAGAAAACCCGGCTCGAAGATTTTATTCCGCGCCCCGTTCTAGAGCGGCTCCCGAAGGTCTAGGCACGTCCGTGGCCGAGAGAGAATCGGAGAATTCACCGCGGAGGGCGCGGAGTAAAGGGTTCTTTATTAAGAAATACTCTGAACTCTGCGAACTCAGTGTCTCTGTGGTGAATATTCCTTCACAGGAGACCCTGACGCGCCAAAGTTTAAGGGCTGGAGGAAAAGCGCCGTGACAAAAATTTTTTGGGTGACCTGCCCTCAGTGCAAGGGCGAATTTTATTGTCACTGGCAGGAGCTCCGGCACAAGAAGATCAAGCTCCTCTGCCCCTATTGCAGCCACCAGTTTTTGGATGAAGAAAGCTCTAAAATCGTCGAGTGAGGAGAAATCAATGGCCGCCGCGAGAACCGCAAACTTATCGAGTCAAGAAATCATATCGGAAGCGAAACCTAACATAACCGACCTGCGCAGCTTCATCGAGAAAGTCCGCCAGGAATTTCCTGAGGACGTCTTAACGATCAAAAAAGAAATGGATCCTCGCTTCGAGATCACGGCGTTGGTGGTCAAGCTGGAGCAGGAGAGGCGGTTTCCTATCCTGCTCTTTGAAAACGTCAAGGGAAGCAAATTCCCGGTGGTGACTAACGTGCACGCCTCGCGCCGGCGATTGGCCTCGGCTATCGGCAGTGAGCCGCGGAGCGCCGTCGCCGCTTATCTGCAGCGCATCGCGCGTCCCATTCCGCCCAAAGAAGTCGGCAAGGGGCCAGTCAAAGAGATCATTCTCAAGGGAGACCAAGTCGACCTGGGTATCCTCCCACAAATCGTCCATCACGAAGGCGATGCCGGGCCTTATTTAACGGCTGCCATCACTTTGGCCAAAGATCCTTTGAGCGGGCGCCTGAACTGCAGCTTCAACCGCCTCATGTCTATCGACAAGAACCACACCTCCATCCACCTGACCTTGGCCAAGCATCTTTGGGAGTTCTACACCAATGCCGAGAAGATGAAGCAGCCGCTCCAAGTCGCCGTCATCTTGGGCGCGCACCCCGCGTGGTCGTTGGGAGCGCTGAACATCGGCTCCATTGACGAAGAAGAGTTTTACCTGATGGGATCTCTGGCCGGCGAGCCGATGGAAGTAGTGCCTGCGGAGACGCTGGACCTCAAAGTCCCAGCCCGAGCCGAGATGATTCTCGAAGGGGAAATCCTCCCCTTTGAGAGAGTGGATGAGGGTCCGTTCGGAGAGTTCACCGGCTATTCGCTGGGCAGCCGCAAGCGGGAAGTCTTTCACGTGAAGGCGGTTACCCGCCGCAAAGACGCTTTCTTGCACGACATTGCCGTGGGGCACCTGGATCATCTGCTGCTGTCTACTATCCCCATGGAAGCCAATCTCTTTCGCGCCGTGAAGGCCATGGTTCCGTCAGTAAAGGCGGTGCGGATTCCGGCGCCGTTTACAGTTTACGTTTCCATCGAGAAAAAAACCGAGGGGCAGGGGAAGAACGCGATCCTGGCGGTGCTAGGCTCTGATCTCTATATGAAGCACGTCGTCGTCGTGGACCACGATATCGATATATTCAATGACCAGCGCGTGCAGTGGGCCGTGGGGACGCGCTGCCAGGCGGATCGGGACGTACTAATCGTCAGCAACGTCGGGGGCTCCGATCTCGATCCTTCGGACTTGAAAGACGGAGTGACGGCCAAGATGGGAATCGACGCCACGGCGAAGCCTCGCCTGGACAGTTTCACTCCGAAACACAGGGTTCCCAAGGATGTCTTCGATCGGCTGGATCTGAAAGACTACGTCCCCGCCTCCTGGCTGGCGCCAAAAGATGGAAAGCGTTAAGGCTCCCACGAAGGGCATAGCACAGCGGAGCCGCAACCAAAAAGAGCTAGAAGATTTAGACCACGAAGAGCACGAAGTTTATAATCAAAATATCCGAACCCTTCGTGGGCTTCGTGATCTTCGTGGTAAGAGTATCTTTCGTCAAGTGCTGCATCCATGATGAATAACGGTCAGAAAATTTGCGCAAGCTGCCAAAACTTTAAGCATAGAGTACAAATGGAAAAGTCGCTGGACCTCAAGAATTTGTTTCACCCCCGTTCGGTGGCATTGATCGGCGCCTCTACAGAGCAAAACAAGCTTAGTGGCCGGCCCTTTCGCTTCTTTCGCGAGTACGGCTACGCCGGCAACGTCTATCCAGTCAATCCGAAGTATCCCGAGATTGCGGGCGTGCCTTGTTTCGCGAAGCTGTCTGATATCCCGGGTGAAGTGGATTTGGCAGTGATTACCCTGCCTGCTACTGCAGTTCCCGAAGCCCTGGCGGAATGCGGAACCAAAGGCGTGAAGGCGGCAGCCATCATCAGCTCCGGATTCGCCGAAGTGGGCGGCGAAGGAGTTCGCCTGCAAGACGAATTGCAGCGTATTGCATTGGAAAATGGGATTGCCGTCTGTGGCCCCAATTGCTCCGGATTTGTGTACTTTCCAGAGCGAGTCACGGCCACTTTTAGCGTCGGCCTCGACGGTGGTTTTCCGGAGGCGGGCCCGGCGGCCTTCATAAGCCAGAGCGGTGCCCTGAGTTCTTATATTCTCGGCGCGGCAAAAGAGCGCGGCTTAGCGTTTCGCTACTGGATCACCACCGGCAACGAGTGCGTGCTGAGCTTTACCGATTATCTACGATACCTGTTGGAGGACCCGGAGGTCCGGCTGGTGCTCGGATATCTCGAAGATGCCCGCGACGGGCAGGCATTTCAAGCTGCCGCGCGCAGGGCTTTGGCTCTCGACAAGCCGCTTATCATCCTGAAAGCGGGCCGCTCCGAAGCGGGCGCCAAGGCCAGCGTTTCGCACACGGGTTCCCTGGCGGGCGCAGATGAAGTCTATCAGGCCGTCTTCTTCCAGAACGGAGTGCTCCGCGCTGACAGCCTCGATGAGCTATTCGATCTCGCACTCCTCGCCCAGGCTCCCCGCAGACCCCGCGGTCGGCGCGTGCAGGTGGTCTCGATCTCGGGAGCCGCGGGCATTCTGATGGCGGATGTGGGCAGCGAATTGGGCCTCGAGTTCTCGGACCTCTCCCCAGCGACAAAGGATGAATTAAGAAAAATCATGCCGCCGTTTGCGTCCATCACCAATCCCATGGACGTTACGGCGGAGGCGGTAGCCAGGCCGGGACTGCTAACTCAAGCTGCCGAGGTGATTCTCACGGATCCGAACGTGGACAATCTCGTGATGTTTTCTGGGATTGTGCCGGGAGCCCACGAGAGACTCGCCACCGGAATCGCCCAAGTGGCGCAGGGCACCGACAAGCTGGTTATGATGACCTGGTTTCCCCTGCCCCGCGCGGATATTTGGATGAGCCTGGCCCGAGCCGGTGTCCCGGTTTTCCCGGAGCCGGCACGGGGGATACGAGCGCTCGGCAAAATGGCTCAGTACGTCGCGGCGCGTGAGAGAAGTTTTTCGCGGCACACCGCCGCCATCGAAAGCTCATCCGGTCTTGAGTCTTCGGTGGAAAAAATTCTGGATCATGCAAAGCATCAGGGACGCAACGCCTTGACCGAAGTGGAGACAAAAAGTTTGCTGAAAGCTTTGGGCCTGACGGTACCCCGCGGGGGCCTGGCCCGCAGCGCTGCGGAAGCTCGATCCGTCGCCAATAGTATTGGCGGCCGGGTAGCCTTGAAAGCCTCTTCACCGGACCTGCTCCACAAGACGGAGGCCGGGGTGATCCGCTTGGACGTCGAAAGCCCGGATGATGTAGAGCGCGCTTTTGAGGAGATTGTGGCGAAGGCCAAGAAATGGGATCCGCAGGCGCGCTTGGATGGAGTGCTGGTGGAAGAAATGATCGGCGGAGACACGAGAGAAGTCATCGTCGGTGCGCGACAGGACCTGCGCTTTGGGCCTATTGTAACTTTTGGCCTCGGTGGAGTTTTCGTGGAAGCGATCAGGGATTTTGCGGTCTGGCCCGCGCCGCTCACCCTGGATGAGGCCAGGGAAATGATCCGGAGAATTCGCGGCTATCGCATCCTGACCGCTTTCCGTGGCCGCCCGGCCGCCGACCTGGAGGCCCTTGCACAGGTGCTTTGCCAGGTTGGGCAATTTGCCTGCGCGTGGCGAGAACGAATCGCTGAACTGGAAATCAATCCGCTCTTTGTCTTGCCCGAGGGTTCGGGCGTTGTCGTAGGCGACGCTCTGGCGGCCTTGCGGTAGGCTTTTTTATTATGCCGACGGTTCAGAACGCATGGTACAGGCCTTTGTGCGTCGAAGACAGGTCGAATCGGATCTAATTTTTATCCTGTGGTCGGCTGGGTTATTGCAAGGAACACCTGGCGCGCTATATATATCCCCGGCAAGTCAATATACTATCGGAGCTCCCCAAGGGACCGACGGGGAAAAATTCTGAAATCGGCACTCATCGAGGAATACTCGTGAACATGATCGAAGAGACTCTTGTCCAGTGTGGCGCGGCACGAGGCGCGGCCATTGAACTTTGACCGTAAGGAGGGACTCATGATCGCCATCATCGTCAACGGCAAGCGGCAGCAAGTCGATGTCAGTTCCGACACGCCCTTACTCTGGGTGCTGCGGGAAAACCTCGGCATGACCGGCACCAAATTCGGCTGTGGCATAGCGCAGTGCGGCGCCTGCACGGTGCATCTCGACGGAAAGCCGATCCGCTCTTGCATCACGCCGGTAGCATCGGTCAGCGGAAAAAAAATCACGACCATTGAAGGGCTATCGGCAAATGCCAGCCACCCGATACAGAAGGCCTGGATCGCCGAAGACGTTCCGCAGTGCGGCTACTGCCAATCGGGGCAGATCATGTCGGCATCGGCCTTGTTGGCAGCGAAGCCTAAACCCACCGATGTCGACATCGACGCGGCGATGGCGGGGAACATCTGCCGCTGCGGAACCTATCAGCGCATTCGCCGGGCGATCCATCGCGCCGCGGCTATGATGGCGCAGGGAGGTGCGAAATGAGTCAGATTATTAATTTGAGCCGTCGCGGTTTTCTCAAAGCCGGCATCGCCGGCGGCGGGTTGGTCCTCGGGCTTTATCTACCCACGTCTACGCGTCTAGCCGTTGCGGCAACCGAGCCTGCGGAGCAATTTTCTCTAACTCCGTTGGTGCGCATCGGTGCGGACGGCAGGGTCACGATTGTCGTCGGTCAGTCGGAGATGGGCCAGGGAATCGCGACTTCGGTTCCCATGATCATTGCCGATGAGCTAGAGGCCGATTGGTCGAAGGTCCGCTTTCAGCAGGCCCCTGCGGATCCCGCGTTTGGCGATCCGGAGCGTGGCGGCGCGCAATCCACCGGCGGCAGCCGGAGCATTCGCAGTATGTTGATGCACTGGCGCCGGGTGGGCGCGGCCGGCCGAGAAATGCTGATTACTGCCGCGGCCAAGGAATGGGGCGTTCCAGCGGAAGAGTGTCGCGCTGAACAAAGCGTGGTTATACATCGACCGAGCGGCAGAAAATTGACCTACGGCCAGCTTGCCGAAAAGGCGGCACAGCTTCCGGTGCCGAAGGAGCCCAAGCTCAAGTCTCCCGAGGAGTTCCGTTTCATCGGCAAGGACGTAGCGCGCTTGGACACGCCGGACAAGGTTTCGGGGCGTGCGGCATACGGCATCGATGTCAAAGTCCCGGGGATGCTCATCGCGACCGTGCAGCGCTGTCCCGTCTTCGGCGGAAAAGTCGCCAGCTTCGACGCAACGAAAGCCAAGGCGGTCAAAGGCGTGCGTCATGTCGTGCAAATCAACTCCGGAGTTGTGGTGGTGGCGGATAGCTACTGGGCCGCCAAGAAAGGGCGCGAGGCGCTGAGAATCACCTGGGATGAAGGACCGAACGGGCAACAAAGTAGCGCGGCGATCACTCAACTTTACGCCGAGACCGCGAAACAGCCCGGTCCGGTGGCGCGCAAGGAAGCCGACGCGGAAAGCACGTTGGCGGCGGCCGCAAAGAAAGTCGAAGCGGTTTACGAAGTGCCTTTTCTTGCCCATGCCACCATGGAGCCTATGAACTGTACGTCGCACGTCAGAAAAAATGACTGTGAGATATGGGTTGGAACGCAGAACCAGACGGGTACTCGAGCCACCGGCGCGCGCATCACCGGCTTTCCGCCGGAAGCCGTCAAAGTCAACACCATGATGCTGGGCGGAGGCTTTGGCCGACGCGGGCAACAAGACTTTGTCGCCGATGCAGTTGAAACCTCAAAGGCGGTGAATGCTCCCGTCAAGGTTATCTGGTCGAGAGAAGACGACATGCAACATGGTTTCTACCGGCCGGCGACCTATAACGTTTTGCGCGCGGCCATGGATGATCGCGGCACGCCGACGGCCTGGGCGCATCGAATTGTTGGACCGTCCATCAGCGCGGAACGGGGACAGAAGCTGGAAAACGGCATTGACCCCTCGATGGTGGAAGGCGCGGCCAACATACCTTATGCGATTCCAAACTTGGAAGTTCAGTACATATACAAGAACGTCGGCATACCGGTTGGTGTCTGGCGTTCCGTCGGCGCGTCGCAAAACGCTTTCATCACCGAGTCTTTCATCGATGAGCTCGCCGCCGCGGCCGGCAAAGATCCTTTCGAGTTCCGGCGTGGCTTGCTCACCAAGGCGCTCCGGCACAAAGGAGTGTTAGAACTCGCCGCCGAGAAAGCCGGTTGGGGGACGGCGCTGCCGCCGGGGCGCTTTCGCGGCATCGCGGTGGCATTTTCTTACGCCAGCTACGCCGCCGAAGTCGCCGAGATCTCAATCGCAAAAGACGGCAAAGTGCGTGTCCACCGGGTGGTTTGCGCCATCGACTGCGGAGTGCACGTAAACCCTGATCAGGTGGTAGCGCAGATGGAGGGCGGCATTGTCTACGGTCTCAGCGCCGCGCTTTATGGCGCCATCACCATCGACAAGGGCCGCGTGCAGCAAAGCAATTTCCACGACTATCCCGTGCTGAGGATCAACGAAATGCCGGTCGTCGAGGTCTACATCGCTCCGAGTAAAGCAGCCGCGGGCGGAATCGGAGAGCCGGCGGTGCCGCCGCTCGCCCCGGCTGTCGCCAACGCCATCTTCGCCGCCACCGGCAAGCGCATTCGAAAACTGCCGATTCGCCCCGAAGAGTTGCAAAGTAGCTGACCCTAGGCGGCAGGCGCAAGACGAGAGCCGATAGGCGCAAAATCAAGGAGGGTTGACGGTAACTTCCGAAATTGATGACCAAGGTTTATACAAAGGCTTAAAAAAGTCTTAGGAGATTAGAACGGGAAGTTTGGCTAACTGGAATCAACTTCTGTGGGCAATTAAGCGGCGGACTCGGCTCCAGGCTTCGACAAGTCCGCCAGGTAGGAACAACACGACGAGAATGAAGAGGACACCAAAGATCAACAGATGGAGCTCGACCAGTCGAACCGCCAGAACTTCCTTGAGGATGACATAAAAGAGTGCGCCTAATACGGGCCCATGGATCGTCCCTACTCCGCCGATAAAAGAGATCAGCACGGCATCGAAAGTCCAGACAGGAGAAAAGACGTGCTGCGGGTAGTAACTCACGTGGTAGTAGGCGAAGGCTCCGCCGGCAAGCCCGACCAGAGCCGTTGAGAGGGCCAGAGCCAGCAGCTTATGACGAAACGCCCCGACGCCTGAGGCCTCGGCAGCCGCCTCGTCTTCCCGAACCGCCTGGATCCCGAGCCCGACCCGCGAGCGAACCAGCACGGCCACCACCGTAACGCAGAGCACCGCCAAACCCAATGTGAGATAATAGCGCGAAAGCATGTTGTAGGACGCAAGCGCAGCGGCGGGAATCGTAGAAATCTCCGGCATGAGGTTTCCGACCGAGATGCGCAGGATCTCTGCGAGGCCCAGCGTGCCGATGGCAAAGTAGGCACCGCGCAGGCGAAAAGCCGGGAGACCGATCAAGACGCCGAAAACCGTCGCCACAAGCGCGCCCGCGACAAGCGCCAAAACGAGCGGCGCGCCATTCACCCAGAGCACTCGCGTAACCAACGCCCCGAGGCCAAAGAAGGCCGCATGGCCGAGCGTAATTTGTCCGGCATAGCCGCCGAGCAGATTCCAGCTCTGCGCCAGAGCCACGGCGAGGAAGATTTGAATCCCAAGGTTGAGGAGATCGTTACGCTGGGTGATGAGCGGAAACACCGCAAATGCCACAGCCAGCAAGATACCTCCCGCGAGTAGCTTCATCCCCGCCCCCCGAATAACCCTTGAGGACGCACCAGCAAAATGATGAGAAAGAGAACGAGTCCCACGACCTCGCGGTACGTGCCGCCGAGAAACACGACGCTGGTAGCTTCGGCGACCCCGAGAAGGATGCCGCCGGCGAAGGCTCCAAAAAGCGATCCGAGGCCTGCCAGCACCACGACAATCAGCGCCTTCAAAGTCCACTCGAGACCGATCGACGGACTGATCGAGTATGAAACGCTCACCAGTCCGCCCGCGATCCCCGCCAGCGCGGTACCAAGGGCAAAGGCGAGAAGATAAGTCCGCCCGACTGGAATTCCCATCAGGGCGGCAGCCTCCCAATCTTCGGCAGTCGCGCGAATCGCGCGGCCCCAGCGCGCCTTTGCAAGAAATAAATGAAGCGCCGTCAAAATCGTGAAAGCCAGCACGAGGCTGCTCAAACGGACAAGCGGAATTGCAAAAGTGCCGATCTTGATTACGGCGCCGGCGTAAGCAGTGGTCACCGCTCGCTCGTCGGCCGTCCAAAGACGAATGGCCAAGGTGTGAAAAACCAGCGTAAGGCCAAAGCCGATCAGCAGCGAATTCTTGATGCGGACCTCTTCATGCGCTTTGACGACGAATTGAAACAGCGCCCAGTAGAGGACTAGCCCAAGTACAAACAGCGCCGGCCCGACGCCGAGCAGCGAAAGGAACGGATCGATTTGCCAAAGCGTGAAGAGCCAGAATGTTCCGTAGCCCCCTAACATCAGCAGCTCTCCATGCGCAACGTTCAAGACCCGGAGAACTCCGAACGTTAACGAGAGGCCGGCGGCTGCAAGCCCGTAAAGGCCGCCGACGAGCACCCCCAAAATGAGTTGCTGAGTGAGAATCACGCAGAGGTTCCTCTCGCCAGTGGGCCCAGGTAGGCGGCGCGGACGTGATCGTCTTGAAGCAGTCTGTGGCCTTCGCCTTCGCCGACAATTTTGCCACCTTCGAGGATGTAGGCGCGCCGACCCAAGTTGAGTGCCGCCTGAACGTTTTGTTCCACGATGAGCAAACTCATCCCCTCCCGGTGCAGCTCCGCAAGAATGGCAAAGATCGACTCGACGACTTTAGGCGCGAGTCCTAGTGAGGGATCGTCTAGCAGCAGCAGCCGTGGCAGCCCCATGAGTGCGCGGCCGAGCGCGAGCATCTGCTGCTCGCCTCCTGAAAGCGATCCGGCAAGCTGACCTTCGCGCTCAAAGAGACG
>Ga0184612_10000140_pt1 | contig 31574 bp, 23 predicted proteins | sample PLM3_60_coex_FD_133163 | JGI IMG/M metagenome (GOLD analysis project Ga0184612, IMG submission 133163) | Groundwater sediment microbial communities from an aquifer in East River, Colorado, USA - PLM3_60_coex | ecosystem: Environmental > Terrestrial > Soil > Riparian zone | place: USA: East... | reverse complement strand
TACTGCTTTCCGCCTGCGAGGAACGACACCGGACCCGATCGAATCGAACCCCCGGTCTGGAACTGCCAGAGCGGCTTCCCGGTCTTCGCATCCAGCGCGAAGAAGTTGCCTTCGTTCGAACCGCCGAAGACGAGCCCGCCAGCCGTGGCCATCACGCCGGCCCACGGCGGTGACGGCAGCCGGAAGTCCCAGGCTTGCTGGCCCGTCGTCACGTCGAGCGCACGCACGGCCCCCCACGCCTCCTCGGCGAGCGCCTTCTCGCTACCGCCTGTGTAGTAGGCGCCGGGTCGGTACTCGACGTCGCTTTTGAAGTAAATGGATCCCATCTCACGTACCGGCACATAGAGCATGTTCGTTGCGGGGCTGTACGCGGGACTCGACCAGTTTGTCGAGCCCTGCAAGCTCGGATACACGAGCGTCCCCTTTTCCGATGGCTCCATCCCTGGGATGAGGATCGGCCGGCCCTTTTCGTCCAGTCCCTTGGCCCAGGTCTGTTTCGCGTATTCCGTGCCGAGAATGAACTCGCCGTTCTTCCGATCCAGAGCGTAAAAGAATCCGTTCCGATTCGCGGTGACGACCAGCGCTCGCGAGCGTCCTTCGATCTCGGCGTCAACGAGCACGGGAATCTGATTCGCATCCCAGTCGTGGACATCGTGCGGCGTGAACTGAAAATGCCATCGCAGCCGGCCCGTGTCGACGTCGAGCGCCACGAGTGAGCACGTGTACAGGTTGTCTCCCTTGCGCGAATCGCCATTCCAGTCCGGACCAGGATTGCCCGTGCCCCAGTAGAGCACCTTCAGCGCGGGGTCGTACGAACCGGTCAACCAGGTTGCCCCGCCGCCATGCATCCAACTGTCGCCGGGCCACGTATCGCTGCCTGGTTCTCCCGGCGCCGGAACCGTCCAGAACCGCCAGACCCGCTTGCCCGTTTTCGCGTCGTACGCGTCGAGGAAACCGCGAATGCCAGCTTCGCCGCCGCTGATTCCGACGATGATCTTGTCGTCGACGGCCAGCGGAGCTGCCGTGATCGCGTGACCGGTCCGATTCTCGGCAACGGGGACCGTCCATCGCTCGATGCCAGACTTCCCGTCGAGCGCGACCAGATAGCCGTCGATCGTGCCCACGTATACGGTGCCCTCGACGATCGCGACACCCCGATTGGCCCGTGGGAAGCCCAGATTGAGGACGCTTGCGGCGATCGGGCGGCTCCATTGCCAGAGCGGCCGTCCGCTTCTGAGATCCAACGCGACGACCGTGGCCGGGCCCGAGGTGATGTACATCATCCCGCCCGTCACGATGGGAGTGCCCTCCAGCGGGCCGGTACCGGGCGGCTGATAGACCCAGACAGGCCGCAACCGTGCGACGTTGTCGACGGTGATCTGGGTCAGCGGCGAAAAGCGGTGCGCGTGATACGTTCCGGAATACGTGAGCCACTGGCCGTTCGCTGGACCACCTTCCGCTGAACGACTCGAGCTCACTTGCGCCAGGAGGGGTGCGACTGCGATCAGCAGCAGCCCGGGAACGAGCCATTTGTTCTTCATCGTCCACCTCGAAGACTCGCGAGGTAGGCCACGAGATCGTCCCGTTCGGTAACCGAGAGGACTGAGTCGTAGGACGGCATTAACGTCCCCTTGAGCTGCCGCTCGAGCAACGTCAGATCCTTTTTCTCCAGCGCATGGACGTCGCCCGCGAGATCACGAATGTGCACCCAGAAGACGTCCTCATTGACACGATTGCCTCGAACCTCCACGCCTGCACGAGTCACCGCTCGCACGACGAGGTAGCCAGGCGATTGGGCGGCCTCGGGTGTCATGACCGACTCTCGGAGGGACGCGGGGCCCCTCAACGCACCAATGGCAGTCAACTCGGGACCAAGCCCGCCGCCGCGGCCGCTGACGATGTGACAAACTGCACATCCTCTCGATTCGTAAATCGCCGAGCCGCGCTCGGGATTACCCGGAACCTTCTGCGGTGGCAATCGGCCGAGCGAGTGCACGTATGCCGCCGTCTGCCACGCCATATTGTCGGTCAGCGAAATGGCAAACGACGGCATTTCCGTACCAGGGATGCCGTTCTTGAGGATACCAATGAGCGCAGTGTCATCTGCCGCGTGTCGCAGCATCCTGCCCTGGAGGGTCGAGCCGGTCCCGCCGACGCCGTCGGTACCATGACACCAGGCGCACTGCGCATCAAAAATGCGCTTCCCCGCGGCCCTGTCGGTCTGGTCAGCACTGTTGAGAGACTTACTTTGCGCGGTTGCAAGCGCCGACAAGGACAGCAGCACGCCGGCGACGCACAAGAAGACGTGGGCGCACCACCTCATGACGTTCTCCTCCTCGTGTGCGGTCGGAGGGACAGCGGGGGCGAATTGTACCGCAGACCGGTGAACGGCTTGGTCATCGACGCCAGCAGGTACACCGTGTCCGGCGTCGCCGGCGCGTTCCACTCGACTGTCGCGTGGCCGTAGCCCTTCGCGAGCAGTAGCGTGCCGTTCTGGACGACGCCGAGCGAGAGGCCGGGAAATGCGGCGCATCTGCATCTGGCGCGCGATGATGCTGTCAACGCGCGTGGCGATCGGAACAGGGCCAGTGGCCTGCGACGCCGCCAGCGGCGTCTGTTGTGCCCGGCTCGTGACAGACGCGATCAGCGTTCCGAGCAGCGCCACGGTCGCGGTCATCTTCATGTTCTTCACGCTTTTACGAGCCGTCCTTCACGTTTCGATCTGATGCGCACGCTTGGGTGCGCATCAACGGACATCCCGGCCAGAGCGCGCTTGTTGGCCCTCCGGCGGGGCCGCGAGCACGAACTCCAAGTAATCCGAACGCCGGATGCGGGGTTCCTTCGTCTCGTCCGGGTCCGGTTCCTCCCCCAGATAGAAGCTGACGCGCACCTTCCGCCGTTCGGGGAAATACAACGCATGCCACAGCGTGCGGATCGGCGTCTTGCCGCCGTACACCGCTCGCGGTATCACCATGTCCACCGCCTTGTGCGTTGTTCCGATGACGTCCTCCGTCAGTTTGCCTCGCTCGGCGGCGATCCCTTCCGCGAGCACGGCGTAGCGCCCGCAGACTTCCTTAGCTTGCTCGGCGGACGGCGGATTCTCTCCATCCAAGTACTGATGGAGCCGGAAGTTCGTGCTGATGAGCGGCCTGCCTGGGCTCTCGACGATGTGCTCACGATTGTGGGCGTGAGAATACTCCCACACGAAAGACTCACCATGACGGTCGGCGATCAGGTAGTGGCTCGGGAGGAACATGTAGTACTGCTTGGTGAAGAGGAGGGCCTCCTTGGCTTCCTCGACGCTGGCGCAGGTGTCCAGGAGCAGCCGGAGAATCTGACACTCGTCCAGCCCGACGCCGCTGTCTTCTGTGGGGTCGCTCGGGTGATCGGGTTCGAGTTCGTCGTCGACCAGCACGGTCACGGTCAACCCTGCCGAATTGATGCCGTCCATCACGCCGCTCAACAGGTCGAACGCGTAGAGGGCCATTGAGGCATACCCGCGGTCGGGGTGCAGTTCCACGAGGTAGGGCCGGGAATTGGCCGGCAACTCGCCCGGCTCCGGCCACTCGTCCAGAGCGGTCCCCGTGCCGTAGTCGTAGTTGCGGCTGATGACCCCTTTGCAGTCGGCTGTCACACCCGGCGGGTAGTACACGACCGAGCAGCCGGGCGGGGGACCGAGGAGGTAGTCCAAGCCACTGAAGTTCCAACCGTCATCGTCGAGCCGCTTCCCGAACGCCGCTGCGACACCCCGCATGCGGTCGTGCAGGATCGGGTAGTTCATCTCGATGTAGCGGCGCTGGACTCGCGTGCGCAAACGATCGGTGCTGGCTTGCGCCTTGAGTCCGAAGCGCTCTATGGCGAGGGTGGCCAGGGCCCGGCCGATCTCCTCATTGGTCCCCGTCAGGACGAGGTGCCGGACCTCCATGAAGTCCTCCGGCCCGCCGGCGATTACCCGGTCTTGCCGGATCGCGTTCTTCCCGTCGCCGCGAGCGTTGCGACGTGTTGGTAGGCGGCCTACGCCTTCGGTCGACGATTCCTTAGAATCGAGAAAGCTGCGCGGCTGGTTCCTGGTCGCCGTCATACTCGTCACTCCTCTAATGCCGTCTATCTTCCGGCGGTCTCGTATCGGCGTCCCACCAACCCCGACGCGACCGCAAGAGCACAGCCTGCGACCGCGACGACGCCGCCGGCGAGCTCGATGGCGGCGCCAAGAGTGCCGTTCGCGGCCCAGTCGAGGTTGAGCAGCGCGTGCGCCGTGCCGAGGCACGCCACCACGAGCAGCAGCTCCATCGCGAAGATGCGACGAACGACGCGGCGCAGATTGCCCGCGTCGCCCGCGACGATCGGCCCGGTGATGACCTGGTGCGCCCAGACTTCATATAGCCACAGAAAGACGAGAGCAGCGGCTGCGAACACGATGGGCATGAAAATCCGCCGACCGCTGACGACGCTCGAGGCGCGAACGACAAACGCGGTTGCGCCGAGGACCGCCGTACCGGCGGCCGCCAGGCGCCAGGACCACGGTAAGTACTCGCCCGGCTTTCGCGGCCTCAGACTGGCGGCGCGCTCGGCGGAGCCCACCCGCCGAGCTGGCCGCGTCAGATCGTCGATCTCGCCCAGCACTCTGAGGGCGACGAGTGCAGCCCCTCCGAACCCCAGGCCGACGATAAGCAGCATCCACAGCGATGGAGCGAGGATCACCGTGGCAATCGAGGCGGCAATTGCCGCGCCGACCGTGATCGCGCGGAGCAGCTTCATGGAATGAAGGTGTGGGGCCGGAGCAGCGGCGTGTGTCGTTGCCACGCGGAGCGCGATCGACGCCACAAACCACGGCGTGCAGGCCGCGAGCAGCGCGGCCGAGAGTTGAGCGACGTCGAGACCTCTCATCAGCGTTTCCGATCGCCAAAGTTGGCGAGCGCTTCCTTGAATGCCTCTGCAATGTCCTTATGTGACAGTCCGCCCAGAACTCCCGCGGCCACCGTATCGCAGAACCGCTCGCGAAGGGCGGCGCGGCCCATCCGCACGTGCGTCCGGGGTTGATCGCGCGTGACGGCGCCGCGGCCACGGCGCACGGTCAGCAGGCCCTCGTCGGCGAGCCGGCGATAAGCCCGCGCGACGGTATTCCAATGCACACCGAGGTCTCCGGCCAGTTGCCGCACGGAGGGCAGATCCTCGCCGGGGCCAACGCTCCCCTCGGCAATCGCCTGGCGCAGGCGCCCGGCAATCTGGTCCTCGAGCGCCCGGGGGTCGTCGAGGTCGATCCGAATCACGCGCTGACAGTATCAGACAATGATACAGTTGTCTAGCGGCGGTGTAGGCGCCTAGAAGGCCACTTGCGGGAGAACGCTTTTGCGGACCGTGAAGGCGGCCGGCTTCCAAAACGCCGCCCCTTACGAGGCTCGATCGCCTGCACCCAGGTACGCTCGCGCCCTGGCGCGGCACTTTCGCAACAGAGAGTCTACTTGCTCCACGCCTTCTTGAAGGCGTCCCACTCGGCGATCATGGTGGTTTGCGCGACCTTGGGATCGCCCTTGGCGGCAAGTTTTGCCGCGCGTTCGGGGATGATGGCTTGCGTCACGAGGCGGTCGAGGTCGGCCCGCAGCGCCGCGCCCCTGTCGTCGGCGAGCGTCGCGCGCAGCCAGCCGGCGAGCGACGCGTGCCAGGCCCGCTCGATATCGCCGCTGGCCCTGGCCGCCGCCGCCAGCCAGTACCCGGCCGCCGTTGATCCCGGGTACTCCGCAATCTCCTCGTTCATTCGGTCGAGGACCTGCGCATAGATCGCGGGACGTTCATCGGGCTGGCGTGCCTGAGCCTGCCGATCGACCGAGGTCGCCCACCAGTCGAGCACGCGCTCGTGCGCGGGCGTGCCGAGCAGCGACGAGCGCTGTCGCACCGACTCGAACAGCTGCGCCGCTGCCCCATACCGTTCCTCGAAGTAGAGGGCTTCAGCCAGACCGATCGTCAACTCGACGCGCTCGGCGGCGTCGAGCGGGGTCGTGTCCACCATGCGCAGCGACTCTCGCGCCATGGTCAGGTCGCGCGGATCGGCGGACTGGCGAAAGCGCTCGAGCTGAATCCGCCCGAGCACCACCCGCGCGGCATCGGTGCGAGAGGGGATTGCAGCCGCCTCGCGTGCGAGCCGCTCGGCCGTTTCGTACTGTCCAAGGTTGTACAGCCGCCGAGCTTCGGTCAGTGGGTCTGCCGCAGCGACCGGCCCCGCGATCGTCAGTAGCAGGACGGCCACGACATACGGGCGCATGGTGGGATGGTAGCACAGGAGCAGCCCGCCCTAACCCCATAATATTCAGTCACTTAATCGGTTCCGCGCCGACGAAGGTGCTATAATCCGTAGGCGATGGTGGAGCCGACCATCGTTCCGCGGGCCGCGCACAAAATTTCGCGCAGAGACATCGATTCCGGTGCTCTCAAAGTCCTCTATCAACTCCACGAACACAACTACGTCGCCTACCTGGTCGGCGGCAGCGTGCGCGACCTGCTCCTTGGACGCAGACCCAAGGACTTCGACATCGGCACTTCGGCCCACCCGCATCAGGTCAAGAAGCTCTTTCGCAACTGCTGGATCATCGGACGGCGGTTCCGGCTCGCGCATGTCAAGTTCGGCTCGAAGACGATCGAAGTCGCCACGTTCCGGCGGCTGGTCGAGCCGCACGAGCTGACGCCGGAGATCGAAGCGGCTCTGGTCCCACGCGACGAGGGCGGGGCTTCCGGTGACATCCGCGCGTCGTCGCCCAACGGTGACCGCGCTCGGCATCACGCGGAGCGATCGCGCCTCATTCACCGCGACAACACGTACGGGACGCCGGAAGAGGATGCGTTCCGCCGTGACTTCACCGTCAACGCGCTCTTCTACGACATCGGCACGTTCGCGATCATCGACTACGTCGGCGGGCTCGAGGATCTCGATCATCGGCTCATCCGCTGCATCGGGGAGCCCTCGGTGCGGTTCGTCGAGGATCCTGTCCGGATGCTTCGGGCGGTGGTGCTCGCCGCGCGACTGCAGTTCGCGATCGACGAACCGATTCTCGACGCAATCAAAGTCCACCGGCACGAGATCGCCAGGAGTGCGCCGGCGCGGCTGATGGAAGAGTTCTACAAGATTCTGCGATCGGGCCACGCCGAAGAGGCGATGCGCCAGCTTCGCGCCACCGGCCTGATGAAGGAAATTACCTCGGAGCTTGCCGCGGCGCCCGAGGCTCTCTGGCGCTCGATTGCCGCGCTCGATCGCTATCGCAATCAGTTCGCCTCGGCACCCGAGTCGCTGACCAACGCCATCCTGGCCGGGACTCTGCTCCATCCGATGGGGCTGATTCGCCGTCAGCGCTTCTCCGCCGATCCGCTCGAGCGAAAAGTGGAGCTCGGCATGCTGCCGATTGCCAGGCGCGACGTCGAACGCCTCCAGCAGATCATCGCCATCCAGCCAAAACTGCTCGATATCGAGGCACCGGCGCGCGCGCAGCGAGGCCTGCTCCACCGCGCGATCCTCGACGAAGCGCTCACCTGGCTCGAGATTCACGGCGCGCGCGCCGAGGTGGTGGCACACTGGCGCGAGCTCAAGGGGCAGTCGGCGTCCCAGCCTCACCAGACGGCGGACGTCGCTGCCGAACCCGCCCCTGACGCACCGTTCAGACGCCGCCGCCGGCGCAGACGGCGCCGCGGCAACTACGGTGCGCGGTCCTGAGGATAGCGCCACGGCGCTCATCGTGATGATGCCGTTAGCGTGACAAGCGCGCCGCTAGGAAGTCGAGGCGCCAGGCTCGGCGATGAATCGGTAGCCGACGCCGCGCACGGTCAGCAGATGTTTCGGCTTTGAGGGATCCTGCTCGATGTAGCGGCGTAGCCGCACGATGAAGTTGTCGATCGCGCGGGTGTCGGTATCCTCGCGCAAACCCCATACGTCTTCGAGCATGGCCTTTCGGGAGACGGCGCTGCCGGCGTGAGCGATGAGGTAGCGCAGCAGGTTGGCTTCCATGAGCGTGAGCGGGAACGCGCGCTCGCCGACACGCAGCTCCAGGGTCTCGAAGTCGATCGTGCGTCCGGCAAATGTATAGCGGTCCGTCGCTTGGCGCTGCCATTGGGAACGCCGTAGCAAGCCACCTATACGGGCCAGCAGAATTGCGAGCTCGGTCGGCTTGGGCAGATAGTCGTCGGCGCCGGCGGCAAACCCGTTCAGCACGTCTTCGGGACGCCCGCGCGCCGTCAGCATAAGAACCGGAACGAACTGCTTGGCTGCGCGCAGCTCGGTCACCACGGCGAATCCATCCTTGCCCGGCAGCATCACATCCAGCACGACCAGGTCGAACGGTCGGTCCTGACGCCCCAGCAGGCGCTCGAGCGCCGCTTCGCCGGTATCGACGACTTCGGCGGCAAAGCCCTCCGCCTCGAGGTTGAAGCGCAGCCCCTCGGCAAGGTGTTGCTCGTCCTCGACGATGAGTACACGCTGAGGAGACACGCTCACGCTTCTGTGGCCTTCGGCAGCAGCAGCGTGAACGTGCTCCCCTGCCCCTGCCCCTGGCTCTCTGCAAACGCACGCCCGCCGTGCTTCTTCGCGACCGATCGCACGATGAACAGGCCGAGGCCGCTGCCTTTGGCGCGGATCGCCACGCTTGCCGGGATGCGATAAAACCGGCGGAAGATGCGCTTGAGCTCGACCGGCGAGATCCCGACGCCGTGGTCGCTCACCCTGACCGCCAGGCGCTCGCCGTCGACTTCCTCGAGCACCACGCGCACCCGAACCTCTGCGGCGGAATACTTGATCGCGTTGTCGATGAGATTCCAAATCGCGGCCTTGAGCTCGTCGGGATCGCCCATCACGAGGCACGCGCCGGCGGGCACGCGCTGCTCGTAGGCCAGGGCCTCGGTCGTGAGGTGAAACCGCGTCCGCGCGAGCTCCACGCATTCTTTCGAGAGATGACCAAGGTCGATACGTGTGCGCGAGATGCGCCGCCACCGGGACCCCGAGCTGCCCGCCTGAAGGACCTGCTCGATCGTCTGCAGCAGCCGATCGCTGTCCTCGAGCATGATGCGGTAGAACTCGCGGCGCTTCTCCTCGTCGAGGTCGCGGCTCTGCAGCGTCTGCAGGTACAGCCGGATCGACGCGACGGGGGTCTTGAGCTCGTGGGTGACCGCGTTGATGAAGGAATCGTGCTGCTCGTTCCGGCGAATCTCACGCACCAGGAAAATCGTGTTGAGCACCATTCCCGCGATGATGGGGATGAAGAGGACGATGCCGAGCACGACCAGCACCCCGCGGTACCAGTTGAGCACGACCCAGCTGATGTTGAGCGTGACGGCCGCCGCAACGAGGCAGACGCCGAGGACGGTAAAGAAGATGACCGACCGACGCCGGCCGCTGATCATGTGATCAGAATAATGCTGAATGCTGAGTGCTGAATGATGAATTGAAGGGGGAAGGGCGAAGGTCCCTTGACTTCGCAATTCACTTCAGCATTCAGCACTCAGAATTCAGAATTACAGCGAAGCCGCCTAAGCGGCTTCCTCTATCGGGAGCCGCGTCGCTACCTTAGCGACCTTCAGGTCGCGCACGATGCCCACGGCGTTGAGCGCCTTCAGCGTGATCCAGCTGATGTCGAACTCGTACCAGACGAGCCCGTGACGAGCGGAGACGGGATGGGCGTGGTGGTTGTTGTGCCAGCCCTCGCCGAAGGTGAGGAGCGCAACCCACCAGCTGTTGCGCGAGTCGTCGCGCGTCGCAAACCGGCGGCTGCCCCACATGTGCGTCGCCGAGTTCACCAGCCACGTGCCGTGCAGGCCGACGACAACCCTGAGGAAAATCCCCCACAGCACCAGCGACCAGCCACCGGCGGCGAGCAGCGCAAAACCCAGCAGCGTCAGGGGAACGTAGTGATACGTGTTGAGCCAGCGGTAGAACGGGTCAGCCGCGAGATCCGGTGCGTATCGCGCCATCAGCGCGGTGTTGTTGTGGTGCGTTTCGCCGAAGAGGATCCACCCCATGTGGGCCCAGAACCCGCCGTCATGCGGAGTATGCGGGTCGCCGTCGCGGTCGGAATGCTGGTGGTGGACCCGATGCGTCGAGACCCAGAAAATCGGGCCGCCTTCGAGCGTTATCGTCCCGCAGACCGCGAGGAAATACTCGAAAGCCTTCGACGTCTTGTACCCGCGGTGCGTATGCAGGCGGTGATAGCCCAGGCTGATCCCGAGCCCGACCGCGAGCCAGTGCAGCACCAGCGCAACCAGCAGGTTCGTCCAACTGAAGAAAAAAAACGCCGTCACAGCAAGTATGTGGAATACCACCATGAAAGACGCCGTGACAATGTTGAGGGTTCTGGGTGAATAGGACGGCCGAGCCGTCTGTGCTGAGGTCGTCAACGTGTCTCCTCGGAGTGGGATGGCACGTCAACAGTAGCAGGAGCTGAGCGGGGCAAATGTAAGACTTCTGTACTCCCGTAACAGACTCATTCATCAAGGCTTATGCCTCTGAGACGAGGTGAAGGAAATGACCGCGGACCACCTCAGCCGTTTGTCCGCTCGAATTCCTTCATGAACCCGACGAGGGCGTCAACGCCTGCTTCCGGGAAGGCGTTGTAGATTGACGCCCGTAGCCCGCCGACGGAGCGGTGCCCTTTAAGGCCGTCGAGGCCGGCCGCGGTTGATTCCTTCGCGAACTTCTTCTCGAGCTCTTCGCTGGGAAGGCGGAAGGTCACGTTCATGCGCGAGCGGCTGTCCTTGTGCGCGTGGCCCCGGTAGTAGCCTGTGCGATCGATCTCCGCGTACAGCTTGTCCGCCTTGCGCGCGTTGCGCGCGTCGATGGCCGCGAGGCCGCCCTCCTTCAGGAGCCACTTCAACACGAGCCGCATGATGTAGACGCCGAACACGGGCGGCGTGTTGTACATGGATTTATTCTCGACGTGCACGCCGTACTGCAGCATGGTCGCGAGGGACGCCGGCGTGCGAGCCACCAGATCGTCGCGGATGATCACGAGCGTCAACCCGGAAGGCCCGAGGTTCTTCTGCGCGCCAGCGTAGATGAGCCCGAACTTGCCGACATCGATTGGGCGGCTGTACATGTCGGACGACGTGTCCGCGACGAGCGGCACGCGGCCGGCATCCGGAACATAGTGCCACTCGGTACCGAAAATGGTGTTGTTCGTCGTGTAGTGCACGTACGCGGCGGCAGGATCCAGCGTGAGCTCGCCCTGCGTTGGCACGCGCACGAAGTTCTCCGATGTGGTCGATCCGGCGATCTTGACCGCGCCCACGCGCTTCGCCTCCTTCACCGCCTTCTCCGACCATGAGCCGGTGACGATGTAGTCGGCCGACCGGCCGGGCGGCAGGAGGTTCATCGGGACCATGGAGAACTGGAGACTTGCCCCTCCCTGAAGGAAGAGCACGTGATAGTTCGCCGGAATCCCGGCTAGGGCGCGCAGGTCGGCCTCGCACCCTTCGATGACCTCGTCGAACGGCTTCGAGCGGTGGCTGATCTCGAGGATCGACATCCCGACGCCTGGAAGGGCCATCAGATCTCGCTGGGCCTCCGCGAGCACTTCGACGGGGAGCACCGCCGGACCGGCGGAGAAATTGAAGATTCGGTTCGTAGTGGTCATGGGATCAAATAATTAGCTGAATGATGTGGAACGAATGGGAACGAATGAGCGTGACAAGCGCTTTTTGGCAGGAGCTCAGGAGATCAGGAGGTCGACCTTGAAAACCAAAGAACAACTCCTGATCTTCTAATCTCCGGTTACTTGTGACAAGCGTATCCAGCGTCGTATCGCAGGTTCTAGAGCGTGACCACCTGCAGGTCGAGCACATCGGAGTTCCCGCCTTTGATTTTGTCGCACAACGCGGTCGGCGGGAAGCCGTCCAAGTTGATTCTGGCTACTGCGGCCTCGGCTCCCTCGAACACGATGTTCTCGGTCTCCTGCACGTTCAGGTTGGCCTCGCGCAGATGGTCGAAGACGTGGGCCAGGACGCCTGGACGGTCGCGATGGCGCACGACGAGCATGTGGGTCGCGGGGGTCCGCGACGCCAGATTGACGACGTTCGGAACCTTCCCGGTGTCTTTGAAGCTGCGCACGATGCGAACGGTTTCGGCCGCGATGGCTTCCTGCGCCTGATCGGTGGACGCCCCGATGTGGTGGGTACCGTAGACGGTGGGAAGCGCAATCAGATCGTCCCTGAAATCACCGGTGGCCGTAGTAGGTTCGTTGGCGAAGACATCGAGCCCGACGCGCAGGTCTTTCTCGCGCGCGGCCGCGAGGAGCGCCGGGTGATCGACGATCTCGGCCCGCGCGGTGTTGATGAACATCGCGCCTGGCCTCAGCCGGGCGAGCACGTCCCGATCGACGAGGCCCTTCGTGTCGGGACCGAACGCGAGGTGGACGCTGAGGATGTCCGCGCGCGCGGCGACGGCGGCGGGCGTCGAGGTCAACTCGAGCCGGATGTGGCGCGCTTCGGTCTCGAGTCCCAGCGTTCGCACTTCCGGTTCGGTCATCGGCCGTTCTTCCCCGTTGAAGCGCCGGCTCCAGACGATCACGTTGAGACCAAACGCGGCGGCGCGCCGGATGACCTCCTGTGCGATGCTGCCGATGCCGAGTACTCCAAGGGTTTGCCCGCGCAGGCCGCGCGCCTTCGAGTAGGCCTTCTTGTTCCACTTTCCCGCGCGCAACTCGGCGACGTTGTCGGGAATCCGTCTGTCGAGCGCCAGCATCAACCCGAACGTGAGCTCGGCGACGGCGATCGCGTTCTTGCCCGGGCAGTTGGAGACGTAGATCCCCCGCCTCGACGCCCCGGCCACGTCGATCGTGTTGTAGCCTGCGCCGGCTCGCACGACGAGCGCCAGGCGCCCCGCGTCGAGCATGGCCGAAGTGACCTTCGTGCTGCGAACAACAAGCACATCAGCGCCCGTCGACCGCACCGCCTCGGTCAGGCTGTCGTCCTTGGCATCCGGCTCGTAGACGACCTCACACCCGGCGGCGTTCAAACCCTCGAGACCACTCTTCTCGAAGCTGTCTGCGACTAAGACTTTCATATCAGTTCGCGACTCGCAGTTTGCGGCTCGCGGCTCGTTCTTCGTGGTTCAGCCTTCCACACTCGCATGACCCGCGAGCTGCGAGCCGCGAGCCGCTAGATCAAATGCACAAGCAACCCATCCCGCAACTTGGGCTCGAACCAGGTCGACTTGGGGGGCATGATCCCGCCGCCGTCGGCGATGGCCATCAGATCGTCAATCGTCACCGGGTACATCGAGAATGCGACGGCGGCCGTCCCTGAGTTGACTGCCCGCTCGAGGCCCTCGGTGCCCCGTGCGCCGCCGACGAAGTCGATGCGCTTGTCGGTCCTGATGTCCCCGATGCCGAGCATCTGCTCGAGCACCTGCCGCTGCAGGAGCGCGACGTCGAGACCGCTCGCGCGCGTCTCGTCTTCGGGCCGGGCGCGCGAGAGATCGACGGTATACCAGCGGCCGGCCAGATACATCGACACGTCGCCTTTGCGGCGCGGGGTGGACGGGCCGTCGGCCACGTCGAACTTCTCGCGGAGGTCCGCGAGAAACCCCTCGCGCGATCGGCCGGCCAGATCCTTGACCGTCCGGTTGTACGGCAGGATCTGCATCTGGTTGTGGGGGAACGCGACCGCGATGAACGTCTCGGCGTCCGCCGCACCCCCGCCGACCTGCGTCTGAAGGGCCGCTCGCGCCCTGGCGGCACTGGCGGCTCGATGATGGCCGTCGGCGATGTAGAGCGCAGGAATCCTCGCAAACCCGTCCACCGCCGCGCGTGTTTCGGCCGCCGCCGACCGCCACACGGTGTGCTGCACGCCGTCAGGAGCGGTGAAATCGTAGAGCGGCGTCCCCGCTGTGACCCGCGCCACCTCGGCATCCACTTTCGCCGACGCGCGATACGTGAGAAAGACCACGCCGGTCTGCGCCCGCAACTCGACGATGTGCCGCGTGCGATCGTCCTCTTTGTCGCGCCGGGTCCGCTCGTGTTTCTTGATGACGTCCTGTTCGTACTCGTCGACGGAGAAGCAGCCCGCGATGCCCGTCTGTTCGTGCGTCCCCATCCGCAGGCGGTAAAAGTAGAGCGACGGCGAGTCCTCGACGATGAGTGGCGCCGTCGACCGCAACGCCGCAAGGTTGTCGCGCGCCACCTCGTAGACGCTGCTCGCGTAGGGATCGGTCCCCGGTGGCAGATCGATCTCCGAACGGGTCACGTGAAGAAAGCTGAGCGGGTTGCCGGCGGCAAGCTGCCGCGCTTCTTCCACGGTCACGACATCGTAGGGAACAGAGGAGACGTTCACCGCCGCAGGCGGCGCCGGGCGCAGAGCCCGGAACGGATGGAGGGACGCCATTGGCTAATTCTAGACTGTCGGTACTATCCGTGTGGTGCGGCGCTACTACTGCTTTTCCTTGACGCCGTCGGGCGACGGCGGCGGCTCCGCCGCGAGCGTCGTCGAAAACTGTTGGAGTATGTCGTCGCGGGCAGCGCTGAAGTCGGTCAGATAGATTGCGGGAATCGGTTCGCCCGGCGGCTGGCGCGCATGCTCCCGGCGCGGATCCACGAACACGCCGTTCCTTCTGAGCCGGTAGTCGAGGTGCGGACCGGTGGCCGTGCCGGTCGATCCGACCCGTCCGATGAGCTGTCCCTGATCGACGTGTTTGCCAGCTTTGATGCCCTTCGCAAACGCGGAGAGGTGGAGGTAGTAGCTCTCGAACCCGCTCGCATGACGAAGGCGGACCTGTCGGCCGCCCCCGCCCGCCCATCCCGCCGACACAACGACGCCGCTCGCCACCGCAACCACCGGCGTGCCGGTCGGTGCGGCGTAATCGACTCCGAGGTGAGCCCTGATCGTACGGTGAACCGGGTGGAGTCGGCGACGAGAGAAGCCCGAGGTCACGCGCGGCGTGAACCGGAGCGGCGAGGCCAGCACGAATCGCCGGAGCGAGCGCCCCTGCTCGTCGTAGTACGCAGCCTTCTGCGTGCCAGGGTGTACCCAGCGATACGCCTGATGCGCCTTGCCTTCGTTGGTGAATCGCGCGGCGAGGATCGCCCCATAGCCGGCAAACGCACCCTCGTACTTCGTCGTCTCGAACAACACCTCGAACGAATCGCCGGGCTGGAGGTCGTTCTCGAAGTCGATTTGCCCGCTGAAGAGCTCCGCAAGCGAGATCGCCAGCTGCACGCGCTCGCCTGTCGCATCGACGGCCGACATGAGCGACGAATGATCGCGGTCAATGAGGCCGCGGATCGCCACGACGCTGGTTTCCTTCTCGTAGAGCAGCACCTCGGCGTCGAGTTTTTCCGGCGCAGATCGGTCGCGGCTGATGATGCGCAGGAAGCGGTCCGCGTCGATCTGATATTCGAACTCTCGCAAGAGCCCGTCGATCGAAAGTACGAGCCGGTAGGGGCGTTCGGCTCGAAGGTGCCGCGGGTTGAACACCGTGCGCGTCGACTCTATCGCGGCCTGTATGAGAGGCCCCGGAAGCTGATGCTGCCGGAGGATCGTCTCGAGCGTGGCCTGCCTTGGAACGACGGCCTCGATGGTCTGGGTTTCGACCGGCAGGACGATATCCGCTCGCGCGGGCGGCGGCCGAGGCGTGTCGCGATGACGGCCGCAGGCCGCGGCCAGCACGGCCACGCTGACTGCCACGGCGAGTGCGATAGCCGCAGAGATGATCCTGGCGAATCCTCGGTCCATCGATACGCCGGGCAGTGTAGCGTACCCCCCCGAACTTCGCGGGAAGCGCCTGCGGCCCGACCGAGGCGCGACCGGCCTCCGCCAAGGCTACGGCGGTCCGCCGAAGCTTCAGCGAAGGCGGAAGTCGTCGAGCGAGAGCGAGCGACAGCCTTGAGCCGCCGTGAGCGCGAAGCGCGAGCGGCAGCGCTCGGGGGGGCCCCGAGCGCTGTGATAAAAGTGGGGCCCGCGAGCTCTGAGATCGAGGGGCCGCCTGGTTCGATCAGCGCTTCGCGACGGTGATCTGGATGATTTTGCGGAACTTCACGGGCCGGCCGTTGAGGGTGGCCGGCTGATACCGCCACTCTTTGGCGGCCAGGAGGATCTGCGAGTCGTAGATTGGGTGCAGCGAGAGGCGGATCGCCGCCTGGATCACGCGGCCCTGTTCGTCGATGGTCACGTCGAGGATGCCGCGTTCGCGGGTCTGATTGGCGACCTGCACCGGCACGCGGGGCACTTCCTGCCGAATCGGCGTGGCCGGGCTGACGCCTTCGTCCTCCGACGTGTAGACCTTTTGCAGGTCGGGCGCGACGGGCGCGGGCGCCGGCGGCGGAAGGTCTTCGCGCCGGGGCGCGGCCGCCGGCTCCGGCAGCGGCGTGGCTGCTGCCGCGCTGAGGTCGACAAAGCCTGTCACCAGCATGCGCAGATCGCCCATCCGCCCGCCCATGTCGGGGTCATCGATCAGGCGGAGCAGCTCGCGGAACTGCTGTTCGGCGGCCGCATATTCCTTCTTGTCGAATGAGGTTTTCGCCGAGGCATAGCGCGTGCGCGCGATGTCGGGCAGCTGGCGCTGCCGCACTTCGGAGAACGCCGAGCGCACGCGGGGGGACGCTTCGGTCTCGGTCGGCTGATACAGCGGATCCGAGGCAACGACCACGGCAATCGCCGCTTCGGCTTCGGCGCCGCGTCCAAGCGCCAGCAGGCACAGCGAGCGATACTGTTCGATCGATCGGAGGTTGATGGGGTTGGCGCTCTCCTGCTGCCTGACACCGTTCAACATCGCGAGCGCCTCGTCATAGCGCGCCGACGCGTACAGGTCGCGGGCCACCGCCAGCGGACCCTCCTGCGCGACAGCCGATGTGGCGAGACCGGCCGCAAGCGCGACGGTCACGCTCAGGGCGTGCAGCCCGGTCGCGAATCTACGTGTCATGACTGCCATGGCCAACTACCTTGTCACCCGAAGACGAACACCCCGTCGCACGTGCCTGACCGGCGCGGCGTGCGGTTCCGCATTCACCAACACCATCGCCAGTGTCGTCACCATCAGCATTGTCAGAACTGTCAAGAACGTCAGCACCAAGACCCCTTCCAAGAGAAAGTCTGAAGTCTGAAGTTCGAAGTGTGAACTCCGAACTGCGAACCCGGAACGTCGAACCACGAACTCCGAACCACTCCCCTACTTCATGTCCACGCTGACTCGTGTCGGCGCCGACATCGTGACCGAGATTGCGTGGCGCTTCTCGCCGAACTGCGGATGCCGGAACACGACCTCGTGCGGACCGATTGGAATCGAGAGATTGCCGATCGGCGTCTCGCCGACGCGCTGGCCATCGACCCAGACTTCCGCCCACGGCGTGGCGTTGAGGTTTACGAGACCCTTGGGCAGATCGACCGCGAGGCTCGCGACCTTACCCGGCATCACCTGCACGACGCGCGTGACGCGGTAGCCCAGCGTTTCGTTGACGAGCTCGATGTCGTGACGGCCTGCCGCCAGCATCAGCCGATCGGCGTCCGTCGTCCCGATAAGACGGCCCTCTTCACGAATCTCGAGCGAGAACGGGGCCTTGACCGTCAGCCATCCGGAAACCGGGCCGGCCGCCGTCGTTGCCGAGGCTACGGGCGTGACGATCGAGGCAGTCCCACCCGCCTGGACGCTTACGACGTGACGAGCTGACGCGATCGGCGTCTGCAGGATCACTTCGTGGTCGCCTGGCAGGAGGTCATTGATGGTCACCGGAGCGACGCCGCGATCGGTGCCGTCGACGAGGACCTTGGCGCCGGCCGGTTGCGACTCGACGCGCAGGCTGCCGGTCTCGGGCGTATTCGCAAACTCGAATGACTGCGAGACCTCGGCGCCTGCGGTGACGTTGAGCGGAATGACGCGTGGCACGCCGCGCCCGCGAAGCTCGAGAATGTGCGCGCCGGCCGGCACCGACAACCGCGCGGGCGTCTGTCCGCGATCGACGCCGTCGACAAATACCTGCACGCCGGCGGGATTCGACTGCACGACCAACGTGCCCGTCCGCGGCGAGGACGCTCCGCCTCCGAGCACGAAGCGGGAGGCATAGACTCCTCCGCCCGCGATAACGATGAGCCCGGCCGCCACGAGGATGGCTTTTCTGGAGATCTTCAGGGCCGGGCGCTTGGACTTGACCTTCGACGCCGGCGCGGCCTGTGCCGCCGGCGCGGGGATGATGTTGAATGGCGCGCTTTGCGCGGTCGCATACGGTGCATCAGAGGCGCCGGCGAACGGCGCAGCCGGCGGGACGTTGAAAGGCGCATCCGACGGGAGACTGAAAGGAGCATCCGGATTGAAGAGCGACTGCGCCGCGTCGGAGGCTTCGTGTTTCGTTCTCAGATCGGTGGCAGCGATCAGCTCGGTGATGTCGCGAGCCGCAGGCCCAGAGTCCGCCGGAGCAGTGGCGTCAGCCCACATGTCATGGGTGGTCGCCGCAGACGCCGGTGACGGCGTGTGCGCGGCAGTGGTGGTGAAGGACGCCCCTGCCGGCTCGGAATGGACGCGATGGGCTCCGGGCTGTGACGGCAAAGGTTCGAAAGCCGCCGCGTTGCTGGCCGCCGTGGCAACCGCCGGCTGGTGCACGCCGGACGGCACGATCGGAGTCGCACGGTGCGTCGCCGCCGGCGCCGGCACGAAGACGGCGGGCTGCGGCGCGGGAATCGAATCGGTGGGCAGCTCGAGGAGCGCCGCGATATAGCGCGACAGGAACGTCTCGAGCGCCACCGGCGCCGCGACGTACATCGAATCGTCGGCGACGATCTCCTCGAGGGCCGACAGCGCCTCGGGCGCAGAGGCAAACGCCCGGCGCGTATCGAGCTGCAGCGCGCGCGCCAGCCAGTCGCGGAGCGGCTGAGAGAGCGGCTGTTCTTCACCGAGCGCGGTGCGCTCGCGTGCTTCGTTCAGCAGCGTCGGAAGATGGTTGGGGAACTCGGCCGGATGGAGCGGCCGACCCAGCACGAGCGCGAGCGCCACGAGCCCCACGCCGGTGACGTCGGCGCGGTGATCGAACCTCGACAGGCCGGCGCTCGGCGGCATCGAGATCCGGAACTCCTGCCAGAGCCGATCGCGGCTGAACTGCAACTGTTCGACGGCAGCCGACAGCACATGCTCGACGATCACCAGGCGCGCGTGCGGCGTGACCACGAGCCGTTCGGGCGCGATGAGACCGTGCGCGACCTCGCGCGCGTTCTCGTGCAGCAGCGCAACGGCCGGCACGAGCTGACGAATCAGGCAGAGTGCGGCGTTGATGTCGAGTTGCAGGTTGCGCTCGTGGGCCACACGCAGAATGTCGGACAGCCGCGTCCCTTCGACGTGATCCGACACGATCGACAACCCGGGACTCGGAACCTGCACGCGATCGATGCGTCGCACGCGCGCGTAGTAGGCATGCCGGAAGTTGGCCAGCCGCGCCGCGCGTTCGCGCAGCGCGAATTCAAACGACGGCACCGCCGTCAACGCCGGGCGGATACGAAGAATCTGCAGCAGTTCGCCCGTTGCGCCGTCCGCGGCGACGACGCGCTCGCCGAGGCCATCGCAGAAAAGAGGAGCTTCGGGCCGTTCGTTAGAGAGAGGTACGGTTGTCATGGAGGTCCGCGCTTGCGCGGTGCAACCATTGGTCCAGACCGCACACGATTTCTCGGATCGTCTGCAAGTCGTTGAAACCGCAGCGCTCCAGAGCGTTCCCGGTGTGCATGTGCGAGCACACCGGCTTACGAGTCTGTCGAGTGACGTTCGGTTTTGTAACTGGAAATCGGGCGCGCAACGCGCTTATGCTGACGCTTTGCAAGTTTGATGTTGGCGTGGTGGCAACCACCACTGCCTCCGGAGGCTGGAATGAAATTTCTCATACGGCAGCGGGCATTCCTCAATGCTCGCGGGGCCCCACTTTTGTCACAGCGCTCTGGGCCCCACCCCCGAGCGCTGCCGCTCGCGCTTCGCGCTCACGGCGGCTCAAGGCTGTCGCTCGCTCTCGCGCGGCGACTCAGCGCCGCGCTCGGGCCGCGGGCGCTGCTGGCGGGCGGCGCTCTCGCGCTCGCCGTCACGTTCGTGCCCGTCTCCGCGCAGCAGGCAGAGCGGGTCGACCTCAACGCGATCTACAAGATCAAAGAAGAAGGATTCCAGCGTTCCCGGGTGATGGAGATCATGAGCTGGATGACCGACGTCTACGGTCCGCGGCTCACGAACTCGCCGGGATTCCGCAGGGCAGGCGACTGGGCCGTCAAGGAGATGACCTCCTGGGGCCTCGTCAACGTCAAGCTGCAGCCGTTCGGCCCCTTCGGTCGCGGATGGGCGAACGACAAGTTCTACATGATGGCGACGACGCCCGGTGGGAGCCTGCCGGTCATCGGATATCCGCAGGCGTGGACGTCGAGCACGAACGGCATCGTGTCGGGCGACGCCGTCTTTGCGACAATCGACACACCCGAAGACATCGCCAGCTGGAAGGGCAAACTGAAGGGCAAGTTCCTCCTGTTGACCGCCATGCCCGAGGTCCCCGCCCTCTTCGAGCCTCAGGCCCAGCGCTACACCCAGGACCAGCTGCGCGACCTCGAGCGCGAGACGGACTCGGCCGGGCGCGGCGGCCGCGGGGGACGTGGTGTGTTCCCAGGCGGCGGCCGAGGTGGAGCGCCGGCCTTCGGGCAAACCCGCACTCAGTTTCTGAAGGACGAGGGCGTGCTCGCGATCATCACGCCCGGCCGTGGAACCGGCGGCACGGTCTTCGTCGGCGGGGGCGGGTCGCGCGAGGTCAACGCAGCAGCCACGGTGCCTGCCGTGACGATCGCCGTTGAACACTACGGGCGGATCCTCCGCACCCTGCAGAAGGATCAGCCGGTGCGCATCGAGATGGAGGTCAAGAACTCGTTCTACGACGACCCCATGTCTTTCAACGTCGTGGGCGAGATTCCCGGAACTGACAAGGCCGACGAAGTCGTGATGCTCGGCGCGCACTTCGACTCGTGGCACTCCGGCACCGGCGCCACAGACAACGCGGCCGGCTCGGCGGTGATGATGGAAGCCATCCGCATCCTCAAACAGTCGGGCCTGTCGCTGCGGCGGACGGTGCGCATCGGGCTGTGGGGCGGCGAAGAACAGGGCCTCCTGGGATCGCGTCAGTACGTCACCGACACGTTCGCCGACCGCACGACGATGGCCGTCAAGCCGGCGCATGCGAAGTTCGCCGGCTATTTCAACGTGGACAACGGGACGGGCGCGATCCGCGGCGTCTACCTGCAGGGGAACGAGGGCGTCGCGCCGATCTTCGACCTGTGGATGAAGCCCTTCAATAACCTGGGTATGAACACGCTGACCATTCGCGACACGGGCGGCACGGACCACCAGGCCTTTGACGCCGTCGGGCTCCCTGGCTTCCAGTTCATCCAAGATCCTGTGGAATACGGCACGCGGACGCACCACTCGAACATGGACGTGTACGAGCGGATCCAGGGAGAAGACATGCGGAAGAACGCGGTCATCGTGGCGTCGTTCGTGTACCACACCGCAAACCGCGACCAGGTGCTGCCGCGCAAGCCGCTGCCGAAGCCGGTGCCCGCCGGCGGTGGCCGCGGTACGGGCGGGGGACGCGGACAGTAGAGAGGCCCAAGGCTCAAGGCTCAGGGACGACGCTCAAGGTAGGCTTACTCCGTGCAAAGCAGCACGAGCCTGCCTGAGCCGAGAGCCTTGAGCCTTGAGCCCATCTGGGCGCTCCTCGGGTTCAGCGCGCTCGCCGTCTTCTGGACGTGGCCGCTGGCGGCCTCCCTCACCTCGCGGATACCCCACGACCCCGGCGATCCGGTGCTCAATATCTGGATTCTCTGGTGGAACGCCCAGGCCACGCCGTTCACCGACGCATGGTGGAACGCGCCGATGATGTGGCCGATGCCCGGCGCCATGGCGCTGTCGGAACACCTGGTGGGCCTGAGCCTCGTCGCCACGCCGCTGCAGCTGGCGGGCGCCAACCCGATCGCCGCCTACAACGTCTGTCTCCTGCTCACCTACGCGCTGTCGGGACTTTTCGCGTACCTCCTCGGGCGGCGGCTCACGGGGTCCCCGTTCGCGGGGATCTGCGCGGGTCTCGCGTTCGGGTTCTCGCCGTATCGCGCGAGTCAGCTCGCGCACATCCAGGTCCTGTCCGCCCAGTGGATGCCGCTCGCCCTCCTCGGTCTTCACGCTTACCTGTCGACGGGCGCCAGACGATGGCTCGTGGTCTTCGGCGTCGCGTGGCTGATCCAGGCGCTGTCGAACGGCTACTTCCTGTTGTTCTTTCCGGTGCTGGTCATAGCCTGGCTGGCCTGGTTCGTCGACTGGCGCAGGGCGCCGCGCCGCGGTCTGGCGATCGTCATGGCGTGGGCCGTCGCGTCGCTGCCCCTTCTACCGGTTCTGTTGAAGTACCGCGAAGTCCACGAGAGGCTGGGACTGATCAGAAAGGTCGCGGAAGTCAGGGAGTTCAGCGCAGTGCCGGCGTCGTTCCTCCACGCCGCGCCGCTCATGAGATTCTGGCGCGAAGGTCCGGCCGACACCCACGAACAGTATCTCTTTGCCGGCGTGACGGTCGTGCTGCTCGCCCTCGCCGGCGTCGTCCTGCTGTTCGGCAGGAGAACACGCGGGCCTGTTGCGGCCGGCCGTGCGCCGGTCCTTTTCTATGTAGTGACCACACTTCTGATGTGGCTGCTGGCACTCGGCCCCGGCGGTGAGGGACTGGATCCGGCGTCGCCCTATCGCCCTTATACATGGCTGCTCTCGCTCCCTGGCTTCAACGGTCTCCGCGTGTCGTCGCGGTTCGCGATGATCGGAACCCTGTGCCTCGCGGTGGCGGCAAGTTTGGCTGTCGCACACGTGTCGAAGCTGAACATCTTTGCTAGCTTGGCCGGCCGGTGGCGCGCCCTCGCCGGCGCTGCCGTCATTGCCGGCCTCGTGGTCGACGGCATGACGCGTCCCGTCCCCGTCGTCACGCCTCCAGGCAAGGTGATCCTTCCTGGATCGCAACAGGCAGCGGTGATGGAGGTGCCGATCGACAATACGGACGTCAGCGTGGAGGCGATGTATCGATCGATTTTTCACCGCCAGCCGCTCGTCAACGGGTACTCGGGGCACTTTCCGCCGCACTACAACATCCTGTCGCTGTCGCTCTGGCGCGGGGACACGTCTGGCCTGTTCTACCTGGCCCGGCGGCGGCCCCTCGTGATCATCGTGAACGATCAGGTGGATCACGGCCGTGCGTTCAGAGAAATGATCGAGGGTGTGCCTGGCATCCAGAGGCACGGCGTCAGCGGCGCAGGATCGGTCTTTCTCCTGCCGGCCCAGGCGGCGGCGCGCGAGCCACCGCCCGGACCGGCGCTTCAGGCACGCGTGCGCGATGCCGGCCGGTACCTGTTGGAGTTCGACATCGGTGAGGCTCGTCTCCTGTCGGGGATCGCATTCCCGCTGCGGCGGCGCTACGAAGATCTCGCGGCGCGGATGCGAATCGAAACGTCCGACGATGGACAGACGTGGACGGAGTCGTGGGTCGGATGGACCGGCGGCATGGCTGTCGAGGCAACGCTCGCCGATCCCCAGGTGGCCCCGATGCGGATCCCGCTTGCCGGGGTCAGGGCGCGATACCTGCGCGTGTATCCAGCGTCGGAGTGGATGAAAGCGGAGTTGAGCGTTCGGGGGCAATTCTGAATGCTGAATGCTGAGTGCTGAAGTGAAGGTGGAATGGGGAAGTTGGAATTGAATGACGAAGGGTGCAATTCAGAATTCACTTCAGCATTCAGCATTCAGAATTGCCTACGGCTTCATCCCCTGCCGCCACTCCGGCTTGAACTCCGAGTTCGCGAGCCACCGAATCGGATCGAGCATCGAACGGATCGCGTCGGTCATGTGCGCGAAATCGATGTGCTCAATTTCGTCTGACGGCTGGTGATACTCCTTGTGCAGCCCGTAGCTCGACACCGTGTGCGCGATGACGCCGCGACGGGCGAACTGAATGTTGTCGGACCGGGTGAAGAAGCTCTGTTCCGGGTGCGGGTCCTGCACGAGTCTGGCACCCTGCTTGGCGAGCGCCGGCCCGAGCGTCGATCGCTCGTAGCCTGTCAGCCACAAGGTCTGCGGCGGCACTTTGCCGTCGGGCCGCCCGATCATCTCGAATTGCAGGTTGGCGACAATCTGTGTGAGCGGGACGACGGGGCGATCGGCGAAGAAGCGGGAACCGAGTCCGCCCGATTCCTCGCTGCCGAAGAACGCGAAGACAATCGTGCGCTTCGGCCGCGGTCCAAGCGCGATGGCCCGCGCGAGCTCCAACACTGCCACGCTTCCCGACGCGTCATCGTCGGCGCCGTTGTAAATCGTGTCCGCGCCGGGCGCGGCGTTCGGGGCCGAACGCGTGCCCAGATGGTCGAGGTGTGCGGATAGGAGGATGACCTCGCCTGCCGACGCGGGATCGCTCCCGGTCAAACGGCCGACGGCGTTCCAGGTTTGCGTTTTTGGTCCGGGCTTGACCTCCGCTTCGACTACGACCGTCGCGCCTTCGGCGAGCGCCGAGACGGCCGCGTACGTCTCCTTGTTCAGCGCAACCGTGGTGGGGCGCGCCGGCGCGGGACTTTGGACACCGACAAACCGCGCAGGCGGCGCCGGCAGCCTCGCACTGGCCGGCACATTGGGGTTCTCGAGCGTCAGCACGACGGCTGCTCCAGTCGTGACCGGCGGCGTGGGCTTTCCCGAAGTCGACGGCACCGTCGCCGGCAGCGTGGCCGGCATCAGCAGCACGGCCGCGGTTTTGACCGGCACGCCGGGCACGTACTTCTGCAGCGTCCCGGATACGCGCACGGCGCTGAGCACCTGCACGCGTATCTCCTGACCATGCATGTACTTCTTCCCATCGACTGACAGCGTGGGCGGCGCGGCCATCTCCGGCCGTTCGATCTCAATCTGCTGCACGAAACCGCCGGAATCGCCGAGCGGCTCGAGTCCCCACTGCTGCATCTGGGCCCCGAGGTACGAGGCGGCAATCCACTCGTCGCGCGTACCGCTTCCGCGGCCGTTCAATGCATCGCTCGCGAGGAATTCCATGTGACTCCGGACGGAGACCTCTGTAATGAGCGAGGGCGGCGCACCGGAGCGCTGGGGCGGCGGATGGACCGCGCAGCCGGCGGCCAGGAGAACGCAGAGAAGGAGCAGTCCAGGTGCCTTCACCTGAACGATGTTATGCGGGAATAGAGGAACGGTCGAGTCAGCCGCCGATCTCACGCATCGGCACCGCGGGCATGTCCATTCGTCACCGTCGGGGCCTAACACCGGGCACCTGAAATATGATGTGGAGAGCCCCGAAACGAAAATCCCCGTCCGAGCGTCTTATAGCCCCAAGATGAAAACCCAAGATAAAGCGATGAAGACAATCGTAGTGTTCGTGTTTCTGGCGAGTAGCGTGCTGACCGGACTGTCCGCAGCCGGACAGACGACACCGGCCGCGCAGCCTCCTGATGATCCGCTTGTCCGAGTGACCCTGCCGTCGGTGACCGTCACCGCACAGAAGGAGCCTGAGGACGCGCGCAAGCTGCCCGTCAGCGTCACGGCGGTCTCCGCCGACACTATCGAACGTGCGGGTATCCGGATCGTGAGCGAGGCGGCGATCTTTGCGCCGAATGTCACGTTCACCGAGTTCACCGCCCGGAAGCTGAGCAATCCCAGGTTCCGGGGCGTCGGTTCGAGCCCCGGCAATCCCGCGGTCACGACCTTCATCGATGGCGTGCCTCAGCTCAACTCGAATTCGTCGAGCATCGAACTGCTCGACGTGGACCAGATCGAGTTCGTGCGCGGCCCGCAGAGCGCGCTGTTCGGCAGGAATACGCTTGGCGGGCTGGTCAACGTCGCGAGCAGGCGGCCCAGTCCCGGCAAGTGGACGGGCCAGATGTCGGTGCCGTTTGGAAACTTCTCCGCGTGGGACATTCGCGGCATCGCGTCTGGAGCCCTCATCGCCGACACGTTGAGCGCGAGCGCAGCGTTCAGTTACGCCGAACGGGAAGGCTTCACGGTCAACGACGTCACCGACAACGACCTGGACTCTCGTGCAGCGTTCAGCGGGAAAGGTCAGTTGTTGTGGAAGCCGGCGCGCCAGTGGGAGGCGCGCGTCATCGTGAGCGGCGAACGCGCGCGCGACGGCGATTACGCGCTCAACGACCTCGCGGCGCTCCGCGAAACTCCCTTCCACTCTTCGCGCAACTACGAGGGCTTCACGAATCGGGACATTCTTGGAACGACGATCCAGACCGAGCGGACCGGAAGCACGATGCGGCTCTCGACGACTACCGGGTTCGTGAAATGGAAGACCGAGGACTCGACCGATCTCGACTACTCGCCGCTCCCGCTCGCCACGCGCGACAACGCAGAGGAGGACTTCCAGTTCACGCAGGAGGTTCGACTGGCGTCGGCGACGCCGGCCAAGCTCTCGGACACGGCTGTGCTCAAGTGGCAGTCCGGGCTGTTTTTCTTCACGCAGAGCTACCAGCAGGACGCGGTGAACACGCTCGCGCCGTTCGTGCTCTCGCCGTTCGTCGGAGTGCCGGTCAATCAGTATTCCCCGGTGTCCGAGCTGGATGACTTCGGCCTGGGCGTCTTCGGCCAGGGCACAGTGACGCTGAAGGAGAAGCTGGACCTCATCGCGGGCGTTCGTCTGGACTACGAGAACAAGAACGCGGACCTGAAGACGTTCTTCGATCCGGCCATCGCGCCGCCTACGGTCGTCGTGGCCGAAGACAGCTTCACCAACGTCTCCCCGCAGTTCGCGGTCGCTTACCGCCTTCGGCCCGAGTACAGCGTTTACGCCACAGTAACGAATGGCTTCAAGGCTGGCGGGTTCAACCCCGCGTCTCCAGCCGGAAGCGAAGCCTACAGTGAGGAGAACACGTGGAACGTCGAAGGGGGTCTCAAAACCCTCTGGGCCAACGGCCGCGTGGCGCTCAACAGCGCCGTGTTCTTCATCGACTGGAATGACATGCAGCTCAACGTGCCGAATCTGGCGGTCCCTGGACAGATCTACATCGCCAACGTCGGCGGCGCGTCGAGCAAGGGAGTCGAGTTCGATCTCACGGCCAGACCCGCGCCCGGCGTCGACGTCTTCGGAAGCTTCGGGTACACCAACGCAACCTTCAGCGACGGCAGCACGTCGGTCGGTCTCGACGTGTCTGGCAACGAGATCCCCAACACTCCGGACTACACGGCCAGCTTCGGCGCGCAGTACGGCCGGGCGATCAATTCCGCGACGACCGCCTACGGCCGCGCGGACTTCGTCCTGTCCGGCGCGTTCAAGTACGACGACGCCAACTCTCAGGGGCAGGACGCGTACTCGCTCGTGAACTTCCGGGGTGGCGTGCGAGGAAAGCTCTTCTTCGTCGAGGGTTGGGTGCGCAACGCATTCAATACGACCTACATCCCCGTGGCGTTTGCCTATGGCCCGCTCACGCCTTCGGGGTTCATCGGCGAGAACGGCGCCCCGCGCACCTTCGGGCTGAGCGCCGGGGTGAAGTTCTGAACCTCCGACAACACGGACAACACCGAAGGCACCCGTCAGGATAGCGTCCAGTTTCATGGCCCCCGCGCCGTCCTCGACGATTCCGACAACCAGCCTCCGCTGGAGCGCCGATGCGGGCGCGATCCGTTTCGGATGGGTGAACGTCATCGTGGCCGCGGTGGTCATGCTGGCGACGCTGCCCGGCCGCACGCAGGGTCTGGGGCTCATCACCGAGCCGCTGCTGCAGGACCTGCAGCTCGATCGCCTCGCTTACGCCAACATCAATCTGTGGGCGACCCTGCTGGGTGCCGCGATCTGCCTGCCTATCGGCCGCGTGTTCGACCGCGTCGGCCTGCGGTGGACGACGGCGACCCTCTCTCTGGTGCTGGCAGTGGTCGTGTGGCGGATGAGCGCACTGACAGGCGGCGTAACCGCGCTCTTCATCCTGGTCCTCCTCTCTCGCGCCATCGGTCAGAGCGCCTTGTCGGTGGCGAGCATCACGGCCGTGGGAAAGTCGTTCGACTCGCACGTCGGCGTAGCGATGGGCGTGTACTCGGTGCTGCTGAGCGTGTTCTTCGCGGCAGCCTTCGTCGCAATCGGCGCGTCCGTGCGCACGGGCGGCTGGCGCCTGGCATGGATGCAGGTGGCGGTGGGCCTGGCCTTCGTCGTCACGCCCACGGTCGTCCTGTTCATGCGGGAGCCCGTGGCGCCGCAGGACCAGACGCTGTCTTCTCAAGAGACACCCGCCGGTCTGTCGCTGTCAGCGGCGCTGCGAACGCCTGCGTTCTGGGTCTTTGCCGGCGCGACGTCACTTTTCGGACTGGTCTCGTCTGGACTCGGACTTTTCAACGAGGCGGTGCTCGCCGAACGCGGGTTCGACCAGCAGACCTATCACACGTTTCTTGCCGCGTCGGCGCTCATCGCGCTCGTCGGGCAGTTCGGATGCGGATGGCTCACGCTCCGCTGGTCCATGCAGCGGCTGCTCGGCCTCGCGATGTTCATCTACGCTTTGGCGCTCGTCGCGCTCCCGTTCATCGTCACGCTGCCGCAGCTCTGGATCTTTGCAGCGCTCATAGGCCTGTCCGGCGGAATGATCACGGTGATGTTCTTTGCGATCTGGCGGCGGTTCGGATTGGGGCACCTCGGGCGGATTCAGGGTGCCGCCCAGATGCTCACCGTGCTCGCGTCGGCCGTCGGGCCGCTCCTCTTCGCGAAGTGCGCCGCCGTCACGGGATCGTACGTGCCGGTCCTCTGGATCCTGGCGCCGTGCGTCTTTCTAGTGGGCCTGGCCGCGCTGCGCGTATCGCTGCCGGACGAAGGAGCTTAGTCAAACACCGACACGGAACTATCACGAAGAGTCCGAAGCTCGCGAAGTTCGCGAAGGACATCCTTGAAAATGCGCTCTTGAGATAGGTTGGGAGTGTCCCAGTTGTTTCGCGGGAGGACAAGATGGCCATCGTCGGACGATTCTTCCGCCTCGCCGTGGTCCTGGTGCTCCTCGTGCTGATGTTCGGTGGAGGGTGGGTCGTCGGCCGGCTCGGCCTCGGGTCGACGGTCCCGACCGCCTCGTTGACCGACCTCGAACGGCAGTTCAGCGATCGCATGCGGAACGCGTCGCTCGTCGGCTACTTCACTGTGTCGGGCCGGAGCAGGCGCGAGCCCGAGGAAGATCGGTACGACATCTCAAGTGTCGAGAAGGTTGCCGACGATCGCTGGCGGTTCAACGTGCGCATGCGGCACGGCACGTTCGACATCACGCTGCCGGTCGTCGTCCCGGTGAAATGGGTCGACGATACGCCGGTCGTCACGCTCACCGACTGGACCATTCCGTCGCTGGGCACGTTTACGTGTCGAGTGCTCTTTCACGGCGATCGCTACGCTGGGACCTGGCAGCACGGCCCCACAGGCGGTCTGATGTACGGCAGGATCGAGAAACAGGCGCAGCCGTAGGGCCTCGCGGCTTGCCCTTCGCTCCTCGCGGGTCGTTCTCGCTGAGTCGTCTCGCTACTTCCCTATTGCGAACAGGTGCTTCTCTGTTCGGATGTAGATCCGCCCGTTGGCGATTGCCGGAGACGCATGGACTGGCTCGTCGACTGAATTGGTCCCGACGATCTCGTGCGTGGGGCCCGCCTTGAGCAGGAACGTGTCGCCCTCTTCGCTCGTCATCGCGACAAGCCCGCCGAACGCCACCGGCGAGCCCATGAAGTGCGCCGGCACTGGAACCCGTCCGCCCTCGTACTTGACGGTCCCCGTCTTTGGATCGAGGCAGGTCACGATGCCGTTGTCGGTGAAGAGGTAAAGATAGTCGCCGTAGAGGATGTTCGAGAGCACGTAGCCCGTACCCCTGGAGTACTGCCATGCCACGCGCTGGCTGTCCGACACGGAGCCCGGACGAATGGCGATGACTTTCTTGACCGGATAACCTGCGGTCACGATGACCAGCCCATGGCCGACGAGCGGCGTGTGGATGGCATTGCTCTGCACGCCGGTCGTCCGCCACAGTTCTTTTCCCGTCGCAGGATCGTAGGCAATGATGAGGTCGCTGCCGTTCGTCACGAGCTCGCTGCGGCCGCCGCCCTGGACGAGCACCGGTGTGCTCCACGCGATCTCGACTGTTCGCTTGGTGTTCCAGACTTCCCTGCCGGTCTTTTTGTCGTAAGCCACGAGGGCCGAATGGTCGCCGTTGTCCTCATCGCGCTGAATGATCACGAGGTTCTCGTAGAGGACCGGCGATGTGCCGGTGCCGAGGCCCAGTGTCGGGAAGGGCGTCACCGCCTTCCAGATGAGGTCACCATTGGCGTCGTACGCATAGAGCCCTTCGGGACCGAAGTACGCGAAGACCATCGCGCCGTCGGTCACGGGCGTGGGGCCGGCAAAGCTGCTGCGGCGGTGGCGCGCGTCGAACACCGTCCCTTCGTACGCCGTGCGATCCCAGAGGATCTTGCCGGACCTGGCGTCGAGTGCCACGACCTTGAACGTGTGTTTCCTGTCGGCCGCGACGCTGTCGGGGTGGATCCAGTCCTGTTCCTGGCCCTGGCGGTGCTTGACGGCCCGCTGCCCGGGGACGACGTCGCCTTCGATCACTGCGGTCAGGTAGATGCGGTCGGCCCAGACAATCGGCGAGGACATCCCGGTCCCGGGAAGCTCAGCCTTCCAGACGATGTTCTTGTCCGGTGCCCACTCGGTGGGGACCTGAGTGTCCGCGGACACACCCTGTCCACCCGGTCCGCGCCACTGAGGCCAGTTTTCGGCAGCCGCTGTCGCGGGCGGGCCGGCCAAGAGGGCCGGGGCCAGCAGAACACTCGTCAGCGCGCGCACGTCAAGCATCGAACGGGCTCCCCGCGGTGAAATGGTCCGGTGAAACGGAATCAGGGGCAGGCAACGTAGAAAGCAGATTATAGGCCGCGCCCACGCGCTGCCCCGTCCCTTGGTACGAAACCCCCGTCTCGACGGACAAAGGCGGGGAGCATCCGGGCTATCCTAGAGACTTATATGAGAGCGACGCTTCCACGTCTTCCGCTGCTTTCTCGTCTTCCAATAGTCGTGGCAATTGGGATGTTGATCCCCGCGGCTGCGCTCCTGCGCGGTGCGGACTGGCCCGACTGGCGCGGCCCGGCGCGCACTGGCGTCTCGGCAGAAACCGGACTGGCGTCTTCGTGGTCGCCGTCGGGCCCGAACCTGGCGTGGAAGGCCCCGTACGGCGGCCGCTCCGGACCCGTGGTCTTCGGCGATCGCCTCTACCTGCAGAACACGTCAGGCGAGGGCGAGCAGATGCAGGAACGCCTGATGTGCTTCCACGCGGACACAGGCAAGCTCTTGTGGGAATACAAGTACAACCTCTTTACGAGCGACGTGCCGCCGCACCGCATCGCATGGGCCTCGCCCGTCGTCGATCCCGGCAGCGGCAACGTGTTCGCCTTCAGCGGCAACGGCCTCCTCATGTCGCTCGCGCGCGACGGCAAACTGCTCTGGGAGCGCTCGCTCGCCGAAGAGTTCGGCATGTGGACGACCCACGGCGGACGCGTGTCGTCTCCGATCATCGACGGCGATCAGGTCATCGTCAGCGGCCTGATGTTCAGCTGGGGACAGCACGCCGGCGGCGCGCACCGGTACCTCTCG
>Ga0184612_10000139_pt1 | contig 31686 bp, 23 predicted proteins | sample PLM3_60_coex_FD_133163 | JGI IMG/M metagenome (GOLD analysis project Ga0184612, IMG submission 133163) | Groundwater sediment microbial communities from an aquifer in East River, Colorado, USA - PLM3_60_coex | ecosystem: Environmental > Terrestrial > Soil > Riparian zone | place: USA: East... | reverse complement strand
GGCGCCGGCGATGGCGTCGAGAAGTGCGGTCATAGTGCCGTCAGCAAACCGGCGCCCGTCAGGGCCAGCGCCGTCATGAGCAGCCACGGAGCATACATCGCCGCGGCATGGTCGAGCACCGCGGCGCCCGCGTTGCTCGTGTCGGTCGAGCGCAGGGACAGGCGCTGCCAACCGGCGAACGCGGATCCGAGCGCGCCGAGAGCGAACACCCACCCGGTGGCAAGGAGCACGCGCGGCAGCCCTTCGCGCATGCCTGGCAGCCACACGCCCAGCGCCGCCGACAGCGCCCAAGTGCCGACAGCTATCACGGCGATGAGACGCAGCTGCGCGACTATCCGATCGGCCGCCTGCCGATGGAGCTCGGCGCGCAGGAGCTCTTCGGCGCGCTGGCGTTCGGCATCGATCTGGGAGCGTTCCATCTCCAGGCGGACGCTGTCGCGATCGAAGGCTTCTTTGAGGGCCGCGACGACGACACCGGCGAGCCTGGCTTCAATCGGCCCCCCGGGGACGGTCTGGCTGCTGGAGAGCCCCTCTGCGGCGCCCTGTCTGAACCGCCGCGCGATGTGGACGAGGCCTCCCACGGTGTCGACCACAGCTGCCCATTGTGCGATGCCCATTGGCTCAGCTTAAAGAGGGTGTGACGAGGACGCAAGCCCGGCCGCGGAAACCAGCGGAATGGGAAGGGGATTCTACGAGCCTGGTTTTTGACGTATCGGAAGAGTGCGATCAACGTCGCTGTACGTTTTCTCGGCGTCACGCGTTTAGTGGAAAGACAGAACCATCAAGAAAAGGTGAGAAATCGGTCGAGATTCGTTCCCCGGCGGGGCGTCAAATACGAGGTGGTTTCACCACGGTGGTGGGCTGCGCCGACGATCCGCCTTGTTTGGAGGCCTTATGGTAACGAACGTGTCTGAGCAACACTTCAAGTCGGGTACTCGTCCTGACCCCACTAGCGTGGCCCCGAAAGTCGCCGGGGCGACTGACAGTCGCACACACTCTCGTGCGCAACAACAAAGAGCCAAGGCTCCTCGGGAGTGGGCAGTCGCGATCTACATGGTTGCCGACGGTCCGAGTGGGAACACGCGACTCGACGGCATCGCGCTGCACGAACTGAGCGACATCCTCACCGCCGCCATTCCGGAGGCCGGGAAGACCAAGGACAGCGACATCTACGTAGCGGTCCAACTCGATCTGAGCGACAAGAACGGCGTCCTCCGGCTCGCGGTCGACGGAGACGTGGAGCGGATTCCCGAGGAGAACGCGGCTGATCCGGCAACCCTCGACCGGTTCTTCGACTTTGTCCGGAGGGAATGTCCCGCGCGGCACTACGCGGTGCTGTTCTGGGGTCACAGCACTGGACCGGTAGGCCTGTTTGGCGACTCGGCGGGCGCCACCGATCCGATAGTCAGCGTAACACTGCCGAGGCTCGAGCGAGTCATGACGCGATTCGCGGATGCCGGCCACCGCCTCCGCGACGCCAAGGAGTACTGCGCCCGGCACTCGGCTCAGCCAGCGACATACGATCCGGCTGCCACGCGCGATATCGACATAATCGCGTTCAAGAACTGCTGGGTGGCGACGCTCGAGACCGCCTGTCAGCTACGAGACGTCGCCGAGTACATTCTCGCCTCCCAGGGCAGGGTGCCGCAGGCCGGCTGGCCTTTCAAGGAGATGATTGACGTCCTATCGAAGGCCTCTCGCGACGGGGTTTGCGAGTCAGTAGCGAAGGTCGCCGAAGGTCTGCTCGCAGCGCTTGGATCGTTCTACGAGCTCTCCAGCAATCGCCCAGACAAGGAAGAGGTCCCCTTCTCCTGCCTGCGTCTCGATAGTGTGGACGCCATCGCAGAAGCCCTCGACAGCTTTTCCGACAGTGACGAGTTGCGCACTGCGCTGCAGCGGGCGACGCGTGGAGATCCGGCGCTCATCGATCTTATGGCGTTCTGCAGCGAAGTCGGCACCGTCGACGAGGCGAAAGCGACGAGGCTGCGGCAGGCGATCACCGGCGCGGTGCGAAACGTGCCGAAGCAAAGCGCGTTTGGCGGCATCAGCGCGTTCCATTACCCGGCGATCGCCCAAGAAGCAGAACAGTCGTTCATCGCTCCGGCCATCGCTCGCTCGCCCGCAATCTATGAAAGCCTGAGGCTCAGCACGGAACGGGCAACGTGGTCGTCAATCGCCATGAGTTCGCTGAAAAGCGCCGCCGAGAGCGGGACGCGACGGCGCACGAACCGGTCGGTCCTGAGCAACCTGGTCAAGGGCGCGAAAGACGCCGAGAGAATGGACGTCGTCAACTTCGCGTCGGCGCTCAATTTCGTGAAGGTGCTGACCTTGGTCAAGGCGCTCGGATTCAACAATCCAGACGCGCTCGGGAAGGCTACGACCTTTGCCAAAGACCTGGACTTCAAAAAGGCGCTAGACTTTGCCAAAGACCTGGATTTTGCCAAGGATCTGGACTTCGCGAAGGATCTCGACTTCGCCAAAGATCTGGATTTCTCCAAAGATCTCGACTTCGCAAAGGACTTGGACTTTGGACAGGCATTGGGCTTTGCCCGGGCCCTGAATCTCAACACGTGAGGCATGCCTGACGGCGCAAGGCGCCGTGTCGTGAGTTGACCGGTTACCGAGGAATCTAGTGAGCAGCATCGCTGTTTCAGGACCCATGCGCCCGGTTCGACCATGGGTGTGGGCGCTGGCGGTGCTGGTCGCGCTGCCGCTGGCCTGCCGGCAGGCCCCTCGCGAATCATCACCGGTTGCCGGGGAGATCGAGCGCGTCCGCGCCCTGCTCGCTCGCGGCGCGTACGCCGACGCGGAAACTCGCGCTCGTCAACTCCAAGCCGCCACCAGAGTCGAGCTCGGCGCTCGTGCCATCGACGTCGCGCAGGTCGGCGACGTCCTGGTCGAGACGCTGATTCGCAATGGGCGTTCGGGCGTGCCTGCGACGCTGACACTCGCCGAGCAGGTCGTCACAGAGAAACAGCGCCAGCCGGGATTGAGCGCCGTCGAGACGGCTGCGTCCCTCCATAACCTGGGAATGGTGCGGATCGAGCGCGGAGAGTTCGTCGCCGCCCTGGCGCTCCTCGAACAGTCCCTCGCGATTCGGTCGCAGCACCTGCCGCAAGACGCGAGCCCGATCGCCGACAGCCTCGACCAGATTGGGCTCGCCCTCATCCGGAGGGAGCGGTTCAAGGAAGCCAAGGAGCGATTGCAGCGCGCCGTCGCCATTCGCGAAACGCATGCCGCCCGCGAGCCGCTACGTCTGGCCCGGACACTCGAACTCATGGTGTGGCTGCACCGCTATTCCGGGGACTTCGGCGCGGCGCACGCACCGCTCGACCGGGCCAGCGAGATCGCGCGTCAGTTCTCGCCCGAACACCCGGACACGGCATCCCTGTTGCAGCTTTCCGGCGATGTGCTGTGGCACGAAGGCCAGATCGACCGCGCGAAGGCCCAGTGGACGCGTGGCCTCGCGCTGCTCGAAGGAGCGATAGGGAGGGATCACCCGGCAACGGTGGGCTTCGAGCGACGGCTGGCGCTCGCCAGCGATGCGCAAGGTGAGAGGAGCGAAACGCGCCGCCTCCTGACGCATGCCTTGGAGACGGCAGATCGCTGGCTGGCCCCGTGCAACCCGGAGCTGCTCGCCGTGAGGGTGCGCGCGGCAGGCTCCCTGATGAACGACGGAGAGTTCGCGGAAGCGCGACGCCGCTATCAACAGTCGCTGGCTGGATGCGAAGCCTGCCTAGGCCCGGACCATTCCCGCACGGCCACCATCGTCTACAACCTCGCCGTGCTCGAGCACGAAATGGGAAACGAAGACGATGCCGAGCGCCTGCACACACGAGCGATCGACACCTGGTCTTCGCAGCTCGGGCCGACCCACGCCTACGTCGCCCGGGGGTTGGACGGGCTGGCCGAGGTTGCCGCGGCCCGGGGAGAGTTGAAGCGCGCCGGCGATCTCTATTTGCGCGCACTCGATATCCGTCGGCGCCTGAGCGCGGACCATCCTGATGTTGCGTGGACGCTGACGAACCTTGCCAGGGTCACAGCGGACTCGGGAGATCTCGCCGCCGCCGATCGATACCTCGACCGGGCGATAGCCATCTTCAGCAAGACGGGTGCGGCGGACGAACCCGATCACTTCGCGCGCGTGCTGGCCCTGCGCGGCGAGATCCGATCGCGTCGAGGAGACTACGCATCGGCGCGCGCGAGCTTTGCCGAGGCGCTGGCACGACGCCAACTGATCTTCGGTCCGGGACATCCGCTAGCGGCGGAGTCACAGGCACACCTGGCGGCAGCGGATTTCAGGCTGGGCGCAACCGCCAGAGCGCTCGAGCAGGCGCTCAGCGCCGAACGGACCGCGCGGCTTCACTTGCAGTTCACCGTCCGCTTTCTGCCTGAGCGTCAGGCGTTGGCGTACGCCTCGAAGCGACCGCCGGCACTCGACATCGCCTTGTCGATCGCTGAGTCAGCAACCGGCTCTCGGGCTGTCATCCTCAACGAACTGATTCAGTCGCGCGGAGTCATCCTTGACGAACTCGTGGCACGCGCTCGCGCGAGCCGCGCGCCGGATCCGAAACTGAGTGCTCTCACCGTGACCGCGCTTCACGCGCGGCAACGGCTGGCCAACCTCATTGTCAAAAGCCTCGAGGAACCGGTCAGTCGCGAGCTGCTCGATCAAGCCCGTGAGCAGAAGGAAGAGGCGGAGCGCACGCTTGCCGAGACGAGTGCCGAGGGCAGCGCCGAGCTGATCCGTGCGCGCATTGGTCTGAAAGAGGTCGCAGCCGCCCTCCCCCCCAACGCCGGCCTCGTCTCGTTCGTCGTGTTCGAGAGAACGAGCATCGTCGGCAAGAGCCGGTCCGGAGCGTCGGCGACGCCCATTCGCTCGTACGGGGCATTCGTCCACCATGCGGCCGAACCAAGGGTCACCTTCGTCAGGGTCGGAACGGCGGCGTCGATTGAGGCAATGGTCCAGCGCTGGCGCAGCGCGGTCGCCATTCCAGGTTCAAGCCACGACTACCAGATCGCGGGAGCCGCGCTCCGTCGAGCCATCTGGGATCCGTTGACCCCTCATCTCGAAGGCCTCCGGCAGATCTTCATCGTTCCCGACGGAGTCCTCAACACCGTCAATGTGGCCGCGCTGCCGAATCGTGGTGGCACCTACCTAGCCGAGGGTTCTGCCATTCTCCATTACCTCTCGACCGAGAGGGATCTGGTCATGCCTGTGGCCTCGGAACAGGGACGTGGGCTGCTGGCCGTCGGCGGCGCTGCGTTTGACGGGGTCGGCGACCACACAGAGGCCGGACCACTGGCGATGCGATCCGGATGCGGAGGGCTCGGCGCGGAACACTTCGTCGACTTGCCCGGATCGCGCCGCGAGGTCGAGGAAATCGGCAAGTTCTGGCCAGCCGCGCGTCACGTTGACGCGACGATCCTCAGCGGGTCCGCCGCAACCGAGACGGCCGTCAAGAAGTTGCTTGCCGGCCGGCGCATCCTTCATTTCGCCACACATGGATTCTTCCTGGGCGACTGCTCGCTGACCGTCGCAGGAACGCGTTCGGTCGGCGGGCTGGCCAGGATCTCCTCGGCGTCAAGAACGGCGCGCGCGGAGAGCCCACTGCTGCTCGCGGGGTTGGCATTTGCCGGAGCCAACCAGCGACGGACCGCGCAGCCATATCAAGACGACGGCATTCTCACCGCCGAGGAAATCGCATCGCTCAACCTCGCGGGCGTCGAGTGGGCCGTGTTATCCGCGTGCGATACGGGCCTCGGTGAAATCAAGGCTGGGGAAGGCGTGCTCGGTCTCAGACGAGCCTTCCAGATCGCCGGCGTGCGAACGGTGATCATGAGCCTGTGGTCGGTAGAAGACCGCTCGGCGATGGACTGGATGCGCGCGCTCTATGAAGGACGACTTCAAAGGGGCCTCAACACGGCTGAGGCGGTGCGCGAAGCGAGCCTGACAGTGCTGCGTCAACGCCGCGCCCGCGGCCAGAGTGTTCACCCATTCTTCTGGGCCGGGTTCGTCGCCTCCGGCGACTGGCGCTGACCGCCCCTGTAACACTTCCGCACACAGCCCGTTCTCTATTAGAAGGAGGCCCACAGCCCCGGGGCGACGGGAGACGCCCGAAACCAGGGACCCGTGGGAAACCAGCAGCGTATGATAGGCACACTCACGGGTGCAGACCTGCCCGACGCCGCTCCCCCGACGGGCGCGGTTGAGCGGCAGCCCCTCTCCGTCCTGTCCCGGCGCGTGACCGAGAACGAAACGTCGTTCCAGCTGCTGCTGCGGGCGCGCACCGGCGATCCGGACGCGGTGGAGTTGCTCTGCGCACGCTACCTCCCCAGGCTCCACAGATGGGCGCGAGGCCGGCTGCCCCGTGGCGCGCGCGGCGCGGTCGACACCGGCGATATCGTCCAGGAAGTTCTCGTCAACGTCATCAGGCGCCTGAAGGTGTTCGACCCGCGCGACGAGGGCTCCTTTCAGGGCTACTTACGACAGGCGCTGACCAACCGCTTCCGCGACGAGGCTCGCAAGATCAACGCGCACCCGGTGGCCTCGCCCCTCGACAGCGCATGGCCCTCGTCCGGGCCATCGCCCCTCGAGATCGCAATCGGCCGCGAGGGCGTCGAACGCTACGAGGCGGCGCTCGAAAAACTGAAGGCCGAGGACCAGCGCGCCATCGTCGCGCGCTGCGAATGGGGCATGAGCCACGAGGAAGTGGCACAGGCGCTCGGCAAGCCGTCGGCGAATGCGGCGCGCGTCGCGATTCACCGCGCGCTGATTCGATTGGCGAAGGAGATGGCCAGTGCGAAATGACCTCCCCGACGACGACCGGGCGCTGCTCGAGCTGGCATCGATGATCGACAAGGGCGGGTCGATCGACTGGGAGAGCGAGGGCATAGCGCGCGACGCTCGAGCACGCGCCGTGCGCGCACAGCTTCGCGTTCTGACGGCGCTCACGCGTATTTATCGCGAACCCGAGCTCGAGGTCTTCGACTCGCGAGGCGAGGGCGTGGGACGCTACGGGGCGGCGCTCGAGAGACTGACACCAGAGGAGCAGCGCGCGATCGTCGCGCGGTGCGAATGGGGCATGAGCCACGAGGAAGTGGCACAGGCGCTCGGCAAGCCGTCGGCGAACGCAGCGCGCGTGGCGATTCACCGCGCGCTCGTGCGACTGGCGAAGGAGATGGCCGGTGGAAAATGACATTCGTGATGACGAGGTGGGCCTGCTCGCGCTGGCATCGATGATCGACGAAGACCAGCCGATCGACTGGGACAGCGAAGAAGGCTCGCGCGGCGACGACGAGCGCGCCGTGCTTGCGGAGCTTCGCGTCCTGGCTGCGCTCACGCGCGTCTATCGCGATCCCGACGCGGTCGGGCTCGAGACCGAGCCGCTGGTGCTCGTCGGCCCCGAGCGTCTGCCCACGACATGGGGATCGCTGACGGTGCTCGAGCCGGTCGGCAAGGGGGGATTTGCAAGGGTCTACCGCGCGCGCGACGCGCTCGGCCGAGACGTGGCGTTGAAGCTCTTCCCCGTGACGCCCGAAAACGCCGGCGCACTCTCGAGCCGCGTGCTGCGCGAAGGGTCCCTGCTGGCCAAGGTGAACCATCACAATGTCGTCGTGATCCACGGCGTCAATCAGTCGAAGGACTTCGTCGGGCTCTGGATGCAGTTCATCAACGGCCGCACGATGGAAGACGAGCTGCGCGCCCGCGGTCCGCTGAGCGCCGAGGAAGCCACGCCGATTGGCGTCGACCTCTGCCGCGCGCTCGCGGCCGTGCACGGGCGCGGCCTCGTGCACCGCGACGTCAAAGCGCAGAACGTCATGCGCGAGGAGGGCGGGCGGACGGTCCTCATGGACTTCGGCGCAGGCACAGAGCTTACGACCGGCCTCCGAAAATCGCACGACATGGCCGGAACACCCTTGTACCTGGCGCCAGAGCTCTTCGACGGCCAACCCGCCACGCGCGCATCCGACATCTACAGCCTTGGGGTCCTGCTCTACCGCATGGTCACGCGGGAGTATCCGGTCGAAGGCGCCGATCGCTCCGCGATCGCGCGCGCCCATCGCGAAGGGCGAGTCAAACGTCTCCGCGACGTGCGGCCCGATCTGCCGGGCGGATTCATTCAGGCCGTCGAGCGAGCACTGTCGCCCGATCCGAATGTGCGGCCGCAGACCGCTGGCGCATTCGAGGCCGCCCTCACCGGCAAGAATGTGGATCGGCGCGACGATGATTGGACGTGGCGGCGTGTGGCGGCGATTGCTGCAGCGCTCGTCGTCGCCGCCGTGCCTGTGTGGTGGTTCCTGGCGAACCAGCGGATAGTTCCAGGCATTGACAATCCGTCGACGACGACGGCCGTGGAGCGCGCCCCAGCCACCGCGCCAGTCGCCGTCGATCCTTCCTACACCGTCACAGCCAGATTGCTTCGCACGCGCAAGGGCGTCGAGACAGCCCTCACGTCGGGCACCGAGCTCGTCGGCGGAGACGAGTTGTCGATGCGCATCGAAACGTCGACAGAAGCCTACGTCTATCTCATCAACGCCGACGACGCGGGGAAATCCTTCCGTTTGTTCCCGCTGCCAGACCACAAGCCAGACAATCCGCTCGGCCCATCGAAGATGCACCGGTTGCCAGGCGACGACGTGAACTGGCAGGTCACGAACGAAGGCGGCCGAGAACATTTCGTGATCGTCGTGACACCGATCAGGAGCGAAGCCTTCGAGGCTGTCGTCAGGACGATACCCCCGGCGACGGCGGGCCGCGCAGTGACGAGGGCAGCCATCGAACCGAGCTCGATCGGCGTGCTGCGGTCGGTCGGTGGGCTCGTGAGCACCAGGCCCACCGCACGCGCAACCGAACCGTCGTTGCTGTGGTACGACACGGCCGGCGAGCTCACCGGACAGCAGGAAACCGCGAGCGGAGCCTGGATGCGAAGGCTGACAGTACGCGGCTCTGGCCGGTGAGCGCGCTGGCGCGCTCCAACGCACCTACAATAAGCACGCAGTCGCCCGTGACTGCGAACCGAGGTGCGCGTTGCCGGAGCGAGTGCTGAGCGAACAGGCCGACCAACAACTGACGTCCGCGCGCCGGCTGCTCGCCGATTTGCAGGTCGAGCTCGCATCGATACCCGCGACCGCCCAGGACGCCGCGACGCTCGCCGAGTCGGTCCTACAGCTCGACGAGCTCTTCCTCCTTGTGGTCGTCGGCGAGTTCAACGCCGGGAAGAGCGCGTTCATCAACGCGCTGCTGGGTCGCAAGGTCCTCGACGAGGGCGTTACGCCGACCACAGCGCAGATTCACCTGATCCGCTACGGTGCGACGACCTCTACCGAAGTGCTGAGCTCAGGCATCCGCGTCGTCACCGCGCCGGTCGACTTCCTCAAAGACATCCACATCGTGGATACCCCGGGCACGAACGCGATCATTCGAGAACACGAGCGCCTGACAACGGAGTTCGTTCCGCGGGCGGATTTCGTGCTGTTCGTGACCTCGGCCGATCGGCCGTTCACGGAAACCGAGCGCGCGTTCATCGAGGCTGTCCGGGCGTGGGGCAAGAAGGTCGTCGTCGTCGTCAACAAGATCGACATCTTCGAGCGCGCCGAAGAGCTCGACCAAGTGCTCACATTCGTCGGCGACGGTGCCGAGCGCGTCCTGGGCACGAGGCCGCCGATCTTTCCGGTCAGCGCGCGTCTGGCGGGCCGCGCGAAGAACGGCGAGCCGGCGCTGTGGCCCGTGAGCCGTTTCGAGGCGCTCGAGCGTTTCGTCCTCGATTCGCTCGACGAGCAGAGCCGCTTCACGCTCAAGGTGTCCAGCCCGCTCGGCGTCGGCGACGTGCTTGCGCGCCGGTACCTCGGCGTGTCGGTCGAACGTCTGGCGCTCCTCGAGAACGACACGGCCACGCTCGGCGACATCGAGCGGCAGCTCGCACAGTACCGGGCCGACCTGGGCCGGGGGTTCGAGCTGCGGATGAGCGCAGTGCGGAACGTGCTGCTGGAGATGGAGGCACGCGGACATCGGTACTTCGACGACACGCTGCGCCTCGGCCGCGTGTTCGACCTGCTGAACCGATCGCGCGTGCAGCAGGAGTTCGAGGCGCAGGTGGTCGCCGACGCGCCGCAGCAAATCGAACGGCGCGTCTCGGAGATCATCGACTGGCTGGTCGATCAGGACTACCGTCAGTGGCAGGCTGTTTCGGCACGACTGGCGGTGCGCCAGCAGGAGCATGGCGATCGGATTCTCGGCAGCGCCGATAGCAGCAGCTTTCATGAAGACCGGGCACGTCTTCTCGAATCGGTCGGACGCGAAGCGCACCGCGTCGTGGATACCTACGATCGGCGACGCGAATCCGAACAGATCGCCAACGGTGCACGGACCGCCGTGGCCGCGACCGCTGCCGTCGGCGCCGGGGCGCTCGGACTGGGCGCGCTCGTGGCGGCAGCCGCGACGACGGCCGCAGCAGACATCACGGGGATGCTGATGGCCGGCGTGGTGGCGGCGCTGGGATTGCTGATCATCCCTGCGAAACGCCGCAAGGCGAGGGCCGAGATCGGCGCAAAAGTGTCGTCGCTCGTGAACGATCTCCAGGCGGCCCTCGGCGCCGAGTTCCTGCGCGCGCAGGAACGCAGCGCGCAACGCTTCGCCGATGCGATGGGCCCTTACGCGAGGTTCGTCCGCGCGGAGCGCGAGCGATGGAACACCCATCGCTCGTCGCTCACGACGCTCCGCGGCCGCATCAGTCAGTTGCTGGCGTCGCTGGGATAGCTACTTGAGCTTGCGGATCTCGTTGAGACGTACGGGCTGCTGCCCGTAGTTCTCGAGCACGAGGTTCTTCGTCTTCGGATCGATGTAGAGCTGAGTGCCCGCGAGCATTTTGCCCTCGCCCTTGTCTTCCTTGTTCAGGCGCAGCTCGAGGATCGTGAACGGATAGTCCATGCTCCGCGGCTGGTTGCGGGCTTCCCAGAACCCGACCGGGCGATCGGTGGCGACGACGATCTGCCGCCCGCCGTCCTCCATGGGGTTCTGACGCGCGTAACGGAGATCCCACGCGAGCGTCTGCGGCGTGCGGATGAAGCCGGCCTTCGGCATCTTCTGGAGTGCCTTGAGCAGCGCCTGGTTCGCCCTGTACCTGTCCTTCTCTTCCACGAGGATGCTCAGGAGCTGCTGACGCTCGGCGTCGGTGGACCACCGCTCGATCCGGATGTCGACGGTCGCGGTACTGGGACCGCTGTTCATGTTGATCGCAAACGCGGTGAAGTCTTCCCGGACGTTCTGCGCCGACACGCCGGAGGCGGGCGCCCCGAGCGCGGCAGCCACAGCCAAAGCGGCGAACACGAGTGTGGGCTTGAGCAAAGCGTGCATGTTCATCTCCTCATTTCTGTCACGGGCATCCCGGTAGACTTCGAATCGTTCTGGGGCTGGCCAACATTGTGCACGATATTCGAGCCGCGGTGGCGATTCGAAATTCCGCCGGGCCGGCCGACTCATCCCTGCTGCGCCGCCCCAACGGCTTGACAGGCCCTGGCAACCTTGCTTAGCTTCGGTTCGTCTATTGGAAGGAGCACATGACGGCAATGTTCGACGACCTTCTCCGTGACCTGCGCTACGCCGTGCGCCTGCTCTTTCGGGCGAAGGCCTTCGCCATCGTCGCCATCCTGACCCTCGGCCTCGGCATCGGTGCCGCCACGGCGGTCTTCAGCGTCGTCGACGGCGTGCTGCTCCGGCCTCTTCCCTACCCGGATCCCGATCGGATCGTCCGGCTGTTCCAGGTGGACGGCAAGGGGCGTCGCAACAATAACGTTTCCGAACCAAACTTCGAGGACTGGAAATCCGGCACGCACAGTTTCAGCGCAATGGCGGAGATGTCGGCCGGCCTCGTGCCCGTTTCGAGCGGCGCCGAGGCGATCATGACCGTCGGCGCGGGCGTGTCGCGGGAGTTCTTCGACGTGATGGGTGTGCGGCCGCTCGTCGGGCGCGACTTTCTACCGGAGGAGCAACGCGTGGGCGGGGCTCCCGCGGTGATCGTGAGCGACCGCCTGTGGCGCGCGCGGCTCGGAGGCGCGCCGCTCGACACGCTCGCGCTGCGCATCGAGTCGACGGTGCATCGGGTTGTCGGCATCATGCCGCCGGGCTTCAACTACCCGGCAGCAAGCGATTTCTGGATAGCTCGCGAGCGTCAACCGGCGCAGACGTCACGGACCGCTCACAACTTCCAGGTCGTCGCGCGGGTGGCGAGCAGCGTTGCCGTCAGCGCAGCCCAGAGCGAGATCAGCATCCTCTCGCGAACGCTGAAACAGCGATACGGGGAAGGGACGTGGATGTTCGACGCGGCCGCGGTACCTCTTCGCGAGTCGCTGACAGCAACCTCGCGTCCGGTGCTGCTCCTGCTGTTCGGCGCTGCGATCCTCCTGCTCGCCATCGCGTGCCTCAACGTCTCGAACCTGCACTTGGCCCGGGCGTCGACGCGCCAGCGGGAACTGGCGCTGCGGCTGGCCATCGGCGCGGGCCGTGGCCGGCTCACGCGTCAACTGCTCGCCGAAGCGCTCGTGCTGGCCGTGGCCGCGAGCGCCGTCGGGGTCGTCATCGCACTTGCCGGGGTCAGGGCGCTCACCGCGCTGCAGCCTGCCAACCTCCCCCGAATCGCCGACGTCCGAGTTGACGCGAGCGTGCTCGGCTTCGCGCTGGCTGTCGCCGTCCTCACGGCCGCGCTCCTCGGTCTGCTCACCGCTCTTCGCACGTCGTCCACGAAGCTGCGCGAGTCGCTCGGCGAAGGACAGCGCACTATGGGCGGCGGGCGCGGCGAACGCGTGCGGCAGGGACTCGTCATCGCGCAGGTGGCGCTGACGATGGTGTTGCTCATCGGCGCGGGCCTGCTCGCGCGAAGCTTCATGCGGGTGCTGGCGGTCGACCCCGGCTACAGCACCGCCAACGCGCTGGTTCTGGATCTCATCTGGACGTTCACGAACGAGCCTAAGGCGCGCCAGCGACGCGTAGCCGGTCAGCGCGAGGTCCTGACGCAGTTGAGCCAGTTGCCGGGCGTCGAGCGCGTGGGCCTGATCAGCGCGTTTCCCCTCGGCGGCGGGTTCTTTCCCAACGGTCGCTTCATCGAGATGACGCGGCCGGACGAGATTGCCAGCATCGACGACTTCGCGACGAAGCTCCGCGACAAGGCCAACGTCCGGTCCGCGGACGCCGGGTATCGCATCGCGAGCGAAGGCTACTTTGCCGCGATGCGCATCCCGCTCATCCGCGGCCGGCTGTTCGAGGTGGGCGATGGGCCCGATGCCCCGCACGTCGCCGTCATCAGCGAGTCGCTCGCAAAGGCCCAGTGGCCCGGTGGAGACCCGATCGGCCGGTTCGTACAGTTCGGCAACATGGACGGCGACCTTCGCGGCTTCCGCATCGTCGGCATCGTCGGGGACGTGCGCGAGCTGTCGCCCGAAACGCTGCCAGGCCCCATCTTCTATGGCTACTACCAGCAGCGTCCGACGTCGCGGGTCAGCGTCGTTGTCAAGTCAGCCGCACCGTCGGCGCTCAGCGCGCCGGCCCGGCAGATCGTGCGGACGGTCGACCCGGAAGTCCCGCTGCAGGTCCGCACCGTCGAAGAGGCCTTCGACCGCGCGCTCGCCGGCAGACGGTTCAGCCTGCTGCTCATCGGCGTCTTCAGCGCGTGCGCGCTCGTACTGGCGACGCTCGGCGTCTACGGATTGATGGCCTACCTCGTGTCGCAGCGCACGCGCGAGATCGGAATCCGTCTGGCTCTCGGCGCCGAATCCACTGATGTCGTGGCGCTCGTCGTCGGCCGCGGCGTATGGCTGGCGGTCGTGGGTGTCGCGGTCGGCAGCGCCGCAGCCATCGGCCTGACCCGCCTGCTCGACGGCATGCTTTTCGGCGTGACCGCCACTGACCCAATCGCCTTCGTGAGCGTGATGGCGCTCACACTGATTGCGGCCCTCGCGGCGACGTACGTGCCGGCCAGGCGCGCGCTGAAGGTCGCGCCGGCCGTGGCGTTGCGGGCCGACTAGAACCACGGACAACACGGACAACACGGCAAGGCAGCCACAGACAACACGGACAACACGGCAAGGCAGCCACGGACAACACGGACAACACAGACAGCGGTTAAACTAGGCCACGGAAACACGGCGAATGAGGTTTTTTTGCCGTGGTCTGGTCTATGCGCGGCTTGTCATTGCTCGGCAGCGCTTTCGTCACGGGGACGTTCACCGTCCTCTCGCTCAGTGGTGCGGGACAGGTCTCCGCGCCGCCGGCAACGCGCGACCTCCTTCGAGATATCGCGCAGGTGACCGACGCGGAGTGGGCGGCGGTGACCCGCGGCGAGGCGTTTGCGAAGGTGCTCGGCACCGACAACCGAGAAGTCGCAGTGGCCGGTGCCGTCCGGATTGCCTCCTCGAGCGAGCGCCTCGTCGGTCGCTACCGCGAGGTCGAGAACCTGAAGCGGAGCGCCATCGTGCTCGACATGGGGCGGTTCAGCAAGCCTCCACGCCCCGCCGACCTCGCGTCGGTTCCCCTCGAGGAATACAGCCTGGACCTCAGGGATTGCCACCCAGGGGAGTGCCGGGTCCGGCTCGGCGCGCAGGAGATCGCGCGTTTTCACCGGGAGGTCGACTGGGGTGCCGCGGACTGGCGCGAGCGGTCACGGACAGTCTGGCGCGAGGTTCTTGCCGGGTACGTGGCGGCTTACAGCCGCGACGGACGGCGGGCGCTGCCCTCGCTTGTGAACAAGCGGGAGCCGTTGAGCGTGCCGGCGGAACTGTCGCTTCTCGTCGAGCGTTTCGCTTTTGTCGGCGCGTTCTCTCCCGCTTTCTTTGCCTATCTCCACGAGTTCGGTCCGGGCGGCCCCGACGGCCTTGACGACGTCTTGTACTGGAGCAAAGATGACTTCGGGGTCCGGCCCGTACTGCGCCTGTCGCATCAGACGATCTATCGCGCCTCGGGAGCATCTCGGGCCATTCTGATTGCCACCAACCAGATCTATGCGGACCACTATCTCGACGCCGGTCTCACGGTCACGATGGCGATCGACGCGTCTGAGGCAGGTGGGAGTCCTTCGTTCTACATGATCTCGGTCAGCCGTGCGCGCACACGTTCGCTGAACGGGATGCTCCGCGCGTTCGTCCGATCGACAGTGCAGAGCCGGAGCCGCGAGGCGCTTCGAAAGATCCTCGCGTCCACGAAAACGAACCTCGAGCAACACGCGGCGCCGGTTGAGTAGCTCCCACTCGACTTCCCCGCTTCGCGGACGCTATTCCGCTAGAGAGGCTTCAGCGACCAGAGCGTCGTCGGAATGAGCTCGGATACTGTGGGATGGATGTGCACGGCGCGCTTGATGAGCGTGTAGGGCGCCTTGGCGTACATCACGTCGAGGATGGAGTGCACCACTTCGTCGCCACCCGTTCCAAGAATCGCAGCACCGAGGATCCGACTCGTCTCGGCGTCCACCACGACCTTCATGAACCCCTGGGGCTCGCCCTTCTCCACCGCGCGCTTCACGTCCTTCATCGCTCGTTTGCCGACGAGCGCCGGACGGCCAGTCGCGCGCACGTCGCTTTCCGTCATACCCACACGGCCGAGGGGCGGGTCGACGAACAGACCGTAGACGGGAATGCGGTCGCTCACGCGGCGGCTATCGTTCTCGAGGAGATTCGCCACGACGATTTCGGCGTCGTTGAACGAGGTGTGCGTGAACGCGCCCTGTCCGTTGCAGTCTCCGAGAGCCCAGATTCCTGGTACGTTCGTGCGCAACTGATCGTCGACGACGATGTAGCCGTGCTCGTCGACGGCGACGCCCGCGGCGTCGAGGCCGAGGTCGTCGGTGTTCGGCCGGCGTCCGACCGCCAGCAAGACGTGTGTCCCTGTCACCTCCGGAGCGCCGGCCGTACACTCGACCTTCGCCATGATGTTGGTGCCCTCCCGCGACAGGCTGATGCATTTGGCGTTCAGGCGAACGTGGATGCCTTCCCCTTCGATGATCTCGAGAATGGCCGCGGATACATCCTCGTCCTCACGGCGGATCAGGCGATCGCGCATCTCGACGATGGTGACGTGGCTGCCGAAGCGCCGGAACATCTGACCGAACTCGAGGCCGATGTAGCTTCCGCCCACGACGATCAAGTGTTCGGGGATGAAGTCGACGTCCATCATCGAGCTGTTCGTGAGGAACGGAACGCGATCGAGCCCGGGCATCGGAGGAATCGATGCGCGCCCACCGACGTTGATGAAGATGCGCTCCGAGGTGATCCGCTCCGAGCCCACGGAGACGACGCGGGGCGATTCGAAGCGCGCGTGCCCCTGGTACACCGTGCAGTGCTCGGCCTTTCTCAACCCTGCTTCGACGCCGTTGCGCGACTGCCCCGAGATCGCATCCTTCCGCGCCTTCACGCGCACCATGTCGACGCTGACGGCACCGGCGATACCGACCCCGAAGTCGGCCGCGCGACGAGCCATGTGCGCGGCATAAGCACTTGCGACCATCGTCTTCGTCGGGATGCAGCCCGTGTTGACGCACGTCCCTCCGAAGAGCCCGCGCTCGACGACGGCGACCGTCATGCCGGCTTTGGCGAAACGGCTGGCCACGAACGGCCCGGCCTGACCAGTGCCAATCACGATTGCGTCGTAGGTGCTCGGCGCCACAGATCAGACCTCAGCTCTCAGCCACGGATAACACGGACAACACAGGTGCGCTGTTAAAAGAACGGTGTTGAGGGAGGGGACGGAGATAACGGGCTCAACACGGAGGAACGAAGTGAACGGAGACGCACGGAGGACCGGTCGCGCCGCGCGAAGCGCGGGCGGCATCGGGAGAGCGTCGAAACTCGAGGCACCTCAGAACGCACCAGGTGCCTCGAGTTTCGGCGCTCTCCCGATGCCACTCGCCGGCTTTCAGCCGGCGACGCGACCGGTCTGCTGGTCGACGCACCTCGACAGCCTTCGTGCGTCTCCGTTCGTCTCCGTTCCTCCGTGGTGAGCCCGTTGCCTCCGTCTTCCTCCTTGGTCCAACGCCTAACTGCACCGATGACTACTGACGCGACGACGCGCTCCCCGCGGCATACACGCGGAAGTTCAGCACTGACCAGGCTGGAGCATCCTCGGCAGTGCCCGTCTGCGTGACCCTCACGAACTTTGCCTGCACCGGACGGAACGCCGCGATTGTTGTCGCCGGCGAGCCGGTGCCTTGCGCGACGGGAGCGCCCCACGTTTTGCCGTCCATCGAAAGCTGCACCTTGTACGCGATTGGGAAGCTGCCGAACACCGAGCCGCCACCGCCGCGGCCCCCACCGGGCGCCGCGCCCCGCTGAGGCGCACCTCTGCCTCCGCGGCCGCGCCCGCCACCGCCGGGCGCGCCGGTATCGAACTGCACCTCGGTGATCATCGCGGCCTGCGGCAGCTCGACCTGGAACCACATGTCCAGTGCCTGCGGGACGCCGCTCGTCCAGGCGCCCAGCGTCAAACCACTGGGAGCGCGCTCGGCATTGTGGCTTGCGGTCACCTTCCACGTCGGATCGGCCGCCAGCAGGCGCGGCAGCGTGACCTCAAGCTCGGGGTACGTCCACATGGTTTTGCGGCTCGTCGTCGCGGTGCGCACGCGAGCGACGTCGGCGGGCGCGATGAACGCCGCGGTATTGCCGAACTCGTTGCGGATGTACGACGCGATGTTCGCAACCCACTGATCGGTCTGCGCGCCCATCGGCAACATCACCTGCGTGTAGGTCTGGCCGGCGAGCGGTCCGGTCATGCCGTGCAGCAGCGTCTTGATGACGTAGTCGCGGTGACCCTGGACACGCGGAGAGCCCGCGAGCGCCGGGCCCATCATCGACCCGTCCGTCGATCCGGCGACAGCCACGCCGCGGGCGTCCTCACCGTGACAGGTCGAGCACAGGCTCTTGTAGATCGTTTCGCCCTCCTTCATCTGCTCCTGCTGCTCGGGCGAGAAGCCGGCAGCCGACGTCGCTGCGGCCGTCGCGATGCGCTGCAGCACACGCTGCCCGATCTCCTGGACGCCGCGCGCCTTGTTGGACTCCATCGTCTCCTTGATGAGGGCCTCGACGTTGGGGAGCTTGAAGAGGTTCGCGGTGAGGAGCGCCTGAATCACGACGTCCGGATCGCTGTCGCTGGCCATCGCGCGGTAGTCGTCCGCCAGCCCCCGGGCCGCGGCTTTATAGAGCGTCTCGCTCGCGCGGATGGCCTGCACGCGCATCCGCGGGTTGGTGTCCTTCATCTGCTCGCGCACGAGCGCGAGGTCGAGAGCGTTGAGTCCCTCGAGCGTCCACAGCGCATGAAAGCGCGCGGCCAGATTGTCCGATGTCCGGACGAGGTTCTGGAGCGCGGGCACGACGGACTTGTCCTGCCGCTGCACGAGGAGCTGCTGCGCCGTGTCGCGCCACCAGCCGTTCTGGTGGCTCAGGTGCGCAACGAGCTGCGCCGGCGTCTCCTGGAGCATGCGCGGACGCGTCGGGTCGAGCGCAAGTGCGGACATCGCGGGGATCTCGGGCGTCGCTTGAGCCGCGGGACCGGCCGGCGTCGCCGGCACACCCGGGAGGCCGTCGAACCGGAGGCGCCAGATGCGCCCGTGGGCGATAACCTTGTCGAGCTGATACTGATCGATCTTACGCCGCAGGTACGAGCCCGGCCGCGTCCAGTTCGATTCCTGGATGATCCCGTGATACATGTCCGCGATGTAGACGGACCCGTCCGGCGCCGTGGTGATGTTGATCGGGCGGAAGAGCGGATCGGTGCTCAAGACGAACTCCGACCCCGGATACACGTTGCGCAGCTGCGTCAGCCCCTCGGTCTTCACGATCCGCGCCCGCCGAATCAAGCGGCCGACGGGCTCGGTCACGAGCAAGTCGCCGCGCAGATCGGAAGGGACGCGGTGGGCGCGCACCACATCGGCGCCAGACGCCGCGGTGAAGTGGTTGAGTCGCCCGACCGGCATCCGCACGCGGATCATCCCGCCCTGCGTGTCGGACAGCCCCGCTTCCGGCCAGACGATCTCGAATCCAGGCTCGAACTGCTCGGGGACGGTGAACGCGCCGTAGTGGATCGGGACCTGGAAGTTCATCGGGCCGCGCTCTCCGCCCGCGTCGATGAACCACATCTTTCCGTCATCGTCCATCGTCAGGCCCCACTGCGCGCCGTTTGGTCCCGTGGGCTCTTTCAAGATGCCGCCGGGCGTCCAGCGAATGCGGAACGCGTTGTAGGTCGTGTAGATCCAGTTGTCGAGGCCCCAGTTGAAGCCGGCCTGCTCGTGTTCGAGGTTGCCGTCGCGGCCGATCCCGATGCCGGAGTAGAAATGCTCCCGCTTGTCGGCGACCCCATCGTTGTTGGTATCGGTGTACTTGACCACGTCGTCTGACGCGGTCTCGTTGGTCAGAATACTGTTGCCGTCGAGCGGAACGATCGTACGCGGGAGCACGAGCTTGTCGACGAAGACGGTCCGCTTGTCGTAGACGCCGTCGCCTTTGGTGCTCTCGAATCGTGTGATGCGGCTTTCGGGCGTGTGCTGGTTGTTTCCATCGGCGTCGCGCATGTAGGTAATGAACTCAGCCACGTACATGCGTCCGTTGCCGTCGAACCTGATCACCGCGGGGCTGATGACTTCGGGTTCCGCGACGACAAGCTCCATCCGGTAGCCGGGCGGAAGGATGAACGTCTTCGCCTCTTCTTGCGGTGTGCGCGCGGTGATCGGGGGTTTGGGCGAAAAGTCGGCGCCGGCATTGGTGGTCGACGACAGCGTACCGCCCCCACCGCCGCCACGTGCACCTTGACCTGGCGGCGGCTGACCCGGCTGGGAGGGTGGCGCGCCCGCTTGCAATGCCGGCGCCGGGGCCTGCGCCAGCACCAGCCCGAACATCGGAATCATGACCGCGGCGAGCCTGAAAAGGCGGCCGGAAAGACGTGTCGTTTGCATCGCGCGTGCTGTCCTGGGCATCTCGGTTGACGAGGGACCGTTGTGACGGCCGGTTGCAACCTGAATACGATACACCGTGTGGAAGCGCTACCATCGACACGACCCATCACAGATCGTTGGCCTGGCGTATGGCCGGCGCGACCAGGGGCGTGTGATAGCATTTTCAGCTCACCAACATCTTCCATCTGATCCATCACGACCATGAGTGACCATGCTTGAGCGGGGGACCGTCCTTGTCACCGGCGCCGCCGGCCTCATCGGCAGCGCCGTCGTCTGGGCCCTCAATCAGCGAGGCCACGAGCGCATCATCGCCGTCGACCGCCTCGACCGAAGCGAAAAGTGGCGCAACCTCCTGCCGCTGCGCTTCGACGACTACCTGGAAGCCGACGCGCTCGGGGACAAGATCGTCCGCGGCCTGCTGAGCGACGTGCGGTCGGTCATCCATCTCGGTGCATGTTCCTCCACCACCGAAACCGACGGCCGATACCTCATCGAAAACAACTTCACCTACACGAAGATGCTCGCAGAGTGGGCCCTCCAGCACAGCATCCGGTTCGCGTACGCATCGTCGGCGGCGACCTACGGCGCGATCGAGGGGCGGCTGTCCGACCGGCTCGACATCACGCGCCTGCGGCCGCTGAACATGTACGGTTATTCCAAGCAGCTCTTCGATCTCCACGCATCGACGCGCGGCTACCTCGATCGGATCGTCGGCCTGAAGTACTTCAACGTGTTCGGGCCAAACGAAGACCACAAGGGGGACATGCGGAGCGTGGTGAACAAAGCGTTCCGGCAGATTGTCGAGACGGGGCGCGTGCGGCTGTTCAAGAGCTATCGGCCCGAGTTTGCGGATGGCGAACAGCGTCGAGACTTCCTGTACGTCAAGAATGCCGTGGATATGACGCTGCACCTGGTCGACGAGCCCGCGGCAAGCGGCCTCTTCAACATCGGATCCGGCAAGTCGCACACCTGGCGCGAGCTCGTCAACGCAGTCTTCAGCTCGCTCGGGCGCTCAGCCGACATCGAGTTCATCGAGATGCCGGTCGAACTGCGCGCGAAGTATCAGTACGCGACCGAGGCCTCGCTCGATCGGCTGCACGAGACCGGATATCGCCAGCCGATCACTCCGCTCACCGAGGCCGTGCGCGACTACGTCACCCAGTACCTTGTGCCCGACCGGCACCTCGGTGACGAGCGGGCGGGCGGCGCGTCGTAGGTCCGGGGTCTATTTCACCGTCAACTGCGCTTTCATCGTCGGGTGCAGGGTGCAGATGTAGTCGAACTCGCCCTTCTTTGCCAGCGTGAACTTCCAGGACTTGTCCGGCGCGATGCTGCCGGAATCGAACGCGCCAGACTTCGACGTGGCGGTATGGGGAAACGGATCCTTGTTGATCCACACGACCGTGTCACCGGCGGCGACCGTCAACCGTCCAGGTTGAAAGCTGGTGCCTTCGATCGTCACCGTGTGCGTCTTGCGCTGACTCGCGCCGGTCGCCGCGCCCCGGGTCACACCGGACATCGGGCCAGACACCAGCAGGCCCAGGGCTGCGGCGACGCACACGAGAAGACGTCGAACACGACACACTCATCATTCCCCTCGCTCGCTCGTTCGCGGCTCACTACTTCGCGAGGGACGACTGGACGTGTTTCGCATGCTCGAGATGCGCGACAAATGCCGGCCGGACCTTCACGAGCAGTGCTTTCAGCTCGGCATTCGTGGCGCTCGGGATGAGCGTCTGGTCGATGGCGTCGAGGACCTGCTGGTGATACGCCACCTCGTGATCGATGTACGCCTTGTCGAACGCCGCGCCTTTGAGCGTCCTCAGATTGGCGACGTTCTTGTCGCCGCCAGCCTTGATGCTCTGACTCGTCGGGTTGTCCTCGGGAGTCACCGTGAGCTTCGTGACGAGCTCGACCGCCGACTTGTTGACGCCCGTATGGTCCGTGATCATCTGGTCCGCGAACTTCTTGACGTCGGCGTGGGTGGCCATCGATTTGGCGAGCTTCCCGGCGTCGATGTCGACCTGATTGGCAGTGACGACGATGGATGCGATCTGCGCGTCTGTGACGCCTTGAGCGGATGCACCCGCGACCGGCAACAGCAGCGAACCTGCAACGACGATGACCGACACTTTCATTGGTAGCTCCTCACAGTTGAATTGAACGCCGACCACCCGGCGGTCGAGCCTTTGTGTTGCTCTACGCCGCCGGCGGCGAAACGGATGGCCCGCGAGTCGGCGGAAGCCACAGATTGCCCTATTGGATGCACTGGGGATCGGCTGCGTTCCCCGACTCTCGATGAGCTTGGCGAGATCGGGTCAGGCAGGGGTGGTCGTCGGAGGAGCCGAGACACGCGCGAGGACGCCCGCCACGATGCGGTCGCAGCGTTCGCCCGCAAAGCCGAACACCTCGACCGTTGCCGAGTCCATGTCGCGGGCCAGGGCCTCGCGCAGCAGGGCGCGGGCGCGGAAGAGACGGGTGCGGACGGTCGCCGCGGGAATCGAGAGACACGCCGCGGTCTCCTCGACCGTCATGTCCTCGACCTCGCGCATCACGAACACCGTGCGAAATGCCACCGGCAGCTCATCGATCCGGCGCTCGAGCATACGCCGCACCTCGGCGCGCATCGTCGCGTCCGTAGGAGATTCGCTCCTGTGGTCGGCCATGTCGGCCTCGGGCCCTTCGCGGTCCGGTCCGCGCCGGCCGCCAAACGGCACGACGACCCGGTCCCGCTTCTGTCGCCGCAACCGCATCAGCGACTGGTTGATCACGATGCGGGTGAGCCAGGTGGCGAGCTGCGACTCGCCGCGGAAGTCGCCGATCCGCCGATAGGCCTCGAGGTAACCGTCCTGCAATGCATCCTCGGCCTCCGCATCGTCCTTGAGGATCGCGCGCGCCACACGGAACAGCTTGCCATTGTGCCGGCGCATCAGCGTTTCGAACGCCGCCTGGTCGCGACGTCCGATGCGCGCCACGAGGTCGGCGTCGCCGCCAGGGCTGCCGGCAGGCACAGAGGAAATGGGCGGGCGGGCCATATCTGTCGTACTTTATTAGATGCGGCAGGAACGTCGGATGTTCCCGACCTTGTTGCTCCAGGAGCCGACCCCTCCCTTGAGGAATCCGCGCGATCCGCGTCCCGTGACCCAAGAGGAATCCGCGTGATCCGCGTCCCGTGACCCAAGAGGAATCCGCGTGATCCGCGTCCCGTGACCCAAGAGGAATCCGCGTGATCCGCGTCCCGTGACCGGGGCGAGAAGAGCGCGACCCGCGTTACCAGTGGAGGGCGCCGATGGCCAGCGCCGCAATGGTCATGACGATAGTGATCGCAAACGCGTAGGGAATCGTGCGGCGCTGGTGATCGGCGAGATCGACGTTGGCCAGACCGACGAGCAGGAACGTCGCGGGGGTCAGCGGGCTCACCGGGAAACCGGTCGTCATCTGTCCCAGAAGGGCGGCCCGGCCGACTTCGATCGCGGCGCCTCCCGCCCCCTCGGCGGCGCGGGCGAGTACGGGCAGTACGCCGAAATAGAAGGAGTCGGGGTCGAAAGCGAGGCTGAGCGGCATCGAGGTCACGGCCAGGATGGTCGGCATGTGCTCGAGCGCGCTCGGAGGCAGCAGGGTCACCATGCTCCGGGCCATGGCCGTCAACATGCCTGACTTCGTCATGATCCCCGTGAACACGCCCGCCGCGAGGACGGTCGTCACCATCACCATCGCGGAGCTTCCGTGAGCCGTCAAGCGGTCGCGCTGCTCGTGGGCGTCGGGAAAGTTCACGACGAGTGCGACGGCACACGCAATCAGAAAGATCACCGCGAGTGGCAGCGTCTCCATCACGAGCAGGACCAGCGTGACGAGCGTCAGGATCGCATTGAAGATCAACAGCCACCGCGCGCGGACCGGTCCGGGAGGGGTTGCATCGTCGTCCGCATGGCCCGCGATGACCGCGCCGCTCGCCGGCTCGTATGGTTGCTGGGCGACGCGCCGCCGCTCGGCACGCCCGATGAACCACGCGGCGCCAAACACACCGGCCATCCCAACGATGGTCGGAACGATGAGCGGCGTGAACAGATCCGAGACGCTGACCTGCAGTGCCGCCGCCGCTCGACTCGTGGGCCCACCCCACGGCAGGATGTTCATGGTGCCGGCCGCAAGCGCGGTAGTACACGTCAGCACCACCGGATCCATCCTCAGGCGCATGTAGATCGGCATCATCGCCGGAACGGTGACCATGAACGTGCTGGCGCCGGCGCCGTCCAGATGTGCGATCGCTGCAATTGCGGCCGTGCCGACGACGACCTTGAGCGGATCCTCCCCGACCAGCCGCATGACTTTTCGGATGAACGGCTCGAAGAGGCCCGCGTCATTCATCACACCGAAATAGACCACCGCGAAGGCCAGCAGGGCGGCCGTCGGCGCGACGCCGCGGATGCCATCCATCGCGAATGCGCCGATTTGTGTACCGAAACCGCCAGCGACCCCGGCCACGACGGGCACGAGCGTCAATGCAACCACGACCGACGCAATCCGAAACAGGATCAGGCCGAGCAGCGCGACAATGGCGGCCACACCCAGCAACGTGAGCATTGGGGACCGCTACAAGCTATCGCACAATTGAATTCCGTGTTGTCCGTGTTGTCTGTGGCCCGGGTTATCCGTGCCTAAATGCTGTCGCTGCGACCGCCGCGGAAGGAGTCGGTGTGCTCGCCCAACGCCGGCGGCGGCGCCACCGGCAGCGGCGGCGCGCCCGACAGCTTGACGGGGTTGCCGGGGACTTTCACGGTCGAGGCACCGGCGGGAACATCCAGCAGCATGTTTCGAGCGAACAACTGAGGGTCGAGAAGCACTTCGTCAATCGATCGCACGCGCCCGCACGGCACGCCCGCGGCGCTCAGACGATCGATCAGCTCGTCAACGCGCCGTTCCTTGAACACCTGCCTGATGCGTTCGTTGAGCTCGGATCGGTGCTCCAGGCGATCGCTGTTGGTGGCAAACCGCGGATCGTGCTCGAGGTCCTCGATGCCCACGGCCTTGCAGAAGCGCGACCAGAGGCGCGGGTTGGCCACGGCCACGATGACGAGACCGTCCGCGGCCGGGTACGGCTCGTACGGCGCGAGCGACGGGTGTTCGTTGCCCAGACGTCCAGGGCTCCGGCCGGTGGCCGCGACGATGCCGGTCGGGAGACCGAGGATCGAAACCGCCGCGTCGAGCAGCGCGATGTCGACGACCTGGCCCTGCCCGGTTCGCGTGCGGCTGATCAAGGCCAGCAGGATTCCCTGAACGGCGTACTGCGCTGCCAGGCAGTCTGTGATCGCGACGCCCACCTTCGTGGGTCCGGTCTCGGCGAAGCCGGTGACGTCCATCAGCCCGGACTCGCCCTGGATCACCATGTCGTAGCCGGGAAGATCGCGGCGGGGTCCTGTGGCGCCGTAGCCCGAGATCGAGCAGTAGATCAGGCGGTCGTTGAGAGAACGGGCACGGTCCGGACCGAATCCGAGACGATCGAGCGTACCCGGGCGGAAGTTCTCCACAAGCACGTCGGCCGACCGGATGAGGTCTTCTAAATACGCCACGCCCCCCGAGGACTTCAGATCGATTGCCACGCTCTTCTTGTTGCGATTCACGCCGAGGAAGTAGGTGCTCCACCCGTCGACGAAGGGCGCCCAGTCCCGCGTGTCGTCGCCGTGGTCGGGATCTTCGATCTTGATGACCTCGGCGCCCATGTCGCCGAGCAGCATCGTGCAGAACGGGCCGGCGAGCACCCGCGTCAGATCGATGACCCGGATTCCCCCAAGCGGCAGGTCCTTTGGTGCATTGTCGTTCACGTACACAACACCTCTCTCCGATGACGACTTACAGAACGCGGAACGCGGCGATGACAATCAACGTCGGCGGCAGCGCGCCAAGCAGGAGGCCGATCGGCAAGATGGCGCCGTCGAAGAAGCGGCCGAGCAGCGCCTGGCCCGCGGGGTTTGGTGCGTTGGCGATGACAGTCAGTCCCCCGCCCGTCACGGCGCCTTCTACGATTGCAATCTTGAGGCGGTCGTCGAGCGTTGGTACGAGCGTCGCGAGGTACGTGATGAGCGCGTTGTCGTTGAAGGCTGTCAGCAGCGTCGAGCTCAGAAAGAGCGGCGTCTCCGACAGGCCTGCGAGCACTGGCGCGATCCACCATCCCTGCAGCCCGCCGTGGATGACGAGCCCGGCGAGGAAAAACCCGACGAGCAGAGGTGCCTTGAGCTCGATGCGGCTCTGATACGCCGCGGTAGCCCGCGCGAACCCCAGGAAGATCAGGAATCCTCCGACGAACAGCGCTGGATAATGCGAGGTCAGCACGGTCCACGCCATGAAACCCATGTGGGTCGCGATGAGCCACGCCGGAACCGGCAGCAGACCCGACGTGGAACCGTGGTCGTTCTCGGGCTCTTCGACATCGGGTGACGCCGGCCGCGTCGCCAGTTCGCTGAGCTCGCGCCGGAAAATCAGGAAGTAAGCCAGGGTCGAGACGACGATCGCCAGTACCGCCCGTAAGCCGAAGTGTCCGAGCATGAACCCTGTCGTCCAGTTCCATGTCCGCGCGACCATCAGCACGGGCGGCGCCGCAAAATGCGTCAGCGTTCCCCCAATCGACACGTTCACGAAGAGCAGCCCGAGCGTGGCGTACTTCAATCGTGTACTCGGCTGGAGATCGTAGAACTGGCGCGCAAGCAGTAGCGCGCAGATGGTCATGGCCGCTGGCTCGGTGATGAACGACCCGAGGATCGGACCGATGATCAGGATGGTGGCCCACCACGCGGCCGGCGTTCCACGCCCGACGTTGGCCACACGCCGCAGCGCTGCCTCCGCGAATCCGATGATCGGCCGCGTCGCGGCGAGCGCCATGATGACGACGACGAACAACGCCTCGGTGTAGTTGACCTCGTCGTTGAAGTAGTGCTTCGACGGCTCCCACCCGACATAGCCGACCATCGCGACGAGGAGCACGACAGCCCAGAGACCAAAGACGACTTCGACCTCACCGAGGAAGTGCAGCACCTCGGCGGCTACGCTCGGAGTCTGCTGCCGTCCATCCACGCGCGCGCGCTCGTCGTGTCTGTGTTGAAGGTGGTGCGACAGCGACGTGAAGCGTGCCGCCGCGAACGTGTGCAGGATGGCCAGCAGGAAGATCCCGGTAGCGATGGCGTTGAACGGCTCGATCTGCACGCGCTGCGAGACGGTCTGGACGATGGACTGGCCGCTCGGATCGGGATAGGAGGAGAGGGCCCTTGGGAACTCGCGGAGGGCCTCGGACACCGAGATCATCCCAACACCTTATAGAAGGATGTGTCATCCGACAAACGATTCCCGATGTGACGATGCACCACGATTCAACCGCGCGATGGCATGGGCTCGAGTCCGGCCCGCGGCAGGGTATTCTTGGTCGTGAGCATGGACGAACACGAACGGCTCGTCGTTTCCGGGCGCGAGATCGCGGTCTCCAATCCGCGCAAGGTGCTCTTTCCTCAGTCCGGCTTCACCAAGCTGGACCTCGTCCGCTACTACCTGGCCGTCGCCGACGGCGCGCTGCGCGGCGCGGGGGGACGACCCAATGTGCTCGTTCGCTACCCGAACGGCATCGAGGGCGAGTTCTTCTTTCAGAAACGCGCGCCCGAGTCGCGGCCCCCGTGGGTCGAAGTCGTGTCGCTCCACTTTCCGTCGGGACGCACGGCGGAGGAGGTCGTGCCCCGAGACGCGGCCACGCTCGCCTGGATGGCCAACCTTGCCTGCCTCGAGCTGCATCCGCACCCCGTGCGAGCCGAGGATCTCGATCACCCCGACGAGCTTCGCGTCGATCTCGATCCGGTGCCCGGCGTCACGTGGGACGACCTGCGCAAGGTCGCGCGTGTCGTGCAGGCCACGCTCGCCGACTTCGGGCTCGTCGGCTGGCCGAAGACGTCGGGCTCGCGAGGCATGCACGTCTACGTGCGCATCCAGCAGGCGTGGACGTTCGACCAGGTACGACGCGCGGCGCTCGCGTTCGCACGCGAAGTCGAGCGCCGCGCGCCCGCACTTGCGACGAGCAAGTGGTGGAAGGAAGAACGTCACGGCGTGTTTCTCGACTACAACCAGAACGCGAAGGACCGCACGATCGCCGGCGCGTACTCGGTCCGGCCGACGCCCGATGCTCGGGTCTCGGCTCCGCTCGCGTGGGACGAGATCGACGCGTGCGAGCCGGGCGACTTCACGCTCGCCACGATGCCCGCGCGGTTCGCCGAGCGCGGCGATCGCCACGCCGGAATCGATCAGCAGCCATGTTCGCTCGAGAGTCTGCTCGAGCTGTCCGCGCGTCACGAACGCGAAGGTCAGGGCGACGCGCCATGGCCGCCGCAATACCGCAAGCAGCCCGGTGAACCGCCACGGGTGCAGCCGTCCCGCCGCCGCGTGCCGAGTCGTCCGCTCGTCGAGATCGGCCGCGCCGAGCGAAAGGAGGATGCCCTCGCCGGTCTGGAACGATGGCGCGCCCGACATCCCGAGGCGGCGACGCACCTGGCGCCGGCCGATGTGCTCGTGGATGCGATGCGCGGGCGGTTTCGCACCTGGACGCGCGTTCGCGTGAACCTGCAGCACGTGCCAGTCGATCTGCGCCCCGCTCAGGAGGCGCTCGATCCTGATGCCGCACCGGACGACTGGGGAGGCGTCAGCGCTGACGGCGCGCCGCGCCGAAGACCTTCTCGAGCTCGTAAGGCGCGGTGACCTCCAGCTGATCGTAGCGGCAGTCGGCGGGCTGGCGATCGGGACGCCACCGCAGAAACACCGCGGCATGGCGGAAACGATCGCCCTGGAGATGATCGTACTTGACCTCGCACACACGCTCGATCCGCACGGGCTCCCACGAGAGATCCTTGCCGGCGCTCCAGCGGCTGTGGCCGCCGGGCATCCGTGCCATGCCCCTGCCGCTCGCGTCCGCCCACTCGCGCCACGGGTGCTCGTCCAACGCGCGCGCGCGAAGCGGCTCGAGCAGCGACGCCAGCTGCTTCCTCGTCGCCATCGTGAACGACGAGGTCACGCCCACGTGGTGGAGCGTCCCCTTGGCGTCGTAGAGTCCGAGCAGCAATGAGCCGACGGCGTCGCCGCCGCTCTTGTGCCAGCGGAAGCCCGCGACAACGCAGTCGGCGGTACGTGCGTGCTTGACCTTGATCATCGCGCGCTTGCCGGGCTCGTAGGTGCCGTGCACCGGCTTGGCGATCACGCCGTCGAGGCCCGCGCCCTCGAAGCGATCGAGCCACTCGGCGGCAACCGTGCGATCGCGGGTCATCGGGGTCAGATAGATCGGGGGGGCGCTTTCCCCGAGGAGCGCTTCGAGGCGCGCGCGGCGTTCAATCTGGGGTTCCGCGCGGAGGTCGCGGCCGTCGATCGCGAGCAGGTCGAAGCCGACGAAACCCGCGGGCGTCGCCTCGGCCAGCATGGCGACGCGCGAGGCCGCGGGATGAAGCCGAAGCTGGAGCGCGTCGAAGTCGAGCCCCGCGGGTGTGGCAATCACAATCTCCCCGTCGACTACGCACCCCTCGGGAAGGCGCTCGCGGAAGGTCGCGTGCAGGTCGGGAAAGTACCGGTCGAGCGGCCGGAGGTCGCGGCTCTGGATGTACACGTCCCTCCCGCCGCAGAAGATCAGCGCACGGAACCCGTCCCACTTCGGCTCGTACAGGAACTCGTCGCCCGACGGAAGCGCGTCGGCCAACTTCGCCAGCATCGGCTCGACCGGCGGCGCGATGGCAAAAGCAGTCACCGGCCGATTGTACGCAGAAACTGCCACTTCCCCTGCCGCTGACTGTCCCCGGCGGACAGTCAAGGTTGGGTGTCCCCGGGGACTGTCCCGGTTGAGTGTCCCCGCCGGTTACACTCTCGTATGGTGCTGATTCTTGGATTCGTGCTCGGGATGTCCGCCGGCTTGCGATCGATGGCGCCTGTCGCCATCGTCGCCTGGGCCGCACAGCTTCCGTGGCCGGATTTGCGTCAGACCAACCTGGCGCTCATGGCCGCACCGGTGACTGCGTACGTGTTCACCGTCTTCGCGTGCGTCGAGCTCGTCTTCGACAAGCTGCCGTTCACGCCGAGCCGCCTCGGGGCGGGCCCGCTCGGCGCACGCGTCATCTGCGGCGGCCTGTGCGCCGCCACGCTCTGTGCGGCTACGCACCAGCCGGTCGTCGGCGGCGCAATCGCCGGCGGGTTGGGCGGGGTCGTTGGCGCGTTCGCCGGCCACCGCATCAGGCGATACCTGACGACGAACCTCAAGACACCAGACCTGCTCGTCGCGCTGGTCGAGGACGCCATCGCGATTGGCAGCGCAGTACTCGTGGTCTCTCGTTTCTGAAACGTTCACTGCACGAAGACGTCGGCGTACTCCGGCTTCTTCTCGAAGACCGATCTCGCAAACGGGCACAGCGGCATGATGCGACGGTGCTCCGCCCGCGCCCACGCGACTGCCGCCGCAACAAGCTTCGCGCCCGCGCCGGTGCCGCGCAGGATCCGATCGACGTCGGTGTGATCGATGATGATGATGTCGCCGGCCAGCGAGTAGGTCATCGTGGCCAGGCGCTTGCCGTCGCGGTCGATGCCGAACGCGCCCTTGTGTCCATCGGGAATGTGCGTCGGTGTGTCCATGGTCCTGGTCCAGAGGCCAGAGATCAGTTTGCCACACCGTAGGGTCTGCTCGAATCCCTATCCGCGTTGTCCGTGTTGTCCGTGGACCGTGTTGTCCCGGTTGTACGGTGTTGTCTACGGCGTTAGTTCGCTTTGGTCACCGGCACACCCACGTGGTACCAGCAGCTCACGGCCTCTCCACGCTTCCTCGCCGGCACGAACGTCCACTGCTTCACCGCGGCGACGATGGCGTTGTCGAGAGAAGGACCGGCCTTTGACCGGCGCAACAGATTGACCATGAGCGGATGACCCGCCTGCGTGACGAGAACCCGCACGATCACGACCTCGTTGAGCGGACGGTCCCGCAGATCGTCGGGCACTTGCGGTTCGACGCGAGTCGCCACGCGCGGCGTCTCGTTGACGTCTCTCAGCTCGAAGAACGGCCCGACGGGCGCAGCGGGCGGCTCGGGTTTGGGCTCGGGCGCGACAGCCGGGGCTGGAGCAACCTCAGGGGCCGGGGCTGCCGGCACCGGGTTCGGGACGGCGACCGCGGCCGGACGAGCCGACGTGGCGGGCGGCCGAACGGCTTTGGACGGCACACGCGCAGCGGCCGGGCGAGGAGCTACGGACGCACCAGCCTTGGGCTGCGCGGGAGCGACGGTGGCAGCTTTCGGCGGAGCCTGAAGGGTGCTCTCTGCCCTGGCCGTCGTTGTCGCCGTCGCGACGACACTCGGCGGCGTCGCCGCCGGCGCGGCCGCTTGTTTGACGGGTGGCTTGGGCTGCTCCTCACGAACGATGGGCGATACCTCCTGGGCGCCGAGCCAGAGCTTTCCGAGCGGGAACCCAATCGCTGCGAGCACGACGACAACCGCGGCCGCGGCTCCGATTGTCCGCGCACGATTCGGCTGTGGCGAGGGGGATGCGATCGCGGCGACGACCGGAGCCACCGACTTCGGCGCTTTGGGCAGCGAGGGCGCCGCTTCCACAGTGGGCACGGCAGGAGTTTGTACTGCCGCAGGTGGCGCAGCCTTGACTTTGATCGCCGGGCTCGCCACAACTGGAGCCGCTGACAGCACTGGTACTGGCACTGGTGCGACCGGTGTCTCAATCGCCGGAGCAGACACCTCGGACTCGATCACGACGGCGG